>Ga0209700_100045_pt1 | contig 167246 bp, 59 predicted proteins | sample SiratroredBW_FD_187528 | JGI IMG/M metagenome (GOLD analysis project Ga0209700, IMG submission 187528) | Root nodule microbial communities of legume samples collected from California, USA - Siratro red BW (SPAdes) (version 2) | ecosystem: Host-associated > Plants > Roots > Nodule | place: USA... | reverse complement strand
TAAAAAAAAAAAAAAAAAAAACTAAGATGGTAATGTTTTATAGTTCTAAGAATGTATAAAATGAACAAATTACTGAATTTCTATAAAATTTAACTGAATTTTAAAAGTGGATCCACAAAATTCAAATTTATAATTATTAAAATGAATTAAATGGAATAATTGAACTATTTTATATTTCTTCTAAATTAAATAAAATATTTAAATTATTATCAATAAACATTTTATTTTATCTTATTTTAAAACATTTTTTTAATTTTCTAAATTATAGTTTAATTCAGTAGTTTTATTTAGACATAATTCATATTTTAAAATTTAAATTAAAATAAAAATTGAATTCAAATTTTTAAAATAATTCAATTTCTTATAAAATCTAAATCTAATTCAGTTCAATGTAAATTTATTTCAAACCAAATTCTTTATAACAACTGCATTTTTGAACTATTTATCTTTTAAATTGCACAATCATTTATATTTTAATTATATATATATATATATATATATATATATATATATATATATATATATTTACTTTCTACACATAAAATATAATCTTAAAAGAAAATTTATACTCTTCGCAAATGTAAGTCTTATAGAAATATATTATATATTATTCTGAAAATATAGGATTTACAAATTTACTTAAAGTATTATAAAATAAAAGGTAAACAAAATAATATTCCAAAATTACAATAATATTTGCTCTAATAACAACTGAAAACATAATATAAATACATAAGAATGAGCTAATATAAATAAATAAATAAATATATATATATATATATATATATATATATATATATATAATTAACAATTAAAAACAAAATATGTTTAGAGTTTTGTTCAATTTTTAATATTAGTAATTTATTCAATACATTTCATACATCAAATGATTAACATACATTTAAATAGAATAAAACCACAGTTAAACATAACAAAAAAAGGATTAATTGTATATTTTAATTTAATTTTAAATTTTTTATAAATATTGTCTATTTATAAATGTTCAGACTATAGTTTCCTCTTACATATTAGTCAGCAGGTGTTGCATTTGATGAACTAAGATATAAGTATGTTTAAAAACTTAACTGATTTATTAAAATAAACAATTTTAAAAGTATGTTTTCATAATGATTCTTAAAACATGTTAAGCCTAAAGAAAAAAAAAGAGGCCCAACATTACTATTTTACTATTTGTTTTTAATGTAGTTATGTATAATGAATAACAACATGAAATTTAAATTAAATGAAGGAGAAGAAGAAATATATAAAATATTTTATATTGATTTATCTTTAGATTATATTTAATTCTCAATCAATTGAATTTTATTAGGCAAACTAATACTATTAAGTAATTTTAAGTACTTCACTTCAAATTTTAATCTTCAAAGCTTTGTTTGTATCATCTATCAAACCAAACATTCTGTATCTCACATTATTTGTCTAATAGAACTTATCTCCTATAAATGAATTGCTTTCATGTTTTATGTTTTATTATTTATTAAAATTTCATAGTGTGTTGGATTATATTTTTATTGTCTTTCCTTTTTTATGATACTTAAAATAATAAACTTTTAAACATGAACATTTTCACACAAGAGCATAACATATCAAGTTTTGACAAAATATTTTTCATAATACCATGCAAACTTTATAAGGATGGTACTTTATCATAAGTTTGATGGGATTTCAAACTTTTCACTGAGTAAGACTTTTCATTATGTTTGATTACATCATGAAGATATAATTCTATTTCAATTTGTATTCTTACAATTTTTAAGAGTAAATCATACTCTTCCTTAAATAATTGTTTATCCACATTAGTGTAATAATTAACTTATTATTCACAATGGCTTGATTACTAGGCTTAATGTTCACATTAGTGTAATTATTAACTTTTTATTCAAATTAGTGTAATCATTACTTATGCTCACACTAGTGTAATCAATAATCTTGTGCTCACATTGCTTCTAACCTATTTTTGTAAGATGGTGGTTGAAAATGTCCACTTTTATAAATAAGGATTTCTCTTCTAGTACAAACTGCATTTGGTTAATAAAATACAATTATTTTGTAGCAGTTCTAAGTTCTTTTGGGAGTATGATATTCTTTTACATAGGTTCTTATCTTTGAGAGTTTCTTCTAGTGGTAAATCTTCAATCCACTTATCATTAGGTGTTCATTTACAGTGATGTGTTTTTTTATCTCTCTTCCTTATTCAACTTTTGATTTTCAATTGCAACTAGTTTTGGTGATTTCTGCAAGCTTCTATCTCTTTCATGGACTTTGTTGTTTTCAAAGTGTTCTTAAGTTAATAAATCCTTCATACTTGAATGGTGTCTTACATCATTAGTGGAACAATTTAAATCATAAAAGAAAATTGGATATAACTTAAAATTTGAGGTAAACCAATATAAAATAGTTGTGTCTTTTATATTTTATTAGTATCATTGGATGATTTAACGTTCTTATACAAAAATGTCCAATACTTTATTCAATCATCTTCTATAACCTATATGATACAAAATAAAGATGGGGAAGAACTAGTTGAAGATAAAAATGATAAACACAAAGAAATAAAAATAAGAAGCTTGATAAAGAAAAAGAAATAAAAAGAAGATTCCAATAAATATTTACAAGAGGAAGACTCAAAATTATGGAAGAAATGTAAATTTGTAGATTCATTATATTATAGAATATTTCTTTATTCTCTAGGAATATCTTATAATCCAAAGAAATTCTAAAGCAATGACCGAAGTTTGTATGTTTGGAGTTTTTTTTTTTTTTTTTTTTTAGAGTTTCTAGCAAACACATCTCACTTTCAAGTGTACATGAGTAGTTGTAGCTCTTTCACTAGACCTTCATAGTTAAGAGCCAACTTATGCCTTTTGAAGAATAGTTGGCACCACATTAGTGTCTTTTGGATGAGTTACCATGAGTTGCTCCTTAAATGAAGGAGCCACCTTCTAGATTTAAGGAATAAAAACCCATGTATGTTTTCTAATTTTAAGGAACTACTATGTGTTAGTCTAGATTAGGAGTTAATTGAAGAGATCGGGTGAGTTAACTCTAGTTTAAGTGATCCAAGTTGTCTCTTCTTATCCCTTGGATCCAACTTTATCGGTATAAATAGAGGTCTCATTCACTTGTAAAGTCACTTTTGAATTGAATGAAATTCTCCTTATGAGTTCACTTTGAAACACTTAAGAGTTTTCTATTTTTGCCTTGATATTATCTTGATAAGCTTTCTCGAGTGGTGAATCTTCCTATACTTATCCTTTGAAATTCATCACAAATGTGACATATGCTTTTCCATTTCTAAGTCTGAATCCATTTGTTAATTTCTTTTGCAAAATATTCATGTTTTCCATATTGTTTTCATGTATTTTTGTGACGTACGCGATACACTTGAATAGTAGGCTTAAACCTCCAATGAAAATATTGTTTTAATGATGTTGAAAGATGAAGATGGTGAAGATGTTTTAAGAGTTTTTAGAGTCTTTCACATAAAGTATTCACAAAGGTTTTAATTCAATACATAGCCTATGCTAAAATAAGTTAAAAGAAAATTATTGTTAAAAATGTGAAAAAAAAAGGTTTTATGACTTTGTTAATCCATCAAATTTTTAAGTAATTAATTAAATTATTCATGGAAGGTTTTGGAATAAGATCATTGATTATCATTGTAGTTGATCAATTAAACCAAAGAGCATATTTAAGTGTTTTTAGTGTTCTCACTATTTAACTAATTAAAACCTTGCATAATGGGTTAACTTGATTTTCTGTATTAAATACAAAGTTGAATTAATCTATTAACACATGTCATAATCAATTACTAACTTGAAATAATCTATTAAATGCATTTGAACTTTCTTTAAATCAACACTTTTTGAATTCTGTAAATAAAACTTTGGTCTTACTCTTCTATACAAGTGATATTATTGTGAATGACCAATTATTTTGAGATCATTTGAGCTATTTTTAATTTTCAAAGAGTGCTTTTAAGTTTTCAAATCAATAAGGATGTGTTGTGATATTGAATCAACCTTGTGTTGTGCTTTTGCTGTGAATTTTAGTATATTTTCTTTTTTTTTTCCTAGTTGCTAGAAGTGTTCCAATATATATCCTCTTGTGTTATCAAGAGTTGATAAGGTTTGTATTCTCTTGAAGTGTTTCAAGGATTAAACATATCCTTATGAGTGTATTAATTTAAGAGTTAATCTTATGATGTTTTACTGTGTTTATAATTGTTATTGTTAATATTTGTACAAACTCTTAAAGATAGTAAAATGTAATTATTCTAAAGTTGGATAATTGAGTCTGGATGTATCATCATTTTTAATCTAAATCAATTTTTAATTCGCAAACTATTAAAAGTGTTTTAAAAGAACTTCAAACAAAAAATATTTAAAAAAGTTTTAAAACTACTTCATCCCATTCTTTTAAGTTATCCAAAACACTTATTTTTTTCTAATCATAATGAAATATATTTCCACATCATATATTCTCCTAAGTTCCACATCACTACATATATTTAATACTTTAAACCCTTTATGAATTCAATTTTCTTATAACTATTGAAACATATGCTTTTCATTAAAAACTATTAAATATAAATTTATTAATTCTTTTCTATACAGGAATTTTTGGATAAGTTTCTTTAATAGGATTTCTACGATAAAAAAATAAAAAAAAATTCTCCCTAAGTTAAAATGAGTTAATACATAACTAATTTATTGAAATTCGTACTTAACTTATTTAAACTTTTATATTTAACTTTTGAATAACTTTATTAACTTATAAAAAAATCATTTCACTTTTTTTTTAATTTTTCTCTCTATTTTATGAAAAAGTCTTTTCATATTATTTTATTATTTTCAAAAACAGGTATCAAGCTAGGTGGTGTTAATTAGGACTATCATACAGTTTCAAACAAACAAACACAACTAGACTACATCAGCCTATTAAAAAAAAAGAGTCAACAAACAAAGGATTTTTTTTTTTCAGTATCAAATCAGGGAAGAAGGCCTTTGCACTAACTGGTGCTGAAATGAGCTGCACTTCTCAAGAATATAATTCCATATTTTCATCCTAGAGTAGAATTTCTGACAATATCTATTGTCATTTTTATTTTTGTTCCCAATTCAAAAAGATATTAGATTACTAGGCACACTATATTCATTCAATACTTCATAACGTGTTTCATTCTGTAATTATTTTGGACGTTATTCGCAATGAGTTCAATCATCATTTTTTGTGGAGCCCAATCCACATGTGTCTCATGAAAAGCCCAATTCATATGTTTGGATCATACAAAAGATAATTTCTCACTTCCATAATTTCTTCTTACACAATTCTGCATTAGAGTGAAATCACACAAATTATCTCTTAAAATTATTACATTTTCAGATAATATTATTCAGAATGTATTAAAAATTTCCAGAATACACATTTCAGATGTATTTTGGAAAAAAATATTTGTTCCGTGAATTAATATCCGCCATGATTTTTCAGAACGAATAACTCAATTTTGAAAATCAATTCTGAAAGAAATAAACTCATTGCACGTATATTCGCAATATGTAATCTTAAAATCTTCTAATACATTTGAAATAACATTTTTTAAATACAAAAAAACTAAAAAAAATAATTTTTCTGAAATTGCAATTTCCCATGTAAAATTTTGGAAAAAATAAATATTCCGAATTCGTCATAGTAAATAATTCAAAATTTTGAAAATCAATTCCTTAATAAGAGAAAATGCATTTTGAAATATTTTCTTCCCAAATATGTTTAAAATGTATAATCTGAAAACTTTTTAATACACTGTAAATAACATTTTCTAAAAATGTAATAACAGTTCTCTTACATAAGAAAAGAAGTTTCGAAAGACAAAAAATGAAAAGCAATGGAGCCCCAGGCGAGGATCGAACTCGCGACCTTTCGCTTACGAAGCGAACGCACTACCACTATGCTACGGAGGCAACTTCAATCCTATAATCATAAATAGCATATTTCTATAAATTATTAAAATTGTTTTTCAAAGGTCCAGTTTAACATATTTAGCCTTTTATTATGGATTAGTGATTTGGTATAGTGTTCATACCATTTAAATATAAAAATAAATATGCCTTTACTTATGTTAGAGATAAACTCACTTAACAAAACACTTACTCGTAAATGACAAGTTGAAAACCTTTAGTTAAAAGAAATTCAAGTCATCTTTAATTACTTATTATTTTATACAGTTGTATAAACCTTACATTTTTTCTCTATGTTTAAGTAATCCATTTTAGTGTTTAGTACATATACACTTTTTAATCGATTTTAGTTCCAAAGACAATATTTTCAATGCTTTTATTCTCTATCTTTAAAATTCATTGGAGACTAAAAGAGATTGGCAATAATATAAATATATGTTTCTAGTAAAAACGATTTTCATAAATTTTGACAAAAAAAATTATAATCATTGTTGATTCTTTTCATTTAGAATAAGAATGGTATTCCAACTATTTGAAAATGTATTTTCTTAATGTTTTGTTTGTACATTTTTTAATTTTTAAGTAAAATAATCCTATTAATAATGTTTTTTTTATCAATTTGTCTAATATGTTTGTTTAAAACATAAGCAGGTTTTAATTTATTTGAATAAGAAAATCTTGTCTATTTTTTAAATAATTTAGTTTCAAAAAAGTTGTTTATGTCCAAACCCATATTTTAGATTTAAATAATTGGACCAAATTAATATTTATTTCGATAGAAATTGTGATATTTTTAAATTGATAAATGACATGCATGTAAGACTTAGACATTGTAAGTACATCAAATTGAAGAGAAAAAAGAAAAAGAAATGAAGAATGTTAATATATGTTTTAAACAAAGGTCAGTTAAAGGAACCACTGAGAGGTAACCCTGATAAAAATAAATTTTAAAACTTTTCGACAAATAGTTACCTTATCCATAAAGCAATTGAGTATTAGAAATAATAAAATAAGGCAACGCCTCAAGATACAAATGGTAACCATAGAGTAAAAATCAAACGTATATATATGTATGTAAACGTATATATGTATGTCTGTATGAAATAAAAATTAGTAATCACATACTAGATCCCAATAGAAGCATTCAAGCTAGTAAATACATAAACGAAGTTATTATGTAATATTCTAAAAAATTATTGTCTATTGCTTTAATTTTTTTAATATCTTCAAAATAATTAATTAAAAAATAATAATTTATTGATATTTTTCCAAGAAACTCATTACTGAATTTTAAATAAAATTTTTATAAAAATTTATTTGATTTTAAAATACAAGTCGTCACTTCTATAAATTTTATATATATATTATCAAGTAATAATTACTGTGAAATAATTATTTTTTTAAGAAGTAATTTTATTCAACTCAACATCATAAACCTTAAACCTATAAAAGTGAAATAAAAGGTATAGATTGCAATTGTCTTCTCACTTTTAATTATAATTTTTGGTTTAATAATAAGTGTATATTTCAATACTAAGTTGAAAGAGGAGTTGAACGTGTTATTTTCATACTAGTTCACCAAACTATATCATAGTACCCTATGATAGGAGGTCAAGTTTTTTAAGGCAAAACTTTGACGGAGGTATTCTTAAAAGTTGAAACTCTACATACCTAAGTGATGGTGAACCATTTCCAGGACTGCAAACGAAAATAAAGAGGTGATAAAACTAAAGGTTTGATCAGGAGTTTGACAAGAGTTTAGACTTATTTGGATCTCCAAACAAATTTTAAGATTCAAATTTAACTTTGAAGAGATCACTCTAGAGTTTTTGAAACATCAAGAATATAGAAATTATATAAAATTTAACCTTGAAGAGACTTAATACTATAATCAATTTTTTGTGACAATATATTCTTTGTTTCATAATTACTATCATTCATTATTGTCTAATCAATTTTAAAGAACTACTATATATTTCAAATTTAACATTTTCAAACTCTAAATTTCCCATTGCATCAATGCCTAATCGATTAATTTAGTGTTTTAAATATTTCTTATTTGAAAATTTGAAGTAGATTTTCATGATAGTGAATTCAGAATCCTCGTAGTTATTTTTTCCTATCAAGAGTCTCAATATTCTTATTTCTAGATATCAAAATATTTATTCTTTTATATTAAACAATGTAATATTTTTTTACTCTATAATCATAATAATACATCTTGTATTGTGTTAAAACAATACTTTAATTAATATATTACTCGATGTAATTTGACTTAGGACATTGTTATAATAATATTCATATTAATCATTATTACATTTAATTTCTTATACACTTGTAATTTAATTTACGATGACACATTTCTTTTTATCAACATTGTTTACATTATTACTTTGCTGTTAACGGATTAAAAAACAAACTCACTTGAAGTAGTGACATTTTTATCAAAGAGATGCATTTATAAAAATAATTTTGATGTTTTCATTTCCTAAACAACTTCCTCTTCAATATTATTTTTATAACTTTATCCTTTAAAATTTTTACAAATAACTTCTATTTCGATTTCTTCTCAAAAAACTTCATTTTGAAATTTTTAACAATAACTTTACATTTTTCTGTATTTTATTTATTTATTCAATTCATAACTTTGATTTATTTTTTCCATCAAATTTTATTATATTTTTAATATTATTCTCATCAATACGACATATTTCAAAAAAAATTATGAACAAAATATTTACCCCTTACAACAATTATATAAACAAGACAGGTATACGTATAATTTAATAAACTAAAATTAATCATAAGAAACATATCTTTTTAATAAATACCTATTAAACATTTTTTTTCTTTTACTCTCTTCTCTTATCACATTATATCTTCCACAAATCTCTCAACTTTTTCTTTTTTCTAAATGGACATTTTGCATCTTGATTTATCCATAAACTAATTTAGAGAGTAATTGCTCCGAAAATTTGGACTCAAGAACTGAGCACATAGAATAAAATAATTCTGGCGACATGATTGAAAATTAAATCATTGAATTGCTTATTGAAAATTAAATCATTGAATTGCTTATTAAAATAAGAATCAACCAACTACTTTGGTTTAGTTTTTCCTACACCCAAACCAAACAATAAAAAGAAAAAAACAAAAAAAAAGTTCAATAAATAATTCAGTCAGCTTTATTTAATTCGTAGTCCCACTTTACTTGAAATCCAAGATTGGATCTAAAATATCCCAATTTACGTTTCACTTTCACAGCCTTAAAAAGCAAAAGGTAAAGTAAAGCTCCAATTTCCCAATATGCCATCATGCACTCGAACAAGATGAAAATCTTGTTTGTTGGCTTAAGATTTAAAAAAATAAAACAAGGCTTAATTTAGACATAAGTTAATTTGTAAAAACCTTTTTAATAATTTTTCTAAAAAAATTATTTTAACTTATTATAAATTAATTTTAACTTATAAAAATATTATTTCATTTATTTATTTATTTTATGTTTAATAATTATTTTTTTTCGATTATCATGATAATGTTTTTAACTCTACTTTAATATTTTGAACATTTTCAATTTGGTCTAGTTAAAAAAAAATATTATAGTTATTTCTGTTAAATTAATGATAAGAATATCATTATAATAACACTCATGATGAGAGTCTAAATCCTTTATTGGTTAGTTTTTTTTTTCCATCTATCATTTTTTTTAAAACTCTGGATTTGATATATTTAATTTTTTTAATATATATTAAAATATCAAAATCAATACATTTTAAAGACACAGTAAAAAAAATCAATACATATTTTGCTATTCAATGAACATTTAAGTGTCATTCGTTGTATGTGTTATATATCAGTACAACAATGTAACTACCTTCAATTTGACAAAACAACAACATTAACTCCTTGAAAAATATCTTATAACAAAAACCTTATAGAGTTGTTCCAACCATATTCTTAGGTTGAGAGGAAACTAAATCTCCATGGTCTTGACTCTGCACATATTTTAGTGGAAAAAATGAAGTTTGAGTTGAAGGAGTAGGGAGTTAGATCCCAGCTTTTTGCATAGATGTTGTTGTGATTGAGGTGAATCTAATAGTGTACACATGATGATTATAGGTGGGGATGCTTGCTTGGAAAAAGGTAAAGCATAATGTGGCAATGAATGAGGGTTTTGGGTAATGTTAGTATGAGCATAGGTTAGTGATGATTGGTTTAGGTTAGTTGGTCCTGCCTGATAGAGTCCGGCACATCACATGTGCCTTCCTTAACTTTGTGGTGTGGGGTTATTTTGCTAGCTAGCTACCCCAGATATCATTATCACTTTCAATTTCTACCACATAAGTCCATGCAATTCTCCCTCTCTATGTATCTCTTCATGCACTTACAAAATCCAATAATTCAAAACAAATAAATAAAAATACACTTATCATTTCATTATGCCAACATGGGTCATCTTCTAAGTAACAGCTGGACTCATTTTCCATCAAGTATATATCCACCCTCAGGAAAAAAAAAATAAAAATAACAAGCATTATTATTGTAGCCACTTTTAGAAAAACAAGCATTATTTTTGTAGCCACTTAAAAAAAAAAGAAGAGTGCAGCATGTTTTATTAGGTATATGTTATTTGATAAATTGATCAATGACTCAAAAGGGTTGTGAGCAATACACTCCAACACATTTGCTACATGCATATTTCCTTCTCAAAAATGTATATTTTGGGAACTAAAATGATTAAAAAAGTAATGAATATATTTTGCTCTTCAAGATTAGATTTGGAAGGAAAAATATTATTTTATAAGTTGTGATGCAAGCCAAATTAATGTGATTTGATTTTTTTTAATCGTATTTTATTTAAGTTTTCTCTCAAATACTTAGGATAGACATTAAGAAGATTTAATATTAATGAGTTATAAATAAATTGATTTTTAGATAAAAATACTATTTTTAATTTAAAACCTTGAACTAATAAATTTGTAAATTTGTACCATATAATTTTTATCTCACTTATTTCTAAATTATATGTAAATTTTTAATAATCATCTGACACTCTCCTATAATAGAACTTAGATGCACACCCAGTCTTAATTTATCAGATGAATTCTAAAAAAGTTCTAAACAAATGCAAATGCTAATAAACCAAAATTCCAATTAATTAAAAAGCATTAATAAATAGTATGCACAAGGTTTAAAATACTATCAGGAGATATTTCAATTTTAAAATATACAAGATAAAATGCATGCAAATTTAATTATTTCAGTTAAATTTCTTTCATTTTAAAACTTTTTAATAAAGCGATTTAAAGCTCTCGTGTTTCAAATTATTTAATGGGATAAAATAATTTAATTCTTGAAAAAAGAAATATCTACTTAATCCCATCATTTTAAATGTGACTAAATTTTCTTGTTCTCATTTGTAGCTGATTTGCTGTTTTGATGCTCCTTTTTTTCATGATTTCTGATCATATATTTTAAAAATCTACCATTTTAGTCCAAATATTAATTTTAGATACGCTATTTGTTTCTTTATTTCTTATATTTTATTTGATTAAATTGTTCCTTAATACGTTGAATGAATTTTAGTTTTATTATTCAATTGATCCAAAATAGAAAATAAATGTTCGTAAAATTGGTGATTGAATAAAAAATTATATTTTTTAAAATACAAGTGCTAATAAATTAATTGGACTATAAATTCTGATTAAGACTTAAAGAAATACTATTAATACATTTTACTATTTAAATTTAATATCTAAATAGAATATTTTAAATTCATTTGAAAAACAATTTTTCAATTAAATTCCTGCTTCAAACTCCTCATGATATTAATTGTCCATTAGTGATTTGAGTGGCATATTGTAGTGTGAACACGAGGGCTCACATTTTATATAATTTTTTAATAATAATAATAATAATAATTATTATTATTATTATTATTATTATTATTATTATTGGAGATGCTGGAGGTAGAAAACAAATGAGTTATTTGGACATTTACGGGGATTAAGGGGTCCATTGGAGCGTCAATTATTTATTCTTTTTCGAATACTTATATTGTTGACATATTTGAATGAAAATAAAAAAAACTATAAAATTAAATTTTATAATTAAAATTAATTTATATACAAATTAATAATAAAAGATTATGAGAAAATTTTTAACTGAAAAAGGTTAATTGTTTTATTTGAGAATTTATAGTGAAAATGTGTAATTGTACATTGAAAGTAAAAGAGTAAAAAGCATAGTGTAGGGGTTGTTGGGAGAATTGGAATGCAATAGGGATAGGTGGGGAGGCATGTGGCCGAGGAATCTGACACGGAATTCCCAGTTTCCTTCACTATCGGACTTTTCCATCATTTGTTCTTTCCCCTACCCTCTCAAATGCAACCTACATACTTAGCTATAACACAAATGGAATAATAGCCATTTCTAGATACTTCCACCTACCAACTCAATTATACATCAATACTTTTATTTGTTTTTTAACATCAAACTGCCATTGTTATCAACTTAGTTATATTATTAAGATTAAATTTAACATCTATAAATACAATTTAATACCTATAAGTATCACAGTTTATCAATTTGATTCTTACGTATTAATTTCTTAGGATATTTTCTATGTAAGATACTTATTTGGGGTATCTTATGATCCATTAAAACAATTTAATATAAGGTGGCTCATATTGAAACAATTTGTACATAAATTTAATATTCTTTTTATGTCATAGATATTGTATATTGTATAAGTTACAAAGCTAAATTATTTTAAGATATCAGAACTGTATGCTCCAATAAAATAAATATTATGATATTTTTAACTAAACCAATTAAAAGATTACTAATAAAATAAATTTTTAACTAAACCTATTAATTTTTAATTATAACTTTTATGTTTTACTATTCAATAGTTATTTATAATTACTTTCTACATCCTTCATTATGTCAAATTATGTTTGGTTATGAATGTTTTTCATTGAGTTATGAATCTTTTCCTTTAAAATTACAAAGTCATAAACCAAAGTCACACCATAAGTTAAGTGATTTCATTACTTGAGTGTTGATTATTTAAAAGGAGAGATAATGGTCTCAACATCTCTTTTACTTAAATCTCAAGTCATAAAATAATATATTTTATCGTTTGAGCGTTTATATTGATGCTTAAAGGACATTGAGTAATGTATGCAATAATGACGCATTGCTTAACTGATATTAACCTAGAAACACATATTCCCATCTTTAACAAATTTGAAAACAACTTTTACTTCATATACCATGCAATATTCATCTATACTACCAACTTCACCAATTTATATCTCATTATAATTATCTATAACACTTATTTATACTCCCAATACTTAATATATCATTCATTAAGCTTGGTAATAACATTTTGATTATCCCACAAACTAATGCATAATCATATAATTCAACATCTAAACAAAATATCTTATTGGATAAATATTAAAATTAACGCCTCTTATCTAGAAATAATATAGTTACTAGTTATACAACTCTATAATCCAATAATTTTGTTATAAATGAGTAAAGATTTAACTATTACCCACACAACTAACATATTCTTTCTTAATAAAACTCATATTACCTCCAAATTCCTAATCTCACGAAAAAAAAAAATATTGAACCAAACTTACATTAATCAAGATTTCAATCGCCTTTCTTGATAAACTCCTAACTACCTATTCATAGATATACTTTTATTATAAAAATAAATTACTTCTTAACTTAAAAATTTTGATGAAATAAAGAATAAACGTCTTTATAACTTATTTACAATTGTTAATTTTTATCCACTAAAATTTTATCTCTAAAATAAATTTCATTTCATGTGTGTTTGATGAAAATTTGTATACTAATTAATTAAAAATTTCAAATAACAAAAGAAATAAAATGTTATAGTGTTCATTTTATTTAAGACAGTAATGGTATAATTTTTAATTTGAATATGTCAAAATTTGTACACATTAACTAAAATTACTTGAACGAGATACATTACATATGCGAGTGTGTGTTTTGGATGAAAATTTATATATCAATAGATTTAAATTTTTAATAGAAAAAAATAAAATGCTATAGTTTTCTTTCTATTTAAGCTGGCAATGTATAATTCTCAATTTACGTATTTCAAAATTCTTACATGTCAACTAAAATTAATTTAATATGAGACACACTACATTGATATAATTAATTTGTAAAATCATATTAAATAAACATGTTTGATTCTTTATGATTATGAACACATATTTCATTCATTACATCCAAGAAGTGACATATTTGAAATAATCAAGTTGTTTAAGTTTGTACATTGAAATTAGTTTTATAAGTTTATTATACTATATTAAAATAAATATTTTAAATGTTTTTCTAAGATAAAAGATTATAAAAACAATGAAAGAAATATAAAAACGATAAATATTTAGAATCTTTAAAAAAAGAAGATGCCTGTAAAGCTTTCAAAGCATTGATGATAACCAATTAAGTAATCAATTTGGAAAGTGAAAAGCAATAAATAATGAACCAGGAGTAATGGTAATGGAAGATAAAGTAAATGATTAAAAAAGTAAATAATGGAAAATATATATGACAATAAATTTAATGGTAGGAAAAAAAATAAGAAGAAATTACTAATAAGAAAAGAAAACTATAAAAGAAACCATAAATTGATAATCAAGAATATCATTCCTAATTTTTTTATTTTTCAATTTTAAACTATTTTATTTATTAGTAAAAAATTTAATTCCACCCCACTTAATTTCAACCAATAAATCTTTCATATAGACAATGTATTCGAACAATTATCTATTGTTACAATTTTACTTAATACCAACTTACATCTTCAATTTACAATTATATAACTATTCATGTTAATCATTTTAATTGATAAAATCATTTTTACCAACTTTTAAATATATATATATATATATATATATATATATATATATATATATATATATATATATATATACATTATTTTGATATTTCTTTACGTATATTTCATATATGATCTCTATATTTTTATATACATTTATTTTAGACTAATTCACTCATCTTCCACAATTATATCATAATTGATATGTGCACATGTTCTTTTCTACTTGATGCAAATTTTGTGCTAACAACAATATGCTAACAGAAGAGACTAAATGGTATGTTTTATATTAATTCTTTTGGAGATGTTTAAAGTATGTAATAAATATAAAAGTATATATAATATTGACGGTTGTGCAAAGGTATTCAACGGTCAACACCATAGTCGAATTAAATACACGGTGTTAGCTGAAACTGCTTTAGGACTTTTTGGTATTGAGAATAATGGCCTCCATGTATGGTAAGCTCTTTTTAATGACAAATCAACTCATCAACGACACAATAAATTGTATTGGTTGGCATAGAAAAAAAAAAATAGAAAATCCAGAGAGTGAGTCACGTTAACATGATGATGTAAGCCAGAAAATTTTTGTTAGTTCATAAAATTATTACCAAACATTTGTCTTCTTATCACTTTAAAAAAATGATTGTGAATATTTGTAAAATTGTTTTGGCATTTATATATCACATGCTCCTATGATGCTTCCACCTTCATAGCTCTTTCCACTTTGTAAGGAAATAAAATGGAGTATTAGGTTAAGGAATGAACTTTTCTTTCATGTTGCCACAATTTGGCTAGTTGCTAAACAGCCATCTCTATAATGGGAATTATTATATTAATGTAAATACATGTATTATGAATTGCAAGTTTGTTTGGATTATTTTTCTATAAGTAATTTAGAAGAAACAAAATATAGAATATTTTCTTATAAGTTGAAATTAACTTGTGTATGCATATGCTAATTTTTCATGTTGACTTTTTAAAATGTTAACTTGTAATACTTAAATTAATTTTAATTTATAAAATAGTTTATTTTATTTCTTTATAAATATCTATAAAAGGAATTGATCTAAACAGTTTGGTGGGAAACTTTACAATGTTATCCATCAATCAAAACTTTATTCATCATTTAAAAAATTGGCAAAGTGTGATAGTTACTATTTTTTTTTATATAAAAAACCTAACTGAGTATAAAAGAAGTAAAAAAAATACTGGACTACAGTACAGGTTCCAAGGATTAAAATATTTTAAATGAAAAAGTCTGTGAAAAAAATCATTTGCTTTTGTAAATTTTCAGTTTAACTACTAAGAGTATATATAAAAAAAAAAACCTTTAATTAAAGTTTTAAATTTGAGTTCTATAGATAAGATGAAAAGCATAAAAACTAAAAGATTAACTTACCTCAAAATTGAAAGAATAGGAAATTAAACAAATTAACTTATTTAATTTATAAATGAAAGAAAAAAACGTTAAACCGTTTATTTAATAAAACTGAAATAATATATTTAATATATCTGAAATTGAATTAATAATATGGAATTGGAAGCTCTGAACTAATAAAACTGAAATTTAAATAAATAAATAAATAAATAAATATTCTTGATATAGGATGAATTAATGTTGGAGGGGTTAGGAATGAGAAACATAGATAAAATATAAAGGATGAAAGGGTATTATAGTGATTCAGTATCTGACAACTGTTTGAAAAAGAAAGGCTGAATTTTGCACTTTTGCAGCTGGTAACTGGTAATAAGAGAAAAGAAGCATCATATTTTTGTTTGACTCTAAGTTCTTTCTTTCAGTACTCAAGTAAATTACAAAGAAGCAATACCTAATTCACTTTTTTTTTATTCAATATTACACCAATTTAATTTTTAATTGAACATAAATATGTACCATATTTATAATTTTGAAGGATTAAATTAAATAGAATATTATTTCAAATGAATAAAAGATTGAAATGTCTTGCATTACGAGATTATTCAGTATTTTTTGTTACATTATTGGATATCTCTTATAAAATTAAAAATAAAATAATTTGACTAATATTTATAGGATTAATTTGGGCCCATCCAAATTGTAAATGATGTATTATTAAAACATGTTCGGATGAATGCTATTTTTTTATAGTCAACTAACAAGAAATTATTACATACTATTTTTATTTTTATAATAATTATATTAAAATTATTTTAATGTGTTTTTTATTAACTAACAGTGTAATTTATAACATTAAAACATCAAAATTAAAAAAAAAACACAACATTTGTTTAATTATTCTGCAATTTTGTTTCCACAGAAATTCTTATGTAAATTCATTTAATCTACAATGTCGGTAATCAATTAATTAATTTTTAAAAAATCTTATTTTACGTTCAAATGTTTGATTGGATGACAAGAGTCTACCTTTTGTTCTCATCTAAAGAAAAAAAGTAGGCTGTGTAAGAATATTATAAAATAACTATACATGGTCCACTCATAAATTATAAATAAATTAACGGTTTTTTTTTACAATAACTATATTACAAGTTACATCAAATATAATTATTTATTAGTGTAAAATATCAATGATGCAGAGGAGTTAAACTCATTTGAATTAGATTTACATTGTGAAAAATTAAATTGCTAATATTTTATTGGAAGATTTATGTTACATGTTGAAGACAGTTTTGCTTGTGTAACACACATTCCACCCACTCTCTATTCTGTTTCTATCCTGACAGGATCACATGCACATGCAGACAACTCCACACCAGCACATCTTCATCCCACATGGATGGATCATGGACCTGTGATCTCTTAGAAGAGCCTACGTGACATCTGACCCACACAAACATTTCACCCCTTCCTTCTTCCCCCACTAATACATTAACAAATTCATAAAAATACAAAAACTAGATTAAATAAAGGAAATACCTTTCTGCCAGCTCTAACCAGATTGTTATTGCACATTCTTAAGATACCCAAAGAAAAATAATATTAAGAAAAAAACACCCTTTTCTCTTATCTCTGTCTCTCCTTCCTTTGAGACAGACATCTTTGCTTTGTTCCTCTGCTTGTTTTGTGTCCACTGTAAGAGTGTGCTAGGTTGTTACCCCCTCTCTTTATCTGCATTGTTTGTGGCTGTTGTCATTATTCTGTGGTTTCCTCTGTGAAACTCATCAAGGTTTTCTCTTTCAAGCTGGGGTGCTTAAGGATTAAGCTTTCTGGGACATTCCTTGTCATCTTGCAGTTTTGCTTTTGCAAGCGCTGAGGAGGTTGTGGGGGTAACTTTGACCACCAAAACATGAACTGTATGCTTCAGTGAGATAAAGTTTTCATCTTTCATGTTGTGAGGACCCAAATCTGTAGAATTTGGGGAAATTGGCTGGATGGTATTTTCTGTGTTTTTATTGGAAATTGTTTACCTGCAACTGGGAAAGCATCTGTCTTTCTGAATGCTTCCCTCCATTTGGGACTACAGAACTGTGGAAACTGTTTCATTCTTTTTGTAATACTGCATATAATTGAGAAAAAGAGAGGAGGTTCTTTTAGTTTATCTTTTGAGTACAACGGATTTTGTTTCAGGACAGTGATGTTCCTTGTGAGCTTGTGAAGTTCTGGATTCTGTATTCTTCTATTTTGCACTAGAATAATATTTCTTTCTCAAAGAGGTTTGAAAAAGTGCTGTGTGAGTAGATTTAAGAGTAATAAATCATACAACTTTATGAAGAGGGTGTAACCGATTGTGGTGATTGTGGTAGTTGAGGGGTCTAGTTCAATTGAAAAGAAAAAAGGTTGATATGGCAGCAAAACTCCTGCAATCTTTAGCAGACGACAATCCAGATCTGCAAAAGCAGATAGGCTGTATGACTGGGATTTTCCAACTCTTTGATCGTCACCATGCTCTCACGGCTCGCCGCACTGCTCAGAAGAGACTTCCTCCTGGTATTCCTCTAATAGGAATATATTCAATTTTACTTATTCAGTTGTGTTCTCAATTTTGTCTTTAGTTTTCCCACTTGGCAATCTCTGATATGATTTATCATTTGTGTCGTTGACTTTATTGATAATTCTGATTACTAATTGATTTTATCACATGGATGCCAATCTTATATCAGTGTTAGCTGCATTTGCATATAGCATCTTCTTTTCTTTTTGCTTTTTTATGAATTAGCATCTGATTTTCACAGTTTGGAAGAGGAGGGGGATGTTTTTGCATTTTTTTTTTTTGTAAAATTTTGTATCATCAGATAATTCGATTAACTCTGTATTCAGTTAATGTACAGGGCCTCGAAAAATTCTTTTTGATAAATTTTTTGAAAGAGATTTTATTTTCTGTAATATTAACTGTAAGTTCAATCTAAATCTTTGTTGTGTTGTATGCGATATCCTCTCTGCAAAATGGTCAGTTGATGTCATTTGCATCACCATTGTTGGCTCTTGGTCATATGTTTGAATTTCATTGGAGTATTTGCCAACTTGCATCTAATGCTTATGTTTTCCGTAGGTAATTCGCACTTCAGTGATGGAAGCTTGGAAAGAGATTCTGATAACATACACCATCGCCAAGCAACAACTGTATGAACCTCCTTTTCACCCACATTTTTAACATATTTTACTGTTTTGCAGTTAAAAATGATTGAATTAGGCTTTAAATTGAGGCAGAAAAGTTTTGTTACCGTATGGGTATCCATTTACTGATTCTATGATATGTTATCCATCACTTATGATTGAATTTAACGGCCATTTATTGGAGACAAATGTAGAAGGTTATGATTTGAGAGTGTTTTAATCATCTTCTAGATTTATCATCTCATCTCATGGACTTCTGCATATCATTTCGTTTTCTTTTTTCATGGAAAAAAATTCATGTATAGTCGACAGATGATTTCTAATGCTGATGCATGTACTTAACTATCGAGAAATGTGACAATATGCACATGAAACTGGACTTATGCAGCAAACTGAATTCATTGCAGGATACTAGCTTAAACAAGGGTGTGAATGAAAAGCAGAGAATTTCAACCGAATCGTCAAGAGCCTCATTCTCTTCTTGTTCATCGTCAGTGTCCTCTTTGGACTGCAAGGCTGAAGCAGAGGCACCATTTGACCGGATCATATTTCCTGAAACTCCTTCAAGGGATGCAGTCATGAACCAACCAACCATCTCTTCCCATTTTGGATGTAACTCCCTTGACCTGAGGGATGTGGTGAAAGATTCTATGTATAGGGAAGCCCGAGGACTGGCAGTGAAGTCTAGAGGCAAAGAAGAATCTGCCATTAATGCCATGAAGCACAGGGATTCACCGCGTCCCATGCAGTTGCCCAAATCTGTTGATGGATCTTATAGAGTTGGAATAGATGGAAAACAAAGTGTGCCTATTGATCTAAAGGAGTCTATCCGAGTCCTTGCTAAACTTAGAGAAGCACCTTGGTATTATGCAGAAACTAAAGAACTTCCAAGATCATCACATGAAGTAAAAGATGGACCCTGGCATTCGATGTCGAAGGATGGTTCTTGGTTTGCTTATGAAGGTAAAGAAATAAGTCGTTTATCTTTTGAATCGCGAGACACCATCAAATCCATGCCGAAACTAAAAGAGCTTCCTAGACTTTCACTGGATAGTAAGGAAGGTTCATTACGCCCTTATAGTTCTGACTCAGCCACTCACCCATCAAGAAACATTTACACTGGCACATCCACATCAAATGACAAATTTCCTACCCTACAACAGCCTTCAACGATCCCCAGTCGTCCACCCGGTGTTGTGGCAAAATTAATGGGCTTAGAAGCCTTACCGGATTCCTCTTTGGCTGGTGACACTCAACCAAGTTCAACTGAAACTTACTCAGCACAAGATAATGGTCAGTTTCCAAGATCATCAAAAAAAGGACTCACCAGGCCACTCCGAGTTTCTCGTTCTCCAAAAGTTTCTTTGAAAGACCCAACTTCCCCTCGGCGAAAAAATCCCGATCTAGTTATGAAACCTGTCTCAAGTTCAAAGTTTCCTATTGAACCAGCACCATGGAAGCAGCAAGATGGAAATCGAAGCTCCCAGAAACTGAATTTAAGGGGTGTAAAAGCTCCAGCTAGAGCACCGGATTCCTTTCCTTCAGTTTATAGTGAGATAGAGAAGAGATTGAAGGATCTTGAATTCAAACAATCTGGAAGGGATCTCAGAGCATTAAAACAGATACTTGAAGCAATGCAAGAAAAGGGACTATTAGAGAGCAGAAAAGAAGAACAAGCTCCAAATGTTGTTGGAAGTCAAAGTCACTATGAACCAAAAGCTACCAGCCAAGATCAGAACACCAGATCAGTAAGGCAACAAAACACTCAGAGAAACAATTTTCTGTCATCCACACTCAAGGGATCTGAATCAGCAAGGGCTTTTGAATCCCCAATAGTGATAATGAAACCAGCAAAGCTTGTTGAGAAAAATGCAATTCCTGCTTCTTCAGTCATTCCGATTGGTGGTCTTTCTGTTTCCCAGAAACACCAGAATGGTGGTGTATATGCAGATAATAAAACCAGTACATCTGCTACTCGAGTAGCAAAAGATCAGTCTCCCAGAAATGTTCATCGGGATGCTTCTGCCAGTTCCATTGATAAGAAAGCAAATGGTAGTAAGACTACAAGATCTGCACAATCTCAATCTAGGTCTCAACATCTAAAAGAAAGTAGCCAAAGTTCAGGGAAGCACTCAGGAAATGTGAGCCCAAGATTGCAACAGAAGAAGCTGGAGTTAGACAAGCGATCTCGTCCACCTGCTCCACCATCAGATTCAACCAAACTCGGAAGGCAATCTAGTAAGAAGGCAACAGAGTCAGGTTCACCAGGTGGGAAGCAAAGACCCAAAACCCTTAACTCGCGGCATAGTGACGAGCAACTGAGTGAGATAAGCAATGACTCAAGAAGTTTAAGTTGCCTGGGGGATGAAACTTCTCTGCAATCAGACAGTTTAACTGTCAATTCAAAGATGGAAGTGGAAGTCACCAGTAGTTTACAGTCTGTTGAACTTGATGACAGCCAAAGCCCATCTTTGAAGGCTGTGAAGCAATTGATTTCAGAGACAGTGCAGAAAGTAGGACTCAACTTTATCTTTATAATCAAGCTTTCTGATTAGCACAATGTGATAAAATTGAAAATTTAAGAAATAGTATATTCCTTTTACCAGTTGATAATGTGCATATCTTGCTTACTGTTCCAGAAATCAACTCCAAGGTTGGATGAGGATGATTCAGTTGCAGAACTCCGAACAGATGCCCCGGAACATCCAAGTCCTATCTCAGTTCTTGATGGATCTGTGTACAGAGATGATATGCCATCCCCAGTAAAGCAGATATCTGAAGATTCAAAAGGTATAGTTTCTGTCTTCTAGATAAAGATACTAAACAAAATTGAAGGATAAAATCTTCCCTTTTTCAGAATCAGATCAGCATTAGGATGGATTGCAAATTTGTCTTACTCTTATCCATTTTATTTTTGAGATGTTTACACAAGTAAAAAGTTGAAATGTTTTCTTAAAAGAGGGACTGACAAGTGGTAACAATATGATAACTCGAAGTTGATCATGCTATTATTGGCACTAGTGCATAAAAATAAACGTAAGATTCGCCCCCTAGAAATTATATTGCTTTCTATTGGATCATTAGTTTTGAATAAGCCTTAAGTGATATGAAGTGAATGTGCATCTAGAATTAGTTGCTGTCAAAGGTAACAGTGGTATTGGTACCATCTAGAGAGCTAGCGCATGCATTAGAGATTGAAAGTTATTATGGGAGCCATGACATTAAGAAACCTTTGGCTTTTGTACATTCTTCCTTGCTTTATTCTGCATGTCCTGAAATTCGTCCTGAAGATTTGCCCAATAAATATCACTTGTATGTGTCATCATGATTGTCCAAAAGTATGTGAAATTTTTTCACCTTTCTAATTATAATACAAATTTTGCAGGTGATGGTGCTCAAGAATCGGAAGACAATGAGATTAAAGATCAGTGGAACTCAGCAGAAAGCCTTTCATTTCACAGCATGGGATCAGGAGAGATCAATCGCAAAAAATTACAGAACATAGATCACCTTGTTCAGAAGCTTCGACGGCTGAACTCCAGTCATGATGAAGCTAGAATTGATTACATTGCTTCCCTATGTGAAAACACAAATCCAGATCACAGATACATCTCTGAAATATTACTAGCGTCAGGCCTCTTACTCAGAGATTTGAGTTCCGAGTTGCTGACATTTCAACTTCACTCCTCGGGTAATCCCATTAACCCTGAGTTATTCCTTGTCTTGGAACAGACCAAGGCCAGTAGTTTGCTTTCAAAAGAAGAAAGCAGCCCCGAAAAAGATGCTAACTTGAAGCTGAACAAAGAGAAATTTCACAGGAAATTCATCTTTGATTCTGTGAATGAGATTCTTGGTGCCAAACTAGGCTCATCCCCAGAGCCATGGTTTCTGCCTAACAGTAACAGACTCACTAAGAAAACCTTGAGTGCTCAAAAGCTCCTTAAAGAACTATGCTTTGAGATTGAAAAAATTGAAGCCAAGAAGCCAGTATGCTGCTTAGAAGATGAAGATGATGATCTGAAAAGCATGCTGTGTCAAGATGTTATGCATGGCTCAGAAAGTTGGACAGATTTTGATGGTTATTTACCTGGGGTTGTCTTGGATGTTGAGAGACTCATATTCAAGGACTTGGTTGATGAGGTTGTGATTGGTGAATCAGCTGGTTTGCGAGTCAAGCCATCAGTTAGGCGCAGGAAGCTATTTGGAAAGTAGTTTGTTCAATTGTTACCTTTCTCACTGATATTAGAATATATGATTTTCTTGGTTCAAGGCATATAAGTTTGCTTATTAGAGCTTTGATTATTTATTTTTTTGCTAAGATGTAAAGAAATTTATTTGAGATACCATGGATTTTTGGCATACATAATACATAAAAACTAAAGGTTCCTTATTTGAAACACCTTTGTGTTTATCTGTTCATCCATATTCATTTGATGGCAATGGTTCTTTATTTTCATGCCATGAATACCTTGCAACTTACGTTACTATTCCAGCTTAAGCCAGTCTCTTGCTGCAGAATGATACATGCTACATGTTTTCATTGTACACTGGTGGTTATGTGAAAATGGATTCCTAAATAGTAGTTACCAGTTTTAAAACTTTGAATTTATGATTTCGTTTTCTAATGGTTTCTTAAACAAATATTTTCGAAATTGTGTAAGTATCTACATTTAAATAACTGATTACTATACTTATATTAATATAAATATTTTAATTAGTTGATTAGGAATAAAGTTAAACTATAATATATAAGTTAGGTACAATCAGTGTTTTTGTAGAGTTAAGTTAAATAGATTTTGGAGAGTTAACCTAACTATTATATTCCTAAATAATTGTAAATATAAGTTGTTGTAGAGTTAAGTTAAATAGATTTTGGAGAGTTAACTAACTATTATATTCCTAAATAATTGTAAATATAAGTTGAAGATAAATATAGATAACTTCCTACTAGACAACTACAATTCTACTATCCTAGAGATTGTCTAGATGCATGTTAATACATTTTTAGTATTTGAAAAGAGATAAATCTTATAATATTCTATATTCTATCAAGTTACACCCTTGTAATAATCATTTGTGATTTATGTACTATTTTGTAATTAACGTTTTACTAATGAAAAACTTTTAAATTTTTTTCGAAAGAGTAATGGATAAAACCTGTTTAGAGTTAATCGATTTATTTCCAAAATGTATTTTATATATTCTGAAAATCCTGTTTTAATAAAAGTCCTAATCCAGAAATTATATTCTCAAAGTTATAAAAAGCTTGTTCCGAAAGATTTACATAGCAGCTAATCTATAACTTACCTTTATGGAAAGTAAAATAATCATTTTTAAAATTACAAGTCATAGATAAATTCTTCCTCCACTTTTATATCCTCTTTCTACACTTTCATAAGAAAAAATTAATTTCCAAAATATTTTTATAAAAATGAATGACTCTCGATTATTTTATTTTATTTATAAAATAAAATAATGACAGGATGACATCCCATTTGCTTGTCATTCCGGATGAAAGCCATCCAATTCATAACATTTGCCATTTATTTTTTTTTTCTTTTCTTACGTATATGCGTATCATGTAGCTCTTTTGTAGGTGTGTGTGGGAGAGGTTAGGTTTGCGAGATGTAGTGGCGTTATGATGATGAGTTGAGAAGCACGTTGCACTTCCATGTAGGAGGGTGAGAGAAGAGGGAAGGTGCGGTGGAGTACTTGGTGTTGTTGGCGGAAGTATGGGAAAGTTTGGTTTAGTGGTGGGGTGGCAGGTGTATGCGGCAATGGTGTGTTGGTGGGAGCATGGTGGTACAAAGAAGTAGTAGAAAGGGTCATTTTGATCATTTTTGTAGGGATATTTTAGGAATTAAATTTTTTATGAAGGTGCAGAAAGAGAGTATGGAGGTGTATGAAGAATTTGTCGCAGTCATAAAGTATGGCCTGCAGGAAGAAAGAAAACCTCAAATCTAGTTAGGACTTTTGTAATATCCGTTAATGTTGCCCTGATTACTTTCAGGACGCCTTCTTCTTGTATCTCCATAATTTCTTACTCCGTAATTTCCTGAAATTCAAAAGTAACCTTCATGAAAAGATTAAGTTATCCTCGCTGAAAATAAGAGAAAGTAACGGTGTATTATGGAAATGGTAGCTGAAAAGGTAAGAGGTGAAACTTGTGCAATGTGGGAAAGAAGGTAAGTGAAGAAGACAGCTATTAGACAGTTCACGGTGATCATGGTGATGTATTCTGATGGCTGGGATGAGTGTTTGTGGTGGCAGTGGCCGAAGACAATGAGGTAAGAATTTTATGTTTTGCTTCCAGATTATATATTCTAAAATCTTGAAATTTTATGATGTAGATTTTCATATTTGTATAATCTGAAATAGTATTTAATTTTTAATATGGAATAACCTAAAATAATATTTAACTTTCAAAATGGAGTAGAAGATTGAATCCAAAATATCTAAAATAATATTTAACTTTTGGACTGGATAGGAGATTGAATCCAAAATACATTAAATATCTACCAGATTTCATACCTTTCAAATTTAACAATGATAGATATATAATGTATTTCAAATCCAACCTCCCATCCGCTGATCGAAAGTTAAATAATATTCTTGATTATACCAATTTAAAAAAAAAATATTTTAAATTAGGTCAATCTAAAAACCCATAAATTATCCAAAAGTCCCCGTTCTTTCACACAGTTGTCACCCACTAATCAAATGTAGTCATCAACAATGAGTTTCAAACTAACAAACGCTTCAATGCATGCTTACCTATGGAAGATTCAATAACAAATGTCCTGACAGCACAAACTGCAGTCTCGCAAACTATCACTTCTACACCACTCTTCAATCCATCATCACCGTCAATTGAAATGCAACAAGTTACAACGCAAACAATTAAGAGGCAGAAATAAAAAAAGAAGGTGCTGGAAAATGCCACAAGATGCAAGAAGAAGCTAACGACGTCCACGAAGAGACCAAAAGGTGTACGAACAAGAAAAGGAGGAGTAGGGGTGAGGAGATGGAGGGTAGGGACGGTTTTAAAATTCTAACCTAGGAGTATTTTTGTCTTTTCATAAAATTATGGAGGTGCAGGAAGCAAGAAGGCTTCTACTTTCGTCCCTTAGAATATCACAACTATTTAAAAGTATGTATGCAGAACCAAATGAAGAAACTATACTTTTTAGAGGAATTTAAAAAATTAAACACATATTCAAAGGACAAAACAAATATTGAAGACTAATAGAAAACATAGCACTAGAAAAAAAAAAAGAAAGCACTAGATTATAATTTTTGAAAACGCAGAACCAAACAAAAAAAATTGATATTTAGTGACCGAAATCACCTTTAAAGCTTTTAATAAATTTAAGTCACGTTATAACATAACTTTCAAGATCATTTTATAATTATGGAAGAAGGAAATAATACCTAATAGACTTGCATCTTCTTTTGTGGATCCAAAAGCTTCATGAAGTGGCTTCAAATGAGACTCTAGTTTATTCTGTTAATCCAAGTTCGACACAACAGTGAAGGACAATAAATTTTGACCAGCTCTAAACTCGCGTTCAGTGGTCACTAGTTTCCAACGGCAAACCAAAAACGTTCCAAGAAGGTCAAAAATTTACGAAAACAACAGAACTAAATGCCCTGCTAGTGAGTCTGGCTGAAGTAGCAGGTATACAGAACTGATAAATTTTAAATCAAAACTGAATGTCAATTCATTCATCAAGTGATTAAACAAATGCAGTGGCTGCAAGATCAATGTGAATGAGAAACTATCTCCACCGCTTTCTCCATGCATTGTTCTGTGAGCAACGATCTTCCCACCCAGTTGATGAGGGCCTGGGCTTTCGGCTTCTTTGAACTGATTCTATAACTCTACTGTAGTAACCCCAGGATGGATTTGCTTTTCTTATTGGCCGTTGGCCAAAAGGATTTTCTGAGACGTAGGTTTTCACATTCTCAGCCATAGCCAGCCCTTCTAGATAAACCCGAAGATCACCTCCTGGTCCTGTGAACACAAGAATGAGAGGCTTAACATGAATTTCACATCAATTTTTGCAAAAGAGTGAAGGGTTATAAAGGAGAGAAAGATGTGCAGAAGACTGTTCTACCTAATTCTGAGTCTCTGGTGTGGAAGTACTGGTAAGAATAAGGAAAAATCGCTGAATGCATCTGAAAATAAATTGCAAGGGTGAAGTGAGAGGAAATATGACAACAGCAGAAAGTAAAGCTTACCGCATAAAAGGAAAAGAAAACGAGAGCTTACAGGATTCATTAGTGCCTTGTAAGGGGAGTCATCTATTAATAATGTGTTTGACTCGTTAAACTCTCCCTTCTCCCATGGTAGATCGGGTTCTTCCTTGTCCCACAACTTTCTAAGTTCCTTGAACACAAGGGGCTTGTATATATTCTCAACAGTAGTGAATCTAGTTGTAGTACAGTGGGACTGATTCTGCATATGACATTATACAAAGATTAATAGCATGTAGAGGAATTCCAAGGAATGAAGATAACAGTAACCATTTACAGGCTGTAACTGCATTTATAATGACGAAACAACAATTATCTTACTAAAATGCAATTATGATTTACAATATCACTCCAATTTGACTTTGTCTAAACCAAAATCCATACACCCCCCCGAAATTCAAACAAAAGGCTGCTATAATTAAAAGGCTGCTAGAGCTATATATCTTCTTGTTGATTGACGATTATTAAACTATTGAGTAACTTCATCATATATTTAAATGCTGCCAATGTATGTTCTATTTGGATACTGATAATTAGAACATAAAACTAATGATATGGAAAGATTATCAATTTGTTTTGATTAACAAAATTTCCTATATAATTTAATATGCGAGGAATTTCAAATCAATCTCAATAACCATTCAACATCTGGCCCACATAAAACAAAAGACCATTTATAGACTAAAATTGTTAATAGAGTACACCTACATAGAAGTGGTACCTAATTCCTAAGACTAGGTTGAGGAAAAGAAATTATTTATTGCAGACTTATATACCTTACCAAAAGCCCCTAAAATTATAGTAAAAGCTACAAAGATTGGATCAGATTACCCAACAAAAGAGCAGTTTGGATGCAGATTTCCCCATAAGAAATTTGATTGCTTCATCAACATTGCTCCTGTCGACAGTGGCAAAGTAAAAAATGTATGAAGACCACTTTTCTATTGCTTAAATACTAATCGACAAGTCTTTGATTACAAGTTAAGCCTGGGTCAAAATAGTAACCAAAAATCAGTCATAGATTAGTAAATACTTGACTCTAGAAGACCATACTCCTACATGAAATCTTTCAAAGCAAAACTCTAGAAAATCCTCACAAAAGGGCCTCTTGTAGACTGCAAAAGGAAAAAAATAGCATCACAGTCAAATTCAACCTAGACCAAAATATGAAATTTGGAAAGAGGAAACCGGATATTTGACCATGTTACCTTTTCTCCCTTTCAGCACAAAATCTGGCTCTGGTTCTGGTCTATATCTTGTACCAGTGACATTAGCACTGACAAAATCAGCAAGTAGTCCATTCACATCAAGGATGAGAAGCTTCTTTCGGTTGCCAGAAACACTTCTGTCTAGTGGAAATTGTGAAATCTTTAAATGATCATCCCTTACTGTGTGTAAGCTTAAATCAGAAACATCGCCTGCACAACACGGATCATTTCTTGTAATCTCTGCATGATCTAGCTGTCTACCATTTGTTTCAAGTTGCTCCACATAAATGTCAACTGCAGATGAGGTAGTCATAGATATTTGCTCATTAATGTTGTCAGTGTTCAACTCTATTTGCTCACCTGCAAAACACACTATAACAATTATAAAATCTTTAAATGATCATACCCTACTATGTCTAATCTTAAATCAGAAACATCACCTGCACAACACAGATCGCTTCTTTTAATCTCTGTATCATCCAGTTGTTTACCATCTGCTTCAGTGGAAAAAAATTGAACTGGATGTCCTGACAGCATATCCAATGCAGGTGTGTAAGCTTTTGCTGCAGTTGTATTGATCATCTTCAGCTCCTTTTCTTCATAATCTACCTGAAAAGAACCCACTTCTTCACAAGTTTGACTTGTTATTGGATCAGTGGAAAAATATTGAATCTGATGTCCTGACGGCATATCCAATGAAGGTGAGGAAGCTTTTGCTGCAGTTGTATCGATCATCTTCTGCTCCTTTTCTTCATGATCTCCCTGACAGAAACCCACTTCCTCACAAGTTTGACTTGTTATTGGATCAGTAGAAAAACATTGAAATGAATGTCCTGACAGCATATCCGATGCAGGTTTGGAAGCTTTTGCTGCAGTTGTATCGATCATCTTCTGCTCCTTTTCTTCATGATCTCCCTGACAAAAACCAACTTCCTCACAAGATTGACTTGTTATCGGATCAGTAGAAAAACATTGAATTGGAAGTCCTGACAGCATATCCAATGCAGGTGTGGAAGCTTTTGGTGAAAAAGTATTCTCTGAAGTACCACTACTGCAATTATTGCCTTCAATAGGATTATGCGTTATCTTCTTCCGTTTGCTCTTCTCATTCTGCTCTGTCGAATTATATTCTACAATTATTTGGCAACTTAAGAAATCAGGCAAAGCTGGGGACTCATGTAATGGGTCTATAGTAGCATCCATCTTCGGTGAAGAATTATCCAGTGAAAAATCAGGATCTTCACACTCAACAGCATTACCTTCTTTCTTCCTTTTCGGCATTTTCCGCTTCTGTGACAGATTTACATCCTCTGTACTAGTTGAATCTCCCATATCCAAATTATTTACTACATCCATCAATCACGGCTCCCAAAATGGCAAAACAACTCCTAGACAAGAAATATCCAGAGGCTCCAAATACACTGCCAAACTAATAGTGATAATCTATGATCACCCAGCAAAAACACCTTTCTCTATATCTAAATATATGTTACATCACCACCCAGCAAATCCAAGTTTCTTTGTATCTATATATCTTACAATAAGCTTCAATTTTTTCAAATTGAATGTACCTGTTGAATCTATACTCCAATCTATTGCCAAAGCCTCTTTCAGCCACTTCCCCTAAAAGCCTGCAAAAATAAACAGTTGACACGAGATCAGCCCAAAACAGCCAAAAAAAGGTTTCAGAACTTCAAATGGTGTTCTAAACAAGGTTTTAAATTAAGGGTGGCAGTTGTGGTTTCAACCCATCATTGATACTGCAAGAAATTAAAGACAAATATTTGACCACAACTATAACCGCCATGCGGTTTCCAGGTGCCAGAAAACCTTGACACTGCCGCCAAAATCAAGACTGCAGATTCATTTTCAAAACCTTGGTCATAAATGCATCAAATCAACACCAACAAATGACAACTGAAAAGCCAAAACACAAATGTTTAGATAAACAGAAACCCAACACAACATTATACAAAAAGATACTTTTTTTTCATTATTCTGAATCCATAATTAACTGCACACAACACTTTTCACCTACTGAGTTTCAACATGAACATCTTTTCTTTCTTATTTTCATTGTGTCTACATAAAATAATATAATATGAAACAAAGTAACAAGCTTTCTTCCAGCTGAAAACAAAAACCCAAAAGCACAACAACGCATAAAGAGGGCTCAGATTCACTTCTTATTTCATTAGCAAAAGTAACAAAGATAGTAAAAAGAAATTAAGAGCACACAGATTTTTATTGAAAAATGAAGAGCGAGAGAGTGATAGATAAAATTCAACCTCGAATCAGCTTCGAGAAGCAACGAGAAAGAGAGAAACTGGTTTGAGATTGAAACGGCGGCGGTGGATTTTGCGAATCTAACAAACTGTTACAGTTTTAGGGTTTGAGAAGGTCACAGCGGCAGGTTTGAACAGCCAAGTGAATGTTATCTTCCAGAGGGGTTCTTAAACACCCACTAAAGCACCAATTACTGATCTTATAAAGGAGCCACCCAATCACACGCAACATTTTATCCATTTTAACAAAGCTTATTATTAATATTGTGTAATTACTAGGTTTGTACTAGGTTTACCGGTGCCGGTGCAAGGTGCCCGAGAATCATATATTTTGGAGGGAAAGTAAGACACGGTGGTTGTGGTTGCCGAACTTTTCTCAGTACGAAATCTGTTAGAAAAAAATTACAAAAATAAACTCTTTATAAAATTACTAGTGGAAACATGTGATTCAGCAAGGTGTGTGTAACATCATTTATTACACTAAAATATTCCTGTGTATAGAAAATAACTCGGTTTGTCAGAGTTGTTTTAAAAGATAATAAGTAAACAGAAATGTTCTTAACATGGATCATTAATTTTAAATGAAGCAATTATACAATCATTGTAGAATAATTCTGGAATTATATTTCTTTTATCAAACTAGAATGTTATTTTTATTTACTAAAGAATAAAGTTATCTAATTAAAATTACTTTGCAAAATCGAATTTTAGTAGTAGTTTTAAACAATATTTAATAAATTAAATTAACTTTTATATATATACTTAAAAATAACCTTACAAATACTAGTGAAAATACAGTGCACATGCAAATGGGTGTCCACGTTTTTTGTTATTATATGAAAATAATATAATTAAATAAGTTATTTATTATGCCCTATAAATATTAATTATACTTGAGCCATATATATATAAGAAGTAAATGCTTAATACATATGGTGATTACTTTAAATAAAGAATAATTTAATTTTTAAATGGGTGAATTAAATTATGCATAACACATTATTAAATGTTTAATACATGTGATAATTACATTAAATAAAGGACAAACTAATTTTTATAATAGTGAGTTAAATTATGCATAGCACATTACTAAATAATTAATGCACACGATAATTAATTTATGTAAAAGGCAATTTAATTTCTATATGGGTGAATTAAATTATGCGTAATACGTTACATAAATTATTATTTGAGAATTGAATATACGCTTCACATAAAATATGGGTGATGGTTTTCTTTCATTCGCCCATCTTTAATTTTCTTCATTTTAAAAGCTTGATCCTTCAGTATATGCAAGCAATTCCATCTTCTCTTATTATTTTTGGTAGGAAAAATATTATTGTAAAATCCCTTGTCAACCCAACATTGGATAATCTAGGCAACGTCAGCACTTTCCAACAAAGTCGTTGACAAGCTGCCGAAAAAGCAACTCCATGGGACAACATAGGTATTCTAATGTTTGTGACCTTCTCCTGGATTCCATAATTTAATGCTTCGTATGAACTTTTGGCACTGACTTTTTTGTATGGACGGATTGATTAATTTTAGTAGAGTAGATTTGATATAAAAAATCTGAAAAATTAAGTTGTTTTAATTAAAGAAAAGATGGTAAAATTTGAAAGAAAAAATTTATAAATAAATTAAGTTTTCTGAATTAAAAAAAAGATGATAAGATTTGATTAAAAAATTATGAATAGTTTAACGTGATTGATATTTTAATTTTTTTATTCATAAAATTGTAAGATTATAAAATCATTTTTTTATTAAAAATAAAATATGATTAATTTGGTTGATATAATTAATGAATTATTTTTTTATGAAATTATAAGTTTATCAATTATTTTAAAATAAAAATTAAATTATTATTGTTACTAATATTATTATTATTATATAAATTTATTTTGATTATTATTATTATAATTTTTAATTTTATTGTAATATAAATGAAAAGAAAATTGAAGCATATAGCTCTAAGACACTAGGCAAGCATTATATCTAAGCTGAATTTTCATTATGTTTTAATATTAAAATAAATGATTTATAATCTATCAATAAAAAAAACACAACTAGTATATCTAACATAATATATGCAGTTACATTTTTAATATTAAACATTCATAACTATAAATAATTTATAATTAATTAGTAAAAAACACAACTGGTTGATTATCTCGCATAATTAATATATATATATATATATATATATATATATGCATAATTCCAAATGATGCAAATCATTACAAATCCCTCATTGTCTCCACCCTTTAAATCAAAGGTTAAACATACTTAATGAATGTTTTTCTTGACTAATAACGAATGAAATTAATTAAGAAATTATTAGGACTAATAAAAATTTGACCTATTAAGCAAAACCACCAAAATAAAAGTTTCTTAAGTGGAATTGATGTGATTTTGAGATGATGTTTCGTGTGAGGTTGTCATAATTAATGTTACTTACAAGTATATAAGATTATAGGTGCGAGAATAAAAATGATTTGGTGGTTGTAACAAATTATAAAAAGATTAAAGTAATCTAAACTGTTGAAATTAAAAATATATTCGAGAAAACTTTTATTTACGAAGATAAAGAAAATATTTGAATTGATAGGTATTCTCATGCTGACTTGGTAGGATGACCAAGTTATAGATGTTCTACTTCAATTTATTAGATAGGATGACGAAGTTATAGATGTTCTACTTCAATTTATTAGGTTCTTTATTAAAGTAATTTAATATAGTGAAAAGTAAGAAATAAAATGTTGTAGCAAGATTAAGTTTTGTGAGCTTTTATATGGCTAAAACAGTAGCTTAAATTTAAAAAAAAAATTAAAATATACCTTATAATTGACAACTAGGCAACATTGCACATTGTTTCTAATCTCGTTTTTCTTTAGAAGACAAAACATATTGAGGTGGATTATCATTTGTCAATTCTAACAAACAATTGGTTGACATATTCATCAAATATTTAAGAGGACTGATGATTGATTATATTTGCATTAAGTTAGGAACATATGACTTATATGCTCTAACTTGAGAGAGAGTGTCATAATTATAGAAATAAAAAGTTGATCTTATATAATCAAAGAAATATCGAAATAAGGAGTGGATTCTATATAATAAAAAATATCTAAATTATATATATATATATATATATATATATATATATATTATTATGATTTTTTTTATTTATTCCTATATCATATCTTTATTATTAAAAGATATCAAATCTTTATTTATTGTATTGAATTTTTTTACCAATATAAATAAAGCACACATGTTCTCTCAAATTGTTAGGAAAAATACCAATACACATAGTTTTGATAAAGTGTTAAAAAATACTAAGTATAAAACATGATCATGTTTCGTCTATAAGATTATAGTATTAAATCAAATAGATCACGTAAGACGTAACTCTTTTGTCTGTATAAGACTAACATTGTATAGTTTTATTTTATGTCCGATATGTTCAAACGACATAAACATGAATTTAAGCTAATCTCGTATCACATGAATGCACACATATATGATTATACTATGTTGTAGAGAATCTCTGTTACTTTCATCTATCAAAAAGATCTATTTAAGTAAAAGTCACATTCATGGTATCTTGGATGAAGAGCTAAAGTTGTTTTTCTTCAACAACTTTTTAATATTAGCATTGTCAACTTTTGAAAGACTATATCTTTTCAAATAGGATGTTAGGTAAAGAAGAAAAAAAGCAATTAATTTTGCATAGAATGCATTTAATGCATCCTTCATGTCAATCTCCAATTTGGTCTGAGGGAAAAAAGTAGGCTTAAAAAAATTTAAGAAAAATTAATCATTTAATTTTAATTTTATTGCTTGTTCAAGTTTGAATTTTATTTCTTATTTTCAATATATATATATATATATATATATATATATATATATATATATATATATATATATATGATCTAAGTGTTTATCTTTAAAAATTACTTTTGGGTCGTGGCCCTAATTTACAACCTCACCCCCCTCATATACTATCTTAATGTTTGTATCAGTATTAACAGTTTTGGGTAACAGAATGCATGGTTCTTGGGATGATTAATTAAAAAATGAAAGATCATAGACAGATGATAAAGAGGAGATTCTTCTTCATCTTGTTTGTCATCTTGAAAAACCCACCATGCCCACTTCTATTTCTCTTCAATAACAATTACCCATTAGCGGTTCAAGACTTTAGGACGTCTAAAACAAATTTAAAAAGTGAGGTTTCTTAAATTAATAAAATAATTAAAATTATAATATTTTTATTTAAAATTTCTTTTTAGAGTTTTTTTTTTCATGCAAATTATCTATTAATTTATCATAATTATATTCATTTAAAATATTTTTTCAGTAGACAATAAAGCTAATTGGTTTAATCTTTATTACGATATTGCTGATATATGCATTTGGAAAAAAAAAATATTTTTTTTATATAACTAAGAATGTCAATTGATTTATCATTTTTCAATCCTACAATTTCCTTTAAGATATTTAATTCTGAAAATAAATCTAATCCATAAAAATTTTAAGAAATTATCATATTTTAAATATTTTTCAAAGTTTAGGCATTCAAAGAACACTCACATGCATTTTCTAATTCACTTTTTTTTATATTTATAAATTTATTTATAGCCCCTTTTTATAATTTAACAAAAAGTTCAAGTGTTTTTTTTTTAAATTTGAATAACCTAATTCATATATTTTAGTTGACATATTTGTATATTTTTATATAAAATTAAAACTATAATATATATAACACTGAATATAAGTTATAAGTATATAAAACGAGATTAAATTAGAAAGATAAACAAAGAACTTAATCTTAGTATATTTTCTTGAAGTCTCAAGTCTCCTTCTATCTTTCAGCCCTGTCCTTTGTTAAACCTTTAAATATAATTTATAAATTCTAAATTTGTAATGCCCTTCTTTGCAATTAATTAAACAATAATAAAAAATAATAATTTTGAGATCAATTAATCAATCTAATATTATTTTTACCTGACTTCAAGGGGTAAAATAATACGAATAGGGTGAATTGAAAAACTAAGGATAGACATACAAGCCCACGAAAGGAAGTGTACGGAAGGCCTGTCCGCCACAGCCTGGTCCACAATACTAAGGAGGTGTCGGCATGCGGGCCTTATTTCTTGATGGGTCTGGTTCTAGAGGTGGGATGCGGCGTTTTCCAGACTGATTCTTCCTGCACCTCTATACTGTCTTCCTACACATTCATAGTAAATGTGAATTTACAATTTTATCTTTTTAATTTTTTTAATTCAATTCTGCCCTTCACTCCTTTCACTCAGCACCTCCTTTTTTAAATGAATTGCGATTTGTACAACCCGTAACTCATTTAAAAAAAAAATTATTTGAATTGTGGACTGCACAACCCGCAATAATAATCTTTTTTTAAATGAATTACACATTATACAACTCACAATAATAAAATATTTTTAATTGTATTGGGAGTTGTACAACCCGCAACTTATTAAAAAAAAAAATTATTTGAATTGCGGATTGTACAACCCTTAATAATATTTTTTTTAAATGAATTGCGGGTTGTACAACCCGCAAGTCTGAAATCAGAATTTTCAGACTTGCGGATTGTACAATTCACAATTTATTGAAAAAAATTTCAATTACGGTTTGTACAATTCGCAATAATGAAGGTGCATAAAAAATAATTACAACTTGTATAATCCGCAATGAAAATATCTTTTAATTGCATTGTAGTTTGTGTAATCCGCAATTCATTAAAAAAATACTATCATTGAGGATTGGACAATCTGTGAAGAGAAAAAAAAAATTGAAATACAGTCACCGTCGACGACGAACGAAGAAGCTCTCAAATCCTTCCCCCTCAGCAACTACAACCTCCAGCACAATTTTTTTTCACCTCTGCAATCCCTCTTCCTCTACCTTTGATTACCCCAAACTTGTACCTCTATAAACATGAACTGAGCATACACCAGCACCTCCATGTTCTCTTCTGCCTTTAACCTAGTCCTCCAACAATAAGAGTATTTTCGTCTTTTTTCTCATGGTAAAATGGGAATATTCAAAATAAGAGTATTTTCGTCTTTTTCTCATGGTAAAATGAGAATATTCAAAATTATGGAAGTGTAGGAAGACAAGATGAAGATGTAGGAAGAATCAGTCCGTTTTCCATCCGAATCCACTAATAAGGAAAGCAAAGGTTGCTCCATAGTTCTTATACCTGCCAGAGTTGTCCAAGCTTGACAGCTCCACTCACCAACCAGAAATGGCTAGCCAGAATCCCCAAAATGAAATTAATTTTCTTTTACGGAGATTCTCGTCCACGGCCGCTGGTCACTCCTCTTCTGCATGGTGACATCAACTACAATAGCTGGGCAAGGAATATGAAGCAAGCTCTTATCTACAAGAACATGTGGTCTGTCATAGAGGGAAGTCCTAGCCCTTCTTTTGGGAGAAAACCTTCCAAATGGACTGTGGGCAGAGATGCAATACAAGGTTCTTCGATGGATTCAGCAGTCGACGGACGATGCGACTGTGTTCAGACAGAAAGTAATATAATATTTAGGGTTTAGGGTTTGTGGAGGATAAGGTGAAGATCCCAATTTTTTTATACAAGGTGGTGACATGAGCTTTAAAAGATGTTGAAACAATAAATTTTAATATTCAGGATGATGTTGAAACAATTTTAGGGTAGAGGTTAGGTGAAGATGACAAATGAAAAAACAATGGAATAACCCTCGTATTACAGTATCGGCTGTTGCTCAGTTGCTTACTTTGAATATACGGGCAACAATATGTTTGCTACTACTGACACCAGCTTAAGTCTTCATCTGGAGCCACTATAATAAAAAATCAGCCATCCTTTTCGATTATATATAGGCATTCCATGGCACCTCCTAGTGCCAGTACCATCTTTCACTAGGAGAATGTCATCACTAGTAACATGTTGCCTCGTGAACAAGCTTTGCTCAGCTAAGTTGAATTTCACTTTTGCTTGTTTTGAACGTTTATTTAAAAATATTTTTTGACAACTTAATATAAAAATAAATTGATAAAAGAAACAGCATCAACACCCACAAATCTGGGAGGGAGAAGGAAAGAGAAAGAAGAAATAAAGGAGAAAAATGGAACACTGTCATCAGCAATCGCCTCTCAAGACGGTTTGTTATGTCTAGTGTAACAGATTTAGGAGGGAGGAGTCTGGTGTAGAAAATGTATGATAAAATAGTGAGAGCAGATGAATCTGTTGGTGTCCAAGATGTGGTCCACATATAACCCACGAGGGTGGTTCACTGTAGAACTTATCATATATAATTCACGATTTGAATCTGGATTCATCTACCATTGAAAACGAGAAACATTTTAAGCCAATATCATCTTTTTACAAGAAGAGATGTAAAAAATTATGTCAGGAAAAATGGTTTACAAGAAACATTTCCGTTAGATAAATTTTCACAAGCAAAGCAAGCTAAACTGTACACAGCAAGACAAGTGATATTGGCACAAGTGACAAGCTAAGGTAGTAGCCTGGAGTTCTGACCGGGGAAGAACTTGGTTCAACTCCCCCACCAATCGAATGCCAGTTTCTATTATAAATCAAGAGACCAATGTCATTTTGCATTATAATTAACCAGGATGTAATAAAGCATCACAAATTATCCGCGATTAAAGACAAGTTTGATTAACAGCGTCTCTGTAAGAAAAGCTTCTTCTGTTTCCATGGTTCTGTTCGGGAAAGATATGAAGTCACTAATAAAAAGAAAAACTTAGTCTCTGCCAAACCAAGAGATGCTTTGGAACTTTAAAAAGAAAAGAAATTAAGCACTAACACAAATTTACAGTTTTCTTTTAGTCTTTTTACATGCAATTCCTTCTAGTTATTAGCTTATAGAAAGCTGCAAGAGAGTGAACTAATTCCAACTTCGCGATATTCATCGTAACACTTCAAAATGCTATTATATAACACGGAGTTGAATCTATATAATCAAAAAGCAAATCACAAGAATAACAAGGAGAAAATACAATACATACATATTGGGGGCGACCAAAAATTCTTCAGGAACTGGAATGTCGACTAACCATTATCGCACCTATCCGGTGCGCCTTTAATATTGAGGACAACTCCAGGGAAGTACCGATGTTTCCAGTTGAGATGCCACACGCTCCTGTTGAAATGCCGCACCCATTGACATCGAATGTTGGAGAAAGATTGGTATAGTTCACTTTCATACCTTCACATACTTGTCAACATAACCCTGCCGAAAATGTAGGGAATAGAACATCACTAAAAGCAATTTGAATATTAACGCTTTGTCATATTGTTATAATCAAATCAACTTTCCTAGTTTGATCAGTAATTAACTGTTTTTTGTATAGCAATTCATATATAATGCTTCCCAACTCCAATCCTTTTTTTTAAAACAATATAAGGGTAGTTCTTCTTGCATACAAAAATCATTGGACGTTCGAACACAGATGAAGTTCAGTAGATCACTAAAGGAGACAAACTATCTCGAATTGTGGATCTATGTAACCAGTCACACATTTCAGTAAAGAATCAACTTTTCAGTTAAAATCACTGAAGAAAAATATCTAAAATGTAGTTAAAATAGCAGTGCCGACCCTTTCAAACGTGTTACAAAGATTTTTTTCTTTTCATTGAAACACACTAATATTCGAAGACAAACAGGGAAGTCTGTGCATCAAGCCTCTTCTCATTTTATCAGTGCAGATATTAGTTTGTAAAATGCAGACTTTTATTAATTCTCAGCACAGATTCAGGTAGGGATGAAAAAACAGAAAACCATACCCAAAGCAGCTATCTACTAATAAGGGAAAAAAATACAAATAATGTGATGGAGAAAATCAATTAATTACCATCACAAGTTTAGTCAACTTTCGCTGTGATGAATCAATATATTGACTTATCTTCGCTTGGGACTTGGGTACGCGGTGGCCTTTCATGGCTCCTGAAACTTTATCCACTGTCTTTTTCACAATGGTTTTGAAAGCAACCTTACTCATATTACCTTGCCGCCATGATGGTTTTAAAACCTCCTTTACAAAGTTTGCAATGGAAACTTTGAACAATTTCATCGATCTGTTTTCCTTACTCTTTTTTCTTTTCCCCGGAGACTTAACTCGATTAATCTCAACATCCTCTGTAGTCATTTTTGCAACATCCACATCATCACTTAGGCTCTCATTTTCAATATCACCAACTTCTGCATCTGCTGTCTCACCATATTCATCATTATTTTGAGAAGTGGTAGAGGCAACGGCCCCAACCTCCTCCTGCTTGTTTTTCTCATCATCATCCAAAGACATGTAAGAACTTTTGGGCCTTAGGCTGACGTTGGATTCACCTGTAACTTCCTGCTTCTGATCAAAATCAGTTTTTCTCAGAGAGGATGATGGTTCAATGCTGTCAAAAAGTGGATCATATTGGTCACCACCAGACCTAGGTAAAATCTGACCAAGAGCTCTACCTGATTTTGATGCAGATGCTGAATGTCTAGATCCAACCCCACCATCGCCCTCCCCATTTACAGTAGTATGGTTCAATCTAGAAGAAGCATAATTGTTACCATGGATTATTTCATTTTCCTGTCTAAAAATACTTGAACTGAATTTGGAACTTAGTGGTTTCTCAAAGGTTGATGCATAAGGATTATAGTGAGCAGATATTCTTGATCCACCAAACGGTGTAAGAGAAGTTGAATGATTGCTATCCAGAAAATCAGGTGGATATCTGGAAACAGTGGCAGTATCCCCAGGCACACCCAAATTAGCCTCAGGTACAGAACGCTGAAAATTATACATTGATTGTTGCTTCTGTGATAATGAATCAATGTGCGAGGAAGTCATAAAATGTCCTTCGGGGGGTAACTTGCCATCCAGAGAAGGTTGCTGTCTGTTCACATCCGATTTCCAGGAAAATTGATTTTGTTGAGACTGCAAGCTTCCAAATGATGTGGTACTGGAAATTTTTGAATCCTGCATTGGAAGTTGACTATGAAATTCATCTCTATTGAGACTAGATCCTGAAAGCAATTGACTAGCTGGGTTGCCTTGAGGAAGTTGCTTTGGAGAGAAAGGTTCAGTTAGCATGAAAGTTCGTGAATGATCCTGCACTGAAGGGTATGCTAGATCCTGAAATTCAGAATTCTGAGAAGAAGTTGGTAAAGGCTTCATGGAAGTCTGGGAAACAAAGTCAGTCCTTGAATGCAATTGACTCTGAATGAATTCAGGAGAAATATATGATTTTACAACTCCTGAGTTTACACTGGGATCATACACCACTCTTGATGGTGGTGGTGGTGGTGGCGGCAGTGGCGGTGGCGGTGGCAGTGGCAAGGATGTCCAAGAGCTATTAGGTGGTACATTGAAGTGAGCATTCTGCATGTGTAAAGGAGGTGGGTAAGGTTCAAACTTTTCTCTGGCAGTAGATTGGAAAGGAAAGAATGCACTTTGTTGCATCACATCATACTGCCTTGAAATTTGTGGCATATGTACAGGATTTTCACCCGGGGAATGTGAAACAACAGATGCAGTCAACTGGTAATTATGATGCGGAAATTCCACTGAAGAGCCAGACTGTGGAGGTAACTCTTTTGAAGCCTGAGGGTGCAATGAAGCCTTCTCTGATATGACACTACCAGGAACTTCATTAACAATAGTAGAAACAGTTGATCTTTTATCATGTGATGTATCAGTCGCAGAGGATGCACTTACATGCTGAGATGGGTAACCAGAATGTTCTCGAGTTCCAACAGCAGAAAAACTGAGCGGCATTTTCTGAACAAATAGACCATCTTCTGAGGGAATGACATCTTTATATGTTCCAGATGATTTAGAAGTATTATCACAGCCTAAAGCATCCGGGTGAAAGCCTTCAACCATGTGTTGCTGTTGAGACTCACCTGCTTCCAAACCATCATTCTCAAGGATTGAATTCTCAGGATCCTCCCTGACTACGATGGTTTCCTGCATTTCAGGAGCAACTTCTCTGATAGATTTAGATTTACCTGGATTGCTATTAACTGATTGACCATCAAGATGAACGATAGTTGATGCAACAACATTCCTCCCTGAATCGTCTTTTTTCTGCACTACTTCCTGGCTAGTCACATTCAAGCTAAGATCCACATCCTGACTTCTAACTCCATCATGTTCATTATCTAACACTTTAGAGGAAATATTTGTCATGCCTCCATTAGTCTTAGATTCTTTTCCACAATAACTGACTTCCAGATCATGTTTATTCTTATAGCGCCTTGAAGTAGCATTCATGTTAGATTCATGGTGAATGTACCTGCAAGATGCTCCTCGATAGCACTTTCCTCGAAGAAAGTCCAGACACTGATCCTTGTCCCTTTTAATATTCTCACCACGAAAGTCGCCTGAACGTCTTGAGATTGGAGACCTACTGCTTCTTCGATGCCGGGGTGACCAGCTGAGACCAACAAAATTTGAAAAATTATATATAGTAGTATTCTGTACAGAGATAGAAAGCTCTCAAGAAGAATTAGGATTTTATCACCATCAAGTGACTCTCATGGAATCAAACGAGAATTCAGGTTAGACATTTGCATACTACAATCACATGCTATAATATTGTATCTACATGTATATATAATCTATTATTTTCTATCAATTGTATCAAAGCTATTGTTAAAGATATGTAAAGAAAGACAATTGATCCTATTACCAGGAGAGATTTTATGTTTAATCCATACAACAGATAACCTAGGAAAGGAAGCCTTGTACATTGCAATAAAAATTGTTCAGGGATAAGATTCACATTAATAGCAGGTAATTAGGGACATTCTACAATGCACAGCAGCCATATGTACCTGCGAGACCTGTTTCTTTTATCTCTTCTCCTCCGAGGACTCCTCCTATTCCTCCTACTCCTCCTTTCTGGAGGAGACCGGCTGCAACTCCAGCTTCTATCTCTTTTATTAAGCCTCCTTGTCCGGTGAAGGTATGAATCATCAGAATCACTATCTGAAAGACCTTCTCTTAGTTGTCTTCCAAATTCATCTACTTTCATAACATTTGGTTCAAATTTTGAGGTTTTCCCCCCATCTTCCTTTTCAGCATTACCACTTTTACTACCACTGTCAATGGCAGTATCCTCTAATCTATCTTTACCCTTGAAAGCTTCTATCGAAGAAGCAATATTAGCAGACATCTGATTTTCAAGGTTATGCTCAATACATCCATCACTACTCCAACGTGAGACAGACTTTTTCCGGTTCTGAGTTTTCTTAGACTCTTGTAACAAATGTGGAGATATTTCTGAATCATCCCGTGATGTTCCGGTGAGTGACCCAAACCCCTTTTGAGTACTGGCGGGACTCTTAGATCCAATACTCCCAGAATCTTTATGGAGAACTGAAACACCAGTATCAGCACCTACTGAGAATGTTAAAACATTAGCGTCTGCAGCATTGCTTTCTTCCTCATTAGCTGAGGTGTCATCAGAAGCATAATCTTGAAGAAGTCTTATTGGGCTGCCACTCGCTAGGAGTGGCCCATAATCCTTATTAGCAGTAGTGGTCTCATTGTGATCAGAAGTAACAGTACATACAAAATCATCATCGACACAAGCTGCAGCTTTCTCCAAAGCTGTGCTCAAGGATAACTCAGCCACTTCAGTAGAGACATTCTCAGGACTACGAACCTTGGTAACTGGTCGTACAGATTTCCTGTGCTCCAGATCAGATAAAATCTCTGGTCCTGTATTTATTAAAGAGCCTTATTAACACACAATGTTTTTCTAACAAAGCAGTATATTAGAGTTACCCCTAGAATGAATGTGACATCAAATAACAAAGTCAACTCTAGTAATATTCTACCACTTTGAATTCTGATCCACTTAAAAAATGAGATTAAAGCAATTATTTTTTAATTCAGCAAAAAAGGAGCAAATAATCCACATGCAGTGATCATGAACAATCACCTATCCTCTTTTCAATGATATAAAAAGAAATATAAAACATATCATTGGAACTTATGTATTAGATCTTGTATTTATTCTTTTACGCCTGAAAATATCGGGAATGTTGAGTTATCCCACTCCATCAATTGACAGACTTCTGTCTAATTTCTCAGTCTTCTTCAAAGTTGCTTAAGTCAATCCTCAAACTGTCGAGTCAGATTCAGTGTCTAAAGTGAGAAAGCTATCCAAAAACTAAATTAATCACCACCATTACTAACTTGATTGAGTAAAGAAAAACATATTAAGTGAAAACTTTATTGACAAGTATCAAAAAGTAATTAAACATAGAGAAAAGAGATTTTTCTGAAATGAAACCTTCATTCTGTTTGCTGAATCCCATGGATGATGGACTGCAGGATGAGATGTCCCTGGCAGGGTCATTTTCTGATAATTTCTGCAGCTGCCCTATATTCTGATTCACACTAAACACTTCATCATCCCGATTATGTTGCTGAGGTAGGGCTTCAGTTGCACAGTTTGAACCTCGGTCCTTGTCAGAAAGTGTGATATCATCTTAACCCATCCATAGAGAAATAAAACAAAGCAGATCAGATCAATATCGAAAAAGAATTTTTATTTGTGTCATGGTTTGAAGCATTTAGCAAATAAAAATTACAAAGTAATCCAAATAAGTATTAGGAGACTAGGTTTCGTCCCTCCTGCTCTCTCCTAGCCAGGTAACTACCCATTATCCAAAACAATAAATAACCAGTCAGTCAAAAAACAAAATAACCCACTACCTAACCCCAGTCCAACACACACTCACTTATCTGTCCTATTCTGCAACATAAACTTACTATAGCAGGAGATCAGAATATAATAGTTGAGATATTCAACTTATTACTACTGATAACAAAATTATTTCACGTGAATGGTCTTATTTGCTCTTTAAAGTGCAAGGAACAACCTCTGACACAAAAATAAGGATTTGAGTTCTCACATATCTCAAGACCCACTGATCTGTCCTATTCTGCTTGAACTTCTTAGAGAACAGAATATCAGAACAGGACAGCTAAGATATTCAACCTTATAGCTACTAATAGAGAAATTGTATCAAGTAAGCAGTCTTCTTTACTCTTTAAAGAGCAAATCGTCATAACAAAAATATTAAGTTGCCATGTATCATGACTTGTTATCCAAAAACTGGTATTTTATAACACTAAAAACTACAGATTTCCCTCAACAGCTGTCTACTCCGCACTTTCAAAAATGCACCGTGCACTCTAGAATATCCAACAAATTTTGTTAAACTTTAGAAAGAACAGAACCATTGAGCTGAAACCGTAACAACACAAGAGTTTTATTTATTTTGAAAAAAATGAATCAATACAATAATAAGTAAAGGAGATTTGATATCATCTAATAATAAATACAGAATAAATAATATTATTCTTGATAATACATATATGATCTAGATATTCTTGATTATATAGGATCAACTCCTTAATGCTACAATTATAACATTCTCCCTCAAGTTGGACTATATAAGTTGTATGTGACCATCTTGTTGCAAATATAATCTATCCTTGATCTATATTAGAGATTCCACATCAACTAGAGAGAGGATCAAATTAATATATATATATATATATATATATATATATATAAGTGAGTGTGAATATCATCTTACAAGTTGTTTCTCTGAGATTGAGTTACACTTAAAGTTCATTTTTATAAAATGGTGTCAAAGCCTAACCTAATAAGATTTGTTGGGTCTATTGTGTCACTTGCTATCGACCCCTACTCTAAGACACCCACTCACACCGAGGACATCTCAAGCTTGGGACTAGATATTTGTAGGTGGTCCAATAGTGGCTCAATAACAGGTGTCACGGTAGGCCCAACAAACTCACAAGGAAAGGCCCTGATATCATCTTAGAAAGTGAACTTTAGATCTAAGTCAACCCTACAAAACTAGCTTATAACGTGTTGCACCCACTTATATAGTATAATTTGGTCATATCTCCAGTCGATGTAGGATCTCTAGTGGTGAGGTCAAATTAGGCTCAAACGTTCTAAAAGTCCTCCTAAAGACTTGACAAATATGTCAATCAAATGTTCCCTAGAGTTGACAAATCTAGTGGTGATGTCTCCACACACCAGTTTTTCTCTTATGAAATGACAATCCACTTCAACATGTTTGGTCCTCTCCTGAAAGACAGAATTAGAGATAATGTTTATTGCTACCTGATTGTCATATACAAGGTGCATTTGGGAACTTTCTTCAAATTTAAGCTTTTGGAGTAGTTATTGTAGTCATACCAGTGGCTAATGTCATTGTCTTGTACTTTGTTCCTACACTTGATCTTGCCACAACATTTTTTTTTTCTTATTTTTCCACGAGATTAAATTACTTCCAATAAGAACACAGTACCTTGAAGAAGAGCATCTATCGCTAGTCAACATTAAAATACCAAACAATTTGAGTATTTTCATTATCTTCATAAATGAAGCATTTTCCAATAGTCTTCTTGATATACTTTAGGATCCGAACAACCACATCCCAATGACAAGGAGAGCTTAAAAAATTAATTTACTATACTCATTACGAAGGCAATGTTAGAATGAGTAACAGTAACGTAATTTAGCTTACTAACTATCCTTTGGTATCTCCCAGAATCAAAATATGGCTCTCCTTGGCCAAGTACAAGTTTGAGATTCGGATCCATTAGTGTGTCCACAGACTTAGCATTTGTCCCTATTTCTTCAAGAATGTCAAGAGCATATTCTCTATGAAATATGACCAAACCATCCTTGTATTGTGTCACTTCTGTACCAAGAAAATATTCGGGTGCCAAGATCTTTTTTGTCTAGAACTTTTGAGCAAAATATTGTTTTAGTTGTTCAATACCCTTGTTATCATTGCCTATAATAACAATGTCATCCACATATACAATGAGATAAATAGATCCTTAGGATAATTACGATAAAACAAAATCATCAAAATCACTTCATATCATTCCAAAATGCTAAATGACAATTTGGAAACACCCAAACCATGCACGGGATGATTGCTTGAGGCCATTATAGGACCTGTATAGACGACATACCATATTAGACAACTACCCCTAAGCAACAACTCTAAGAGGTTGCTCCATGTAGACTTTGTCCTCAAGATCACTATGCAGAAATGCATTTTTTACGTCAAGTTAAAATGGAGTCCAATTTAAATAGCTGCAATGGAAAAGAAAAGTCGAATAGATGTCATTCTAGCAATGGGAGAGAAAGTATCAGTATAAGATTGATCATAGATTTCTGTGTATCCTTTGGCAACCAGTCAAGCTTCATAGCAATCAATGTCATCATCAAGTCCAATTACCCAACAATTGATTTGCTAATTAGAAGAGGAACCAACTCCTAAATACCACACCCATCTCATTGGTCATCGCTTGTCGCCGCTCTAGGTAAGATAAAACTTCATCTTGAAACTTAAGAATAGGAATAGAAAACAATGAGGACAAGCAAGTATAATTTATGCTGGAAAGTCGATGACAACTAAGGTACCTCTTCAAATAGCAAAAGGCAATCATTTTCAAAGAAAACCAGATCCAGTACAGAAGATCCTGTCAAGGAAGGATTAGGCACGGCCTCCACAATATCTTTATCCATCGAAGATGGATCTCGTACTGGAATTTCAATAGGCTGTGAAAGGCGATGATATACCTGAAGAGGTGCTAGAGAAACATCCTGAGTTTTAATTAGAGTCATCTTATTGTGATAAAGGAAGAATGACAATGGTGGGAAAGTGACCACAAATGTCATCATTGGAATGAACAATTGTATAATATGGAATAGACTCCAAAGAAAGAAACGTTAGAAGACACAAAATACCTATGAAGATTAGGAAAGAAACATCAATACCCTTTTTGAGTGTGATGATGTCCCACGAAGACACATTTGAATGATAGAGGAGAAGTTTATCTCGACTAAGTGCGAGGTTATCTACAAAACATATGGTACCAATAACACCCGGAGAAAGACTGTATAGAGTAGACTGAGAAAAAAGGACAGAATGCAGTACTCGATCATTAAGGACAAATGATGACATTCGGTTGATGAGATAACATGTTATAAGACAGCATCTCCCAAAAATGGTGGTGAGGAAGATGACTGAGAAGAAGTGTCCTAATAGTTTCAATAAGATATATGTTTTTACGTTCAGCTAATAAATAAAATAGCTCCTAATAATACATATACAATCTAGATATTTTTTTAATTATATAGGCTCAGTTCCTTATTTCTATAATTATAGGGAATTCAATAAAAACTATAAGGACTTTCATGTTAAGAATACGTAACAGCATACTCAAACCAATGCTGGACCAGAATCAGAGATGTCATAATTTAATACTTCAAAAATAAAAAGTTTTAAATATCAGTTTTCAATTTGAGGATCATAAGAAAACTCACCTTCCATTTCCATGTCAGAATCAGCACTCGCAGTTGCAACATGCAGGTTATACTGCTCACCTGAAGAGTATTCTCTCTCTTGTTGTCTTTTCTTTTCATGCCATCCAGTATCTAAATTATATTTCTTCTTCATCCACAGGAAATAAGTGTTAGAAATTGCAGCCTCCGTTCCTGGGTCTCCGCCAAACAGAAATACATATTCAGGATTTTGACATTCATCTCGACGAATCTTATCTTCAATATCAGCACCCTTCTCAGCAATAAGCTGACACAAGGCTTCTATCTTCAGTACAGTATGTTCTTCCGTTGGCTTAGGTGGGGGAAGATCCTCATCTTTTTCAGCACCAGCAACCTCTCTACAACTTGGACCATCCCAATTAAAATCAGAACCATGTACAGGTACAATACCAGACCGAAGAGAAGCTACAACTCCGTCAACCGAATCCACAGTCTTTGATTCTAACCCAGAAACCTTCACAGGGTCATCAGTGCGTGTAGCATTTGATGAGGAGGAGGAGGTTACCGGAGCATTAAGAGGAGGAGGCGGTGGAGCCGGAAGAGCAGGCGGTGGAGACGACGGCAAAGGTGGGGGAATAACAGGAGGCACTTGGTAATTCCCAACAGTTGAATGGAAATAACCTGATGAAGGGGGTGGTGGTGGAGGAGCATTATGCAGATTCTGAACATCAGCAGGCTGCAGAGGTGGACGATGGAAAGGAGGGTTATACAAAATTTGACCTTGGGAAGCCGAGGGAGGATGGGGTGGAGGTGGTGGTGGCAATACTCTAGCCGGTGGCGCCGGAGCCCAAGATGCTTGTGGCGTCATGGTGTTCCCATGGTGTAATTGAGAAGGGATAGCATAGGATTGTCCTGCATTCGGCATCACATTAAGTGAACCTTGGACCGGAAGGCTCATGGGAACTAAGGAAGACGAACTAGGAAGCGGTGCAGGAGGAGGAGGAGGAGGTCCATTTAAATAAATATGATGAGGTGGTGGTGGTGGGGGTGGACCACCAACGTTAGGCGGTGGTGGAGGAGGACCACCAACATTAGGTGGCGGGTACCGATGGAAATGTGGCGGAGCCTGTTGATACTGCTGCGGTGGCTGTGGTGGTGGTGGTGGAGGCGGCAGCACCGGAGGGGCAGGACTCTGCCCGAAATGAGAACCACGATTCACTTGACTATACATATTTCCGATGCAAACTTTGTATTCAACATAAACTAGCAACAAGTAAGTAACTCCAAAATCACAATCTTCACAGCTTCCAATATCGGATACCCTGAATATGCAACTATAAAGTGAATAAAACAAATAAGGAGCAAAGCAAGCAAAACAACCAGAACCAACAAAGTATAATTAACTAACTCAGCAAGTGGGGTATACATGGTTCGAATTAAGAAATAAAATGCATTCAAGAAAAAGGTGATATGTTATTTCGTAACATTTTCCTATAAACACAAGAAACCAATTCCCCTTACTCTTCATATTTGAATCATCGAAATTGCCGCGAACACAACGCACCGTTTCGGGTTGTCGATTTCTGAGAAGCCAGAGTTTCAGGGAAGAGGAATCAAAGCTTGTGGGTAATGGGAATCGCTAGGTAGGGTTTGTTGGGAGTGAGTGAGGAGTGTGAGAGATAAACCCTAGGAAGGATGCTATGAGAGTAGAGGGGTTGGGGAGAAGTACATTATTGGATTCGCGTAATTGTTATTGTGCGTGATTAGTGAGAAGAAGAAAGAAGAAGAAATTGGGGAGTGAAAACAGATTAATGTGGGAAAAAAGACAATTGCCCCAAACGCATCCCAGAACCGTTACACTGAGAAACTCGCATTTTTTTCTATTTTTTTATTAGAAGAGATAGTAACATTAATATTTGAGGTATATTGGATAAGTTTATCCCAAAATATTTTAAAATAAAATATTTGTTTATAAATTAAAATTAACTTATGTATAAATCAAAAAAATTTAAAAAAATTACATTAAAGAATTTTTATGAATTAATTGTAAATTATAAATATGTTTTTTATTTGTTAAAGCAAATCTAAATAGATATATTTATGTAAGGATTTATTTTTAATCGGCACTAAATGTTTACATTTTTAATTTTATCTTCCACTCATATAAATAAAAGGAAATAATTTTATTTTTATTGTTTTAATTCATTTAAATGACATATTTTATTCTGTTTTACTTATACTCCATTTATTTTGTTTTCCTATGATACACATCTTAGATTTTGAAGGGTTGTTCCTTTTCTGGGTTTCACCTGTGTGTCCCTGCGATGATAAAAACAAAACGGGGGTTATATCTTTCTAATCGATTATAATTTCTTTCCGGTAAGTTATATATTGAATGAAATGTAACTTAAAAAAAAAATAACCTTGTCCATTGGAGTTATATGTTTGCTCTGCTCTTTTTTAAACTTTGGAATGTTCATCAATCTCAAATTATGAAGATCTGATTATATTAGATTCTTGTGTGAAATTGCTAATAATAAGTTGGTTGGTAATATTTTAACATCACCTTCTATTTCATTTGACATTTTCCTAATAAGTTGTATTAGGTTGTTGTTCTTCTCTGAAGGTAATTATTTTGGTGCATTAGTTTTTCAACAGTAAAGTGTCTAAAAAATACTTTGTTTTCTTATTTGTGGTGTAGTCCCTTTCACAAATAATAAATGACTATTGGATAATAAAAAGAATTGTAAATATTACCCTCATCAAGTTAAGAGATAAGTGTGGGTTCACTTTTAAACTATTAAGTCTAAGGTTTCTTTTTTTTACTTTAATGTGTTTTTATTTTGAAAAGCCAAAAGGTTGAATTTGTATCATTTTCTAGAAGTAATTGATGTGATATTTATTTATATGTGATATAATTATTAAGAAGTTAGTTTAATATTTTTATAAAATTAGTTTGTAAGATAAGATTTATTTTTATTTATATATTGTATTTTAGTCTTATATCATTAATATGAAATCTTGATCACACCTTCTTCATATTAAGACATTGACATTATGCATAGGACTATATATTTATAAGTTTGTCTTAAAAGTCATTAAATCTCTTGTATCACTTTCTTAGACTTTCTATATAATGATTTTTTCAAAAAACAAACACTTTTCTCCTATTCAACAAAATTCCTCACCTTATTACATATAGACAGTCTCTTCCAAATTATCATGCAAAAAAAAATATCTTCATGTCTAGCTATTCCAACATTAGATAAATTTGGTTAATAATATACATTAAAATCCTATCTTTATAGAACAATGTCTTATAACAGGTGAGGATATCTTATTATACTCTATACTCTATCCCTTCTATCTACGTAAAATATTTTACCACTAGTTTAACTTTGAATATTTGACCTTTTGATAATACATGTTTAATTCTAATCTTTTTAGACTAATTCCATATTGCAAGTATTTTTTATTTTTATTTTTAGCTTTTGATAAGAATTTGTATTTTTAGAAGATTTAGATATTTTAGTGAAAATTAAGATAATTTTTGTTTTACGTAAAATGTTTTCATATTGCTAATCCATGTTTTTTTCTTTTTTCAGTAGGAGAATTGAAATTGGAAAGTAGAAAAGAAAGAAAAAATAGAGAAACAATAAAAGGAACGTTGCTTGATCCTGAGGTTATTGCTGAGAAATCAAAGGGGCAAATTCAGAAATTAATGATGAAACTAACTGGATACATATGTGGATAATTAGTTTGTTTAGTTGAGTTAGTTTAATATAATTATTTTTTCTATTATTCTCTTCAAAACATGTATTTATGTATTTATATAGGCTTTAAGAAACTAATTGTTATAGTCCCTAATTTGACACATAAGTAGCTTTGAATTCAAATCAATGTCTTCTTCTTCTCCTTCTGTCTAGCGAGCTTGCATTAATATTTTTTTTGCTTTTCTTTACGCAATCTCTCTCTGATGGCTAACAGTACTTATCTTTCTCGGTAACAAAATTTTTTATACCAAACAATGATAAAAGTCTACACTGTACATATTAGGCCATAGTTCAAAATAGGTCTTGCAAAAAAATTTTGGCAAATATTATACATTTTGCTCGAAACCTAAGAGATATTTGAATGATGTTTTGTTTTGAAGCAATCCTTCTTAATGATAGATATTGAAGACATTCTCTGAGTGACAAACTTTAAGCTTCACGAATATTTGAGTTTAAAACAATCTATAGTCTTTGTGTGTACTTATCACCTGACTCTTATCTTCTATCAGACATAATTGGTAATTTGCTTTGTGCTCTTATTGTCTAGCAAACAATGCATTTATATGATATGATTTTCGTTTATCATACACAACTTCATATTTTGTTAGTTTAAGCAGTTAATCAAAAGTATAAGATGTTAGATTTTTTATCTAACATGTACAAACACTTCTTCTTTGAGCTCTTCATGAACAAAACTCTTTTAATCAATTGTCTATTGATATTATATGATAGACAAAACTCTTTATACTCGTTTGAGGTGAACTCGTCACCCTTATTTGTTCTTAAACAAGTTACATATGCATCTATCTCTTTTTTAACACGAATCTTGAACTTTTTAAATACACACACACTTCTATCTTCTCACGTAAGAAATACACCTAAGTTTTAAGAGTAGAATCACTGTCAAAACTTAAGATGTACCTTAACTATTCAAAGCAGGTTAGATAAGGCCACATATATATGAATGTACTAGCTGAAGTTGCTTTTATCTCTCCATAAGCTCTTGCTTGGGATAGGCTTTTTATGTTGCTTGTTGGTTAAACATGTGGTGCATATCTTCTTTGGATACTTCAAGGAGGGTAAACCAATCACCATCTTCTTACAAGATAGTGTTCTTAGTGCCTTATGATTCAAGTACCCAAAACACAGTGCATATGTGAGCTTCTTTCTCCAAAGCAACTTAATATTCTAAACACAAAAATTTCTCAATGTGTAGAAGCTAACATATAAAACATTCTATTCCCGCTCATATTAGTTTTCATAATCAATCCCCTTTCTGCATGAAGCACTTTGTAAGTGTTATGTATAATCAAAGTGATTAAACCCTTTTCTTGCAGTTGTCCTACAGTTAATAAATTGTTTTTAATTCTTAGGAATACAATAAATACCAGATATTATCTTGGTTATCCCATTCACTTGCATCCTTATGCATTTCACTCTTATTAAATTTAGGAAACAGGAGCTATGTATAGTGTTTTCTACAAAACAGAAAATGAGAATATATTACCTACAACGTTATCCCTAAGATATTGAAACAACCTACTTATTCTCCCTGAAAACTAAGACCTACCAAAAAATAGCAAAAAAAAAAAAGTTTTAAAACAGAAAGATAAAGTACATCTAACACTCAGAAATAAATAAAAAAATCTATTTCTGAAACATTTTTTCACGTGTTATAAATATAGGAATATCTAATTAGTGTAAGAATATATATGAATAATCTTTTATAAATATAAATGAAATACTATAAACATACTCTTTATTTCGTATTGATTGAATACTAAATTATATGAGCTAAATTTATCTGAGTTAAATTTATCTTACAAAAAAGTTTATTCCCCTTTTTTTCTATAAAACTTTAAAAAAAAAGTTTACCCGGTCAAAAATATCTATTATGAGCTAATTATTGTGTTACAATAATTTCATAAACACGCTACAACCATGAGTCCCAGTAAAACTGAATTGGTGACTTGTGCAAAACAAATTCAAACAGATATCTCGCCAAATGAAAAACAAGACCGCCCCAAAGCTACTAAGACAAGATAAATAAGAACAAGATTCCTCTATTGATAATACCACCAGACCAAGAAAAAAAAAAATTAGAAGTTGGCAAATGTTGTCAGCCTCTTAACAATATTTTTCTTCTAATGAATGAACAGTTTTATAATGTCGAAAAACTAACTATTTGCAGACAAAAACTTCTAACTAACACTACCTATACCTAAGGTAATGATGGTCCTGCTCAACAATTTAAGATCAAGATATGTTGTCTAAGTAACAGTGTATCCCACCAGTTAGCACGTTTGTCTGTATTAAACTGTTATGTGCATCTGTTGTAACCTTCATAAAAGGAATGTGCAAATGCCTGAATTCAAGTCAATTTTGCTTGTTCATTTTGATCTTCTGTGCTTGGAGTTGTGCAATCCACTGTTGTTCCTGTATTCAAAGGAAAATATGATTGCTGGGGGACCAAACATGCACCTCATATAACAAGAATTGTGCTCAAACTCACAATATGTCATACAATAAAATTATCAATTGCTATTATGAAATGATAACTACGCATTGATTATCTGGAAATAATTCAGAGACCATGTCATGTCATGTCAGGTAAGTCTATCTATTGCAAGTGTTTAAATGTGGTATGCAGTAAACAATACTAATACTATAGAATGCTATGAGTGAACAACGAGTGCTGCAACATTGTGATAATTAAGATTTCTCACTATTAGTAACAAAGTTAAGTGCTCTAAAGTTAGTAGCATCATATTGTTTTTAAACTGACTAAATTTCTAACAATTTTTTTTTAATTTACAATTTGATATATTAAAATTCGAGTCCTAATTATTTGATTTAAAATATATTTTAACAAAGGAAAATTTACTCCAGATTGTCAAGTTCATTACAAAAGTTCATTTAACTTTGGAGAGACATCTATCTGATGCTAAAATAGATCTTATCGCTGTTGCTTTCCTGATTGCTTTTAAGTTTAAATAAACAGAAATAATTGAAATAGAACCAAAGGTTGATCATTCATGTTGCTTTGAAGTACATACATGATGACTTCTTTTAATAAGAGGTAGATACATAGACAAAAACACCATCATTATCTCCCTATCCCATTTATAAAACTATATCAATTATCCCAAAGCATATTGGACCAGAGGTTCTTCTTTTTCTAGGGAGGGGAGATAGATGCAGCTTCTCAATTGAATTATTTAGGTTTAACTCAAACCCACATGCAAATGTTGTCATATGTGAGACGAAAAGGAAATGCCATTTCATTCAAAGACATGCAAAAGACAATATGTCAGGCCGGAGGTTTTTTTCTTTCCTTTTTGTAGTGGGAGAGGGATAGAAGCAACTTATCAATTGAATTATTTAGTTTTAACTCAAACTTGCATGAAAAATGTTGGCATATGCGAAATGAGAAAGGTGATGCTATTTTATGCAAAGACATGTGAAAGAAGAAAAAGGTCAAGTCAAAGAATCTTCACTAACTGCTGTCCATAGTTCCTTACCTTGATTTGGCAGAGAAACAGAACTCTCAGCTGCTTCAGGTTTCAGGACATTAGCATTAGAGTTTGTTGCATCACTCGTTTGTCCTGAGATTTCACAATTGGAAACTGGCACATTTATTTGATCACCAATTTGAATTTCACCTTTGGGACTTGTCTGATCATTGGATCCATCTATTTGATCACCAATTTGAATTTCACCTTTGGAACTTGTCTGATCATTGGATCCATCTATTTGATCACCAATTTGAATTTCACCTTTGGAACTTGTCTGATCATTGGGTCCATCTATTTGATCACCAATTTGAATTTCACCTTTGGAACTTGTCTGATCATCGGATCCATCGGTTTTCATGCTCTCAACTAAGGATTTTGGTGAGTCATTTTTCTCATCTATTTGATCACCAATTTGAATTTCACCTTTGGAACTTGTCTGATCATCGGATCCATCGGTTTTCATGCTCTCATCTAAGGATTTTGGTGAGTCATTTTTCTCATCACCATTTCGAGTCAAAGAACCAGCTTCTGATTCTGGGTTGACAGAAACCTGCAGGATATTCATGGATGTGTAAGTAAGAAAGAAACCTTACCAAAGACTCACGTTACATTCCCAGGGATACTCTTAGTTAGGTATCCATTTGGGAACATCAGAAACAAACTAGGACTCAATAACTCAATCTTAGGATTAGATTCATGCACATTAACTGGCGGGTGACTTTTCATTCACATACACCACTAGAGCCAAGGAAATAGTCTCCCTTGTGTGGAAACTCTTAAGAATGCTTATCTTGTGAGATCACTATCTAGAATTGAACATAATTTAACATTCGGTAAAAAAGGAAAAACATAAGTGTCGGTACAGATATCCCACCAAGGTATCAAATAAATTAGATCATGACCAACTATATCTCAGATAAGGTCATATAGAAAAGGATTTCAGGATTCTACCCATAACAAATAGGAAACAAAAAAAAAATGTCAATACTTAGTGGCAATCCAGAGCTTTTCTTGCATGCACACAGCCTGTGGGTACACACTACTTACAACCATGTGCAAGCCCCATATGGGCATAATGCCTACATGCACAAAACATATGGGCAAACCAGGCACCGTACACATGAAAATTTTATTCAGAAATTGAAAATTCTCATACTCTCATAAACTTCACCGAGCAAACAGAATCTATAACCGTGTATAAGATCACATTTATACTCAACTTCCTTCCAATAACAAAACTCAACTAAAACTACAAATTTCAAATTCCGTGCCTCTAAATAAAATTTTAGTGCCACTAATCTGGCTCACATATATATTCAACAGAAGTAAAATAAAAGACTACTTGACCTTAGAGGACTCGGCAGCAGTTGTCGGGATACTTGATTCAACAATAGTATCTGCTTCTTTATGGTGTTCAAGAAGTTCTGAACTCTCTGCCCGTAATTCCAGTTGATCTTCTTCCATTTTGTCTTGCCTTGGAACTTTAGAAGTTTTTGCACTGTTTGATTGTATAAGAGTATCATCTGAAGCAACAGTTTCAATTTCATCAGCAGTCCTTTTCCTGTTGAGAATCAAGCACTATGTTAAAACCAATTTTTCCAAAAGAGAGATTCATGGTAGTGAACAATTTGTAAAAAGAAAGACATACCTATTGGAAGTATTAGCAACTGGACTAGGAATGTTTGGCTTGTTTGAAAACAGAATTCCACGAAGAGGCTTCCCATCAATAACAGTTTCAATAGTATATCCTGTTGAGCTTTTTTCCGTAACTTTGGCATGAAACATTTTCTGTCCCGGAGGCAGGGGTTGCATTACTGGGATATTTAGTTTACCTGTAAACATGATACTCGATACTTAGATTCTCACTTTGACTGGAAAAACCAAACACCATTTTCCATCTTTTAGAACTTATAAACGTTTACAAAATATCAGCTTGCCACAACTAAGGTACATGTCTCAGAATAAACATACAGACTAGTCAGAGAAACTAACTCTATCTTTGGTGCAGCTAAGAACACCAATCCTCACTAACTTAACATTATCAGCTCAAAATGGCAGAAGACCAAGAAAATACATTGCCAAGAGAGCACGTAATATAAGCTGTGATATACATAGGACAGACTTCCATAATCCAATATACCAAGAATGACAGGAAAAAATATCACTTCAAGGAAAAACAAAAGATTTAATTATATTCCTCAGAAAGTTCATATATAAGCAAATTCTCACTTAGTTGGCTATAGTTCGAGATTGTCATGGGATAATTACTGTAAGCATCCACTCCATATCCACACACAATTGGGTTTTGGACAAGATTGAAATTCTGCTCTTGACATTTCAGCTTCAATTGCTTCCTTAAGGATAACTTATCTGGTCTGGATTCGCTTTCCCGTGCAATCCCTAAAAAGTCAGAAATATATTAGACACGCAATTCTGTCACATACTTCTTAATCTGCAGAAATTTTACAATCAAAATGTTCCTCAGTATATTTAACAGGAAAAAATTTACTCTTTGCTCAACCTGTGTATAGGTAATACATATCATCCAGACCCTCCAGATTTCTATTACAACCTCCCAAAAGCACAAGAACACCACTCATATGTGGATCTAAACAGTCACCAGCTACAGAAAATCTAGCAGAAGGACCATTAGGTGTAGCTGCCACCTTCGTCCACACACCAGTCTCTGTTTTCAATCAGAAATGAAAAATGATATAAGGGCACAAATTTAAAGCATGAACAAACAATAAATATTTACTACAAACTAGTACAATGAAAAAGGTTGACCTCCTGTTTCAGTTTTTATCAGACTTATACACAAACATCTATATTAGACATACCAATGTCAAGCATATACAGGTCGTTGTATAGGCTCTGAGCTTCCGTAAAGCCCCCAAACACAAACAAGCTTTTGCCAAAAGAAACTGTACAATGACCAGCTCGAGGTGGCAACAATTGGCTAGACGTACGCATTTTGGTCCAGACAAGAGTATCTGCATTTACAGAAGATGCTAATAAATTCTACTCTGATAAATATCCCCTTTCTTGCATAAATATTCAATAAGTGCACCAAAAGTATAACTCTTATATAAAAAGATACAGCAATTACCAGTATCTAGGACATGAACATCAGATAGATAATAATCTTGTTCATCTTCACCACCTATCACAATAATTTTGTTTTTCCAAGATGAGCAAGTGTGGCTATCTCGAGGAGATGGTAGAGTGCCATATGTTGTAGCACGCTTCCATGTATATGTTTCTACAAGTGAAAAGATGAAAAGGAATCATTAGTATATTTCTCATCTTATCCATTAATAAAAAACTGCAAAGTAAAAATACAAATACAGAGTAAATAGTAGAACAACCAAATAGTGCAGCCTTCCTTGCACTATTCCAAGTTCCACCACGTGATAGAATATAATAATTAAGATAAGAAATCTTCACCAACTTTGTCACACTATATCAACCTATGTGAACTGTGAGGTCCCATGAAAGTGAAGGGTAAAAATTGAGAAGTGAATTAGATAGATAAATAAATGTTAGTGTACCTGTATCCAATATGTAAAGGTCATTGTAGTACACATCATTAGTATTATCTGCAGATTTTCCACAGCCACCAAACACAAACAGTCGTTTGCCAATAACTGCAGCAGCATGACCCTCCCGTGCCTCTGGTGCTTCCCCTCTCACAGTTGGACAAATCCATGTATGTGTAGCTAAGATAGTTTAACAACAGTGAGTGCCATGAAGTGGAACAATTACTGTACACTACATGGTGTACATAAGTAGATCATCCTAAACTCTTTTAGATGTACTATATATATATCATCACTATGGTGCAAAAATTAGTCCAATGACATTTTCTTCCCACATTAAAAATATCAGAATAATGACTCACTAGTGTCTAGAATGTGCAAATCATTCAGCAGCCTGGTCCCATCTGTACCCCCAAACACAAAAAGACTATCACCAACAACCGAGCAACTATGGCTGTCCCTAGGAATTGGTGGGGTCCCTTTAACTGCTGGTTCACTCCAACTCTGCTTCACTGCAAATCACCAACATGAGCCATAAAATAGCTGCAGATAACATAATAAATGAATTGAACCACTTCAAAAATAATGCAAACACCACGAAGCACACAAAAAATTATACACCATTCAACACCATCAAACACTAAACACACTACCAAAAAATCTATTTTCCCAAACCTTCTAGGTCTATGTTACTGTACAAAAGAAAGATTTTCATTACCACCTCCTCAAAACAAATTATAATTAAAATATACAATAAATAAGAAAGAAACAATCCATTCAACCTAAAAGGTATAGGATGTCCCAATAATGAATACACTCCATAATGAGATTCAAGAAGAACGAGGGACCCCACCCATAACAAAAATTAAAAGATGAAAACATGAACAAATAAAAAGGAACCATGCTTAGTGAACAGTAACAAGCATAAAACGACAATGCAAATAAAGTTAAGAAGAAAATTCAATCTTATAACTAAAAAGGATATCAAGATTTAAAGAAACAACAACAAAAATACTCAGACACAATAAAAGAGAGAGATTGTGGAACACTTACGAGTGTCAAAGACGTGAACTTGGTTGGTCTGACAGTTAAATTTGCCGTAACCACCGAAGAGATAAAGAAGTCTGCCATCTCTAAGCACGTTACACGTGTGGCCCCACCTCTTTCCAGGTCCTCCTCCTCCTATTCCCTTCACCTTTTCCCACCTCATTTTCTCCCTCTTCTTCAAAAATTGTTAATCAAAACAAATCGCACTAGCCCACTAAAAAAGAACCAAACTTTTCTTCTCATCAATTTTTAATCTTCCCAAAACTTAGAGACAGGAGAAAGAAAGTGTGTGAATATTAAAGAATAGAGAAAGAGATTTTGGGATTTTTGATTATTTTTGTTCATGCAAAATAAAATAAATAAATAAAATGTCTATCACTGATATCACTGTCACAATACAAAAATTAGAAAAAAAAAAGTATATATAATGTCACAAGGTGAGTGGAAATGGGTTAAAGAATACAAACCAGGAGGGGGTAAAGACTGAATAGTGAGAGTTTTCCAGAATCTGATCAGTCAACGGAGAGAGGGTCGAAAGAAGGCATTGGAATTTTAATTTTGTTATTAATTTTTTTAATGTTATTTTTCTTATGAGGTTATATTTGTTAATTAGAAATTATACTTCCTATTATAAACAACTACTGTATATTCTAACTGTAAAGGATTTTTTTATAATTTTGTATTTTCTTTGAAAGTTTCATCTAGTGTGTATTGATTGATTTAATTTAGTATTATAAGATTGCATTTATTAAGCCTTAAATTTTTTGTAAATATCTTTCCCAAATTTATGTATAGTTGTCATGGTAAGATATTGGATAGTAACTCCATGTTCTTTTTTACTGTTGACTTATTCATTGTATTCCCTTTAATTAGTCCAATTGTTTCTTTACAAATAAATAAATAGATTTATTGTATTGTTTTTATAAAATAGTAATAAATAACTTTAGGCGTTTCTTATCTTTTGAAAAGGAAATTTAGTAATTCTTTTAGACAATAGAAAAACATAATTTAAATTAGTGTATTTTAAAAAAATTGTTTTAAACACTTTCTATATATAAAAGGAAAAGTAGACTGTAACACCTCAATTAGTCTTTTATAGGAATATAACTTAAGTTACCAAGTTCATTTTTAAAATGGTTTGTTGAGAGAAAATTCATTCAACCATTATGAATTTGTTTAGCAAAATAATATTAAAAGATAAATATGAAATTTTGTTATTATTCAAACTCGTTCAACATTTTTAATCTATTCAATTGATTATCTTTTATTAAGTAGAATTGATTAATGTATTTCAAAATGTAAGTTTTTATTTTTGAAACATTTTGTTGACTATTATGGTATTCATCTAGCAAATTTGATATAATATCTACTCGCTAGGTAAACGTAAGATGTTAAATTTTATAGTGACTTGTGGAGTGAATTCTTTTAATAGTTATACATATTTATAACTTTACTGTATATTGAAAAAAATCATATGCTTAATTTTAATTTTTAAATTATTTTTTTAGTAATAATAAATTGGATTCATTGTGTATAATTATTTTAAATTTATATTCTGAGTTAATTTGATATTTGCTCACTCTTTGTCTCATTTTTTTTTAGATATGATATTTTTCTTATTCTAGTAGTATTATATTCTACATTTTCAAAGCTTCAAAGAGAATATTTGATTTGTTAAATTTGGAATTTTTTATTATTTTCTTTTTTTTTTTAAAGTAGAGGTAGATTCCTTGTATTTTTATATAAAATCCTAAAAAGGTCTGAGGGTTCTTACTTTAGCTTAAACTTTTGTAATTGGACTTATAGATCTAATTATAATAACTTATTCTTCTTACACTTTCATGAGTTTTTCCTGTATTTTGGCATCTCAATTTTTTAAAAAAAATCTAAAAATACGCTTTTTGAATTGTACAATCTGAAATATAATTTTTTTATTCTAATTTGTACAATCTATGATACAATTTTAATCCAGAATAAAAAGATTAGGGGATGTAGAATTTATTTAATTTTTTTATTAAAGATATAAAAGTCATTTTGTTAAGTCTATGGAGATATGGGAAGAAAGTACAGAAGTCTAGGAAGAAGTCGTCAATTACAACTCGTATTTAGGTCCATGCGTACAAGGTATCATAGTTTATATCTAGCCTAAGTGTGCTCAAATCAAATGCATACATGGTATCATAGTTTATATCTAGCCTAAGTGTGCTCAAATCAAATGGAATAAATTCATGTGTTTAGTTTTATAAATTTTCTCTTCCTCTCCTTTTCACCTAATTTCTAAATTGTCTCTTCATCTTCTTCTCTCTTTCTTGTTCTTTGTTCTTCATTTAGTAAAACTAGTTTTTGAAATTTAACTCACAAAACCAATATCATATAATCCCAATTGAGTTATTGCATTGATTGTTTAACACTCTTAGTTTGTCCTTTTTTTCTCTTTAATTTAAGATTTGAACTTTATGATATGAAGTTGTGTTTTGATTTTAGAAATCAAATTAGGAATCAATTAAATTTTAGTTTGATAATTATATAAAAAATATATTTAATGATATTTTGATTTGTATTTATGATTCAATGACATTTCTCAATTAACTTAATTAACTGAGTTGATTAATTATTTAAACATAGATTTGAATATATGGAAAATATGTAATAAAAGGATTGCCTAAATCACCAAATTAATTTGTACATAAAAAATATTAAATATTAAATATAATAGATATGTGTCATTTGATAGTCGACTTAAGTTGTGTTTTATATTGCAAAATTTTATATATAAAAAAAACTTAGATGTTTTGAATTCAATATGACATTAGATATCAAATTTTTAATGTGATGAAATTAAGATTTTTTAGTAATCTACTTAGTGAAATAGGGATTTGTTCAGCAGATAAACCTCTCCGTGTTAAGAATAAATAGCCTTACATATATTTATTTTCTCATTTGGTACAAAACAAAATTGGTAATTAAGAGAAAAAATGACATCTCAGTGCTAAAGGCACAAGAGTCACAATTTTCTTTTTTTATTTTTCCTTACATTTTTATTGAATTCTTATTTCCTCTTCCTCAAACCCTGTCGATTAAAATTTTATTTTGGGTCTATTTCATCTTTTTCTCCTTTATATGGTGTAATATTAGATTTAGGAGAAGTATAAGGATATTGGGTTGTGAGACCCTAACCCCTATGAATTTTTTCATAAATAGATGTCATGTTTAAAACTATTTCATGTGAGGTGTGAAATCATTATTTTCTTTATTTTAAGCTATAACTTCTAGTATATAGATATTCTTTAATATAGTTTATGTTTTATGAGTTATTTGAGAATGAAAATGGTAAAGGATATGCCTGTTTGAGTCATATCACTTCTGGTTGTTCAAAATTGGGCTTCAAATTAGACTAATCATGGGCCTCAATTTGGACCAATCAAGGTTGATCAAACTACACTGTAAAGTTAGGAAAGAGACATTGGGTAAGGTAAGAAAGATGTGACATCATCCCATGTTCTTAAAAAACTTGCATTGGCACTACCTCATCACAAGCTCTAGGGAAGCTTACATTGCAAGTCTATTTAATAGCTTGTCTAATAAATTATTAAAGAGACTTGTCTCACTTGCTACTTCAAGAGTAAAGTTTATTAGAAGCTACATTTCCGTTTCATTTGGGTAGCATTGAATTTAAGTTTCACTTAAAATAAATATTCAATTTTATAAATAACACTCTCATGCATCTTGTAATCACCTTTAAATCTAATGAGAATTGATGTTACTCTAGGAAATTTTTCTCTCTCAAAGGTCCCAAAGAATAACATTCTTCTTTAAGCTTCTTCCACAAAGAACCTTCCCTTGAAACTAGAAGTTACTTCTCTTATAAGCTTAAAATTGTTGAATCATATTATCCATGAGATATACAGCATATCTTCTTTCATACTCCACGAAACGCCTCTCCACTCCTTTTATAGCAAGGAACTTCAAAACCTTAGAAGGTAGACACCTATCTAAAATACCCTAACTAGAAGATATATTTTATCTCAAGCGAAGAACAAACATATACTATGCTTCAAGGAAAAGGTTTCCTAAAACTAAAAGTTGGTTGATATTTTGTATGAATCAGGGACAAGTCATTCCTTCGTTTCCCTTCATCGTGTCAAAATATTAAAAATGTGTTATTTATTTGTCCATCTAATGGTTTCTATCCCTACCAAGAAAGATATCATGATTAGTCAAATTCATGAGAGTTATCCTTTTATTATAATAAATTGTTTTTTTATGTAAATATTATTCTTTACACTTTATATAAATTTAAATACTATTATAAGAATGGATTGGTTTGCATCTAATTAAGTATCATAAATCGTAATAAAAAATCACAGAGTTTCTTGTAGAACCTCCCTCACTTCCACAATTTCATTCATATTTGTTATGTAGTTTTGTACAAGTTTTTAATGTATGGTAGATGGATAAAAGGTTTTTCTTTAGGTTATTTCTTCAAACATAGAGGTAAAACACAAAATTTTTGAAAATCTTCATTTGATGGATTACGTATAAGATGAAGTTTGAACTAGGACAAACACATTGTCAAGCAGAAACGTGTCTTATGAAGAGTGGTTAGACACAATTTCAACTTTATCGACATGTTATCTAAAAGGCTTTCTAATGATATTTTAACAAATCTCTCCTTAAGTTAGTTATAATCAAATAATTTGCAATATAAAAAGATTAGGAAAATGAAATATTTACTCTTAACATTTTTATACCGATTCATTTGTAAACTCCAGACGACATCCAATTCACAATCAATATGATCGAGTTTCATTTGAAAAGTTGTCAGATACAACTTCAACTTTATCAACATACTATATGAAAGGCTTTTGAATGACATTTTAGCAAACATCTCCTTACATTAGTTACAATTAAATAATCTACAATATAAAAAGATTAGGAAGAAGAAATATTTGCTTTTGATGTTTTCATATCAGCTCATCTGTAAACTTCAGACCACGTCTAATTCATAATCAATTTGACCGAGTTTCATTAAGCATACTAACATTATAAAGATACGAGTATTGGTTAGACCTTAGTTACTCTTAGCTAAAACAACCACAATATTATTTGGAAACGCAACCATGTTCTTCCCTTGTATTAACTTTTCACTGCTAGATATGATCTTCTTGGTGGCGGTGTTTATCCTATAGAGGTCATTCCCGACATGTGTCATCATGTTGATGTCTCGTGTGACAATACCTACCTCTTTTATCATGCTCTGCTTGAACAAACCCTCTGTAGGTATTTTGCTTGGATCAATTCCTCAATCTTATCATTCAACACAAGGCATTCTTTCTATCCAATGTCCAAAATTTTGATGATATTAACATTGTTGTGTTGTGTTGGCATTTATAGGTGTCAACACTTTTCTCAGTGTTAGTATGAGATCTGTGTTGACTAACTCTCCCAATATGCATGCTTTGTTAGCATTCAACAAAGTATAATGTACAAGGTACAATGTCCTTTGGTCCTTGATTCACATGTCATATTGTGAAAATATATGAAATACATAAGAAAGGAGACTTGAATTATATATTTAAGATTTTGCAAAATTTGGTCTGATAAATGGAACAAATAAAATTTATACATAATAGACACATTGTCAAACAATGTTCTTAAGAGTAACATATGATAAAAAAAATGTTAGATACAACCTCAAGTTTAATAAATGCATTGTAAAAAAAACATCTTCTAAAATTTGTTTTTGCAAAACTCTCTTTCTTAAGTTAGATACATATTAATAACATTGTAATATAAAAAAATAAAATATTATAGAATGTTACACAAACTATTTTGTTAATGATTTATCTTAAAATTCAAACTACGTTTAGTTCTTAATTATAATTAGTCATTAACTAAGATGATGAACTTTCACTAACAAACTAACACCGCAAAACTCTCCTTAGGTTTAAAAAAAATAAGATATTATAAAATTTTTACAGAATATATTTTATTAATGATTTATCTTAAAACTCAAACTATATTTAATTCTTAATTAGTTCTTAATTAAAATAATCAACTTTCACTAAACTAATACTGTAAAAAAAATAAAATATGTTTTTTCTTAATTATTATCAACATTTCTTCTGCACAATATCTTCATTATATAAATACTAAAAAAAAATAAAAACACTTATAAATTCTATTAGTGTGGTTGCAAAGTACTACACAAGTCTTTTTTTTTTTTTACTTATATCTATCTACCTTTCTGATCCGCCAAAAACCCATACGACTAAGCCAAGTAGCTTTGTTTCAAACCTGAATAAAATTTCTTTACACAACATACTACAAAAATTAATAATAATTTAATTATTTAAAATTATAATTACATAATAGTATACTTTTTCTATAAAGATAAATTTTATTCATATGATAAAATAAACATAACTATTTTTTATTTCATTTTATACTTACAAACTAATTTACTAATTAATTTATAAAAAAACACTTTTAATTAATTTATTAACTAGAAAATCAAAAGTTGATTTAATCCAACACACCCATAATATTAATTTTTGGATCACCTGCTTAATGCCACAACTCAACTGAACCGCGCAAGCGAGCTATGGCCAGTGAGTCTTGGAGAACCATGACGAAGACAAAACATGGTTAAGGGCATAGACAAACCTTCTGCAAGCACCAAGAATGGCGTTCGGCGCAGCATATGCAAAAGCGCGTTTCGGAAGCACTTCCACTTTCTCCGACTACAGAAAAAAAATCGCAGTGGCGAACTTATTCCAGAAGTACGGTTTCCCCTCTTCCCTCATCCCTTCCTTCCTCTCCCGCAACCCTTCCCTTCTTCACTCCCCTCTCCCTCAACTCCACCAATCCCTCACCACCCTCTTCTCCCTCCGCATTCCCCAAAACGACGTCGTTTCACTCCTCACCACCCACCCCTCCCTCCTCCACCATTCCTTCCACCAAACCCTCCAATCCCGTCTTCCCCATCTCCAAACGCGCTTCCCCACACTCTCGCATTCCGCCCTCCTAAACCTCCTCCTCTCTTCCACCAAGCTCCACCTCGACCCCCTCCAACTCTCCTCCAAACTCCACGCGCTCAAAACCAATTTCGCCTTTTCTGACGCCACCGTGGCCAGCGTTCTGGAAGGGTTCCCCGACGTGGTTGTCACGAGCGAGAACGAAATCGCGAGCGTGATCGATTTTCTCGCGGGGTTCGGAATTGACGAGATTGATAAAGTTGTCCGTTCGTTTCCTAGGGTTTTGGCGCTCGGTGTTGAGCACCGGCTGCGGCCGTTGTTTCGGGAAATCAAGGAGCTAGGGTTTTCGAATCGCGAGATGAGGAGAGAGATCTCGCGGGACCCGAGGATTCTGGGGGTGGAAATGGGAGAGCTTACGCGGTGTTTGAGGCTGTTAGAGGGATTAAGATGCAGGGAAAGTATTAAAGAGAGGGTTATGGGTTCGGGTGTGCTGAGAGCGTGTTTTGAAGTGAAATTAAGAGTGGATTGTTTGTGTGGGTATGGTTTGACTCGAAGGGATGCTCTGAAGATTATTTGGAAGGAGCCTAGGGTGATTTGTTACGAGGTTGCGGATATTGAGAGGAAGGTTGAGTTTCTGGTGCAGAGGATGAAGTGTGGTGTGGAGTGTTTGGCTGAGGTGCCTAAATACTTGGGTGTGAATTTTGAGAAGCAGATTGTGGCCAGGTACAGTGTGGTGGAGTGTTTGAGGGGGAAGGGTGCGATTGGGTTTGAGGCTGGGTTGAAGGATTTGGTTATGCCTTCTAGGCTTAGGTTCTATAATCTTTATGTGAAGCCATACCCGGAGTGTGAAAAGATCTATGGAAGGTTTTCTGGGTGTGGTGTTCAAGGTAAGACGAAGCATCATCCCCCTGGACTGTGGAAACTGTTTAAACCGCAGAGGTTTGCTGAAAGGGATGAAGATGTGAAGAACGTGAGGTCCTTCATGGAGTCTCTGGGTTAGTGGTCTGATCTTTGCGTATGATGCTGGTTGGACCTTTGGTTTTGGTGGGATGAATCTGAGTCAATGAATGACTATCAAAATTGAGTTTTGACTTGATACCCTACTTTTGGTATTTATATTGGTACTCTGGAATTGCTCAATCAAGATTCTTTGATGTGTTGTGAAATCGAGCTTTGTAGCAAATATGTATGTCTCATATTTTTGCTCTAAGAAAACAATAACAGGGTCTTGCAGCAGAAAAAGGCGACATCACAGGAGGCACTGATTTCTCTGCCTCACACAACAGCTAATGATTTGAGGCGAACTTCCAAAATTACATTTCTATTGAGTGTAGCTAAGAAGTTAGTTGCTTTGAAGTCATCAATGGGTGCCAACATCACATGTTCTCTTGAAAATTGCGTTTTGTTTGTGGCAGCACTGCCTCTGACATGAAAGGTTCCTCAAAGAGCTTCTCAAAGCATCTAACATGACTCCTTTCGTAACACAAGATGTGCAATATTCTTTGATAGTGTATACATATAGGCTTTAGTTTCTAGGATAGTTCCAGATGTGCGAAGTTTAGTGCTGATGGAAGGTTTGTTGTCACCGGAAGTACTGATACATCAATGAAGTTATTTGAAGGTGCTGATTTGTTATTTAGAATTTAGATGCTTTGCTCTTTATTTGACAAGGTTTCCGAACATAATCTTCTGCTTGTCTGGCAGGGTTCGAAGATCCATCAGATGTTGCTGTTCGAACATATTATGATCATATATACAAGTGCCTTTGCATTTTCTGATATACCAGTAACAGAATTTGTGTGGTTATCTTTTTGAGATTATTTGAGTTATGTTTCCATAAATTTTTCCATTTTTACTTATAATAAGAGAAGAAAAATAGATCAATTTATCTATTAAGCTAAAATTACTTGTACATAAATTGACAGAACTTTTTTTGGAGAGATTAAATGAGAATTTTTTCAAATCAGCTGTCCTTAACTTATTGAAATTTATTTTATTTTCTTATTTTTAGCTTATGGAAAAGGTGCGGTGGTCCCAAGTTTGAATCCAAAAACAGTTTCTTCAACTGTAAGGTTACGTACCCTTCGGAGAAGCAAGGAACCTTTGCCCTAGGATACGCTAGTTTTTTTCTTTTTTTTTTCTTTTCTTATGTGTTCGTAGCCAAATTTATCCAAGCAGAGTGTCTTTTTCAGATTTATTTTGCTGAACCCGGGGAAGTTCGTAGTTGTAATTATTATTGGCTTGACAAATTGACTTGGTATATAAAGCATTATACATGAACATGCTCTGTCTTGGCTGTGGTGGATCTTTTTGACTCTAATACTGAGTCTTGGCATCTGCTTATTTTCTTTAAGCGTTTACTTTAATATTGTAAATCTGTTTATTTTTTCTTTTATATATATATATATATATATATATATATATGTAAGAAAATGATCTGGATTTTCATATAGACTCTGACGGAGCTTAGGCTGTAAGCATGTGATTAATAGAGTTGGCTGTGTATTCGAACAAAAGTCCCCAGAACACTGGCAGCCCTCCCTCGCAACTGCGGATTTAAATTTCTAATAAAATTTTGAATGAGGACTTTTCATACCCAGCTCGTGGTTTAAAGGGTACAGACCACAAACTATATAGGCAACCCACTGCACAAGCAACCCGCATAGTGCGAACTTCTTCCTGCACCTTGATACGTGAAGTGAAATTATTTTATTCTTTTTATTTTCTTAATCTTTTCAATCAAACCTCTCTTTGCTTTTTAGAAATAAAAAAAAAATGTATTCTAAATTATATAATCAATAATAAAAAAATTATATTCTAGATTATGCAATTTAAAACACAAATTTTATAAAGATGTTTTAATATTTTTCGAATTATGAGGGTGCAGAAAGAAAAGTATGGAGATGCGGGAAGAAGCACTCCAACCTGCGCCATCAGATCTAATCTAACCCAAAATCTAATCTTCCTAGTTTCTATAAACTATGCATTATTTAATAGATTGAGTATATTATTAGTATGCAAATAAATGTCAAATAATACTAATGTACTTTAACTTGTAGAGATAGGTAAGCTCTAAATATTGAGCAGATCACATCGGTAGGGATGGGTAAGCTTCCGATTCCAAGAGTTGAATGCATTAACTGATTCTGCAGGGCAAGGCTACTAATAACAGATTAAACAAAAGTGACGTCAAATTCCCTGAGTTAAATTTTAATCAGGGATAACTTTAACAGTGCCTGTTAATGCATTCAGCCTCCTCCCCCTTATTATACAGTTTCCTTCCAGAACCGAACTGACCTATCAGTTCCACAGGAAATAAAAGCTGACTCAATTGGTGAGTGTTCAAGCCAGCGGGGTGCACCAACATGATTAGAAGGCCACTTTGCAACTTTTTCTGTTGTCATTGCATCCCAGATAACGATCTGCAATGCACACCGGATGCCTCAAATCAAATCAAATCAATCCAATTGATAAAGCTAACATCACCACAGTTAAACATAGAGAAATGAAAGTTGATGAACAAACCTCGTTGCTCAGTTCATCTATGAATATTATAAATTCTTCTGTGTGATTAAAAATAGCCTGCAACAGATAGTGCACACAGAGATAACTATCAGAATATGTATAAAAATATCACCTGCACTAACGGCTAGGTGATTAGAGATTTTGGATAGAGGTCCAGTGGTATAAACTGCTTCCCAATGTACCCAACAAAACAATAATTACCTGTGTATTGAGATGGTGAACAATAAATTGAGAAGCAATTTTAAAACCAATCGGCAGAATTAATTTAAGAAAAAGAGATGAACAAAAACATCTCTTAGTGCAAATTAAAAATACAAGCATCTGCAGTTCTGCATGACTATGAATTCACCAAGATCAATTGACTCAATAGAACGTATTATGTATCTATCATCTATGTACCTGGCACCTTAGCTGGGTATGTATAGCTCCAAGATATTGTCTGACTAATCTTCCAGAGCCAACTTCCCAAAGCTTTACGGTAGAATCCTTCCCGCAGGAGAGAACAAACCTAGAAATTTGACAGTTAAATTACTACATATCTACAAGATGTAAGCCTATTAAGAACTTCAGGGAAGTGTCACAAGTAGGTCTCCATGGGCATCAATAGCTACATCCCTGCATCAAAAGCAACGGACAAGCAAAAATGCACCAACTTGTCCTATGGCTCATTTTTTCTAGGTTGGTGATTTTTGTTTTATTGCAGCTATAGCAAAACTGGCATTCATTTAAGTAGTAAACAGGAGTTTCATTGAAGATTTTAAATTCTGATGTTGAGACCATTTGGACCAAAGTAAACCACCTACTTCAAAGTCAACAATACTATTGCTAAGGTTCAAAATCAACACTAGGATCACATTTCCAGAGCAGGTAGTGACTAGTGACAGTATCATTCTCATGGTTTTCGCTGTGTCCAATATTCGCACAAAAACATATTTTATACCTTTGATCTTTGGTAAAAATTGCACTGGTAGCCTCAGCTGCTCCATGGGCGGCAGTTATTGACCGCACACAATTGGCAGTGATGCCATCCCATAACCTAACAGCACCATCTTTAGATGCTGTAACATACATGGCACCTGTACAAGAATATCTGACCTACGAATCAGACAAGAAACAATCAGCATCACTGTAGTGTCAATGAAAGTAAAAATATAGGTAACTCAATCTGTGACAATGATCAAGACATAATTCACATGCCTGATTTATGGCTCCATTAGGGCTAGTCTCTGGGATATTTGATGACAGATAACACTGAAAGGTATTTATATCATACAAATGTGGAATTGCATGATCAGTTCCTGTCAGAAATTCATGTTTATGATCATTGATTTTTTGTGGAAAAAAAGCAATAATCCTTATTTGTGAGTAATCTGGAAACATAGATTGTATCTCCCCCTTTAATAAATCACACAGTAGACAAGTTACCCAGTAGACATATGTAACTTTCTCGTACAGATAATTTGACACTAGACAGTGGACATGAGCATTCAAGAGATATCAGAGAAAGGTGTTTTTGTAATTGTTAATTTACGAACCATTTAAGAAATACAAACAAGGACACAGAAACGGAAATCAACAGCAAAGAAAATGATACAATTAGCATTTCATAAATCTTAAAAAATAAAGATGTGATAAAATAAATACCTGCCAGCAGAAAGTCTCCAGAAGGATGGAAAGATACAGATCGAACATTGTGTGTGTCCTGCACAACAGAAGTTAAATAGAAAGTTTATATTTAATTCTTATATCTACTGACTCATTGCTAATGCCTAAAGGTAGGCCAAAACAACCTGGATAACCCTGTATGCTCTCTTTGCATTCGTTTTTGAAATATCAAAAAACCTTAAAAATATAAAATTCAGCATGTCAGATTGTAAGAACATTTTCAAATAAAAAGGACATAAACATGGGAATAATGCATATTATGGAGCAAAAAAACATACTTTATTGTTTGATCTTTGGCTCCTGAAATCAGGATAGTACCTTGTGGATGAAAATCCAGATCGTTTATTGGCTGCAGTTTTGATATATACATATAAGAAAAATAAATAAAATTTACAATTTCAATTTCCAAGGATCATTTCATAAACTCACATTTGGAAAGTAAAGCTTAATGAAACGAGAATAGAAGCATCTGCCAAAACTCAGTATTAGAGTCAAAAAGATCCACCACAACCAAGACAGAAATTGGCATGTTGATATATTATGCTTTACACAAAGTAAATTTGTCAAGCCAAAAGTAATTACAACTACAAACTTCGTTCAGTGAAATAAATACGAAAAAAATGCTCTGTTTGGATAAACTTCGTTATAAGGACATATAAGAGAAGAAAACAAACTAGCGTACTCTAGTGTCAAAAGTTTCCTTGCTATGCAAAGGTATAGAGGAGGGTCATTGTACGTAACCTTATATTTGCATAAACCAAGAAACTGTTTACAGATTCCAACTCTAGACCAATTAGTCACCGTACCTACTCCATAAGCTAAAATGAGAGAAGAGAATATGAAGATAAAATGTTCTCTAAGCTAAAACTAGGTTATGCACAGCTGATCTGTAGACACTCGTATTTAACTCCAGTAACAAACTTATTTTAAATCATTTAAAACTAATTTTAGATTATGAGAGAAGTTTATTTATTTTTCCTTCTCTTATAAGTACTTAAAGAAAAAATTTATCCAAACATAACCCAATAATCTCATAAAAATAACTACACAAATTCTGTTACTGGTATATTAGGAAATGCAAACACACTTGTATATGATCATAATACGTTCGAATGACAGGCCGCACAGGGCCATCCTTTGCCTCTGGCAGCAACATCTGCTTGATCTTCGAAACCTGCAAGACAAGCAGAGATTAAGTTCACATATTGTGTCAAACAAAAAGCAAAGCGTCAAATACTAAACAAACAAATCAGCACCTCAAATAGCTTTATTGATGTATCGGCACTTCCAGTGGCAACAAATCTTCCATCAGCACTAAACCTAGCACATCTGGCGATATTCTAGAAACTAAGCTTATCAGTCCAAAACAAAGCTGCATTTTCGTATTTCATTGAATTATTATTGCAGGATATGTATACACTATCAAAGCATATAGCAAACCTTGTGTTCCGAAAGGTGTCGCGTTTCATGCTTCGGGAAGCTCTTCGAGGAACCTTTCATATCAGGCGCAGTGCTACCATAAACAAAACGCAATTTTCAGGAGAGCATGTAATATTGTCACCTATGGCTGACTTAAGATTTCAAGTAACTAACTTATTCGCTACACTAAAATGAATGAACTTCTCAATCTTGCTAGAAATTAAATACCACAAATTATGTTTAATAGTCAATAGAAATATAGTTTGGAAATTTGCCTGAAATCAAGAGCTGCTGCGTGAGGCACGGGCAGTGGGGCAGAGAAATCAGTTCCTCTTGTGATGTCACCCTTTTCCGCTGCAATACCCTGTTTATTATTTTCTTAGAGCAAAAGAAAGGATCATACAGCACATAAAAAAAGTATATCCCTTCTAACAAATCTCTTTCTAAACACTTCCAGAAGAAAGAAGAAGGTAAAATACGTTGTACCTATCCACAAACAAATACACTTCAATTTAATAAAAACTTCCATTCAACTTTTTGAAAATTAAAACGTATATGAGTTGAGTTTTAGCTTACAAAGGTGCAATCTGAAAGTGTTTAGGAGAAATTTATCCATAAAAGCTGAAGTGAAATAAGAGAGAACCTTAGCAACCAGGTCGAGAAGCCTGTTAGGTGGGGCTTCCACATTCAGTGGAGTCATGGTTGCTGAAGCAACAGCACTTGCAGCCTGAAGAAACATTAGCAAACATTTTATTACTTTTTCAATAAAAAGGAAAATTGGTTTCTAAGATAAATAAATGCATTCATTGAAAATGTTAGGTTATGTTTGAAGGAAGATTGAGCTTGCCTGGGTGAGATTGTTGTCCCGAAGATGAGCGACGATGAGAGAATTGAGGTTTCTGTAGAGTTTGCCATCGTGCACGGCCTGTTCCGAGCTACTGTTATCCATTCCTGCATTGAACAAATAATCCCTAATTCGACGGAATGAAGAACCCTAGAAGCTGATCTGTTTGGTTAGTTCCCAAATCGGAGAAGGAAGAGCTTAGCCATGCTTATTTTGCTGCCGCCACTTTCAAAGTGTCTTCAAAATTAAAAGAAAATCAAATTATTTGCAAATTTTGTTTTTCCTTGAAAAGAAAGAAAAACGGGCCAAGTGGGTTAAAGGAAGAAAGAAATTATCGGAAAATACTAATAAGAAACATAGAGATTTTTAAAGAATAAAAAAGTTCAGAAATCTTATGATTGTTTGGTTGAGTAGGAGAAGACTGGGGGATATTTTGCATAAAATGCTTTAATACGAATTAGAAAAGGCAATTTAACTAAAACAATTAAATATTTCACTTTATTATTTTTGAAACAAACAAAACATTATTTATTATTTAAAAAATTTATAAAAAACTTATTTGACTTTTTAAGAAGTTTAAAGAATTTTTTTTTCTCTAAATAAGGACGTAGAGAAACTAGTTAAGGAAAAAGAGAAAAAATTTAAAGAAATTCAAATAAAATAAATAGCAAAAAATATTTAAAAAAAATAGATATTGAAGAAAGGTTAATTAGAGAAAGACTTAAAGTGTTAAAAAATTATATTAGAAAATTATGTTTTAGTAAGTCTTAATTTTTAGGAGAACTTAAAGAAAGATTAATACTTTCCAGTGAGGAATTATAGTCCAAGAAAGTTATAAGTCTTTTAGACCTTTTAAATTATCACATGTGCATTAGTTGAAATCTTCCATTTAAGTATTCAAGCTTTCACAACACATTTGTGACCGTTAGAGTTCCTTAGTTAACCTCATATGTGCATCCTGTCCAAGTAGTTATCATTGTTTTTCACATGTAATGATTACATTTTTCTAATTGTAAAAAACTACCCATATGTACTTCCTAATTTTAAGGGATTAAAAGTTGTTAATCATGTTTAGAGGATTGATTAACAAAGTTAATTCCATCTTTTTGTCTATTATTCTCCCTCTAAGTTGAGCTCTTATGGATAAAAGATGCTCTATCATTTTTCAAACACCTCTTAGAAATTCGTGAGTTTGTGAGAGTTTGAATTTTCTCATATCATTTTTTTTAGTGTTTATCTTAAAAAACTTTCTCAAGTTGTGAATCCACTTATCCTTTGATTCTTGGATTAGAGTGGTCTATTCTTCTCTATGTTCTCTTCTCAATCCATTTTTACTTGTTCTTGTTTTACCTGGAATGTTAATAAAAAACCAAATTGGTTTCTATTCATGGATGCTTATTGTTTGCACCATTTGAGTTCTATTTCCATGGAGTTTTTCTTCTTCAACCTTTTGAGTTGATCAAAATCCTCACCTTCACATCATCATAAAACAATATAAAACAAGGAAGACACAATATGATGCCAAAGCAAGAGATATAATAGCCTCTACACTGACCTTGGATGAGTTCTACAGAATCTCCATTTGCAAAATTACAAAGGAAATGTAATAGGTTGTGGAGATCACCCATGAAGAAATTAATGAGGTTAAAGGAGCTAGAAAGAACATCCTTATCTACAAGTATGAGATGTTCAGGATGACGTTGGATGAGAGTATTTATGATGTAAAAAAGTGATTTATACACATCATGAATCATCTTGTGGCACTAGGTAAACATTTTGAAATTGAAGAGTTAAATATTAAAATTTTGAAAAGGTTGAACAGGTTTTGGCAACGAAAAGTCACTACAATATCATATTCAAGAGATGTTACAATGCATATGCTAACATTGTGTTTGGGAAGCTAGAGGAACATGATCTTTGAGCTGGGAAGACTTGAGGAAGAAGAAGAGGTTTACAACAAGAAAAGAACATATCATCGAAGGTTGAATCAAGAAAAGTTGATATAGATTTTGATGGTGAGAATCTTGGCCTGTTGGTGAAGAAGATCCCAAAGTTCTTGAGAAATAAAAATAGGAACAAGAATCAACAACAAAGCATGAACAAGAAGCACAATCAGTTCATTAATATAGTCTGTTAAGAATGTGGTAAGCTCGAGGATATTAAATCGAAATGTTCTTTGTTAGATGTTAATCCTATTGATGACAAGGAAAGTAAAAATGTTTTTAAGAAGAGGAAGACATATATTGCATGGAAGATAATGTATCTTCTTCAAGTGTATCAGTAGTAGTGAAGAAGAAGCAAACTTATGTTTGCTTGTTAATCAAATTTCAAAAACAAATAGTGTGAGCGATTCTAACCTTTTTGACAATATAAATAGAGATAAACTTTTTGATGTTTTTAATGAAATGCAAAAGAAGCCAATATACTATCTTTTTTAACAATATAATGAAGGGAGAGAATAGATGACGGAAAAATAGAGTCAAACAATTAGAAAAGGAGAATACAAACCTTGAAACTAATTTAAAAGATTTGGAAATGACTTTATAAATCCTCTTGTGATTGTGAAACTCATTTGAAAAGAAACCTTTTTTATTGTGAATTTTAGAATTTGAAAGTAAAAGTTAAGTTTCTTGAATGTGAAGTTATAATATTGATTATTGGAAAGTTTAACCTAAATGCCATTTTTAGTTCTAAAAAAGATGTGATTAACAGGTTTGGTGTTGGCTTTATTCCAACAAGAGAAAATAAAGGTTTCAAAAAGTTTATAAAACCATAAAACACATCTCAAGTACTTGATTTTATTACATGGAAAAGGTCATACTATAAGTGTTATTTTAGAAAAGTTGAGTACCTAAAGAAAATTATATATGGATTTCTAAAGTAGAAAGTTTGTCACTAGCTCTTTCTCGAAAACTTAAATTTATGTTAAGGGTCTAGTTAGAAATTGATTTACTTATTTTTACATAGTGGAGCAAAAGAAATATTGAAATAAAAAATCTTTTATAAAATATCAAGATTTGAATATTCTTTATATTTAAAATTATGGATTAATTAATTGAATGTATTCTTAAGTGCTTAAAAATTACAAATAAATAGAGAACTAAATTTGTGAAAAGTATTATGTGAAAATTTGTCCCTTATATTTTAATACATTATTTTGAAAATTAACAAATTATTCATTATAGATTTTTGTTTGGAGCTATATGATTATCTTATGCATTAATTAATTATATAAGTATATTCTATTCTTGTGTCGTGCATTTTGATAAAAGAAAATGATAGTTGACATTAACTCCCATTTGACATTCCAATGTGTCAAATGGGTTCTACCAGCCAAAGAGAGAAAATGTCTTTGATTTTGTTATATATGGAAGGGTAATTTTGTCAATTTTATCAATTTCGTCAATGTGGTTAGACGTGTACATGTAAGTGGTTAGCTATGTTCATAATTCCAACACTTATATTAAATCACTCTCTATCAATTCTTCCAACCTTATCAAAGTGGCTACATTCATAATTCCAACACCCATATTAATCACTGTCTATCAATTCTTCCAACCTTATCAAAGTGGTTAGTCGTGTATATATAAGTAGTTAGCTACGTTCAAAATTCCGACACCCATATTAAATCACTGCATGTCAATTCTTCGAACCTTATCAAGGTGGTTAGTCGTGTACATATGAGTGTTTAGCTACGTTCATAATTCCGACACCTGTATTAAATCAATGCACATCAATTCTTCGAACCTTATCAAGGTGGTTAGTCGTATACATGTAAGTGGTTAGCTACGTTCACAATTCCGACATTTCATGTACACATAAGTGGTTCTCTATGTACACATAAGTTGACGAAATTATCTTTCCATATATAACACGTTAGAGTTTCAAATAATAAGAGTTATTATATAAATAATGGTGTCAAAATATCATTTTTCTTTGATAAATTACATTATATTTTAATTGATTATATGTTAATATTTTTTATTTTTTATTTTAATGGATTATCATGGACATTTACATGCACATGGTTATTTTTTATATTAATTTATATTTATTGTTTTTACTGTCATTTCAATGAAAAAAATGATTAAATCTTGATTTATAAATATATTGAAATAAAATAAGATTTACATATCACTATTTGCATAAATCAAATCCTTCTGGATGTATATTCATATTAACTTAGGATAATGAAACCTGATTGCCATAACTCTTTTTTTTAACAATTCTCACTTTCTAAAATAATAGGGATTGAGATTAATCATCTTTTACATCTATAAATAATCTCAAACTCCCTGTTGAAAGGGGTAGTAGAACAAATAACACATTGAGTATTTGTAGCTTAAGAATTATTTGAACGTTTGGCTAGAGCAAAGTCTCTCAAACATAAATAAAATAAAATTAAGAAAAACATTTATACTTCTCATTTTCATATTATATTTGCAGTTACATTAGATGATGAATATAAATGTGACTAATCCTAGGAGCTATATGCATAAACAGAAACACGTACAAATTCACAGTTTAGACAACAAAACCATTAACTAATTTAAAAGAAACATATTAAAATGTGGTCCATACAAGAGTGGATTGCATCACTGTCTTCAAATAATGTTCAGAAAAAACAAAAACACAGCTTACTATAGTATCTCATCAATCAATGACTTAGAAATCACATTTATTTTTCTGGTCCTGTGAGGGATGGATCTACCGTGAGAATAAGTTGTAGAATTGTGCAATACGTTGTAGCAAAAATCTCACCGACAAGTTTAAGGAGCGTTATTCAACTTTTCCTTTTAATTTATTTAAGCCCACGCACCTCTTTCCGTCACATGTTCCTCTCGCTGTCGGTATCTTTCGTTATTCCCATAATATCCCTAAATAGGGTTCAAGAATGACCTTAGTTTTCAAATTTAAGTGCCACGGTAAAAAACAACATATTGGTTCAAAAATTTAACAATTAAAATTACAATAAAACAAATGTATTTGAATATGAAATAATAAAATTAGTAATTTTTATTTAAATAATTATAATTGACAAATATAATTTTGCACTTAATCAACAAAGCCTACTACTGTAAATAAAAAAATACTACCTAACTGTCAATAAATTAACCTTGTTGGTTCAACAGATTAACTGTCATTAAAGGGCAAAACTGATATTTGGTGATGACTGTTTGTATCAGATCTTCCCAGTTGTTTTGGTTACAGTTAACACAATAAAGACAGTGATTACATGAAGTTTCATGACAGACTCAGTTCATTTCGAAACCAAGCTTCTGCTTTGTGATGAAACTAGAGAACTGAGGTCTAAACCTCTGTTTGCTCTCTCTCCCTTTTTGGTGCAGATCTTGAACTTGAGCAACATTGTCATATAAAGTCTGCACCCAGAAATGGAACATACCATGTTAACTGCCATTGGATCTGTTGCCCCTCGTAGTGCCTTTGCAGTGTTGCTCCTGCTGCTGTCTTTTTTTTCCTCATTCAGTTCTACAGGTATTGGCTTCCTCTTATTGTTTACACGGAGCTCAAATTTGGTTCCTACATGTACATTGATGCTTTGCTTTCTGGTTCTATTTCTATTTGAGTTACTGAGTGCCCATTTTCCATTTTCTCGAAAGTTTGGCTCTTTTGGTAGAACTGTGATTGAGGGAAATGAAGGGCATTTGATTACATTGATCTGTATATTAGTTGACGGGTCCTTGCAGTCAATTTGGATTCTCACTTCTTTGTGTCGGTTCATAGTTTTTTGTTTGGCACTTTAACTGATCAAAGAAATTGCAAGATGGAATCAATGTATTTCCTTTTGGATGTATTTTCTTTTACATTTTAAGCACTTAGATGTTGCATATTAGTGATCTGGTGTCTACTAATAGAACTATAGATTAGTGCAGTTACACACATCTGATTACTAATTCAGATAAGTTTACAGTGTTTTTTTTTTTTTTCTTTTTGTGATTATATGGATGTGATAATAGATCTCTACACAAAATTTTAATGAGAGAAAATGAAAATAAAGAAAGGTATAGGCTCTTAGTCCCTACTGTTTCTTTATTGAACTTGGAGAAAGTGTGAGGTTGCTCATGGATATAAATTACACTTTTATCTACGTTTTGTTTTATTGTTTTACTATATCAGTTGGATTCTCTAATCTCCAGCGGGAAAGCAATTGAGTGAGATGTATTTGGTGGAAACTATTTTCAGGTTAATTTAAAATTCATCAATATTTCTTGCTTGTTCATTTACAGAAGCCTATGATCCGCTTGATCCAACTGGCAATATAACAATCAAATGGGATGTCATTAGCTGGACTCCGGATGGCTATCTTGTAAGTGATCACAGATTTTTGAATGTATATTAAGTACTCAATATGACTCGTACCTTGCAAATTTTTCTAAAATCAATAAGAACCATGTAAGACTAGACTTATTTCTAGCTTGATGGATCTTCTCAATTGCACATACTTTGTTTGAACAGGACTTAAAAGGTTATCTGAGTGTATAAATTTTAAAATTGTTAATTGGTTATTACTCTTTTAACATTTTGTATTCACCATCAACTGCACTGAGATCATCAATGACTTCACATGTCAAAGAATCAGGAACCAAATTTTTTAGATTGGATTGTGAATGAAATATAGGCTTCTATGATCTATTTCTGCTTCTTAAAACAAGTTGAACCTTCTTGTATGGCTTGAACAGGCTGTTGTTACAATGTACAACTTTCAACAATATCGCCACATTCAGGCCCCTGGATGGTCTTTAGGGTGGACCTGGGCTAAAAAAGAAGTAATTTGGAACATGATGGGAGGCCAAACCACAGAGCAAGGGGACTGTTCCAAGTTCAAAGCAGGTATTCCTCATTGTTGTAAGAAGGACCCAACAGTGGTGGATTTAATGCCAGGGACTCCTTACAACCAGCAAATTGCAAATTGTTGCAAAGGGGGTGTCCTAAATTCATGGGGTCAGGATCCCAGTAGTGCAGTAAGTTCTTTCCAGATTAGCGTTGGTTCTGCTGGAACCACAAACAAAACGGTCAAACTGCCTAGAAATTTTACCCTCAAAGCACCAGGACCTGGCTACACTTGTGGCCCTGCAAAGGTTGTGAAACCAACTACATTTATTACCAATGACAAGAGGAGAACCACCCAAGCCATGAGTAAGTTAGTTGAAAATTGAATTGAATTAATCAAAATCCTTTTCATATTCGTTTGTCTTTTCTAAACTTCACAAAACCAGCATCTAGATATAAGATATGTACATACAAGCCTTTGCTATATAAATGAAAATAAATAAAAGAATTGAAGTTCCTTTTGAACTTTCATAATCATTTTTAGTCATGGCAGTTCATTCTATCCAGGTTTTTCACTTTCAACGTTTCATTTTCACTTTTTTGTGGTAGCATCATTGCTTCTGTAAGTGTAATGGATATTATTTTTGTGAAATAAATAAGTGGTAGTGATGTACTGAATAATAAGTTATGCTTTGTACATTGTTCAGAAGAGTTCAGAGTTTGAAATCCAAATTCTTACTTCGCTTCAACTAAACTTGCATACTTTGTGGCAGTGACTTGGAATATTACCTGCACTTATTCTCAGTTCCTGGCTCAAAAGACACCAAGTTGTTGTGTTTCCCTCTCATCCTTCTATAATGACACAGTAGTAAACTGCCCAACCTGCACCTGTGGCTGCCAAAACAAAACAGAACCTGGCAGCTGTGTAGAGTAAGTCTACAATTTATCTATTCCTAGATATTTGAAACCTTCCTCTTTTGTGTCTAGTAGTTCTTCAAAGTATTTTCCTGGGTAAATTTTTCATCACTCCCCATTCTTATTATTTATTTTTCTGATTGTCTTACAGTCCAAATTCACCACATTTAGCTTCAGTTGTATCATCATCAGGCAAAGGTGGAAGCACACCTCTACTTCAGTGTACCAGCCACATGTGTCCTATTCGAGTGCATTGGCATGTGAAGGTCAATTACAAAGAGTACTGGAGGGTCAAGATCACAATCACTAATTTCAATTACAGAATGAACTACTCACTGTGGAACCTTGTTGTGCAGCATCCCAATTTAGATAATATTACCCAGCTCTTCAGTTTTCAGTACAAGTCACTTACACCCTATGAGGGCTTGAGTAAGTTCTCTCTTTCATAGCCATATTTCAAGATGATCTTGTGAAGAAAAAATCCCAGTCTTATGTATTGATTTGGGATATGGTTTTTCAGATGATACAAGTATGCTGTGGGGAATCAAGTTCTACAATGATTTTCTTTCTTCAGCTGGACCTCTTGGTAACGTTCAATCAGAAATCTTACTTCGAAAAGACAAATCAACCTTCACATTTGATAAGGGATGGGCATTCCCGAGAAGGATTTATTTCAACGGGGATAACTGTGTTATGCCTCCTCCAGATGCCTACCCTTGGCTGCCAAATGCAAGTTCTAAACTAGTTTTCTCTTTACTAAGTACACTCATAGCCACTTTAGCTTCTTTGTTAAGTGTTATTTAATCAATCATAGAGAATATAGAGATACCATCCACTCTTTTGGAGTATTGTATCTCTCTCTTCTGCACCAGCTCGTTAAAGATAAAGTCATCCCCATTGTCAAACATGCATAGAAGCTGCTACCAAGGCAATATAAAGTATAACAAATGCATAAATGCTTGCCACAAGAATTCTATCCTTTATTCACCTTGGGGATTGCATTTTACCCTGTATAAGTAGCACATCTTTTTAGCTTTTGAGTTGTATAATTATTTTAAGTTACTTGCTTGGATGATAATTATTTTTTCAGATTATAGAATATCCAATTTATTTTTAGTGTTGAGATAATGATTCCAAGACGAAATTATAGGTATCACTTCTTCCGTTTCTGAAGTTACTTCTTATATACTCATTTTCACATTTTTACAATCCCAAAACCTATGCAGATGGATTTATATTGAATGTAAAAAGTACTACGCAAAAAAGAACATTTCTTTGAACATATGAAGGAAAATCCATTTGCAGATATACTCTGCAGTAAGGGTCGATAGTATGTACCTGTAGGACCCAAATCACCTGACTCGTTTGTTTGTTCTCATCCTTATTCTTCTAAATATAAGAGCAAAGTGAATATATTCATTTGATGTGTAAGAGTTCACAAGAAATTCCATTTTGCAAATCTGTCAGCTAACTCATCTCTCTAAGCAGTAAGATTTAAACAAATAGGAGCCTCTCTTATACCTCAAAAATGTGTCACAACCAAATGAAAAAATAATGTAAAAACCACACAGGCTGCCATCAATGCAATAGTTGATGGTGGTTTGTGGGCAGAGTTTGGCAACATAGGATATGAATCAGGAGGTGGCAGCATGCATTCATCACCATTAAAGTAGACCCTCCTAGGAAATGCCCATCCCTGCTTGAGAGTAAATGTGTTCTTGTCCTTCTTCATCAGCACCTCAGACTGGACATTCCCTTTAGGCCCCGCTTCCATCAACAGATCATTGTAATATTTCAAACCATAGAACATGCCTGTATCATCTGCATATACAAATCAGCAAGCAAAGTATTAAGGAAACCTCTTCTAAAGCACTAACACAGAAAAGACTCAACCATTTGGTGTGCATCTCTAAGAACTCACTTATGGATTCATAGGGAAGAAGTGGCATGTATTCAAAGCTGTAGACTTGGGTTACATTATTGAGATTGGGGTGCTGCACAACAAGAGACCAATCGGTGAAATTCAATCGGTAGTTGAAGTTGATAATGGCAATCTTGACACGCCAATAGTCCTGATAGTTGTCTTTCAAGTGCCAGTGCACCCGGACATGACACAGGTGGTGTGTGCATTGCAACAATGGTTTCGGTGTGATGTCTGATTTTTGGTGAGGTGAGGTGACATTCTCTTGCAGGATCTTTGAGTCTCTCCTGCATGCCCATCGTAGTAAGATATAAAAATTGTATGCCATTATTAGTTAGAAGAAGAAAAGACTAAAGTAAAGTTACAAGGGTGGCTTACGTGACACAGGTATCGTTATTCTGGCAACCACAGGCACAAGGTGGACAACCTGTGATTTTGTCACTGTAGAAAGATGACAAAGAAACACAACAGCTTGGGTTCTTGGAGGCAAGAAACTGTGAATAAGTGCACGTCACATTCCAAGACACTGCATAGAAAACAATAAGTCAGAATCATTAAACAATTTAATTAAAATGCAATATCTCTCTAAAGCATTTTTACTGGTCATCAAATCATAGATTGTCATGAATGATAAGAATGTTAACTTTTATATACTACAACACGTTCAAAATATAGGACATGAGGACATAGATCTTATATTAGATCACTATGAATTATATAAATTGACAATCATTATTTATGCATTAAAAAATCACCTATGAATGAGATTAGCTAAATATAATAAAAAAATAATCTAATTCATCTATCTAAAATCTAAAAAGTAAAAAGAAACATATATAATCTAAATATTATTGATTATATATATGATTTGTTTCTTATCTCTATAATTTATGAGTTTTTAGAAAAGTATTATATTAGTCTCTTTTAAAACGTTTGAACCATATTAGAATTGTGAAATACTTAAAGAAATGTCTTTTAAATTCGACACTTCACTGATACGATACTAGGGATGCATAAGTAATCACAGAGATACAGAAGGGAATTAGTAATGTATGCACATACTCAATGCCTGCATTTTTCGCCTACGATCATCTGTGAGGATTGCAGTGGATGGAACAACCTTAGCAGGGCCACATGAATATCCTGGTCCAGGTCCCAGCAATTTGAAGTTCTTAGGCAATTTGACTGTCTTGTTGGAGGTGCCAGAGAGCCCCACTCCTATCTGAAATGAAGAGACTGCACCTGAAGGGTTCTGCCCCCAAGATGTAAGCACACCACCCCTGCAGCAGTTGGTGAACTGCATGTTGAAAGGAGCTCCAGGTAGCAAGTCAACCACTTGAGGGTTCCTCTTGCAGCTATGAGGAATCTTCAACTTGAACTTGGCACAGTTTCCTTGCTCTGTGGCCTGAGCCCCCATCATGGCCCAGATTATTTCCTTCTTTGCCCATGTCCACCCCAGAGTCCACCCAGGATTCATAATATTGCGGTACAGTTGGAAATTAAACAATGTCACAGTGGCCTACCAAAATTCAACATAACTAATCAGTTTGTGTATAACTTGAGCATTCTTTTGGAGACCTTTTCATATGCACAAATATAGAATCCATGCACATTATGATAGAATGATCAGAAGTTACCAAATATCCATCTGATGTCCAGGACATGATATCCCATCTTATTGTCACGTTCCCAGTTGGATCCAATGGATCAAATGATTCTACAATCACAACAAGATAAACAGCTTATAATAAACCCCAAAGCAACAAAACTATATTTAAACTCTAAAGTTTTTTGAACACATAGTTATGTAATTTACCTGCTGGAGAAATTAGAACTAAGCATAGAGCAATTAAGGCCACCAACTTAAAGCATCCAAATGTGTCCTTTTGCTGCTGTTTACCACTATCACATTCCATGCCTGAAGATGAAGTTCACAGAATCACTAGTTCTTGTGTGGCACACAACTTGCTAGGAGTGCACATGTACTAGTGCATTTATAACAACATATGTTGAAGTGATTTGCTGAATATGTTATCACCTAGTAGTTGTTAGGTCCATGTGATATCACATTCAAAAGAATTGTTATGTCTGCATCTCTCTTATCAATTGCTTGCATGCAACCAGCTATCCTTCAATATCTTTGCATGTTTAAACATAGGCAATTTTCAGTTTGCCTCAGGATACATCAGGCGTGAGCCAGTTTTCACTTACTTTTCATTCTTTAAACGGCTTGCTTCAAATTGATTAATGATTTATGGCTAGGGATCTTTTAAGTCTTTGTTTATTCTCTGGGATTATGAACCATTACATCTTAAAATAGTTATTTATCTGGGGCTAAACATCAACATCTATCAATGTATATTGTTCATGTTTACAGAACAAATAGCTAAATCATCTGTTTTCACGATTATAAAATATAGCAATCAGCCGAGATATGGTATAGAGTTACCATCTTGGGATTGATTGAAAACAAATATAATGTGCCCAACAGAACCAGATCCTAATACTAGTAGTAAAATGGTGCAATGCAACACATTTAAAATCAATTGATACATTGAACAAATCCAATGTAGCCCATGGGTCTCAATTCAAGTTATTGGGCCTTAATCTTCAAAACGGATTATCTATCACTCAATTCAGACAGGGCTTTAATTTATTTTAAAAATTAATTAATTGAATTATTATTATTATTATTATTATTATTATTATTGTTGTTGTATCTCTTGTTGAGTTAGCCGAAGAAAGCCTTTTGCTGAAATAGGAAAAAATAAAATGAAATAAAATGAAGTTAGTTTTGTAAAGTAATTGTTAATTGGTTCTCAATTACGTAGTATGGAAAAAAAATAAAATTGAGTCACAAAGAATTAACGTTCTAGGAGGTTGAATATCTAAATTTAAAAGCAAACTAAAAGTAAATTTGCATGGTTTACTTGTATCTTGTTCTCGCGTTTCGAACTCTCTTTATAATTCTTATAAGCCATTAAACTCTTTTCTCTACTCTTTTATGCGTATCTAAGATATACTAATTTTAATATTTTAAAATATTAAAAATAATATAACTTGAAGGCACAACAAAAAGAAAACGAACTAGTAATAAGTCCAATTATATATATATATATATATATATATATATATATATATATATATATATATATATATATATATCATACTGAAAAAAATTATTTTAAATTAATTTTAATTATAATTTTATTTATTAATAAATTATTTTATCAATTATATTTATCACATCACTCAAATTTTTATAAACTTTTTTTTATTGTCTGATCATCCATTCTTTCATTCAAATAATCTTTCATATACCTTTTTTCTCAAATCTACTTAAATTCATTTTTTCAAATTCACTCTCTCAACAAAAAAAAAAACATAAATGTTATATGCCAAACTTTCAAATTTTCTCCTTGCATTATTTCAAAAAAGCTAATTCTGATGACTAGTCGGTTTTTTAAAACATGTATCTTAGACTTGCCGTATTTTTATTTTTATTTTTAAAAAAATATAGTATCTCTATGTATATGTCGTGCCATACCTGTGTGGTGTCGAGTATTGGACTTCACAGCCAGCCAATAATCAAGGAACTTTCGGACAAAAAAGGCCAACTTTAGCAACTTACCTTATTTTAAAAATTATTCCTTTAAGCTTTGAAAAAAAAAGAAAAAAAAGAATTGGTTAAGCAATAAGCATGATTTGAGACTATGAATTTGTCGTCTTTCAGTTAATAAAGTTAACAATACCGCAAGTTTTCCGTGATCATTGAACCCTTTTACGCATCTGCTTACAAGGTTAATTAAAAAATTGGTGACAGATAATGTTCTTAGAAATATGTTGGTAACGAACATAGGCACAAATATTATGATCACTAGCTAACAATTGGTTTCTCCTAGACAATGTTCACATTGTGAATGACGTATAGCACAAGGAATTCTTCTCGTAATTATAACTAATTACCAACTGCATTTATTTAATTAAAGGGGTTTTCTTTTATATAAAAAGAAAATTAAATATTCAATTCGTGAGTTTTCAAGTAACAAATTGCATATCTGGACTCTTTTAGGGATTTCAATGCCATCTAAAAAGGCATATACATACATAAATATTATGAAATGGGTTGAAAATAAGTTCCATAGTTTAAATTTAGTTAAAAAATAACACTACCTACAGCATTAATATATCTATAGTTCAACAGTACAAAATTTAAGTTTTTGTCAAAAAAAATTTCACTTGTTTTATTTTATTTTCATTGTTTAAAAATATAAAGAGAGAAAAATGCCTCTTTTCTCAAGTTATTATAATTTATTAGTACAATTATTTAAATTTAAATTAATCAAATTAAATTTCACATTTTGCATTAATATAATTCATTGAAAAATCTTAATGAAATAAGTCCAATTTATACACCCATATGATTCTTTTTACAGATTTTTTACATCCAAATATCTAAATAAAATGAACTAAAAGCTACTAATACTTTTTATTATTATACTTTATCTTTTAAGTGCTGATAATTTGACATCTGTTTAAAAAACAATATCAAGAACAATTATGATATTTTAAAAAATTTATAATGCATGTCATAGTTTGACAATTTCATTATTATACTTTATTAAAAAAGAGTGTTGACAATTTGAAAATTATAATTTTTTAAACAAGAGTAGTCATAATTCTATAACTGTTATACAAATTTCTGACATTTATATTTATTATTGTCTAATATTTCATTAAAGAAAATTAATTATTAAAAAGGTGTATTAAATGAATAGCGCTTACTTTATCAAAGAAGAGCGTTGACAATTTGACTAACTATTTAGTTTATACAACTACATTTACTATTATATTTATTATTTATAACATTTTATTAAAAATTAATTATTAAATAGGTGTATTAAATGAATGTGTAAAAGATAATTTTTGATTAAAGAACTACCTAATCCACAGTAAATAGAACGCTAAGTAGTAAAGACGCACAGACACGGGCATCCATCGCTTTCCACACGTGTCAAGTCGTGAGAATGTGGTCTATAAAAGCCCCTCAAGAAAACAAAACAAACACCAGCCCATCCTCGTGTTCCTCGTCGTTCCAAAACAACGTTGTGGTGTGTTCTTGCGATAGGATCAGAGGAAAAAGGAAGCATGTCAGGAAGAGGAGGGACGGGGATTCTGAAGGAGGAGGTGGATATAGTTATCCCCACAATAAGGAACCTTGAGTTCTTGGAGAAGTGGAGAGCGTTCTTTGAGGGTTACCACCTCATAATAGTGCAGGACGGTGACCCTTCCAAGTTGATAAAGGTCCCTCAAGGCTTCGACTATGAACTCTACAACCGTAACGACATCAACCGCATTCTGGGCCCAAAGGCCAACTGCATTTCCTTCAAGGACGCTGCCTGCCGCTGCTTCGCCTTCTTGATCTCCAAGAAGAAGTACATCTTCACCATCGATGATGATTGCTTTGTAAGTCCCACATCCCTTCTTTTTCTCTTTTTTTCACTTCTCTTCTCTCTGTGTCCCTCTTTCACACAACTTCATTTTCAGGTTGCAAAAGATCCATCTGGGAAAGACATTAATGTCCTAGAGCAGCATCTGAAGAATCTTCTGACTCCGTCAACCCCATTTTTTTTCAACACCCTCTATGATCCATTCAGAGAGGGTACAGATTTTGTCCGTGGATACCCGTTTAGCTTGCGTGAAGGTGTCCCCACAGCTGCTTCTCATGGCCTCTGGCTCAACGTTCCTGATTATGATGCCCCAACTCAGCTTGTCAAACCTCTAGAGAGGAACACTAGGTATCAACAATATTTGCATTTGTAGCATGCATGCATGCTAGAGTATATTATTCTTAATGGCTGGTACACTTTTCTTAGGTATGTGGATGCAGTTATGACTATACCAAAGGGAACCCTCTTTCCCATGTGTGCTATGAATTTGGCATTCAACCGTGAATTGATTGGTCCTGCAATGTACTTTGGAATTTTTGGTGATGGTCAACCTATTGGACGCTATGATGACATGTGGGCTGGTTGGTGCATGAAGGTATTGTATTCCAAACTTGTATGAAAATATGTGAGTGGAGAAATTGTTAGGTTAATTGGTTGATGATGTAGGTGATATGTGATCATCTGGGATTGGGGGTGAAGACAGGTTTGCCTTACATCTGGCACAGCAAAGCCAGCAACCCTTTTGTAAACCTTAAGAAGGAGTACAAAGGACTGTACTGGCAAGAAGAGCTCATCCCATTTTTCCAATCTGTTTCTCTTCCAAAGGAATGCACAACTCCTCAGAAATGCTACCTTGAACTCTCCAAGCAAGTCAAGGCTAAACTTGGCAAGGTTGATGACTATTTCAACAAGCTTGCAGATGCCATGGTCACATGGATTGAAGCTTGGGAGGAACTAAATCCTTCTGGGCCACCAAAATCTGACGCATTGCCCAATGGCTCCGCTAACTAAATTCTTCATCAATATACAAACTATTGGGAGGATATGGTTATAGTCATCATTTTTCTTTTCTCTTTCTATAGGACAATAAAACTTGTGGCTCCTCAACATATATTTTTTAATGTTTTCTTCAAATTTAGCTTATTACCAAACTTTCAAATTTGACAGTGAGATTATCACTCTTGTTAATGTCTTCTCATTTCTGCGATTTACACTTGTTATTCCGCACTCTTATTACTACTACTATTCTTATTGTCGTCATTATTGCAGGGTTGTAACGATAGAGGAAGTCAAAAATAAATGAAAAAGAAAAGAGTACTGTATTCAACAGTTAACAATCCAGTCACATTTTTTAAATTAAGAACAATACTATAACGATTGCAATAAATAATCGCCGTTGCATCATTTTATTTATTTTTAATTCAAAAAGGATATTAGAGTAGTTAAGAGCTTGAACCGTCCTAATATCTTTTCGAATTTCAAATTTTGTTAAAAATAGACAAATACTACTCGAGTTGGTTGTCCTAATTAGGAGATTGACGCTGAGTAATCAAAAAAATGATGTTCTAAAGTCTATAAAATTTGATTTGATTTTGAATCATCTTCATACCATTGATTTTATTTGAACGATTTTTTTTTTAATTTTAAAACTATTTGATAATTGATACTGTATCAAGTTTATTTAATATATCATATAATTTTAAAAATATAAACACATGTTGACTATAAAGTTACATGCTTGCAAATGTTTAATTTATTTCAATTTGATATTACAATCATTGAGATAATCTTAAATTTAGAAAGGGTGGTTTTATACATTCAGACGCCTATTCATTTGTTTTTTTCACAAATACTTAACTTTTTTAGCATTTTAAGTTGATATTTGAAATATACTTATTATTTCACCATTACATCCTTTAATTTTCAGTCTCTTTGAATGAACTTTTTCATAAACATTTCTAAAAGATAAAAATTAGAGAAAAATTTGAAATTAACTTTTTTTTTTTTGTATAAAACTAAAATTATCTTTTACATAAACTAATTTATAAAACTTCTATAATATAATTAATTTCTTAAAACTTTTAATTTTAACCTTTATATAAACTAATTTTAACCAATAAAAGTGCTTATTCCATTTGTTTTAGAGTATTTATTGAGAAGCTAACCTGAACATCTCAATATATTCAAAGCTTCAAGAGATAGATTAATAGACAACTCAATAGCCTTAAGATAAATTGGAATTCATAACTCTTTTTACAACCAAACTTTTATATGCATTTCAGTAAATATTGCTCTCATTGATGATGGAAAAGTTATAAGGAGAAGGAAAAGTTGGGAAAAACGTTAGCGTGGTGTTTGGAGCGTTGGAGTGAACGTAAACGTGATATTGTTATAGTTTTTCTTGTTTTTGTGAATTATCATTTCATATTTAGCTTTTTGGTTGACGTGTTCAATGTTTTCATCTGCATGTTCCTTGTGCCATCCAATAACATAGCGACAAAGCTGGTCGAAACCAACATATTAAACTGAGTTTTCTTAGAAAAATATATTATTTCATATGCATTTTCTCTTAACATGTTTAATAAGTCACTTCAATAACTAATCTACTCTTTGTGAGTTACACAAACTTTTATTTAGGTATTTTACAAATTATTTTAAATAGCTTGATGAAAATAAACTTGCTTATAAGTAATTAGTCTTTTTCATGGTCATCAAGTTATAACAATTATAATTCTTCTTACAAAGGTCTACAACTTTACCATATGAAAAAATGTGTTTTAACTTTTTTTCCCCTTACTTAGATATGTCATTTTGTAAGTATTTGAAAGGGATTGAATATGTTTATTAGATACTCCATTGTTAAAGTTAAATAAGGAATAAGTTTACTTCTTATTTATACTATTTTAAGAGATTTTTAAGCATATGAGCCTGTCTACACTGTATTTATGTTGACCTTAACTTTTTACTAAGTATTTAATTATTTTATTAGTGATCTTAGTGTTTTATAATATAAAAGATTATGGTCATGATGTATTTAACAGTGAGAGATGTTCTCTAAGTTAAGTTAGAGAAGAGATAAGTAACAATGAGTATAAAAAATAAAATTTATTTTTTTTATTGACTAAGTTGGCTTATAGTTTACCATCTCTATTTATTAGAATTATTAGAGTTTGACGGATTAAAAGAGTTAGAAAGTTTAACATCCAATTAATTAAAACTAATAGGCACAAGGTTATAATGGACACAAGGATTAGAAATCTATAGTTAAAATTCATAAAGAAGTGAAAAAAAGGAAGATTTGAACACTGACTAACATTAAAAGACTATTGCATTGAGCTAGAGAGCTACTAAAGTGAATGTGAATTTTGCCTAGTGCCACAGCTTGGTAGAGAGTAACTGAAATGTAATGAAGTGATATAAATGTTATAGGATTCATGGATTTAAATATTCCAATTAAGAAGTATATCAATATTAAATTAGAAAGAAGCCTAATACTATTATCTATACAATATATAAATATATATAGTCCTTCAAAACACATCTTACATACAACCAAATATTATCCCAATTTTTAATTACAAAACAAGTTTCACTACAAAAAAAGTTTCACTTTAAAACCTAATGCTCCTCATATACTCTATCTTCTATATCTGTTTGTACTTATGTACATAGTACCGTCATCACAATTCACAACACAACAAGAATGACAAAAGTAAACTAGTGAAATTAACTTTCAACATGTAATTGTATAAATAAAATGAAATCTACTATATAGATACCTCACTTGTAAACATGACTTATAAGATTCATATGCAAAACCAGATTTTTATTTATTTCAAATATCAGTAATATTCATCCTATAAACAACACACATTGATGTTGTCTTCCGGAAGACTCATATTAAGTTAGCTACTACTAGAGATCAACATCTAATTCAATACTCAAAACTTAAATTACTAGCAAATTTAAAAAAAAAAGAATCATCAGAAAAAGTCAAAACATCTAATACTAAGTGATTATTAATAGTCCCGATGTGTATGAACTTTCTTAATCAGCTTCTCACCTAATTTAGTCTACGTAACTTAGGTTGTCAATAAAGTTGAAGATCTCTCTTAAAACATAAATCACACAGTACTTAATAGACAATCAAACGACTCATACATTCTTCTAAATTGACCTCAATTTCATATTGTAAATTTCACACCCCAAATAGTTCTTTTTTAAGAATAAGTTATAAGGTTTCACACCTACAAACAAGAGGAAACATGTTAACGGCCAACGCAATCACAGATCAAGAGATCAAAATAATCTGAGAATGCATAATCCATAAGCAATTGAGAAGTAGTGCATTTTAACCGGCGGCACAATCTTGTAGATGAGGGTGACTTTGATTTATGTACCTGTGCCATAATGGCTTATACCTGCCTATAGCTAACTTCAGCCATGGTTTCATGTTCCCATTGAAGTGAATAACTGCTGCACTTTCAACCAGGCGGTTGTCAATATTTAGGTCATAACCCAATCCTAATACATGCCATCTTCTGTCAATTGGTTCTGTCAAACCATAAAAGCTTAGAAGAGCAGGGGGAAGTATTCTGGACTGTGTAGCTATTTGACAATTGGAGAATAAGATTCATTCAGCCAATGAAATTCCAAATTATTCTGCACCTCTACGGTAGCCCCTTTTAAGTCATTATTGAGGAACCATGCTTTCATTGCTCCATAAATGATACCATCAGTGACAATGTGAAAGGCTAAGTGTTTTGGATAGTCTGCATTGATGACTGTTGAGTTAACAACTACAGATGTTGCCACTACATTATCTGAAAAAATGCAGAAATGATATAAATTATTATCTGTGAGCTGGGGAGAGATTCTACTCTCATGTGAGAATTTTTGCCGAGATGTCATCTTTAGCCAATCAGCCGTAAGTTTTAAATTTAAGCAATGAAGACTCTTGGATAGTGCTTCAGCTGATAGTTGCTCTGATAGTTGCCGTGAGAAGGATGTTACACATAAAATTTCTTCAGTAAAATTCAATCTCTTAGCAGAATTTTCTACTGTAGCATTTCTCTCCTACAATTCATGTAAGTAACTTGCTCACTAAGTACTCAGAGGGGGTGAGGGATGGAAACAATTATGACAACAAATAGTAATGTCACGTAAAGCATAACATCCCCTCAGTCATATGGCGCACAAAAGTAGCTGCACAACGATGTAAAATTGTTCTAGCATTAACATTTATAATTACATCACACTGAATGGTCTATACAAAATGGATAGGTTTTCTGTATCCCGTGTCCTTCATATCAACAGATATTTGGATTGTTTTCCTCATACATTAGAAGAAGAATCACAACCAAGGTACCATGTTAAGTGATTTGATTCCTTATAGAATCACAACACTTAACATTTTGCACCTCACATGACAAATTACTTGATTCTGTTTATAATATCATCCAAAAAAAAAACTAGAGTAAAATGCTTTCTTTTTTATACCATTTATTGGTCTAATTAACACCATAACCATAAAGAAACTTTCACACAGAAAGCACATTTTCAGATGTTTTCTTCAGTGTTCAAAGGGAAATTGTTCGTGCAACATAGCTAGATGACTATAGGAATTAATCACAAATTCACAATCACTGGCGACACAAGAAATGATGACTGGCTTCTACAAGGAATTGGCAATGTTATAACAATTTCAGCAAAAGAGGCAGTGTGCAAGTGAACAGTTGCAATGGAATGGTGTGAGAGTAAACACTAACTGCATATTTGATTCAATGGTCACTTTAAGCGCATTCATTAGACACTATAAACTATTACTTCTATGTAAAGGAATGCATTGGATGTCAGTTTATCTTATGTGTGCATTAGACATTTGTCCATATAAACACTAAACAGTTACCAATAGTAAATGAGTTCTATTAGAGTATTCCAATATCTGTTCTTCACTCATTTTTTCATTTAAGGCCAAAAAGAAATATTAAAAAAGTTTGCTTTTCCAATAGGGAAAGAGTCTAAGAGGGTTCCATAAATCCAATACAATAGCTCATCCACCCACAGACAGTATTGCTATGACCATAACAATGTAAAATTAGAAAATCGTAATTTAATATGCCAAAAGATAAGCCAGATCATAATTCATATTAAGGAATAATCAAGTAACAATTCTTCCTTTAGCTTTTATAGCACTACTTATATAGAAGAGTTAACTTAAATGCCACTCCAACTACTAGACTATTACCTCAGTATCAACCATAGCCTATATATAATAACATCACAAACCCAAGGAAGATCCATCTACACTCAGGTTAAGCTTCAACACTGATTTGTCATGTATGAATCACATCTAAAAGCAATGAAAAAAAGAGTAGACACGTTCAATTCAACAGATATCAAACCCGTGCATGTGAAAAAAAGAAGAAAAAAAATGCACGGCTTTGAGATTCGAGATCGAATATGTCGCACATTGACAATTGCCAATTGCCTAAAAATATTCAAACAAAAAATTAAGATCTTCAGGCGACTACTAATGTTAATGCAAATAAAACACTAAGATAATTACAAAAACAGAACCATTCATATAGATGGATTGATTCGTTAAAAACAGGGGGAGGAGGGTGCGACGTCGTTTTACCATAAAGGGGCGATGTACGCGATGTTCTCGGTGATGATGTTGCAGGAAGAACAAAACAAGTCCGGCATAAAAGATAATTTGTGACTAAACGACTACCTAATCCACAGTAAATAAAAAGTTAAGTAGCCATCCATCGCTTTCCACGCGTGCCAAGTCGTGAGAATTTGGTCTACAAAAGCCCCTCAAGAAAACAAAACAAACACTAGCCCACCCTCGTGTTCCTCGTCGTTGGAAAACAAGGTTGTGGTGTATTGTTAAGGTAGGATCAGAGGAAAAAGGAAGCATGTCAGGAAGAGGAGGGACGGGGATTCTGAAGGAGGAGGTGGATATAGTTATCCCCACAATAAGGAGCCTCGACTTCTTGGAGACGTGGAGACCCTTCTTTGAGGGTTACCATCTGATAATAGTGCAGGACGGTGACCCTTCAAAGCTGATAAAGGTCCCTGAAGGCTTCGACTATGAACTCTACAACCGTAACGACATCAACCGCATTCTGGGCCCCAAGGCCCACTGCATTTCCTTCAAAGACTCTGCCTGCCGCTGCTTCGCCTTCTTGATCTCCAAGAAGAAGTACATCTTCACCATCGACGATGATTGCTTTGTACGTCCCACATCCCTTCTTTTTCTCTTTTTTTCACTTCTCTTCTCTCTGTGTCCCTCTTTCACACAACTTCATTTTCAGGTTGCAAAAGATCCATCTGGGAAAGACATTAATGCCCTAGAGCAGCATCTGAAGAACCTTCTGACTCCGTCAACCCCATTTTTTTTCAACACCCTCTATGATCCATTCAGAGAAGGTACAGATTTTGTCCGCGGATACCCGTTTAGCTTGCGTGAAGGTGTCCCTACAGCTGCTTCTCATGGTCTCTGGCTCAACATTCCTGCCTATGATGCCCCAACTCAGCTTGTCAAACCTCTAGAGAGGAACACTAGGTATCAACAATATTTGCATTTGTAGCATGCATGCATGCATACTAGAGTATACGTATTCTTGATATAATGGCTGGTACACTTTTCTTAGGTATGTGGATGCAGTTATGACTATACCAAAGGGAACCCTCTTTCCCATGTGTGCTATGAATTTGGCATTCAACCGTGAATTGATTGGTCCTGCAATGTACTTTGGAATTTTTGGTGATGGTCAACCTATTGGACGCTATGATGACATGTGGGCTGGTTGGTGCATGAAGGTATTGTATTCCAAACTTGTATCAAAATATGTTAGTGAAGAAATTGTTAGGTTAATTGGTTGATGATGCAGGTGATATGTGATCATCTGGGGTTGGGGGTGAAGACAGGTTTGCCTTACATCTGGCACAGCAAAGCCAGCAACCCTTTCGTAAACCTTAAGAAGGAGTACAAAGGACTTTACTGGCAAGAAGAGCTCATCCCGTTTTTCCAATCTGTTTCTCTTTCAAAGGAATGCACAACTCCTCAGAAATGCTACCTTGAACTCTCCAAGCAAGTTAAGGCTAAACTTGGCAAGGTTGATGACTATTTCAACAAGCTTGCTGATTCCATGGTCACATGGATTGAAGCTTGGGAGGAACTAAACCCTTCTGCCTCACCAAAATCTGATGCATTGCCCAATGGCTCCGCTAACTAAATCTTGATCAATATACAAACTATTGAGCCGGGCAGAGAGAGGATACGGTTATAGTCATCATTTTTCTTTTCTCTTTCCATGGAACAATCAAACTTGAGTGGCTCCTCAACATATATTTTTTAGTGTTTTCTTCAGTTTCAAATTTAGCTTATTACCAAACTTTCCAATTTGACAGTAAGATTATTGCTCCTGGTAATGTCTTCTCATTTGTGCGAGTTACACTTGTTCTTCCCCACTCTTATTACTCCTATTGTTATTACTATTGTCGTCATTATTACGATGCATTATTACACTTGTTCGCATTATTGCAGGATTGTAACGATAGAGAAATGAAAAAGAATAGTGTTCTATTTAACAGTTAACAATCCAGTGTATCATTTAGGAGACTGACGCTGACTAATCAAAAAATGATGTTCTAAAGTCTATAAAATTTGATTTTGAATCATCTTATACCATTGATTTTATTTAAACGTTTTTCAAATTTTTAAACTATCTTATAGTTGATAATGTATCAAGTTTATTTAATCTGAAAATTTTTTCATTAGTTTTTTAATCCATTATAAATATAAGAAATGTAAAAAATCTGATATTACATCATACCATCGATGTAATATTTATCTACGTGTAATAGATGTATGCTCATTTAAAAGCTTATTGTTCACCTGTAGGTTCAAGATATTCTTAAACCATATATCATACACTAATTAATTTATGATATGCGTTGTCGCGACTACGTGTTTGCATTTTTATCAGGTTATTTTATTTTAGAAGTTATAATTTAATATTTATACTAATTTAATTTTATATATATATTTTAAAACAAAAATATTTACATTTTAAAATTCAAAAGAATCACATAGACACCAGCTGCACTCCCACATTTTCAAGCCTCACACTCGGCTTACAGAATTTGGTGAAAACAAGACCGCGAAAATGCAAAACTTAATTTCGAAAACGCCGTTGCCGGGGATCGAACCCGGGTCACCCGCGTGACAGGCGGGAATACTTACCACTATACTACAACGACTTGTACATTCACAGTTGATACGAAAGAAATAAATTTGTTTTATATCAAAATTTTTGCTTCGACAAGATAAATACCAGAGCAGTCAAAATTACTCTAACATCGTAAAAACTATGTCCTGCCTTTAAAAACTATTCAAAATGCAATGTAGATGGGACCTGTTGCCAAATCTCTAGATGCTTAAATTATATGGTAATGGAAAGGATTAAATTTTTTGTCATGATTTACGTAAGTAGTGTTGTTATTTTTTCATAAAAGTTACGTATTTTTTTAGTAGAGATAGTATATGTTTTTTATAAATGTTTTATAAGTAATAAAATTTATCAAAAATACAGTAAAGATAATGTTGAAAAAGTATAAAATATGAGAAAATCAATGTCACGTAGAATGTAAGGCTAAAATTCAAATTTTCTAAAAGTATAATGAAATAAATTCAAAATATTGAGAATTAGGTTGAAATGTCCTTACCAAGACAACAGATTTTTTAGATGATAAAGAGGTGGTTGTAATTTTGAAATGATTAATATCCTATCTCAATAAATGATGGCAATTTTAAGTCCATTAATATAAATAATTAATGATAATTTTCATTTGATGGTTGATCAAATAGTTCACATATATTCTTTTGACAATTATTCAAAATGAAAATATTTATAATGAACAATTGAATAAGACTCACCAATAAAAAAATCTTCACAATCAAGTAAAAAATTCTTAGGTTAAGAGGAGATATGTTACACAATACACAATCTGAGTGGTAATGTAGAATGTTTATAGAATATTTGTTTTCTTAATCTATCAAGAAGATTCACAAAACTTTATGTACATCAACAATTTCTTCAAAAAATGAGTTAAAGATATTTTACATCAACAACTCCTTGTCCCTTGTTTTGTCAATTCTGAAAAAGATTATCTGTCTTGTATAAATCAACGTTTTACATAAATTTGAGTTAAATAAATAATAAAATAAATAAAATTAATTTCAATTTAGTTGATATTAAATTTAGTATATATAATTATTAAAAATAAATAAAATTAGTATTAACTAAATTGATCTACTTATTTTAATCTTTATTTCAATTAGCATTGACTAAGCCAATATTAATATAAATACATTTAATTATTAAAAAGAGTTAAAAATAATTAATGTAATGTAAGCTTAAAGTCATGTTGATGCTATTAATGTTAAACATTTAAATGCTATTAGTGTTGACTAAACCCACCTTCATTTGACACTAATATAAGTATTTTAATTTATTAAAAATTTAATATCAACAACTTCTGTAGTTAGTATTGATTAATAAGATTTACATGATATAAAATTAAATTTAAAAATAAAAATAATTTTACATTTTTTAACTTTTAAAAAAATAACTTTGTCATCACATCGTCGACTCTAATAACTTAATATTATTACTAACTTTATTATTTAAAAATAAATATGATATTTTCTTGTAATATTTAGTATAGAACTCAATCTAACATTTAATTTTCTAATTATGTTTGAAAATATGCTAACAGATTCCTCCTTGTTGTTTTTAGTTGGAAAACATTAGCAAAATTAATTAGGAATTGTCTTAAAATACAGTTGCAATGCTAAGAAACAAAGTGAGAGTAATTAAATTATGTCAGTATAATATTTTTATTAGCTATTATGATATTAAATAATTTTAGTTGAATAAGGATGCCACCATACTATTTAGGTACCACAATTTTTAGGGTGTGGTATCAATACCTAGCAATATTTTTGAAGCGTGTGAGATTTTAATTTAAATTATCCCTTGTTTTTGAATAATAGAACATTATTTTCGTAAAATCTCAAAAGTAAACTCACGTTGATAGTTGAGAAAAAACATTTTGCCCCCATTTTCAAACTTTCTTCTACCTACCACTTGCACATCATGGATCCTGAGGAGGCTCCTACGTTCGAAGACAAAAAATAGGTGATGGGTAAAGCCAAGAAATTATGTGAGATGCAAGAGAAGTGTGAAATTTTCCCCACCCTACCAACCCCTTCTTTCAATTTTTCAAAAACAAAGGAAAATTCCATAAACACCGAAAAAAATAAATTAATATTTCTTTGTATTTATCTCAGATGTAATCTAATTTATAAAACATTTTCTCATACCAATTTTTGAAATTTATATATATATTTTTTAAACTTGAACAAAAACTAATTTTAACTCACATATAAAAGTTATTTTCATTTTATCTTTTTATTTTCTCTCATAAAATACTTATGAAAAAGTTTGTCCAAACAAACTTTGCTATGACCAGATTTAGAAGAAAAAAACGTATGAATTTTTTTTCAAAATTTAAATTGTAGGAAAAATAAACTTTTGAAAGCGGGTTGAATGCAATCAAGACTCAATTTACAACATATAAAAATAAATAAAATGTCTAACAAAAAGGTGAAAACTTCTAAAGTCTTTTATAAAACTTCTTCGATATGACCTTTTGAATTTGAAATTGCAAGATTTGATGTCCCACAAATTTTATTTTAATATATTTTAATATTTATTATTGTAAATATTGAAGAAAGAAATATCTAATCTGATTGAGTTTCCTGTATTTTGAGTTTTAATTTATTTATAAAAATAATTCAAACATATTCAAAATATATTGTAACAAAGGAAAATTAATTATAATTATATATTTAAAAAAACTTCGTTATCTGAAATTTCTTTAGAATGCTAAGATTCAAATAATTTCTAATTTTAAATATATTTTAAATATTTAATAAAAGTTTTAATTATAAACCATTTAACAAGATTAATATAACTTTAAAGTCATACAAATCATTAAAAAAATTATATTTCATATCTTATAACGTTTATTATCATCAAAATCTTATAAACTATTTATAAGTATATAGAGTTTCAACTAAATTAGTCTATATACAAATTAAAAATCAAAATTTTAAAAAATAATATGAGAAAAGCTTCTAATATTAAATTTCGTATGACTAATTTTAATTTGTAGATATATTTATCATATATATTTTTTTCATTTGCTTTCCTAAAAATTATTACACATACATTTTCCAAAAATATGGTCAAAATTTCAGTAAAACAATAGTGAAAATGATTCCTCGTTTTGGATATCATAATCTTTATCCTTTCATTTAATGGAGAGTGATCAAGTCAACATCAAACCTTATCTTCTATGCCCTAGCTAATCAACATAGTTTTGGTAAACATCGGCTATAATCAAGACAAATGTTAATCTCTTTAACCTCTCCCTCAGCATGTTCTTTGAGATTCTAACATGGGGAACATGGCTTCAACTTCAACATAACTGTAAGGGGACAAACCCTACTCCATAGAGTAAAAAGCCAACACCTATGCAAAATGCTGAATATTTTTCTTGCTGTTATGATACCTATTTGATGAGACACAAGGAATTTTATCCACCAAATAGATGATGTGTATCAAGAAGCCAATGACACAACCTAGATGAGGTTAATTAGACCCGACCAAGCAAAACATCATCAATTTTTGGAATTAGATACGAATATTTTATTGGATATAAATACTTTCTTATCACTGGGTGGAAGCATAATTTATAAGAAAACATCATCATAATATTTATCACTTTTCAGAAAACAATTGTTATTCGACACGACTGCATGTAGGAGACAATAATTTCCTAGTTCAACTCATGTTTCGTAAAGGAAAATTTGCATGGTCTTAATTATTGCTGACATATGAGATAAAACCAGGTAACTTTTTTATTTAAAGATAAAAGAAAAAATAAACAAGTGACTCGAGATAAAAAGAGCTCATGATTAGTACCTTATGAAAGGGACACTAAACTTTTTTTCATCCCTTTCTTCTTCTTTGTTCTATAGAAAGTGTAAATGATACCCGTTACAAGGGTATTGTGGTAAGAGATCATAAGTTTAAAACCCATTACATAAACGAGATTGTGTAAATGACGATTGCATATTTACTTGTAAATGAAAAATATCAGTGATAAATTTTTTAACATAATTTTATTATCTTGTGATTAAAATTAAATTGAAATATTTTTATACTAATTTCAAGCATTAATATGATAAAATAGTTGATATTGTATATCGATCTTTGTAAAATTTATCAAGTGCCATTAAAATTTTAAGTGTTAGAAAAGTTATTTCCATATATGGAAACTTCTTAATGTTGATTCTTGTTGTCCTTTAATTTGTCATTGAAGAAGTAAAATTATCCGGTGATATCTTTTTACACGCTTCTTAATGATTTTTTTAATTAATAAAAAAAATCCAACTCTGTTTAATCTATGAAAGTAGACTTATTTATTATTCACCAGTTGAATTCCATTCTTAGGTAGTCAAGTTATGATCTTCCTTGGTATCTATCATTCTCGAAAAACAGATATAAATTTGATTTTTCAGGAATTCAGCTCTGACCTGAATTTTTCATATTTTTTCTTAAAAATTAAGAAAATAAAGAATTAATAAAAAATAAAATAAGTACAAAATAATTGCCTATTTTTATTTTTGAGTTTTTAAATAATAACTAAATTAAAATAAATTAAATAATAAAATAAAACACTTTAATACTGTAAGAAAAAATTATTTAGAGACTAATTTTTAGGTACCAAATAAAATAGTTGTTAATTATGATTAAAATAATCACTAAATTAGGTTTTGGTTGCTAAATAACTACAAAATAAAAATAATGATTGAATTTAGTGATCAATTAAGTCAAGATTAGTATCTAACATTAGTTATCAAGATTTTAATTACTTATATCATTAGATTCTAAGTTGGTATCTAATTAAGTTAAAGACTAATTTAGAATCGAATGGTATAAGTGACTAAAATCTTGATAGCTAATATTAGATACCAATTACCTTGACTTAATTGGTTACTACATTTAATCACTCTTATTTTATAGTTATTTAGGAACCAAAACCTAATTTGATGATTATTTTGGTTATAATCAGCAATTATTTTATTTCAGAACTAAAAATTAGTCTTTAAATATTTTTTTATGACACTAATTAATACAAATTAAGAATAAAAATGTTATATTAAAACAACAATTTTAAACAATGCAAAATAAAACTATTAAATAAGCAAATACATTTCAAAACAGTTAAAATAAATAAAAATATATTAATAAAAAATAGTAATATATTGTTGAACTTAAAGGATGAAATGAAGTTAATCATTCTCTTTAAGAGCAAGTTAAGCTAGTTTTGATGGAAATTAATAAAGATGTGTTGAAATTGTTTATTAAAATCTTCATTATATCTCCGTGCGACTCTTATATACATATTCTATTTTTTAAAAGAAGTTAAAAAATATCTCATTTTGTTTCTTAGATTGTAGAATATCATTTCAAAAGAAATAATCTATATTATAAGAGATGTATAAATTTAAGTACTCCTAATTTTTTTTTTCCATTTCATTGAGTATGTCTCTCATAATTTTTTTTCTTAGAAATTTTTATTGGATTAATTATTTTGTAGACTTACATAAATTAGTAATTTGTCCAAATTAACTTATTTGTCAGAATATTATGTAATTATTGTTATTATTTATTTGGTTACATAAAATAAAATTGTTTATATTGCGTGTCAGCTGATAATAGGTGTATCAATTAATAATAAATAGAAAAGTCTCTATCACTGTCTATAGTCAAATTTTTATTCTACCCTATTAAGGAATAAAATTATAATTATTTGTATAATTCTCTTTATTATTGGAGAGACTACTAATTCAAGAAAGAACATAACCACCAACTAGATGATAAGTCAAAACTTTTCTTCTATTTCAGATTCTAATTTTTTGTATTCTTATATAATCTGATGTACTCATATGTCATAATTAGGCTAAATTGAAATCTTAAATTGATTATTTCTTTCAATTCTTTCTCATAATTTATCTCATAATATTCTTTCACTTTGTTGATTTTACTCTCTTCCTCTCCTTTATCTTTAACAAGTATTTTTTTCTTATTTTTATTTATATCATCGTTTCTATTTGTTCATGAATTTAAAAGCCTGTATTATATAAACATAGATTAGATACATGGAAGGTAGGAGTATCATTGTATTCTTCGTGCAAAAGTACCATTATTAACATCACGAGCTTTTACACACAATGAGAATCATACAAGAATTTCCTGCTATACATAAATTGTGTCAGAGGTCTAGCAACTACACTAACTACTTCCTTAAATATCATTACCGCAAGTAAATTACTTAGAAGTTTATATGTTGTCCTACTTAGAGTAACCTAAAGGATCCATTCCATTCCATTCAAACACAACATTTTTACTAATTTTTTTTTTTACTTTGCATTTTCTTTGTAATTGTTTACAATATTTTTTTTGGAATTTCATTGATAACCAAGATTTTTGCCTTTCCTTTTACCCTTTTCTTTTTATACCCAATTGGGCCAATCAGAGTGGTGAATGTTGAAATGAAAAAGACGTGACACCTAATTTCTTCATTCTCCACTGGGTTTTCTCCTTATAGGATCTAGGTACTCACCCATGTATGTATCTATGCGTCAATGAATAAAGAGCCTCAACGATATATTACCTTAACTTCCACGGATCCTGTAGGAAAATATTGCACTATTGAGCTAATCACAGTGAAGAAAACTACGAGTCATAGAAATAGTGCAACACCTTGTTCTCCATGTCTTCACTCTTGTGTATATGTTGGTGTTTGTTTATGAGTTGCTGTAAGAGCGTTTGCCTCTTTTGGACACGACAACGTCTCTGTACATATATACTTTTAGGAGTCGCAGCCCTGCGTGTCTTTTATGCATAAAGGAAAATAACACCACCCGTGATATTTGGAGATTTAATGGTTTCTGAAAAAGGTTGTAGGAAGGGAGGTACCAATCACCTGGAATCAAATATTAATAGATTAATTTATATTTATTTTTATATTAAATATCTACTAAAAGTATGTAATAAATAAGATCTAATTTTATTTTATAGTAGTTGGTTTAAAAGAGTTTTCCACAAGTATATTATAAGAATTGATTTTATGTCCGCATTATATGAATGAACTATAAGAGTAGTTAGTGGCGATTTTGGATATAATTCAACTTAACTTTGAGTTGTATTTTTCAAATGTTTGGGTGAGAGTGAATCCAATCAAATGCAATATTCATTTAGTTGTATACTAGGTTGGTGTTGGATTCAAATCGGACTTTGTTTAAAAAAAAAAAAAAAAAACTAGATTGTTCAAAAACATCAATGTAGAATGAAGAATATAAACTTGGTTAGCAATTCAATTTATATCCATCATTTAAAGTACACCTAAAAATGCATTTAGAAATAGAGGAAAAAGTATAGTCCTGTATGAAGCTCAAAATTAGATCATCCTCACTTAAATGACAATCACTAATGTAAATAATAAATTAGAATACTTATTGAATGAGTATCACAAAGTATTAAACTCATTAAAATTCAATCAAATATTCACTAATTTTAATTATTTAAATGTACATAGTAGAAGAAGTTTTATGTATAAAAATATTTGATTACAAATTATGAAAATTTGATGATGGAAGCGTCTTCACATAGCAGAAGAAAATTCTTAAAATTTTTTAAGTTTTAAAAGAAACTCAGAATTTTTCTCATCTAAGGAAAGTTTCTTGGAGAAGAATGATAATAAAATTTCTCTCATGTATGTGACATTAAAAGAACAAGAAGATTGCAAAAATTATCATTAGTTCAAGTTCAAGTTCAAGTTCAAGGTGAATTTTGCAAGAAGTAAGTGATTCTATATATAGATGTCTAGCCCTTTTGCAATCCATGCTATAACGGATATGAGACTAAAAAATCAAAAGAAAAGTTGAACCAAAGGAGAATTTTAGCATGCCACTACCTTAGGATTGACTAGGATTTTGACTCTTATATGTTAGAGCAAAAATACAACATCCTGAATGTTTTCATTGTATGCTTAAATACAACAAGTCAAGAGCTTGAAAGATATAAAACAACTGCTTCTAATAGACGTTGATAAGATCCTGAATGCACGTGGTTCATCTGATAGATGATAAAGCACTATGTCAAGTTCCACTTCATTTGATAAATTAATTGAAGATAATTTAGATGATAAGTTCATACTAAGAGTGATGGAAGCATTCTCAGGCTGTGGAAGATTTGTAAGATTCTTCAAAACTTTTTCCAAGAATCTTAGACTTTGTTAAGAAGATCTATATGTTTTAAATTTGATTTGAGGTTGAATGTTTAAATTTTCTGTCTTCAAGTTTACTTTTCTTTTCAAGATATATTTAATCTTATCGATCTAATCCGATCTCAAACACATTTAACCCAAACACCTATTATCAATCTATAAAATCACATTTTTATATTTTTAAAATTAAATATAATATTTTATAACTGAGAATTGATTGATGTTTCATCGTAATTGTAGCATATATTATAGGTAAGAAAAAAAGCAAAGCCAAGAAGGGATTCAAGGACCTGTTTGGAACCACGGACGAAAATGCGACGATGGATGGTGTGCAAAGAAAGTTATGAAATCGGTAAATAAAAAATCAATATATTACACAAATTAAGAATGAATGGATGAACAGTTTTTTCTTTGCTATCAGGCGAAGATTTGCTAGGATAGTAAACAGTATATAATAGAATAATAATAATATATTAATAAAAAGTAATAATAATTTTATAAAATAATAATAAAATAAGATGATTATTAATAATATCAATATTAAAAAATAATAAAATTATAATAACAAGAATTATAAAATCATAAATAATATTTATAATAATAGAATTTTAAAATGATAATAAAAGTAATAATAATAAAATTATAATTATAATAATAATTAAAAGAAATTTATAAAATAATATTATTATTAACAATAAATATTTAATTTTTTATTTTAATTTTATTTTTAAAATAATTTATACTTTTATAATTCTATCAATTAAAATAATAATAAATTTATTAATCATGCTTAATAAATTAATTATATTTAATTTTAAATTAATTTTAACTATAATTTAATTTATTAAAAAAGATATTTTATCAATGACATCTATCAAATCATTCACAAAGTTTTATAAATTTTCATTTCATTTCTTATCATCTTTCTCTTAATCCAAACAACTCAACTTTCTTCACAAATCAATTCAAATCCAATCTCTCAAATCTATCCTCTCATCTAAACAAAACCTTAGAATTTGTTTGAATTAGAAGTAGAATAAAAAAAGAAAAAAAAAGGAAAAGAGAATAGAAAGTAAAGTTATTTGAAACGAGAAAAGAGGGTGAAAAATAAGTAAAAAGTTTGTAAGATGTAATTTATATAATAAAATAAATTGATATATTTAAAATAAATTTTAAATTAAAATAAAAATTATCATCCAATCTCGATAAATAAAAGAATTATATATTAAAATAATAATATGTTAAAATAAATTACTTTATAAACTATAAAAAATTTAGATTAATTCATTCAATTTTATTTATTATTTAAATTATTTATTTTATTATAATATAAAAGTACATATATATTAATAAATTATTAAGTTAATTTAATTTGATTTTTTAATTTTAATTATTTATTTTTGTAATGTGAAAACATATATTAATAAATGTCAAGTTAATATATCAAATTATTTTATTGTATTTATTTGTTTGTTTTATTAGTTTTATTACACTATAAAAATACATATTGATGAAATATTAATAATATAAATATTAAATTTTCAATAATATTTAGAATTCATTTAATTATATAAATTTAAAAATAATAAAACATTTAAAAGCATAATAATTGTGTTTTTTAATATAATCAATTATATCATAAATTTTATTATTATTTATATATATATATATATATATATATATATATATATAATTGATTATACTAAAAAGTAATTGATTATTATTATTTTTTTACAAATCTTTCTAAAGATTGCAAAATGTTTATCAACGATTTTTTTTTTCATCATTTATGTTTCGTCTTCCACTTTCATTCCTCTTTATATCCGCATAAAGAGTATATCCATAGATCGAAACACAGGTCAGTGAATTCACTTTTTTTTTTCTTTACTTTTTGTATACAGATGATCATAACAATATTCTAAAGTACCAAAATGTTCAACATATGTCGTTTCTAGGGTTATAAATTATTAATAAAATAAAATGTATTATACTTATTATTTTAAAATAATGATTCATATCACTTTTTAATGATATTGTCTAGAAAAACGTGTCAGAATATAACTAAAGTCTTTTATGATCCAATTTCAATGAAAAAATATGTATATATACAGTTTCAATTTAAATAAATATTTAAACAAAAACACACAAAAATATACGTATTTCAAACATAAGAAAGGATATTATTAGTCTCATTACATAAACCATCATTCCACTTTCTGTGAATAAAAATTTGAATTCCTGTCGAAAGAAATGTTCACATATGTAATTTGAATCCTATTACAGACAAAATCCATGGTGTAAATACATTAGTAGATTTATCATATAGTTTCCGTCAAAATAAATTAATTCGTTAAAGTTATTTTTCATATGTTAACGTTATTCAGGAAGCAGATTATAAACTATAGTCAAACTTATAAAAACTGACTGTCTGTAGCTAGATTTATTCACATACTATAATTTAATTATATTTATAGTTGTGTTGACTTTTCAGCTAGAACGTACATGATTTTAAACCTAATGAAAGCTCCTTAATCTTTACCTAAGATTACCTAAAAGAAAATATATAGTTTTGTGAATTTATTCCTAAAAGATTAAACGAAAAACGAAAGTATTTTTGCGAATAAATTTGAAGAAAAACGAATGAAGGATATACGATGAGGTAAATAATAAAAGACAAAAGCATAGGAAAATACTAGAAAAAACTAATAAAGACGCAACGAGAAACCGTACATGACGACAGGGAGCAACGGACTGTCCCGATAGTGCCTCTGTCCAATCCAAGCTCGACAACGTTTTTGACGAAACCACTCTGGTTTTTCAAAACCACCTTCCCATCAGGTTTTTTCCCACTTTCGCTTTTCCTTTTCTTTTCCACGAATATAATAATAACAGCCAATGATTTTCCATCTTTTAATTTTTATCTCAAGTTTTAATGTCCACTTTATAGAAAAAAAAGGAAGAAGAATGAATAAAAGGGTGACTAGTGGTCAAGGCTCATATGTTAATGTTCGTCTCCCACACACACACACCACATAGCTCTCACGTACGTAAATAAAGATGTTGATAGCATATTATAAATCACAGAATTCCATACTCGGAAAGAAGAAGACCAAGAGAGAACCATAACCGATAGAGGGAAATTGAAGGGTGCTACGTCGTCGTTCTTGTGATCTGTTATTAATGACTAGAATTGGTGTGAAAATTGTCTTGTGGGTGTGGTGGTGACCAGTGGATCAAAGCAGCCAAGTGTTGGAAGCAGAAGCAGTGTGTGTGGTAGAATATGGGGAGAGGAAGGGTGCAGTTGAAGAGGATCGAGAACAAGATCAATAGGCAAGTAACGTTCTCCAAGAGAAGGTCTGGTTTGCTCAAGAAAGCTCATGAGATCTCTGTGCTTTGTGATGCTGAAGTGGCCCTCATAGTCTTCTCCACCAAAGGCAAACTCTTTGAGTACTCCAGCGATCCATGGTATGTTCCACAACCTCACGTACCTTCAACCCTTTTCATTTCTCTTACTATAATTCCAACAATATATATCTATTCTTTTCTTCCTCATATCATACTTAATTCAGTAATTTGCTCATGGATCTCTGTCAATTATGTTTACCTTATATAATATACATGGTTTTTTAACCCCTTTATGGTAAGTGGTATTCTTCTGGTTTTTCACCCCGTGATGTATTTGATTAGTTTCTAATCCCCCCTTTTGGTTTAGCAGTAATTAGTGTGACTTTGCTGTGATTAGACACTCAGTTCTCAATTTTTCTCTTTGATAAAACTCATTTCTCAGATTTTCATTATGATATGATTATCCAGAACTAGCAATCTTCATAGATGTGTATATATTTATTTTATGGTTTGATGTGTTGTTCTTGAAATGAGTGTCATCATGCAGTGGTATATACTTATGTTTTACTGTTTAGCATAAGTAATTGAGCATGAGTTTATTAGGGAGTAGTTTGTGTGGTGTAAGTGATACTTACATCACTCTCTCCGCATGGCCATATAAAGCGTACGTGATTCGTTATTTGAAAGAAGCAGCCTGATCTGACAAACTCAGCCTCAGACACAAATATGAGAAAGGAGGAACCACAAAAGTGACCGATCACTGTGACACTAGGGTCATGAACACACACACATAAATATATATATATAACAAATTTCAATTTAAAAATGGTGCTTCCACCAAAAATTCAATATCACACTCGAGTGTGCACAACTTTTTACCTTGCTACCTATTCCAGCATATTATAATCCTGTTGCCGTACTCTTGTCACATTTGTCACATATCTACGTTTGTTATAACCTGGTTCCTCTTTGGTCCCCGAAGAAGATTTTACTGATATTTTTTCTAGGATAAATTAACAGGTATAGTGTGGATCTTAGGTAGACTTCTGTGAATACACAGGTTAAAGGAGGTAACTCGTGTGGGTGAGCATAAAACAAAAGTCTGTATGTGTAGTCCTCTTTGTTATTGAGTTTTAAAATTTTTTTATATATTATACTAATTTTCAAAATGAGTTTAACAACCTTCTAATTATAACTTTTTTTATCTATAACTTGGACCATGTTTTTCATCAAACACAGAATAAAATAAACTGTACAGTTGTAGTCATTTTGGTGTATATGATGTCTTTTGACTTATGTTTTGAGTTATAAAACAAAACATTTATAGCAGGAAACAAGCTGAAGCGCACAAGTTCTGCTATATTTTGTGTTTGGATTAGAAACATTAGATTTAATGCCTTGTACATAAATAAAATCAGCAGATATTTTAGATGAGATGTACTCTTATATAGTTGCAATGGCAGTGTTAATGTGAAATCAAATTTTTATTTTGTGGTCATAGTTTTGTTGTGTACATTATAGACAGAAATTTCGGATAAATTTGTAGTTAGAATTAATTGAACACCTAAAACAAATTTATGTTAGGACTGAAATCAGTGTCTGAATGTTTTTTAAAACCATGCATATATGGGTCCTTCAAATGAGGCTTATTTAAATTTAAAATTTGATTCTCCCTTATGAAGTGCAACTTGTTTGTTCAGTAACAGTATGTGAAACCATTGTTGATATAATGTGAAAGAAAAGAAAAAAAATATATATACAAATTTTTGATTGACTTTATATATGTGAAAACCGAGATATTTATTAAGTTAAGACTTCACATTTCCAGTCCCTTTATGAAATGACATGAATTATTGGAATGAAATACAAGTCATTTGATTGTTTCAACAAAAGGAAATAAGTATTCCATTTCATTGTTTGGAAAATAATAGAATGAGTTATAACTTTAATTTTCATATCTTTATTTTAAATAGTAAAACACCATTGATTAAGATAAAATTTAAAAAGATAAAATAGTCATTTTTTTTTGTTTATAATCTTTTTTCAGCAAGAACATTTTAAATTTGGAAAATGAAAATTGAAACTAAATAATGAAACATAATATATTATATATATTCTTCTTCATTAAATAATATTTCCTTCTCTCCATTTTACGTTTAATCTAACAAATTCAAAGATAGCCTCTAAAGCTGAAAGGTGATGAAAAAGGTATTCAAGATAATGAGATGATAGTTAGCCATCCAACTTGGTTAGTAATTTGGATCTTACGAAAATTATAGATTTCTTTTGACTAATGTAGATTTTTGTTCTTGTCCTGTCCTTAATTGAACGCATAAAGCAAATTTGTATGCTATATAAACATGATAAAGACCTTTTACATAAGGTTGGAGAACTAGTTGTCCCATCTCATGATGTTATTTTGTTTTGTTTGATTAAAAAAATATAAGGTTATTCCCAAACCACCATGGGTTAATACAAGTATTGAAAAATGTGACTTGATCCTGCTCAGTACATGATAAGACGTTAATGGAATATGAAGTGCTTCCTCTAAGTATTTTAATACAGGTATTATACATGCATGAAGACGTTAATGGAATATGAAGTTCTTCCTCTAAGTATTTTAATACAGGTATTATACATGCATGAAGGTAGCTATATACTGAACTGTATGGGGTAATAATATTTAGGCATTGTTATCTATATTCACTATCATTGTCACCTTTACTTTTCTTTGTGAACAGTATGGAAAGAATTCTTGAACGGTATGAGAGGTATTCATATTCGGAGAGGCAGCTTGTTGTGAGTGATCAACCACATACTGTAAGTATATGTAACCTTTATAATACTCATTTTATTGATGATACAAAATTAAGGCTTAAATCCCTTTTGCCCCTTTAGTTTCCCAATGTACAATTTTGATCCCTATAAAATCTTAATTACAGATTTGGTCGTCAAATTTTATAAATTTTACTCACTAACAACTGATTTATTTAGTTGTAAACCCTGTACATCAATTTTGTTCAAAGGGAAATTTTCAGCTTACGAAATTCATGTATTTCCTTGTTTTTATCAATCAGAAATAAAGTAGATATACTTGCTGATCATTACAAGAATCAGATAACACTAACTTTATTATAAACAATGTTAGGAAAATTGGACTCTAGAACATGCAAAGCTCAAAGCAAGGTTGGAAGTTCTACAGAAAAATCAAAGGTAGAAAAATAGTTGGAGCAAGGGCTTTTGTGTTTTGTAATTACTAAAATATAAAACAACAGGGTTTCTGCAATTGTTTTGCAGGAATTTTATGGGACAAGATTTGGATGGTCTAAGTATCAAAGAGCTTCAGAATTTGGAGCATCAGCTTGATAGTGCTCTCAAACACATTAGATCACGGAAGGTAAAACCATGCAGTAGTAGTGCATTTTTTTGATATAGTTTGAACTGAATGTTATATGGTCTTCCTAACTATTTAATTATATAATTTGCAGAACCAACTCATGTATGAATCTATTTCAGAGCTTAATAAAAAGGTGATCTTCTTGTTTTCATATTTTTGTTAATATGTTGCAAAATAACCATTGCTCAACGAATCAACGAAGGGTGGAAACTATTTTCTTCTCTTTCTGAAGAAGTTAACTCATGGTTATAACATGTTTGCCAATGTATTGTAATTTTTTTTATTGTGGTATATGAAGGAAAATTAACTTATATGATTTTCTTAAAACGGTAGAAAAAGTATTGCTAATTACTTCTATCACTTAGCAATATTTTAAATATTGTTTGTCGATTATGACTTTTTGTTATCTTTGAATAAAGATTTTGAATATAACAAATAAATTTCTATCTTATAGAGTCATCATTCAAGTGATATTGTTATTTCTAGTATTCCAAACACCATAATTTAAAATAGTAGAGGAATATATTATTATCAATATATATACTATATTGAAGAGATTAAGCTAACACAACTCTTATTTTAAAGACTACAAATATAAAAGATGAAGAATAAATTGATTTAGTACTTGTCTAGTTTGGTATTACAATTTTGAATTTATTTTTCAAATATAAAAGATGAAATTAATTAAAGAAGTTTTAACTTTTATATATATATAAAGATTATGAAATTCAAACACTTATAATTAAAGAAGATTGGAGATGATAAAGACCATGAAGATTGTATATGGCCCCAACAATGTATCTATTCCATATCCTACTTATTGACAAAGAAAGAATCTAAAATACTAGTTATTGAAGGACAAGATATCCAACTAAAACAAAATTGAAGGAATAACTCAAATAAGACAAAATGTTATTGAAATAACATCCAATATATTAAAGAAAGAGAAGGAGAAGAAGACGTAAAATATATTTAGAAATAATGATTTATGCTTTATTAATTTGTTCATTTAATAGAATTGGAAAGCAACTACAAATCATAAGTTTTCGTATTTCTAAGCATAAGTATTGGAGAATTATGATTAGATCTTTAGCAACTAGAAAAATCCAAACAACTAAATGTAAAAGACAAATTGAATAAAAAATATTTAAGTTGTAATTATTCTAAGAACAGTTCCAACAAATCTCTTCTTTGTCTCAATATTCACAGACACCTGATTTATTTTTGAAGCTTCAAATCTGACTTTTGTTAAAATGTATTATTCTTATCTTTAATTCTTTAGTAAAGTAAATTGAATTTGTCATTTGTCATGTGTTTCTCTTAAAAAAGACAACTTGATATTGAAATGTTTAGTCTTGTCGTGAAAAATAATATTATTATTTTAATCTTTTGTTTCATATATAAATCAACAAGTATATGTCTTAACCAAATAACTTGATTTACAACTACATTGGTTGTCACATATTTTTGTCTTCGTTGTGCTTTGAGTCACAATACCTTGTTTCTTTTAATACCATGAGTATACATGTACCAAAACTCAAAAAATAACCTAGTATGTTTTTCATTTCATCAATAGAACTAGCTCGATCATTATTAGAATATTCTTGAAACTTATCGACTCTATAATCTTTGGTGAATTTTTCTTTTTTTGTTCATTAGTGTATCAATGTTTTTTCATTTCTCCATGTAGAACTCTTTCAATGTTTCTTTTGTATTTTTTTTCTGACATATAAAGACTCCGTATTTTTCTTGTTGTATCTCTATTTCCCAAAAAAAATAACATTAAATCAAGATTTGTTATCTCAAACACTTGGAACATTTGGCCTCCTATCATTTTCACATATAATGTAGATTTTGGGCTTTTAATAAATCCAAAATTTAAAGATAATCCATCTACCAAATCAAGCCCTTTGAACTTGTTTAGGACTATACAAGGCCTTCTTTAACTTGTAAACCTTGTCTTCTTGTCTTTTAACTTGAAATATCTTTGGTTACTTCATAAATATCTCCTGTTACAAATAATCATTTAAAAATACAGATTTTACATCTAAATGGTAAATTTTCCAACCTTTCTATGCACCCAAAGAAAGCAACATTTAGCACATCTACTTTTTATTAGCATTGACCTTGAAACTCAATATTAATTGAAACCTCATAATAATTTTATTAACCATTACATTTTTTATATTTGCTTCATCAAAAAATTTTCATTTGCATATTGTAAGACAGTTATCTCCACCTCATTCCGCCCTACTTAATATTTCAAAAACGATTTATTACGTAAAGCCTAAGGCTTACTCAAACATTCTCTTATTATTGTAAGTAGGAGTTGTTCTAGAGAGTTTTTTTTCTCAAACCTTGTTTATACCAAACCTTTTTATTAATCTAACGTTCACTAGAATCAAGATTATATTAGAAAGAAATATGAATTTCTTTTAATCCATCTTATCCATGCCTCACTAAACTCCAACCTTCTTTGTATATAAGTTAAAAAATTGTAATTGTTGAAGTGATAGATCTTCCCAAATCAATTTTATATATTATATAATACTTCATTTTAGTCCTTACTTTGGTGTATCACTTACTAATACTCTTTATAACATATTTCCTCATTCTAAAAATATATTTTGTAACATACTTTCCCCTTTAAAAATGCACTTTGAGATTGGTGTATTTCTTTTGGTAGTAACTTTTGCAGCCTCTTAAAGAGACTTTTGCCACAACCTTGCAGTTAAAAAAAATTAAAAAATCTCGTAAGAATTAATATTGAACTATGTTTCAAATCATTCATTCATTCATTTCTACTCTTATAATATATATTATTTTGAACCTATTTTCCAATAAACTGAACCTTACGAAAATTAACTATCGCAAAAGTTAAATTTTACCCAAGGCAGCAATTACATCTGTAAAATAATGGATTATTTTTAAAAATTTCATGTTACATAAATATTTCTTAAAGGTTTCATTCCAGATGGTACACAGTTTTATTTTAAAATGTAATTAGGTCAGTTGCAAAATACATATGTAATTTCAATTATTGCAATATTTAATTGTAATGAAAAGAATTAATTTTTTTATTACATAACCACTGTTATTTTTGAATCTATTGTACACATGGATGGATTTAACCTCGTTTGGTTCAAATGTTGTAGGATAAGGCCCTACAAGAACAAAACAACACTCTCGCAAAGAAGGTAAGGAATTAACGTGGATTTCTTACTTTGGTAATAAAGTCTTGTTGGATGTAGTTTGGACTCTGGATATTAAATCTTACTATATATTGATTTGAGTGAAAACTAGATAAAGGAGAAAGAGAAGGCACTAGCAGCACAACAAGCACAGTTTGAGCGACAAGCTGATGAAATGGATCTAGCCTCCTCTGTCCTTGTACCTCAACCATTGGAGACATCTACTATTAGGTTTGTATATCTAATTTCAAATTTTAACTAATTTTATCCTATTTAATAAGATTATTTCTAAAATACCATTCGTTTAATTGATGTTAATTATATACATTTTAAAGTAATTTAAAAATAAGTTTTCGTTTATAAAAATTATATTAAACATTATCATGAAATTTGACCTATCAGTTAAATAGATTGACACTACAAATATAATATAAAAAAAAAAACAATCAAGACAGATTAAACAAAAACAAAACGTAAAATATTTGTAGATACTATAAAAGAAATCAAGACTGAGATAAGATCTTATTATATTATTGATACTCAATTTTATTAACCAACCCTAAAGAAATTAATTTAGAAGCACAATAGTTTCATATTGATGTTAATTTAAAATATTAGTTTACTTTTAAATAATTTGTTGAGTTATTGTAACCATCTTTTTGTGCATTATTTTGGAAAATGATCCATGTTATAAAGAATTCATATTTAATATTGTGAAATTAGTTTCTAATTTAATTAGTTTGAGAAAAAAGTGAGAGGATAAAAAGATTCATTTAAGTGAAATCATTGTTACCAAAAGGTTTTAAAAGAAATTTCATTAGTGGAATTTTGGTTTTTGGAAGTCTCAACCATTTTTAGAGCTTGACTATATATTGAAGTACGAAGTGTTTCGTTTTCCTTAACTAATTTGTGCATGTCCATACATATACAGGGTTGCATGACACTAGTTATTCAAATATTCTGCACTGTCTACTTGTAAAAAAATATTTTGCATTTTCACTTTGCCTTAACAATAACATGCAAATTAACATAAGAGATCAAAGTATCAATCCCTACATGAGGTGATTAAATTTGCATGAAAGGTTTAAACATTGTTTTATGAATCACCATATATGCTCTTAGAAAATGGAATGCAACTAGGAAGAGTAAATTAAGGAAACTATGGTCATTGATAAGTGTTGTACTTGAAGGTTGTTTAGAGGCATTGTTGATTTTACAAATTCACCTTAGATCCAATAATTTAAACAAAAAGTGATACTAATTAAATAGGATATTTGATGCAGAGGGTGCTCACAAGTAAGAGGTGATGGAGGAGATAATGACGGAACTGCAACTCCAACTAGAGCAAATGCCATTCTTCCACCTTGGATGCTTCGTCCTACAAATGAATAGAAGACTATTAATAGCATAAAAATCAAATATGAATATGGCCAATACAAAGCTTACCTTATTATAAAATCTAAAACGTTCTAGTGTGTTGATTTGTGAACAACACCCCATGAATTCTGGTGGAATATCATCGGTATGTAATATGAATATGTATGTGACTGCTACATTGCAAGGATACTCAGTAAATTATATGGTATGGCCTGTCTAGTTACAAGCCTACAATACATAGATAGTGCCAATTATGAATATGTGGTTCTTACCCAAAGTTAAGTTTGGACCTTTATTTTGGATAAAAATATTAACGAAACTGAGCAAAAATATTAATTAACTGCATCAAAAATCTAAAAGAAAAACATATACCATGAAACCTGGGTAAAAGAATATTAATTCAAGTATCACAGACTTAATTTATGTTACGAGATCTTGGATATCACATGTAACACTATATGTGTAGTAATTATTTTAGTAAAAGTAAATGATGTGATCTCAAATAATAAATTCTCTTTATATAGAACTTACCACGCTCTTAGATAATGTTATTTTGAACACTCTAGAGAAAATTCATAATCTAGTGCAACACTTTCAATTAATCGGTATCAATTGCAATCGAGTCTTGTTGATTTTCTTAATTGTCATTTATTTCTTACTTGCCTTTTGATCATTTAAGGTTTCCCCTTCTCAATTACCGCATGTATTAAATACAAAGTCATAATTAAGGAGGTACTTTGGCAATACTTAAAAATCCAAAAAACAATCACTTTTTATTTATCGAAAATCACGTCATTAAAGAAAAGACTATTTGGTTTTAATAATAAAACTAAAACCCTTAATTTATTGCTTTATTATGAGGTTGCAACTATTTGGTTTTTTACAATAAAAAGTAAATCCCTCCGTCTGAATTTTTCTTAGTATTTTTCAAAACCCTTTTCACTCTTTCTAAGCACTTTTCCCTTCATCTTTAACATTTCAGAAAAAAATTTCTATCTTTACAACAATGGGGACAGCTGTACTTTCCTCCACTAAGAATACCTTCTCATTGGCTAGATGTAACTTCTCTTGCTTCTACTGTCCTTCTTCAATATGTTTTACCTTCTTGGTTGTAGTACGTTTATGGAATCAAAGACCTCAATGCTCCAGAACTTCAATTTGTACAATCACCATAATACCTCAACGATGCAACAATCACTAGTTTAAAACTAGTAGGCAAACAATATATACTCAATAAGTTTGCATTAGAAAAGACACTCCAGGCTAAATTAAATTAGAGTGGAAAGGCTTAGGTCATCACATCAACTATGAGAAAACTTTTGTATTAGAGGTCGAACATATAGCTTTCTTAGTCTATTAGCTATCTACAGAAGTCTTTTACTCTTAATCAATCCAAATCTCACAAAATTACAGCAATTGGAGGTACCTTTTACACAAAGTCATTCTAGCAATATGTTTGGTCAAACTTTTACTAGCCCATTTTTATTTTACATTCCGCATCAATCCAAATCTCACCAAATTAAAAGGCTAGTGGTAGCGGCCGAGCTTTTGAAAACGGGCCCTACAGGATGCTTCGATTCTATCGAAATAATGTTAAGGTGTATGGAGAGTCATTACTAGAAGGGGGCGCTCGTGGAGAATGGCGAAATGATTGTTAAAATTAAGAATTGGAGCGTAAAAATCAAGATTTGGAGAAAGAGAACCCAGCTATATCTCAACCAAATAATTAAAGATTGCTTAAAGCTAAGGAAAAAATCAAGAATATTAAGGCCAAGGTGGGGTTTCCGAAGAAAAGATTGAAAGTCACCAACGATGTGAAGAGCAAATCGAAAGAGGTTGAAGCTATAGTTCAAGTCCCCTCTGAGTAGAAATTGGAAAAATGCAAAAAAGAGTTACACTAATATTGTTAGGATCAATAATTGCATTTGAGGTATTGTTTGCTTTAGAGGTCAATGTTTCATCATGATTTCATACTTAAAAAACACTATAAAGGATTAAAGAAAAAAGTGTATTTAAATTATCCTTAGTTTCAACCACTAGACATTGCAAGACTATTACGCATACCGAAATAAGTCTCTTAGTCAACATGTAGGGGGAACAAGAGTTTGTTTTTGGAACAACTTTCCAATACCCCTAAGTCGAGGGCTGAGAAAAAGTGGATTCATCTTTAGAACCTCTTTTCCATTTCCATAAACAATGTTAATGTCCTATTTCACTTGTTGAGATATCATCGTTAGGGTTAATTACTACATCTAAGATATTATTCACTTTGGAGCTTGAAGATCCAATTTTTGTCCTTAAAAAGCACCTCAAAGGGTTAAGGGAGAAAGACACATTTAAATTGCCTCTGGTCTCGACCTTTAAATGATGTGAGACTATTGGACGTACTGGAACAAGCCCCTTAGTCGAGGTCTGTGGGGAATGAGAGTTTGTTTTTTGAACTACTTTTCCATTCTTCCTAGTCAAGGGTTAAGAGAAGGAGTGGTGGAGAACCATCTAAACTGCAGATAAGAATAAAGATGTCACAAAGCTACAATATTGTTCAAGAGCTTATAAGGAGTTTGATCCTAATTGAGCTTGTTTGGACCTCCAAACAAACTTTTAAGCCTAAGTTCAACTTTGAAGAAAATCACTTTAGAATATTTGGGGCATCAAGAATATAATATCTCTATCTATAAAATTTGTATAAATTAGTAAAAATTTTATTTTTGACCTTGTATTTTCGCCAAATAGAATAGGTTTTGGGCCTTGCATTTTGAGCCTAGTAGAATAGAATTTTAGGCTTTGGGCCTTGTATAACAACTACATAGGACACCCAGTTTTCAAGACTCGGAAAGAATCTAAGAAAGTACCAAAAAAAACTTATGTAGGTACCACATGTGAGGCAAGTAGGCGCCACATGGAAGCTTGCCTTCCAACTCTCTTTTGCCACTTGTCCTCCTTTTATTAGGGAGGAATTAATAGCTTGGACTGCAAGCTACCTTGGATGCATGATACTCTTTCAATGAAGATGATTCTTTCCACTCATGGTTTGTCACTTGTCAGGCTTTTATTCGAGAGTTTTTCAGAAACTCGCAAGACAAGTTAGGGTTAGTGATATTTTTTTCTATAAATATAAGAGTTATCTACATGTAAAAATAACTTTGATGAATATATTGAATTGTTATCTAAATATTTCCTGATAAGTTATGGGATTGATTGTCACAGGTTATCCTGATAAGATGGTATTTGGATTCTTATAACTCAACTCCATAAAAGTTCTCACAAAGAGAAAACTCCAATTTCTATCAAAATTCATCTATATCTCCCATTACACTTATAAGTACATCTTTTTATAGGATAAATTACATAAGGCCTCTAAATTCCATATTAATCTTCATTAAGTAACCTTTAATGATTACTAGTAATTATCTCATACTAATGTGGTCTTTAATTTCCACCAGATGCATCTATGAATGGTTCACCTTCTTCTAATAATTCTAAATTATATTGATCTATGAAGATTATATCATTTTTAGCATTTCTAAACTTGTTAACATTCTCTTTAGATGAGTCTTACATAAGACATTTTCCTAGAATTCTTCCTAAGTGTTGGCCTGAACTCACTTTAGGAAATTCAACTAGAGATCCATCTCAATTTCATTTCATCCTTATTGAATTCCAATACTTTCGCAACCATTGCATGCTCCATCCAATCATGGATTCATGTTCAAAAACTCGAAGAAAGAAGAACACATTAGCACAAACATATGATAAAATTTCTCCTATCAACAAAGGTTCATCTTTAGAATCTTTTCTCCATTTTGACATATAACATTAATATTACAATCTTTAATCCAACGAAATAATATAATTAGAGTAAAAGTATAAGATATTTTACTTTAGAATTCGAATTCCATCGTAATTTTATACTTAAAAAGTATTTTAAAAAATTAAAAGAGAAAAATATATTTAAATTACACTTAACCATGACTTTTTTTTCCATAGTATCAATATTTTATTTTCTCATATAATATCAATATTACGACCTCCAATCCTTTAAAACAACATCATTATAGTATCTAAATTATACTTCACTTCAAACTCTTAATCATAACGAGAATATTAAAGCTAAAAAGGCAAATATATATATATATATATATAATAAAATTAATTTTGTATAACATACATAATCTGGTGGGACAAAAGAATAAGCAGTGAACTCAAAAGTGTCACCAGTGAACCCTATCAAACTCACATGCCACCATGTGCCGGCTCTTCTTCTCGATCTATTTATTTAGTATCCCGGTTCTCTCAACTTTCTCCCCTATTACTCCTTTCCCTCTGTCGGTCACAATATTCTCCACTCCCTTTCCCTTTTACTGTCACTCCACACAAACCAATAACAATAACAATAATAACATTACATCACCTGGGGGCGTCACTTCCCTTCTTCTCATCCTCGCCCGGAGCACGTGCATGTCACGTGGCGCCGACTGACTCCCACTTTTGCTTTTGGTGCCCACCAGAGCCTCCTGCTTGATCCAATCCCACAAATGGACGCCACTGGTTCTCCGATTCGGTGGTGAAAAGTTGTTGCCAAAAATGCGGCGACGGGCCGCCGATTTTCGGCGCCCGGTTCGGCGGCGGTTCGCTTATTGGATCTGGTTGCTTCTCGGCGCCTTCTCTCTTGCCGGTCTTGTTTTGTTTTTCCTGCAACATCATCACCGCGAACATAGCGTACATCGCCCCTTTCTGGTAAAACGACGTCGCACCTTCCTCCCCCTGTTTTCAACGAATCAATCCATCTCAATAAATGGTTCTGTTTTTGTAATTTATCTTAGTGTTTTATTTGCATTAACATTAACAGTCGCCTGAAGATCTTAATTTTTTGTTTGAATATTTTTAGGCAATTGGCAATTGTCAATGTGCGTCATATTCGATCTCGAATCTCAAAGCTGTGCATTTTTTTTTTCTTTTTTTCACATGCACGGGTTTGATATCTGTTGAATTGAACGTGTCTACTATTTTTTCCATTGCTTTTGTTTGTATGTTAATAGTGGTTGTAGGCTTCCAGATTTTTCATATCTGTGGTGTTTGTTTCCGTTTAGGCGGGGAATGAGTTACTGCTTGGGGAATTGTTTTTATTTCTGATCTTCTGTATAGATGTATAAAATATAGTGAGCTTCCATAATTGAACTTTTAGGAGTCAAATTTGGTGGTTACTTTTAGATGTGATTCATATATGACAAATCACCTTTTTCTATTTGTTGTTCTGTTGAAGCTTAACCTGAGTGTAGATGGATCTTCCTGTGGTTTGTGGTGTTATTATATAGGCTATGATTGATAGTGAGGTAATAGTCTAGTAGTTGGAGTGGCGTTTAAGTTAACTCTTCTATAAGTAGTGCTATATAAGCTAAAGGAAGACTTGTTACTTGATTATTCCTCAATATGAATTATGATTTGGCTTATATTTTGGCATATTAAGTTACGATTTTCTAATTTTACATTATGGTCATAGCAATACTGTCCGTGGCTGGATGAGCTATTGTATTGGATTTCTGGAACCCTCTTAGACTCTTTCCCTATTGGAAAGGGAATCTGTTTTAATATTTATTTTTGGCCTTAAACGAAAAATGACTGAAGAACAGATATTGGAATACTCTAATAGAACTCATTTACTATTGGTAACTGTTTAGTGTATATGGACAAATGTCTAATGCACACATAAGATAACAAAATGACATCCAATGCATTCCTTTACATGAAATAATAGTTTATAGTGTCTTATGAATGCGCTTAAAGTGACCATTGAATCAAACATGCAGTTAGTGTTTACTCTCACACCATTCCATTGCAACTGTTCACTTGTGCACTGCCTCTTTTGGTGAAATTGTTATAACATTGCCAAATCCTTGTAGAAGCCAGTCATCATTTCTTGTGTCGCCAGTGATTGTGAATTTGTGATTAATTCCCATAGTCATCTAGCTATGTTGCACGAACAATTTCCCTTTGAACACTGAAGAAAACATCTGAAAATGTGCTTTCTGTGTGAAAGTTTCTTTATGATTATGGTGTTAATTAGACAAATAAATGGTATAAAAAAGAAAGCATTTTACTCTCTAGTTTTTTTTTTTGGATGATATTATAAACAGAATCAAGTTATTTGTGATGTGACGTGCAAAATGTTAAGTGTTGTGATTCTATAAGGAATCAAAACACTTAACATGGTACCTTGGTTGTGATTCTTCTTCTAATGTATGAGGAAAACAATCCAAATATCTGTTGATATGAATGACATGGGATACAGAAAACCTATCCATTTTGTACAGACCATTCACTGTGATGTAATTGTAAGTGTTAATGCTAGAACAATTTTACATCGTTGTGCAGCTACTTTTGTGCTCCATATGACTGAGGGGATGTTATGCTTTACGTGACATTACTATTTGTTGTCATAATTGTTTCCATCCCTCACCCCCTCTGAGTACTTACTGAGCAAGTTACTTACATGAATTGTAGGAGAGAAATGCTAAAGTAGAAAATTCTGCTAAGAGATTGAATTTTACTGAAGAAATTTTAAGTGTAACATCCTTCTCACGGCAACTATCAGAGCAAATGGTTCTGGCCAAGGCTTATGTGATTATTGCCAAAGAGCACAATAATCTTCACCTTGCCTGGGAGCTTAGCTCAAAAATTAGAAGTTGCCAGCTTTTGCTTTCAAAAGCTGCCATGACTGGGGAGCCTGTGACCATGGAGGAAGCTGAGCCAGTTATTAAAAGCCTGTCTTCTCTAATTTTCAAGGCACAGGATGTCCATTATGACATTGCAACCACTATAGTGACGATGAAATCATATATTCAAGCACTTGAGGAACGTGCAAATACGGCAACAATTCAAAGCACTGTGTTTGCTCAACTATCAGCTGAAGCACTACCCAAGAGTCTTCATTGCTTAAATTTGAAACTTACGGCTGATTGGCTAAAGATGACATCTCGGCAAAAATTCTCACATGAGAGTAGAATCTCTCCCCAGCTTACAGATAATAATTTATATCATTTCTGCATTTTTTCAGATAATGTAATGGCAACATCTGTAGTTGTTAACTCGACAGTCATCAATGCAGACCATCCAAAACACTTAGTCTTTCACATTGTAACTGATGGTATCATTTATGGAGCAATGAAAGCATGGTTCCTCAATAATGACTTAAAAGGGGCTACCGTAGAGGTGCAGAATATTGAGGAATTTCATTGGCTGAATGAATCTTATTCTCCAATTGTCAAACAGCTACACAGTCCAGAATACCGAGCCTTTTATTTTGGACCATGTCAAGGTGTAAATATTGAGCCAAAATTGCAGAACCCCAAGTTCTTGTCTTTGCTAAATCATCTTCGGTTTTACATCCCTGAGATTTATCCATTACTTGAGAAGATTGTTTTCCTTGATGATGATGTTGTTGTTCAGAAGGACCTAACCCCACTTTTCTCACTGGATTTGCATGGAAATGTGAATGGTGCCGTCGAAACTTGTCTAGAAGCATTTCATAGGTACTACAAGTATCTCAACTTCTCAAATTCGATTATAAGCTCGAAGTTTGATCCACAGTCATGTGGATGGGCATTTGGTCTGAATATTTTTGACCTGAGTGCATGGAGGAAAGCAAATGTGACCGCAAAGTATCATTATTGGCAAGAGCAAAATGCTGATGGGACACTCTGGAAGCTTGGTACACTTCCCCCTGCTCTTCTAAGCTTTTATGGTTTGACAGAACCAATTGACAGAAGATGGCATGTATTAGGATTGGGTTATGACCTAAATATCGACAGCCGCCTGATTGAAAGTGCAGCAGTTATTCACTTCAATGGGAACATGAAACCATGGCTGAAGTTAGCTATAGGCAGGTATAAGCCATTATGGCACAGGTACATAAATCAAAGTCACCCTCATCTACAAGATTGTGCCGCCGGTTAAAATGCACTACTTCTCAATTGCTTATGGATTATGCATTCTCAGATTTATTTTGATCTCTTGATCTGTGATTGCGTTGGCCGTTACTGTAGAGTCAGAAGTAGAAAGTTTTGACTTTGATAGGAATTTTGTTTTGTTTTCCATTTTTCCCTTTTATATTTCAATCAGTGTATTGAAATAGAAAATTATTACTTGATACACTAAAGTTTAAAGTGCGTTAGGTGAAGAGGTGGGAGAATTCATTTTTGGCCATTGGGCTATCTTTTCTCATTCTCATAGTTGTAGATTTATTTGTTCTTTAGTAACTATTTGTAATAATTATAAGCTCTTTCAAGTAGTCATGTAATGAATGAAAGCAACGTGTTACCCTTCAAGTTAATTCTTTTTATAAGTAAATGTTTATTTGTCAGCCATATTCTGTTTGGTGTGATTTTCCTTTAGGAACTTTGCATCATTTGAAAAGAAACTAAAAGGCGTATCCATTGTGCATGCGAGATATTGATTTGTAGCAACTAGAGGACCAAGAAAAGGAAAAAGGGAACAGCAACAATTGGCATCAATGGAGAAACAGCAACACAAATCATCATGAAGGAAAACCCAAGAGTGAAGGCTTTTACGGTGGAAAAAGGCTGATCATTGACCACTGATTTTAGGTGTGACAGGGTTTGCGTATTTGTTTCTTTATTTCTCTCATTCTTTCTTTCGCTCTCTCTTTCTTTTTCTATTTTTTTTTTCCTTCTTTTTCTTTCTTTCTCTCTCTCCCTTTTTTTTTCTCTCTCTCTCTTTCTTTCTCCCTTTCTTTCTTTTTTCTTTCTATCTATTGTGATAAGTAATAACTTTATTATCGCGATAAATTTATTTTATGGTGATATATTAATTTTATCTATTGTGATAAGTAATAACTTTATTATTGTGATAAATTTATTTTATCGTGATATATTAATTTTATCATGATAAATATCGTGATAACTTGATTTTATCGTTATATATTTATTTTATCATGATATATTTATTTTATCGTGATATATTTATTTTATCGTGATATTTTATTTTCTCGCGATATATTGATTTTATCACGATATTTTTATTTTATCGCGATGTTTTTATTTTTTCGCGATATATTCATCTTCTCGCACTATATTTATTTTCTCGCGCTATATTTATTTCATCGCGATATTTTCATTTTATTGCGATATTTTCATCTTATCACGGTATTTTCATTTTCTCGTGATATTTTCATTTTCTCGCGATATTTTCATTTTTTTCGTGATATATTCATTTTATTTGTGATATATTCATTTTATCGCGATAAATTCATTTTATCATGATATATTCATTTTATCGTGATAAATTCATTTTAGGATGATAAGTTCATTTTATCGTGATAATTTGATATTATTGCGATAAATTTATTTGATCGTGTTATAATATGATATATTCATTTTATCATTATAATTTGATTTTATCAGAATACCCTTAAACATTATAGGACAAATTCTTCCTACACCTCCATAATATTTCGAATTCCAAAAATACCCTTATTCTAATGAAAAAAGGGCATATATTTTCTCTCTATCTTTCTTTCTCTCTTTCTTTCTTTCTCTCTCTTCTTTTTTCTCTTTCTTTCTTTCTCTCTTTTCTACTCTCTCTTTTTTTCTTTCTCTCTCTCTTTTTTCCTCTCTCTTTTTTTATTCCTTAAATAACACTCTTTATTCTTTAATTCTTCAAATAACACTTTTTTTTATTTTTCTTTCATTTGTTTATATTAATTGTGTTATTTTTTTATTTATTTTATATTTTGTTTTTGTACAATTACTTCAATTGTTAATTTTTTTTAAGAGTTATTAAAAATTTTAATTATTAGTTGATTAAAATTAAATAAAAAATAATATAAAAATAATTGAGTAAACTTTCTTAAAAAAATTAATACAAAAGAGAATAAAATAAAATATTTTATAGATTTTTTTAACTAATTAATCATAATAGAAAAATAAATGATAAATTATTTTATTTCAAATTTTATAATAATTTAAATTTAGAATAATAAATTATATTGAAGACTATTGGCCTACTTACACTATGCCCAAATCAAAAACATCAAAAGTGAGACCTAAGTCAAGCCGTATAAGGACTGATATGGACATAAGGGAACAACAAGGTCAGTCCAAAAATGTTCACATTTTGTCATATGCCAGGACACAAAGAGAACATGTCTCAACATTATTATAAAATATAAAATAAGATAATTTATCATTTATTTTTCTATTATGATTAATTAGTTAAAAAATCTATAAAATATTTTATTTTATTCTCTTTGTATTAATATTTTTAAGAAAGTTTATTCAATTATTTTTATACTATTTTTTATTTAATTTTAATCAACTAATAATTAAAATTTTTAATAACTCTTAAAAGAAACTAACAATTGAAGTAAACGTAAAAATAAAATATAAAATAAATAAAAAATAATAATACAATTGATATAACAGTAAAAATAATAATTAAAAAACATATGTAAGAAAAATAAAAAAGAGTGATATTTGAAGAATTAAAGAATAAAGAATGTTATTTGAGGAATTAAAAAATAAAGAGTGTTATTAAAAAAAATAAAAAGTAGAAGAGTGCTATTAAGATACAAAAGTCCAAAACATGACCATTCATATATTTTTATTTAAAAATATAAACTTTATTATGTAGGTATATTCTTTTATGTCATTTTATATTTATTAACTAGTTTTATAAATAGTTCTAATATAATTAGTTTATCAATTTGAAACTTATAAACTAGCATTAAACTAATTTCGCCATACAAGTTTATGAATAATTTTTATTGAAAATGTTTAAATTTGGATAAATATTTTAATCATAAAATTTTCTAGAGATTAAATATTTCCTACGTTATTTTCTACCCTTAAATACTATAATAAATATAGCATTTAATACTATTGAATCTTCAAGTTTACTTTTAATATATTTCTGCAAAATAATAAATTATTTACACTAAATATAGCATTTTTATTTAACTTTAAATAGTGGCAAGTAAGGTGAAATATCAGTAAGCAATTGATGATATATTATAAAATTTTCATCTCATGTTGCAACAAAGTGGTTTTTGTTGCAATTTTTCCCACATGCATGTCATTTGTCTTGGTGATTGGTAATATGCAGAGTAGTACTCTTCAATGCACCAAATCGACAGAACTTCAACTTCTGATACAATGAATTGAGCACTGTCTGTCAACTGAGACTGGTAACCAGGAACATTGTGGTATTGATAGAAGGGTGTCGATATGTATATATTAAAGTACAATTATTTGATACTAAAATAATTTATTATTATAATATAATATTTGATTAAATAAAATAAGTGTCAAATGAGTATAATTTATGAACGTTCATGTTAAAGTAGGAGTAGAATTTTTCAAAATAAAATACTCTTCTTCTATTCCTTCCTTATAGTCAAAGTAAAAAAAAAAAAAAAAAAAAAAAAAACGGTTAGAATGCTTACAATTTAAAAAATACTAAAAACTCAAGAAATGATTTTAATAATAAAATGCCATAGATTTATTATAAACTAGTAGTAGTTTATTAACTCATTTTTTCAAATTAGTTTATGAACAACTTTTATTGAAAATGTTTAAATTTAGATAAATATTTTAATCATAAAACTTTTCTAGAGATTAAATATTTCGTACGCTATTTTCTACCCTTAAATACTATAATAAATATAGAATTTAATACTATTAAATGTTCTAGTTTATATTTAATATATTTCTCCAAAATAATAAATTATTTACACTAAATATAGCATTTTTATTTAACTTTAAATACGGACATGTAAGGTGAAATATCAATAAGCAATTGATAGCATATTATAACTTTTTAATAATATATTTTTGTTTAAAAATAAAAATTTTATTTATATAATAAAATTTACGTTGTTATATTTTTTTTATGTCATTTTATATTTATCAATTAAAATTAATTGATAAATATTATGTGCCAAGTTTACAAGTAAGGTATCCATATAGTAGATTTCATTTCACTTGTATGGGTATATGTTGAAAGTTAATTTCACTAATTTATCGTTGTCATTCTTGTTGAGTTGTGAATTGTGATAATGGTACTATGTACACAGAAGATGGAGTATCTCAAGAGCATTAGGTTTTAAGTGGAACTTGTTTTGTTAGAAATTGGGATAGCATTTGATTGCGTGCAAGATGTATTTTGAAGCACTATATATATATTGTATAGATGTTAGCATTAGACTTCTTTCTAATTTAATATTGATACCTCTTAATTGGAATATTTAAATTTATGAGTGTTATATATATCACTTCATTACATCTCTGTCAAGCTGGTGGCACTGGACAAAATTCACATTGGCTTTAGTGGAGTTTTGTGACTCTCAATGCAATAGTCTCTTAATGTGAGTCAAGTGTTCAAATCTTCCTTCTTTCCACATGTTTATGAGTTTTAACTATAGTTTTCTAATCCTTATGTCTATTAGTTTTAATTAATTGTGTGTTACCCTTTCCAACTCTTTAAACCCGTCAAACTCTAATAAACAAAGATGATAAACTATAGGCCAACTTAGTGTCAATCAAAGAAATAATTTTTTTTTTCTTATACTCATTGTTAGTTATTTCTTCTCTAGCTTAACTCGAGAAAAACTCTTACTATTAAATACATCTTGACTATAATCTTTTATGTTAAGAAACACTAAAATCACTAATATGCCTAAAAATCTATTAAAATAGTATAAACAAGTAGCAAACTTATTCGTTATTTAACTTTAACACTAGAGTGTCTAATAAACATATTCAATCCCTTTCAAATGTTTACAAAATGACATATCTAAGTAAGGGAAAAAAAGTTAAAACACATTTTGTAATGTTGTAGACCTTTGTGAGAAGAATTATATTGTTATGACTACAAAAAAGATTAATTACTTATAAGCAAGTTTATTTTCATCAAGCTATTTAAAATAACTTGTAAAATACCTAAATAAGTTTGTGTAACTGACAAAGAGTAGATTAGTTATTGAAGTGGCTTATTAAACATGTTAAGAGAAAATGCATATGAAATAATATAGTTTTCTAAGAAAACTCAGTTTAATATGTTGGTTTCGACCGGGATTATGGTATTGGATGGCACAAGGAACATGAAGATTTAAACATTGAACACGCCAACCAAAAAGCTAAATATGAAATGATAATTCACCAAACAAGAAAAACTATAACAATATCACGTTTACGTTCACTCCAACGCTTCAAACACCACGCTAACGTTTTCCCCAACTTAAAACACAAGAAAGAACTAAAATTGTATTTCATGTTCCATCATCAATGAGAGCAATATTTACTAAAAGGCATATAAAAGTTTGGTTGTAAAAACAGTTACGAATTCCAATTTATCTTAAGGCTATTGGGTTGTCTATTAATCTCTCTCCTAAAACTTTGAATATATTGAGATGTTTGGGTTAGCTTTTCAATAAATACTCTAAAAAAATGGAATAAGCACTTTTATAGATTAAAATTAGTTTATAAAAAAGTTAAAAATAAACGTTTTACGAAATTAATTACATGATAGAAGTTTTATAAATTAGGTTATGTAAACAATTTTAGTTTTATACAAAAAGAAAGTTAATTTCAATTTTTTCTCTAATTTTTATCTTTTAGAAATGTTTATGAAAAAAGTTCATTCAATGAGACTGAAAATTAAAGGATGTAATGATGAAATAATAAGTATATAATTTAAATATCAACTTAAAATACTAAAAAAAAGTTAAGTATTTGTGAAAAAACAAATTAATAGGCGTCAGTTTGTATAAAACATCCCTTTCTAAATTTAATATTATCTGAATGATTATAATATCAAATTTTAAATAAATTAAACATTTACAAGCATGTAACTTTATAGTCAATATGTATTTATATTATTAAAATTATATGATATATTAAATAAACTTGATACAGTATCAATTATCAAATAGTTTTAAAATTTGAAAACGTTTAAATAAAATCAATGGTATGAAGATGATTCAAAATCAAATTTTATAGACTAAAGAACATCATCTTTAATAATAAGCCAAAGTTCATTATAAGGGATCCCTTTAGCTCGAAATAGAAACTTTCTCCCTGTACCCACCCGTAATTGAGATATTCAGAGATATATCCATAACTAAAAATTATTGATAAAATATTTAACAATATCTAAATAACTCTATTAAGTAATTGACGTAAGCTAGTATGAGACGGAAATATATGCAATATTATTCAAGTATTTATACAACTAACTATATCTTTTAGTTACTAAGCTAAGTCTTTATTTTAGAGGTCTAAAAAATTATAAATACATAATAATGTTAATTGACTCAATTTTTCACTCAATACTATATATATATATATATGTATGTATGAGAATTTCAATAGCTTTTACAATTTTGAGTAAGAAAATCTTTCTTAGGTCGATCTTTTCTGGATCTTCATTCCATGTCTTAATCACGAAAGTTAAAGCTAAGATATCCTGAAGAATTTACTTTTTTTTTCATTTCAGAATAACAACACTCATTTTCTATAACAATCCTATCCTTCAGACAAACAAGGTTCTTTTTTCTATTAAGAACATATATCAATTTATCTATTTATTTTACTTTTTTTATTCAAAACTATTTAATAACAAGCAAAAAAGGATCTTGTCATACACAAAGTCTGTTATTGGGATAAATAAAAGTTCCCATATGTCATTTATGTAATTTTTTTAACATACCATTTGAAAAAAAAAAAATCTCAAAACCTAGATGTAAATGAAAGAAATTAAAAAAAATAAAAATCAATACACATAATAAAGCCATGTCTTTGTGGGGGGAGTGGTACACCGAAATGTATATCCTTTATTTTATCAGGTTCCTGCTCAATTTAAAGCGAAATCTATTATTTAAATAGCTTATTAATACAAGAAAAGACAATGCTTTCACATCTATTCTTTCTATTACGACCAAATGATAACTTATTTTTAATGATAAAATATTAAACTAATATAAATTAAATTATTAAGTAAAAATAAATAAAAAGAGTCACAATATCGTGGTATAAAAAATTGAGACGGTCAAAATACCCTCACTCTCAATGCACACATTGACATGATAATGCCTTCCAAAATAGCTTCTGTTTTCTAATTGTTGTCCCTTTCTCGTTACGAGTTTCCTACAAAAACAATATCTATATTTTCATTCGAAATTTACAAAGCCTAAGTCGGCGTAAGCCGGCTACGAGAAAAATACATAAACCAAATCTATAAACCCTCTCTTATAAGTACCATTTTGCCTCACCACATCTTAGTATCATAACTGAAGATAACCAAAAGAAAGGTGAAGATGTCAAGTTCTTGCAAAGGTAATATGCGCATACCTTTATGTGTGTCACTGTACAAATTAATATAACCATTAAGTATTTCAATGAGAAAAAAAATGGGATTATAAATAGTGTTTTTATATAATGTTGTGATGGGAAAATGGAATTGAATGTAGGTAAAAGCTCGTGGCCGGAATTGGTTGGCATCAATGGAGAAACAGCAACACAAATCATCATGAAGGAAAACCCAAGAGTGAATGCTTTTACGGTGGAAGAAGGCTCATCAGTGACCACTGATTTTAGGTGTGACAGGGTTCGCGTATTTGTTAACCAAAAGGACTCTGTTAGTCGTGTGCCCAAAATTGGTTAATTCAATCAGCACCCAACTTGTTTTTCTTTTCTATTTTAATCCTTGGTTGGGTTCTCAAAATGTGTTTCTAGAGGCCCTGTAATGTTATAGCTAATCAAAATAAAAGGATTAACAAGTAGCTCCATTTAGTGCCTGTGTGGTGTTAAGCATGTTGTTAACTTGTGTGTTCTTTGATTGGTAATGGTCGTTTACAATCATATAAGGCTTAATTCCTACCAAGCTATTTCCTGTCTTATTCTACTCCAAATTAAGAATTGTGATTTTGCAGATAACATTAATTAATAAAGATAAGTAGGTAAAGTTATAATCCAATTATAATATTTAAACTATTATATTATTAGGTAGAAAGAGTTCTATTTTTATTGTTAGTTATCATTTTTTATCTTATACTATTAATTCAATAATTAGTACTAGAATCAAAATTACGAGTTTGATTTCCAGCATAACAATTTCTGACAAAAGACAATTCTTAAGTATAATTAGCTAATTTTATAGCACCTTCATTTAACTTCTTTGAAAAACACATTAATAATAAAATATATCAATTAACACCTTTAAACATGAACTTCACTCATTTTTTATCATTCATATAACTCTTTACATAATTGAAGTTATTGCATTGCATTGCTAAGTTTTTCTCAATCCACTAACCATAAACTAATTCCACTTTGGTATCACGACTATCATTAGTTCGATGAGTTTTCATACATAAGAGATTGGACATAAGTTTTATATTATATAGATAGTCACCACAACATGTAAACTTGTAAGATGTGTAAGCACCACAACAACCCATCGGTTTGTTGAGAAAATCGAGGGAGAAACATCGAAGAGATTCAAACATCAATGAGACCTAAGCTAGACTTTCATAAGGAATTGACGCCACCTTCAATTTAAAACTTTAAGACTTTGGATTTGTGGATCTTCTTTCTTATATGGTGTTCATCTTTCGCATTTTTACACAATGTTTGACTTAGATTTACACTTGAATCTTTTCCTCAAGTGAAAGTCCCTTCCACATTGGTACATCCCCCTCGAGCGGAAGTCTTAATACGTGCACCTCACAAACAACCCTTACTTGTATCATCATTCACACACTCGGGACATGCTTGCCTGAAACTTCTGTCAGGAAGACTTTCGATACAGGATCAAACTGTACTCGTCCGAGCTAGTCACCACCACAAACCATCGACTCTGATATCACTTGCTGAGTAAATAGAAGGGGAAACACCAGGGAGATCTCAAACACAACGAGACATACAAAATGCAATGTGTTTCATCTGACAAACTATACAATATATGTGTTTCATCTGATAAGCAAAAGTCTTATGAAACGATATGCACGCACATAGTGTTTTAAGCTAATGTACCTAACAAAAATTTTATGAATTTATTCTATGTTGTAGAGAATGTTCTCATCTTCACATCTACCAAAAGAATCTCACAAAGTCCAAGTTAATGTCAAAGATAACTTGAAGGGCGCATTAAAGCTCTTTCACTCCGACACACGTTCTCACATGCCCTATGTCGACTCTAAAATAACTATATGCCCCGTACAACCCTACACTTTTATTCGGTTTGGTTGAAATCTCTAACCAAGGCCTAAACTGTATGCTTGTTATTAGGATGTTTCTTAAAGAAGAGATAAGCATTTAATGTTGTATGGTGTGTCTGTAATGTAGCATGGAGTGCATTTAATGCATCTCTAGGTTAATGTGTAAACATACCAAGTTGTGAAAATATAAATTTGAAATGAAGATTCTCAACAAGTAGAAAGGATTTGCAACAACTCTTTCATCAACTTTGTGTTTGAAGATGTCTTTTAAGTTGAAGAAAACAATAATAAGTGATCAAGAGCGCAAAAACACTATTAGTTTATTACTCAAAGCTCTTAGTGCCCAAATTTTCACAAGAACATTGTTCATGTTCAAATATCAAACTAGTAGAGTGGTCAAACCTTGTATTCATTGTAATATGTTACCTCTATATCTAGTTAGCAAAAACTTTGTAATCTTTTATATCACTCTCATCTTTTACCAAATTAGGAATAATTGTTTTTCAAACAATACTTGTGTTTAGCCAAGAGTGATTATGGTCCAAAAAATCTCTTAGTCAGAAGTGTTTACTTTTCAAAAAAATACTCAGTTTTTTTTTAACTAGAAGTGACTGTGTTTCAAAAATCTTTAGTGAGTTTGCTAAGAGTGGATGAGGTCCAAATAATACTTTGATTTTTAGTCAAGAATGGTTGTGCTTTAAACATTATTTATTTGTTTTAATTAAAAGTGGTTGTGTGTTTAAATAATATTTATGTTGTTTTTAGTTAAGAATAACTGAAATCCAAATAATACTTATATGTATCTTTGCATAAAACTGAATGTAATCTAGTATTTACAGAAGAACCAATATAAAAATAACTTAACTAAATTTCTCATTCCTTATCTTTTTTAGATTGCACATTATTAATCTTTAAGGAGAAGAGTCTTCCAAAAAAAATAGCTGTAGAAAAGAGTTTTTGATAATATATTTGTCAGACCTAAAAGTGTATCAAACAATATTCCTAATCTTTATCAGACAATATTCCTAATAAAACTAATTGACAATAAAACTAATTGACAGATCACTTGACAAGTATAAATTTCGTCTGCTAACATATATGCGACAAAAATTTGCAAAAATGTTTAAAAAATTTTAAAAATACAATTTCTATGTTTTAAAAGAATTATCCTTTAAAAAATTTAATCTTTTCATATTTTCTTAAATATTGCATTAAACATGAAGGTTGTGCATTAGAGTAAGATTAATCCTAACATAAAGGAATAATTATATTCTTGAACGAAAAGTAATTCTAAGGAGCAATATGACAAAAGTCGATTACAAAAATTATAGGTATCAATCCTTAGATAATATTGGAATTCTCTCATGAACAATTATAGGTATTATATGAAAATACCGGTTAACAAATAATGAAGGTAAAGATTACAAAAATTCGTACAAATGTAGGTTTTTTAAAAACTATAGAACTAACCAGCCATTCATTTTAAATTATACAATGTTTTCCTAATTTTTTTTCAATATAAAATTTACATTTAATTTTTATTTCAATTGCTAATTCTTTGCTCAATATACAAACAATTTGTAGAATAATTTGATAAGCAAATTAGTTTCAAATAATTTAGTCAAGTATGAAAGTTTGAATAATGTATATGCAATTATGTCACTTGGAATGTGACTTATCATGTTCTCTAAATTTTTCATTCAAAAATATCACATTAAAGTTAATAATTATATTGATGCAATAAATAAACTACACGTTAAGAAAAATATCAGCTCCTATTACTTAATACTTTCAATATTTCTTAAAAATCAATATTACTTTTAAGATTAGATTAAAAAAAAAAAAAAAACGTGCATTGCTTTGTTCCACCAACTAGTTTTAGTATATCAATCAATGTCTACATTATTGTATTCAATGCAATTTATTTTAACAGAGGTACATTCAACCTTTTTCCTAACAAACCAGACAATAAGAACAATTCAAAAGTAAAATTAGCTTAAAGCAAATAAAGGCACTTGCACCCTTAATTTAAAGTGCTTTGTAATCTTAATTCACTAAAATTTAAGAGTAAAACTTTGTAGAGGAAAAATTCATCGGAGCCTTTTTCCCCAACTTGCCTTCAGATTAGCCAAGCACATTTTTGAATTACTAGTTTCCCGCCTCCAGAATACCCTGAAAGGACAACTTTCCCCGATCATCAAGGTGGAAATTGGAATGCAATTATCCACTAAAGTCATAACATGAGTTTCAATCAAGTAACCTTTATGATCATGATGGCTGCATCCTTGTGCAAAACCTCGTTATATTCATGGCAAACAAAGCTCTACAATATGCAAAAAGCTTTAGGAAAACTAGATGCCAAATTAGGATGCAATTTAAATAGAAATATCAAACAACGGTCAAATAATTTTCTTCTGACCCAAAAATAACTAACAGGTGCGAATTGAAAAAGGATAGTGGAACTAATAATTGAAAAGTAAAATCGATCCAGACCTGAACACAATTAGGGCAACCCACTTCCGCTGAGCAGCGGCAACATGTGAGAAGCTCTAGAGCGGCTTCCAGGAATTTTGTAAAATAGGGTTGAACCTATAAAAAGTTCCAAAAGTATCATGAGGTGAAAGTCTGGTCATTGATTGGTACTTAGGAGAATTGTTAAACCAGAAACTAGTACGACAAATCTCTATTAGAACAGGATAATTTAACAACCAAAACCAGAACAGCATCAGTAATGTATCGATGAAAATATAATGCAAGCAAAATATCATCTAAATGGTTAGACTAGTCAAGTTATTCACCCGTACTGAAATTCCACATCCTCCGGGATGTTGATCATATATTAGAATTCTTTCGGGGTAAAATCGGCTATCATGAGGGTTTGGACACTCCGGAGCCAAGTCAGACAAGTTGCATGTGATATGTCTGCAAGCAAATGCATGGAATAATATTACACAAAAATTAATAGGAATTACACAAGATGAAAAGAGTAACAGTATCATGCAGTAGAAAGAGGAAAAGGTTCTAATGTCTTGATCTGCCAGACTAACATATTGTGCAGAAAAAGTAAACTCCGACGTCTCAATTAAGAGAAATTCATAGCCAGATTCCTTACTTCAGAAACACGCACAAACAAACTATTAGGCAGGGAAGTAATGAGAGGGGTTGGAATGTGTATTATAGGAAGAACTTTAAAAATAGAATGGGTTAGTCGTTACGTGGGGGTAAGACTTTTTGAGAAACTCTATACATATGCAGTAATTCCTCTGTTTCCTTGTGCGTGTGTTTTGGGTGATTATTGTGAATAATACAGAACGGGAATATTTTTACATCATCTCTGTCTTGTTTCGTCATCTCTTGAGAAGGCACGTAACACAAACTCAAAAAGAGGAAGCATCTCAATACAAATTGACAACCAATTGTATAATAATTCTCTTTTATGAGCAAACTCAACGGGCAATTAATTAGAGAGCAACAAACAACTTGCTAGGATGAAAAATGGCATTAAAATGATAAGAACTCCTATACCAACAATTTTATATATTTACATACAGACCTCAAAAGATTAGGAGCTTATGTTGAGAACTTTTACCAAAACTTCTATATCTGCTGAAATAATATTAGTAATAACAACAAAGAACATCTTTAGATTTGGTCAAATTACACCTGTCTTTATTTCTTTAAAAAATTACACTAACTTCGTATGTTTGTCAAACACCTTTTAGCATTGTCAATATGAAAATCCCCATTGTAGTTTTACATTCTGGTGAAAGATATAGGGAGATCACTGCAATTTATGAAAAAGTGATGAGCTGAGTGTAATTGAAGACAATAACCCAGGACTGTTAGTGCGACTGACTCTATCAATGATAATATTGTCAATGGTAATCTATGTAAATGGGTGAGAAGGAAAATGATAAAAATCTAAATGTAAGATATTTAAAGCAAAAACAAATAAAATAGAGCTCTCAGCATACGCAACCATATGCAACAAAGTTCATGACCAACGGTATACAGAACTTGGATGGACTTTTACATATCATGCTGATGCCAAAGCTTAAAAATTAACAGAAGAAACTTACAAAGGCACTACGTTTAAAATTGCATGTGAAGCAGCATGCAGACCTCCACGGAAATCATAATTTTGCTTGAGGACTGCTTCTTTTATTGGCAGTGGCACAGGAACCCAAACTGCCTGATGTCAAAACAAACACACATTCCACATGAGGATAACTAAAAGAAAGTCATTAAAGAAACTCCTAAAAGTGCTCAAATTACCTGTGACTCGTATGAGTAACGAGGAAGTGCGAGGTCAACAGTATCAAAGATTTGATTGCTTCCTCTCCAAATACGATAAAAACCAAACCAAGTAGTCGTTACTTTGCATACATCAGCCCGGGCATTTGATTTTGGAAACATGTTGGTTTCTACCTTGAGTGGATAAGCCTGCAAAACACATGAGCTTTGAAAGACCTAAATATCCCTATTCCTAATTTCTGAAATTTTGTAAACTTTATTATTCTATATGATTTATGCAGTACATTAAGCATGTAGATTTTTACTTTACTGACATTACATAGATCTAATTCTTACTTTATGCACTCAGGCTTGAGCAAGAAATTAAGAATAAATTATGGTTTTCTAAAGAATCAGTGAACGTGGTCTAGTAGCACAAGTCTTAAAGAACAAGAATTAATAATGTCCAAATATTAACAATAGTTATACACTATAAAACTCACAAGGATAATTCAAAGGATCTCGAGCAAGCAGGAGAATACATACAACATTACCCCCAATGACATGAATATCAGTGTAATCTCGAGTCTTTGTATAATACTTTAGATCAGCCTCTTTGCAGAAAGCAGTTTTATTAGATAAATCTAATTTTTCAACCAAATAGGTTTTCCCCTGGCACATATACACAGCACCTTCATATACCTGAATCAAGTTATATACACTTGATGAGACATGGATAAGAAAAAGAAGCCAAATTACCCTTTTCATCAAGGAAGTAGAAGTCAACCTGAAAGAATGCCTTGCTTTCCTCTATCTCCTCAAGGACTTCATTTTTTTTCTGATCTATGACACTGTATCTTACATTTTCTATTGCTCGGATATTGACTGTATGTGAGGGTAATTTCTGGAACATAGAAGGAACCACAAACCAACAAGAAAAAGTAGTAATCTTACAATCTACAAATATTTTATAGAGCTCAGAAATTAATAAATCAACTAGAACAGACAGACATGAAACCTAACTTTTTCAAAAAGTATATCACAAATACCTCAGGGCCAATGTAGTTCCATATTCTAGAAGAATCAGATGATAGAACAGAACTCAAGTATCCTCTAGCTTTTAGAGAAATTATAACACTCTCCAAGCAAGGGCCAAAATATTGTTCATCGTAGTTCACACTAAGAGGGTGTTCATGAGCAGCACAGACCACATGTTGCTCAAGAATCTGAACAAAGTTTGCCAAAATTAGCATAAGCCCTTCCATTTGTTCAAACTCAAAATAGTAAATAAATAAAATAAAATAAAAAGAATAGGGCAAAGTTAAGAACCTTCTTGTTTTGAGAATCAACATGACAACATTCAATTGGTCTTTCAAAAAGTTTATTGGGATGTCTCATGAAGTATTGATCAAGAGGCCCCCCAAATGCAACATAGACAGCAAGAGATGGTTTATCTCTCCTCCCACCTCTACCAGCTTGTTGCCACAAGCTAGAAGTATAATTGATTTATAGTACATAAATCCACACATAAAGCTATTAAAAATGTTTAATAAGTCATTGACGTTAAAACAACTGGGAAAATACCTTGCAATACTACCAGGAAATCCTAGATGCAGAGTGGCATCAATTTCTCCAACATCAATGCCCAACTCAAGAGCATTAGTTGCAGCAACACCACGTATTTTACCTCCAAAAAATGAACTCTCTATTTTTCTTCTTTCCTGTCAATGCGAAGCATCCAGTATTAAGTCTAGCAGAACCATATGATGTCAAAAATTATCAGCCCATTAATTAAGAAAAACAAAAGAGTCAGCCAACCAATAAATTGAAATTAGAAATGGTCCAAAAATGAATCAAATTTATGTGGATAGGTTCATTACTTTTCAACAAAACTTCATTAGTGCCACTTCTCTCTCTCTCTCTCTCTCTCTCTCTATACATACATACATATATATATATATATATATATATAGTTATGTATATGTATATATATTTATGTATGTATGTGTAAATAAATTGAACTAAGGATAAACATAGAATCTGATCAACAATACTAAGTTTAAAATTAAAAATATAAAACAAATGGTAACCAAGAAAGAAAGATACAATAATATGCTGATGGTGTTAAAGGGTATAAATCCTTTCAACAACAAGAACCAAGTCCAAATAGTCAGACTCACTTAGACTCATTAACTCAAGCCACAGGCTCTATCAAATAACCAAATTTTCAGTAACAGTTTCTAACTTTTGTTCCTCGTCTTTTATTTTCCAATATGTAAATTCCATCATTTTGATCTTTCACTAAATCTATGTTTTGATTTGATTTCAAACCAGAAAAAAAGGAGACCTCTGCGATGTAGCCACCACGATATGCACATATGGAATCCACCAGTCGCGGGGCTGTCTCTTGAAGAATCTCACGGCTGTCATTTACAGCAATTCAAATTGCATGAGCATCTGCCTTAAAACCCACTAAATAACCACTAACTTTAATTCGAAAACAGATACAAATAACAAAAACAGAATCTAGGAAAAGTAAATCATCAAATCACAATATTGATTATACTAAACTACACAAGTACATGAAATTGATTTGACATACGTGTAGGATAAAACAAGCTCACAAAGTTTCCGTGATTTACAAAATGCTATACAGCGAAGACCATGCTGAACCATTTCTGCAAAAAGACGTGAAACATCCACAATTGGGCTGCAAAAATCATTTAAGATACTTTAGAATACTGCAAATCCTAATATTTACACAAATCATAAAAATATTAAGTATTCAAGACTCTTCATTTTATGCAGCATGTTGTGTTGATTTGGTGGTATACATTATATCTAATATGAAGAAACTTGTAAATTATAGGGAACTCTAATTGTTTACTACTATATATCTGAATATGCTGCTTTGATAGATCTCAAACATGAAAATAAATAGTTAAATACATTATTCCTTTTTTATAATGTCTACTAATACATTAAACTTGTCCAGAGTATGGACAGGTGTCAGGTTCCTATAATTTGTTTCCCAACAGAAAGTTGTATCAGTTCTACATTTTATTAAATTGAGATTGAATTGAACTGTTGCTCTCTACTCGATGCCTAGCCTGTTAAGGAATAGGTTCATTGCATGGGCCTTCTGTATGGCTGCATGCCTTGGGTCTCTTGTATATACCTCTGTGTGTCTCTTATTCGGTGATGTAGAGAAATACAGATAACCCTGATTGAGTAATAATCACTTTATTTCTTTTCTTCTCTTCTCTTCTCTTCTCTTCTTCCTACCTTCTCTCTTATCATTACATGGTATCCAGATGGTAATCCCTTCTTGAAATCATGTCTACTTCCTCGTCCTCTCCTGCTGTCCATAATGAAAAGTTTTTTGGTCTTTCATCCTTTACTCCACATACTTTCACAACACCGATCAGCCTCAAACTGGACGACATTAATTTTATTCTCAGGCAGTAACAAGTTATTGCTACTGTTCATGGTTTAAATCTTTCACGGTTCTTGGATGATTCTTCCCCACCACCACAACGCCTTACTACCACTGATAAACTTTCTAACACTGTTACCGTTAGTTCTCTTTATATCAGTCACCATCAACAAGATCATCTTTTGTTGCATGGTTACTTGCGTCTATGACAACCCCGATTCTAATGAAGATGGTGGGACTTAACACGACTTCTTAGATTTGGAGCAAACTTAAAGTCTACTAAGCTACTCAATCAGGGCCCAATAAAGAAATTAAAACTGCGATTAAGAAATCCAAAGAAAGACATATCGATCACCACTTAACTTTATGATATCAAGAAGACCCAGTTATGTCTCGTGTCGATCCCTACACAGTTGAAGATATTGAAGCGCTTTACTAATAGATTAATATTCTGAATAATACTGTATTCATTGTGAAAGAAAATGGCTACAAAGCAAAACTAGAGCAAAAGCTCCTCAGAGAATTTCTTTCTCTGTCCTCAAACTATAATATCTTTTCGTGTCCCCCTCCACACTCTTTCTCTCCTCTAATACCTCCCCTCCCACTCTCCTGCCAGCTCACCTTTTCTAACTAACTCCTACTTTGTTGTCCACCTTTTCCTCTACGTGAGTATACTCTCCATATTTTGGGCCTGCATTGGGCTTTCAATGGGCTCTGTTGTAAGCAATCTATCACTGCCTCCCACAGGAAGAATAGCCTTGTCCTCAAGGCTAAGTTGAGGAAATTGATTGTATAAATCAGTCTCATCCTCCCATGTTGCATCTTCAACAGTACTTCCTTTCCACTGTAAGTTGCTTCTTAATGTGTGCTCCCTTTACCAATTCCCTGCTAGCGAACACTTTCTCTGGAATAATAACTACACCAATGATTTCATCTTTAAGGCTCACTCAAGATGGTACTATTGCTTACCAAGATCCTAAGCCCTATTGTTCAATTGTTGGAGATCTTCAGTTTCTCACAATCACGCGTCCAAAACTTTCCTTCTCTGTAGATAAAGTTTGCCAATTCATGCATTCACTACGTTGTTGGCACTCTTCATTATGGTCTCCTTCAACTGAGTCCAAACTTGTCTATCATTGGCTTCGGCGATGCAGATAGGGCGTCTGATCTTGATGACAAAAGAGCCACCACCAATTACTGTGTATCTTGGCAAGAATTTGGTTTCTTGGGTTTCTCAAAACCAAAAAGTGGTATCACGAAGCAGCACCAAAGTTGAGTATAGGAGTATCGCGAAACTAACTGAAAAAATCTGGATTCAATCTCTTCTCACAGAGCTGGGAATTTCTCCTGCTACACCAACCATATATTCTGATAACCTCGGAGCTATTCTCATGCAGCCAATCCTGTAATGCACTCAAAATCCAAACATTTTGAATTAGACTTACACTTTCTTCGTGAAAGAGTCCAACAGAAACATCTTCATCTGGTAAATCTTCCTGCTCAATTCCAGGCTGTTGATCTTCTAACTAAACCTGTCTCGGGTGCTTCTTTTCTTAGGTTCAGGAGTAAACTTAATAAACCCACCATATATTTAAGGGGGTTGTTAAGGGAATAGGTACATTGCATGGGCCTTCTGTACAACTGCATGGCTTGGATATCTTATATATACCCCTGTGTGTCTCTTATTCGGTCATGTAGAGAAATACAGATAACTCTGATTGAGTAATAATCACTCTCTTTCTATTTTTCTCTTCACGTCTTTCTACCTTCTCTCTTATCATTACATAGCCCACTTTTTCTAGTAGGTATAAAGCAATTCTTAGGCTTACACATAACAGCTTAAGCTTTTAGGAAAGTTGATGTTGAACATGGGGTATTGGAATCTAAAACCAGGTAGTCAAAAGTTAAAGCCAACATCTTATTCTTCAATTTTCTTAAAAATTAAATTAAATATCAGGCCAAGCTCAGACAGGCCTAAGACCATGCCTTAAGCCCAATGGGCCCTTGCATGTGGTAAGCTATAGGAGGTATAAAATCATTCTTGGGAATCAATCCATACAATAATAACAACACATTATTCAAGCTAGAACTGCATTTTGTAGTGATTAAAGCATTAACGTCAACTTAGCATAAGGTTGCATATATCAAAAGCAATAGTCGCAAAGTATTTTCCTTACATAAGAGGATTATCACCTTGAACGAACAAAATTAGCACTTTCATCAGCCAACTCATCAGTTCCCATAGCAAACTGAGGTTTTTTAAAGATCTGCAGTCATGTAACAACAGAATTTATCTCCTAAAAATATAAGTTAACAGTATAAAAACTATAAAACTTCACAAATACAATAAAATTTCAACTTACAGCTTTTGGACGCAAAGCAGGGTTCCAAAGGACAAAAAGTTTCCTTGTAGATGGACTTCCATCATTCTGAAATAGCTCCAGCGTAGATAAATTTGCAAGTTCCTAGGACATAGACAATTCATGGCTTATTCAGAGTGTAGCCGTAAAGCAATGCCGAGAAGAATAACAAATAACCTTATAAATCTAAAAAAAATACGAAGTAAAACATGCATGCAATAGAAAAAGTCGGGTCCATGTGACTGAAAACATGCTAAAGAAATATGTAAAACCAAGTGTACAAAAAATGTAACTAATTCCAAGAATTATGTACCATAGAATGCTCCCGAGGATTTGCAGAAGTTGCTGTAGAAAAAACAAAAGAAGGAACAGATCCATATACTGCAAGTAGAAGCAAATTGTTGATTCACACTTCCATTTAAAACTTAAATACACAAAATTATATGGAATTATTTCGTGAAGCTCCAAACCATGTGAACAGAGTCGTTTTAACCTCCTCAAGATAAGGGCAGTGTGACTTCCAAATGCTCCCTTGTAAGTATGAGTTTCATCAATTACCACAAACCTAATTGATTAAGATAGAATAAACCTCAACACAATAACAATTCATTCAGAAATATTCCATATAAATACCAAATCAGTATGGTTGATCATATACTCCATATACCTTAGGTTTGATAAAATCCGACTAAACTGCTGATGATGGGGCAAGATTGATATGTGTAACATATCTGGATTTGTGATCAACTGCATCAGTATAATACAAAATGAGGACATTTTACTGGAATCTGTTTGGTCCAGAGGGAAAATTAGTTAAGAAATTACCAATCTAGAATTATCACGGAGCCACATCCTCTCACCGTGAGAAGTATCACCATCATATATACCAATACTAAAGTCATTATCAAATCCTTTTGTCATGTGTAACAATGCTCTTAGTTGATCTTGAGCTAATGCCTGCATGATGAAATGAAATATTTCAGCTATCTAAACAACAATCCCCACAAAAAAGAAAAAGAAATATTATGATTATTTGGAGGCATTTAGACTTAAGAATTCAGAAATAAAAGAGAGATTGCAACAACCTTTGTGGGAAATATGTACAAAGCACATGAAGATGAATTCCTGGACAAAAATTCTATAACTGGTAGATTATAGCAAAGGGATTTGCCACTAGATGTCATTGTAGCCACAACAACATTTTCACCTTGAAGGGAAGCTTGTATAGACTCTGCCTAAGTAAACCTCACAGCAGAAAACATTTGACTAAGTGAGAAACTATTAGTTTGAAAACAGCACACATATTCATTTTGTACCTGGTGACTATAAAATTTGGAAACCCCAATATACTTCAGTGCAGATCTCATTTTCTCTGATAGATCAATAGGGATCTCACTGTAAATCGCTTTTCTAGCACATATGTCTTCAATGTGCACAATCTGCATTAACCAAATATTCAAAATGCAACATTCAGTACTGTTAGAGAAAAGTTCAACACCCATGATTTTGATTAAGTACTAAAAACAACAAAGCATAAAGCATGGCCATACTTCATCTATAAGACAAAAGTGCTTGTCAGCAACAGATCATATAAGATGCAAGTGTTTTGTCTGCCAGACGATATAGCACTATGCAGTCTTGTTTATATGTTTGATCAGCATTGACATGCTCAAACGATACATGTATAGTCTCAAGTTAATATCATACTTCACGAATATCTATGTTGCAGGGAATGTTCATTTCTTATGTCTAACTAAGAGGATCGACATAAAGTTGTTGTCACATCAACAATCTATGGAAAACGAGTTAAAATTGTTTTGCTTCATCAATTCCCTGACACTTGCTTTGTCAACATTCGAAAAGACTTTTCCCTCTGTACGATTCAGTTCTTTACATAGTTTCAAAAGGCACTCTAATCAAGACCTGAAAAGTTCAACCAGCTATCAGGATATTGCTTAAAGAAAAGAAGAGCATTTAATGTACGCATTGAGCGCATTTAATGCATCTTCTACGTCCAAGCTGCTCAAATGCAAGGAAGGCGTTCAAGAGAGTTTGAAGCTTCTCAATGGCCAAAAAAGGATTTCCAATGGATCTTTTCTTCCACGCCTATATAAAGATGTCTTTCAAGAAGAAAAGTAAGAGTTTGAATTGCAAAAGTGATAAATTGTTGCCAAAATCTTTTTGTGCCCTAAAATATCTTTGTAAGAACATTGTTGTGTTCATCTAACACACTAGAAGAGAGTCTTTAACACTGTAAACATCGAAAGACGCAATCCCTCTCTAGTGGGCAATCCTATGATCTTTTGATCACACTCTGGACAATTTCTTTGTCTTAGTCAGGAGTGACTTGTTGTTAAACAATACTCGATTTTAGCCAAAAGTGGCTAAGTATTAAAGAATACTTGACAGTTAGCTAGAAGCAACTACGTTCCTCCAAAACAATACTTATACAGGTTAGCCAGGAATGGCTACAAGTTGAAAGAATACTATTTACTGGAACTCAAACAGTTGCTTGAGAATTAAATATAGTCAGTGTTATCACACAAACCAACATTAAAACATATTGAGTAATTTCTTCCCTTCCTTAAATTGTTACATTGCATCTTATAACTCCTACACTAACTTAAGAAGGTGAAGTTTTCAAACTCAGTTTTTGAAAATCTTTGTCATTGCCTTTGACCAGTCCAATAAACATATCGTTTGACTGCACATCTTCAAACAATATTTACAAAACGCTTCAAAAAGTTTTTAAAACACAATTCAACATGTCTTCTTGTATTTTACCTATTTTTCACAAGCACTAGTACGAAGTGTTTGCTAGAAGGAAGTTTTCTTTTCATACCCCAAAATCATGATTCATAAGAATCATGAATCCTGAGAATTAAGATTCCTAGGAATACCTACACGGCTTTTTAGAAATCAAAAGGTAATGTGTTATTTTTACCAAAATCTTTAATTTATTATCACATTAAATGCTTTAACAAAAGTAACATGGTATGCTTTTCGTGAAAGTTAGTTTCTCACCTCTCCTATAGGAATGATTGTGGGAAACTTGTCTAAAACCCATTCCCAGGACCTTTCTGTCTACTTTCCCAACATCGGATTCCTAGGAAACTAAAATCTTTCCAATTGCCAAGCAACCCCGTAGTGTAAGACATGCCTTCATATATATTCATGAGCAAAAAGGGAACATTAAATCTATCAATAAATATTATTGTTGAGTATTTGACATTGCAATTGTCATTATACAATCATGGTTTACTGAGGATATGTTATACTTTCAAAAGCCCGAAAAACTATTGCAAGAAAATAGAAAAGACCTGCCCTTCTGATCCAATTCCTTTCTTAAGATGATCAATCATCTCCACAGCCAGTAATGACTTTGTGTCCTGCCAAGCCAAGAACAAGTAGTGTAAAGCATTGCTATATGGTCTACCCTAATGTAGAATTTCAGCAATATATAATATCTTTTTCATCTATATATTTCCACATGCAATCATTTCTACCAACCATCTCTTTAAAAATCAAACCAACATTCTATTGGAAATTTCAGCTACAGACAAGCACCTCATCAACCTTTTAAATAGTAATTTTTTTTCTTTGGACCTTAAAAACAGACGTTTTATTTTCCTCTATTTATTTCTTTCATTATCTCCTTGCATCAGGTAAATTTTGGATATATGCAGAACACTAGAAGTTAAAAATAGATATGTAACATGGATGAATGCATACATGACACCCAATATGGTTTAAGTCAGATTTTGAGGTAGTTTTTCTTCTCTTTCCACGTTTTGATTTGTCTTCATTTTTGACAAAATCATCCTCCTTGACTGCTGCAAGCAACTCTTCCAAGGAAATCCCCACAGTCATCTCATCTCCAAATTCGTACTGCAAATAAGAATGCACATTTTTCAGCATCTTTAATATTACTGATGCGTTGTGCCTGATGCAGGAGCAATTTAAAAATATTCATATACATTTTTTGTTTTAGTCTGTTTTATTTTGACTATAAATTGTTTTATTCATAGTAAGTCATCACACAACTAGCATGTGACTTCTCAATAAGGCTTAGACTTGAGATTATGGGTGAATTACTTTGTACTTTTTTTTTTTTGAAAAAGTGCTTTTTTTAATAAAATAAGCAAATTTATGGTATTTTTTTTTTTTGTGTGTGTTTGTCTAATCTGCTTATTTTAAAAATAAACAGTTTTCTTTTCCTTTTATAATAAACAAATCCTATCTACTTCTTAAATAAGTGATTATTTTAAAGATTACTTGTTTCAGAAACGTTTATTTTAAGTTGAAACAACCTGAACAAATGTATTTTATCGTATAAGCCTGAGATATTGAGCTAAACAAATGTATAAGCCTGGTATAAACAATCCTAGAAATCTTTATGTATCATCTTTCGTCATCATGTTACAGTTGTAAATTGAAAGGTTTATACTCGCTAGAACCCCTCCTTTTATAGTTCCACTTGAATCTATCCTACTTCTCTTCCCAAACTCTTAGCATTTTAGTCACTGTCTTTACCATTTTTTACTGCATCAGTTCCTTCAACAAAGAAAGCCGCATGCCTTGCCTATCTAATAACTAGCATTTTTGAATTATAACCATTCTAACATAATCCTAACACAATGCCCTGTTAAAAAAGCAAACTATTTGTTAGTGTATTTGTGAATTTAGATTGGGAACAAAAATCCCACACTACTAAGTGAAATAATAGTCGAAGTTTATGCAAGTAGATGTATAGGATATAATGCAAATTCTATGATACTTGTACAATCAAAGTTTAATTTCAGGACTAAATTTTTTCTATTATAGCAGTTTACATTAAACATAATTGGGTCTACAGTGGATCATTTGTGAAGAATAATGTAACTTAAACATACCGGCAGTTGTTCAAAAGTCCAACCTAGAATTTTACGGAAAGAACTGTCCCTTCTCTTCAATGTACTGACAGTCTTTGAAACATACAACCACTTGCGCACTATTAAACAAGACATGTCAACCAAAATCGAAATAAAAAAAGAAAAAAAAAAAAAAAAAAAAAACAAAAAAAAAAAAAAAAAAAAAAAAAAAAAAAAAAAAAAAAAACTATCCTGATGAAATATAAGAATATCAGTAAATATCAGCAACAAAACAACAGTCCACATCTTCAGTATACCTCTTTTAGGATTGTCTTCAACTAGATCTTCATTGCTTGTTGAATGATTAAGGACAACAATGGTATCATCAAAACTTGTCTTCTCTACATCATCCCTGAAACATACCAGCTGCAAAGGACTCAATCCACAATTTAGAGCAGGAAAGTGCAACAGACTGTAACCATTTCTTTGTTGCAGACAAAGCATAACAAAAACAATGCATTGAACACAGAATAGTTCAAGGAACAACCCTTATTTCTACAACCTCACCACAACAGAATAAAAAATAAACAACCAACTACGCAATACCACCACAAAACTAAACAAGGAGAAGCAGAATCAATTTACATGTGGACACAGAAGCGAAAGATTCTTAATGTCACCGAGGCCAATTTTAATCCCAAACTTAGCAAGCTCACTAAGCGCCTCCTCCAGCAGAATCGAGGTCAAATCTCTACGCTGCAAATAAATAAACGCGGAAAAAATGTTCACCAATGCAAACGCCTTCACCACTATCTTCAACCACGGTGGACACAAACATATAGCACCGTCACTGACACGTTTTCTCACGCCGCCGCCACCACCTCCTTTCGAACGAGCTCGTTTCAGCAACTTGCAGTGTCCGAGAGGCAGTTCCGATAAACAATTCACGGACTCCAAAACCTTCGCGAAAACCTCGCAATTGTGGTCGCCAAGAGGACCATCGCCACCGTCTCGCAAAGTGTTCAGTATTAGATGATACGGAAGCTCTATCTGCTTCTCACGACCTAACGCCCCTTCGGTTGAGGTCTCCAACGGTTTTTCTTTTCCAGACTCGGAATTAGACGCATTATTCTCAGTAGCGTCGCGTAAAAGCGATAAATCCTCCTTTATGGAGGACCACGTAGAATCCGCGAGTTCAGAGGTGGAACTTGAAGCATTGGTAGTGTGAGGAACATCGTGCTGAAGAGAGTCGGATGTTCTAGAAGGTTCCTTCTCCTTTTTGGTAAAGGGAATGAGAACGAGAAACTCGTGGCGTTGGATGGGGTAAGAGGCAATTTGAGTCCGCAATCGCAATTTTTCACCCTGAAAGAAACAATGTGTTAGTTAGTTAGTTAGTAAATGACGTTATGTCATTGGTTCTAGAAGAAGGAGAAAAATAAGAGTAGTTGTGCCTTGAAAAAGAGGTGGAAATTGGGGGAGGCGGTGGCCGGAGGAAATGAACGGCGGAGGAGAAGCTTGAGGTGGTGGAGGGTTGTGGCGGGGGTGACGGGAAGAGTGATTGATTCGCCGGTTAGGGCACGGATTTGGACTTCCTTACGGTTGCTCTCTGACATCGTCCTTCTACTCTAACAACGCGGGAAAGTGGGTCAGAAATCGCTCATCTGCTCTATATGCTGTTGTGTTTACCACGGGAAGCAAAAACTTCCACTGGAGTACGGGTAACCGGTATCCAAATTCATGTACTTTACCAATAATAATAATAATAATAATAATAGAAATAGAAATAAAGGGTTTTTCGTTGGAAAAATATGAATTTGGTGTCTAGCTACATTTAATTGTAATAATTGGTTTTAATTTTATAAATATTTTAAAATAGTTTTTTTCTCTTTAGTTCCTGATTATTGACAAGGAATTTGAAAATAGATTTGGTGTGTTTTTAAAGTGGGTTCGAATAGTGTTTTAAATATTTTCAATTTGATTTTAACTTAATATTAGTAAACACCATATTCTATGGTTTGACAATGGAAAAAAAATTATACACTAAACCTTTGTTTAAATTAAGGAGCAGAAGACAGAATGGAAAAGGAAAGAAAAAAACATAAAAAGTTGTTTGATTAAAGAAGAGTGAAGACGAAGAAAATTGAGTGCCAAAGAGTTTGAAAAGTTCTACAAAACATGTAAAATTAGTTTAATACATTTTGCAATGAATTTGTAAAAAAAAAAATCATGTAAATGGTTGTTTAAAAGAGACTTCTAATGATTTTTTTTAATTTATATTTAATGACATTAATTTTTAAGATCAACTTTGGAAAATATGTTTGTTTTATGTAATTCATCCAACATATAATCTAATATAAGAATTGGATGATGTATTTTACAGTGACCTTGTTTATAGCATTATAATCTATATATATTTTCTAATAATCATCTTTCTTGACTCTCTATTTCTTTGATTTTTTAGGGGTTGGTTTCTATAAGCAGACCTGTTGGGTAAGCTTATTCCTAAAATTAAATCAATTTGATGTTTTATTTTTCTTAAAGGTGGAACTGAATAACTCTTTTTGGGAAATAAATCATCAAGTTACTTCTTAAATTTTATTACCCCATTAGGTGAAGAGATAAGTTCGTAAAAAGTTCATAAAAAGTTACAACGCGTGTTTCCTTATAATAAAGAAAGAAAAGATAATTTTCAAATATAATTTTTTTAGTTTTTAAAAGATTTTTGAACAACTTCATTGGAAGAGGTATTATACTCTAAAATCAATTCATTCTCTCTGTTTAAGGTTGTAAACAGAGATTTTGAGTTTTTTTTTTCTCTGGCTTTCCTTATTTATTTATTTATTTTTATTTTTATTTTATCCTCTATTATTTGTTAAGGTGGGAGAGAATACAAGATTATCTTTTATTCTTTATAAGGGAAACTTATTTTATTAGTAAGACCATCATAGATAAATTGATGATCATTATCAAGTAAGATATGTCTTGTCAAAACATGTTACATAAAATTTCATTTTGATATTTTCCAAGAATTAGGTATACTTGTTGGTTGACTATTATACCTTCATCATATTTAATCCATTAAAATTTATTAGGTTTAGTAATTAAAGCTAGTTTTTTTTCTTTTTCCCAATATTGAACTACAACAATTACAACAAAAAGTAAATGAACAAATATTTTTAAAAACTTTACATTCTTTTGTAAAATATATTTTGTCTTTATGGTTATTCTACTTCACAATATTAACTTTCAAGAAGGCTTCTTACAATTACTTCACAAAGGATAATTTCTTCTTTAAACTTTATAACTTCTTTTTTACTAGGTAAAGAAGTAGATTCATCATGACTTGACCTTTATGGATATTCTACTTCATAATATTAACTTTCAAGAAACCTTCTTACAATTACTTCACAAAGGAGAATTTTTTTCTTTAAACTTTATAACTTCTTTTTTACTGGATAAAGAAGTAGATTCATCATGACCTTTAAAAATCATAAATTTTTTTGTTAGCACATTCATAACAATAATGGTAAGAATTGATGTTGCTGAAGATGAATCTTTGTCTTATTCGTGATGAGCACTTCATGTAAAAATTCTTGATTTGTGCTTAATTTTGCATTTCAGTTATTCGAAGCAGATCCAAAAATTTCCATAACTTTCTTGATCAGATTCATTTTGAACATTAGGTTTCAAAATATTTTCAAACTTGTAGAAATATAGAATGTGAATAACATTGATGAAATCTTTGATTATAAAAGCATTTAAGTGAATTTAATCCTGACCATCTAACGTTTTTGCACTTTGACTGTTTAATGTTTTTGACTGGCTCATGACTGTTTATTGCTTTTGATCTACATTTTTTTAATTTTTTTATTGTAAAAAAAATTCGTTAGGTAACACTTAATAACTTCAAGTATTTATTATAATCAAAATTATATAGATGTTTATATTTATATTATTATTTAACAAGGTTTTAGACGTTTTAAGGTAACTAGACCTTCTAATGAGTACTAAATCGACTAATATTATAACAAAAATTACAATGAAAACAGTTTGAGAGAAACAAATTCATCAGAAAACAATTAACAACAAATTTAGAGACTGAATTTGCAACTAATTTCTTCAAGACTAATATTTGGAAAAAAAAAAAGTAGTCACCTGGTCGGTCTCTATATGCAACCTCCAATTAGTTTTTACAATCTTACAAAAGCTGGCTAACAATCTTCTTTGAAGTTTATCTCAAGTATTTTCTCTCTTTTTTTTTTATGTATTCTTTTATCTCTTGAGGTTAAGCAAAAGAGATGTTTCACTTAAACTTCCATAACATCTAATATGCTACCATGAAAAGTAAGTGTTTTTCAAAGAAATAAAGATCAATCATAACAATTCCAATTAAGAATTTGAAGAAATAAAAAAAAAACTCAGTAAATCAGATAGAAGAAAGATTATGATAAAACTTAAAAGAATTTCAAAGAAAAGACAAAGTAGAACTAAAGGTAAATTTGGAGGCTATAATACACACAGAAATTCATAATGAAAAGTTCTAGAAGTAATGAACAAAATAAAATAAAAGGGCTTCTAGTTGAATCTAAAAACACAAACAAAACACAAATGGAAAATTTAGTTTGAAATTAAAGAAGTTAAATTCTATCGTACTTACCACTAAACATAAATTTAATCTATAAGATTAACTAAATGTCAAAACTTACACAAAAAGCCTTATATTGTATTAGTTGCTTGTTTTACTTTGCCATACTTCATTATCGACCGTTTTTTTTTCTTTTTCATGTTCGTTTTTTTCTTATTTGTTTTCCTTCTTCTGTTTATGAGCTTGAATGCGGTAGAAGTGACGCAGTCTAACCCTTAAATGATTGGGAAGTGACGATGGTGAGCCTTTGCATTGACACTGTTGTGATTCTTCTTGTTGTCACCAGCGAAGACAACCAATAAATTTCTTGAACTTTTAGCATTTTATTTAAATTTTTACTTTTTTAATTATGAAACAATATATATATTGTTGTAACGTTGTGTTGGTGACATACCTTCGTGTCCGGGTCATGCTTATTAGCATATTTCACTAAAATTGAGAGATTCAAAGAAATTTTTAGTATATGAGGAACTATGATTTCATTAGTGTTTGATGACCGAAGTGATGGTTTGATTTGAAATTGCCATGATAACCACCAACCCCATTCACAAATAACAACCACTATCATCACCACAGAACACAAGAATGTTAACATAAATAACACATAACACATTGAAATCAGTTTTTCAACATTTTATAGTAGTATAACAATTGACATTTGAGCTATCGATCAAGAGTTCAAAGTGATAGTGTTGCGCTTACACTTTTCAACAACGACTTCCTTGAAGGTCTCTCATGGGTGAATCAACTCCTCGCTTCACCGTCCTAATCAAATTTAATGAACACAGCAGCAACGGTTAAACCACAGCCAAAAAGATAAAACGGTTAAACCACGTGTGAGCGTTTTGGACGCTGAACCAAACGCTGTGTTAAAGTCAGAGGACGGAAAAGAGAGCTTACGATGAAGGACTCACAAGAGGGACAATCCGAACGAGGTTGTTGAAGAGAACCGATCCAAATATTTCATGTTAATTATGAGTGTCTCTCTCAGAAAAATCCCATTTTTCTTCCAAACGCTGCCTTTCGTGTATTTTTTTTTTTTTTCTTGTATATGACCCTTCAAAGTTTTATGCTCCCATTCTACAACTATTTTTATTAATTTTTATTTAATAATTTAACTAAATAACTTAATTCAATGTTTGATTATTATATAGAATGGTTAAATGGAAGTAAGAGAGAATGTGGATGGTCAAAATAGTTTTTCCTTTTTTTTTTCTTGTGAAGATTAGAAAAACAAGACGCCAAAGTGTGATTATGGGAGAATGGAACAGAAGCCAAAACGAAATCTGCCTTGGAATAAGCGTTCGTTCTCGTTTCTACACATGAGCGCGATAATTCCATGTATTTTTAATTGATAATGCACAATCGATAGTTTTTAATTTCACATATAATCACTAGAAGCCTTCAAAAACTTAGTTTAAAAACAATAGTTACAAATTTAACAATATGCAATATTAATAAAATACGAAACAGAAAATTTAGTCTTAAATTTTTATATTACAAAGTGAATATTCTTTAAAAACGTAAAAGATAATATTCTTTTAACATGGAATCACTCTTAACTAAAATTTAAATAATTTTTTAGAAACATAATCTTGATTAACTCATTAAATATTATTTTAATGTAGTCACTCTTATTTAAAGCAAGTGGTATTCTTACAAAACTTTTTAGGGCTCATAAAATATCAACAATGTTTAGCACTTTGTAAATTAACTTTTTTTTTTCTTATTTTGTATATAAGAATTTAAGAATATAGTTTGTTGAAAATATTTTTCTAGTCATTGAGCAGCTTCAACTCATTAGAAAAAGCATTAAACAATAGTACAAACTAGATAGTCTCTTCCAAAATAGACAAAGTGTGTCAAAGATCTATCCAAACGTAACAACTTTAGCTCATTTTCTAAGATATATTTAATGTCGACAAATTTTTTTATAAATCATCTTAGACAAAGAAAGGAAATAAACATTGTCAACAACATAGAATAAATGTGAAGTACAAAGTTAGTTTTAATATGTTTTTATCAACAAAACATATTTATCAGAAAAAATAAGACTGTAAAGTATTATATCATCTATCAAACAAAACACTTGAGCCTTACATGATCTATTGTAAGTAAAATCCTTTCATCGTATAAACATAGTATAATAATGTTTGATATTTTTTTGTATAACAACACTTAATCAAAATATGAGTTGTTGGATTTTTCTCTAATAAGTGAGACCTAGTGTGATTATTAGCTTAATTAGGCTTGTGCTCATACTAGGTGTCATCATTATTTTTTTGTTCACACTTAGGATTTTTTTTTCCTGTATTCACATTGCTTATAATTGTTACAGGTTGCATAATTGTCCTATGGGGTAGGCCAGGTATACCAAATCACAATTGTAGAGTTCAATTCTTAGCAGAATAATTATTGAGAGCCAGAGGCCAGATGAGTTAAGTCACAATTACATCATGGTGCTTGGGTTGTTACGTGTTCTTAAGTAAAAAGAGTTGTGCTCTAACTATGAGTTATAACTTTTGGCCTAATGGTAAACACTAGATCCAACAATTGATATAAAAGCTAAAGTCACGAGTTTGATTCTCAGTGGAACAATTATTCAGGGAGAGATTGTTGCATGTCGCACAATTGTCCTATGGCATATGGTAGGTGGACTAAGTCACAATGTTACATGTCGCACAATTGTCCTATGACATATGGTAGGTGGACTAAGTCACAATCGCACAATTGCCCTATGGCATATGGTAGGTGGACTAAGTCACAATTAAAGAGTTTGATTCCTAATGAGACAATTCAGGGGAAGATCATTGTAGATGACATCAATTGTCGAGAGTGACGGAGACCAGGTGGGCTATGTCACAATTGCATCATAATGTGGCATATGCTAGGTGGACTAAGTCACAATTAAAGAGTTTGATTCCTAATGAGACAATTCAGGGGGAGATCATTGTAGATGACATCAATTGTGGAGAGTGACGGAGACCAGGTGGGCTATGTCACACCAGGTGGGCTATGTCACAATTGTATCATAACGTTTGGGTTATTACACTCTTAAGTATTACGCCTAGTAACTAACTTGAAAATATTTTCTTCTCTTCTTTAGCCCTATCACTAAACCATAAATAATATTTCAAGGCTCTTGCAAAATACCTGAGAGTGTTATATTCTTACTTTAATTACAATATTGGATATCTTCTTCAAGTAATTAATCTACACCATAGTTCCATATCCCTTATTCTTATTTTCACATTGTTTTCTTGAAAGGCACATTATGATTGTATGCCTTTGCCACTCTTTTATGATTATCCATGATTTTTAACTTCTCCAATACCTTTAGTGGATTAAGATCCTTTCATCTTACATCATCAAAATTCAAGAAAAGTTGATTAAAATCCTTTCATCTTACATCATCAAATTTCAAGAAAAGACTAAGACTAGAAAAAAAATGTTTAAATGTTTACGATTTGGACACATTACATCCAAATTTTCAAACAAAACAAAAAAATATATGCTAAAAGACAATAGGAAAATATATTTATATTTTTCATTTTTGTTATCTTGAAGTAGAGGTTCCTCTAATTTTAATCGAAATATATTTATTAATGAGTAGTGTATTGCTTGATCATGTTAAAAAATAATTTTCAAGAAACTCGGAAAAAAAAAATTATTGACTAAAATTATAAATTTCCTAAAATATAAGACCAAAACAATCGTTAAACTAAATAGTTTTAAATGGTATTAAAAGGTTGTTTCACTTTGTGTTAGTTTACCTATTTCCTAAACTATTGAAGCTAAGTAGTAAAGAAATGCCATTATACCCATGTTACATACTTTTAGATATTGAGTGAAGGAATAAAATAAAAGAAATGATGGACTATATATATATATATATATATATATATATATATATATATATATAAATCGTATACGTATAAATCACAAGCAAATTAGAGCAACAAATCATAACATAGAAAGTATGGTGGTAACTAATCGTATGAAATAAAGAGAAAATAGAGAAACTAATGACAACATTTAACTAGATGTAATAAATGTTATTTAATATTCTAAAGATATTTTCTGTAGTTAATATTTTTAAGATACTTGTTTATAAAGTCTTCATGACTAATAAACATGAAGTAAATTTTGGTGTTATATATGCTTATTTTTATAGTCATTTAAGGACAACAAATAATAGGATTATTTGATTACTATAATTAGTTGGAAAAGGTTATATATTTTATAAAATATTATTTTTTATTGTGGTTAAACTAATATTTTTTGCATTGTAATTAATAGTCTATTTAAATATTTATTAGTAATTTGAATATTTATGACTTTTACAATAAATTAATAATATTTTTTTTTACATTTTAGGAAAATAATAAGACGATGAAATCTCCTCTAAATCTTGATAAATACTTTATTGTGTGCCAATTCAAAATAAATATTATTTTACGTGTCTTCTGATACACGAAAAAATGATAATAATAAGCATTGTTGATGACAGGCCACAAAAGAGCAAAAGAGGGACGAACACATTGAATGAAAGTTGAAATCTTCCCCTTTGACAATAATGTATTATGGAAGGTTAATTAATGCCTCAAATAAATCCTAAATAACAAAATTGTCCAATTCTGAAATGAATAATCATCATTATTCAGTGTAAAGCATATTCAAGAAAAAACACAACTGTGAGATGATACTAAAATACAGTATATAGATGATTTAATAGAGGTAAGTTAAATCTTAATCCACTTTCTATAATATACTTGCATTGCAAGCTCATATATTCAAAACTATTTACTTTGTGCTGTTCTCATGCGAATTTCATGGTCACCAAACAGCAAGAGCGTGTTTAAGAGGAATGGAGAGAAGAGAAAGAATCATAGAAAACTATGAAACGCATGACTTTTGTGAAACATGTTAGGGGATGTGCAAGCAAACAACATTTGTGTTGTCAATCTGGCTGTTTGGTGTTTGTTTTAAGGATATTAAATGTGCTGAACCGTCCATTTATTATTTTCACTTTTCATTTTTTATATTTTTCTACCAACCGTTTTCTATTGGAACTAGAGTGGCATAACTCTGCGTTTCTTGTGGTAAATGGAGTTGCAAATGATCCATGATGTGATACCGAGGAGCAATTTTGACCTTTGAGTTGTTTGGGGACATCACAGTTTGGTAATTCAAATTGGATTCATATCATATCCCTCTGATCATCACTTTCTTGTTGCTTCCTTCCTTTGTGCATTGGTTTTGTTTTGTCAATTTGCATAAACACTTCTTTGGCCTTGTTCCTGGATTATTTCTTTTCAGAATGACAAGGTAGAAAATTTCGTTCTTGTGTTGAGATTTAGAGGGAAAACAACAACACAGAAAGTGTAACTTTCAATATCTGCATTTGGGCCATGGGTAAAGTATGCTTCTTTCATCAGTGATGGATATGATTTCGGAGATTTTTTTGTATTTTTTATTTATTTGTTTTCATATCCCGCAAATTTAGGCTATCTATGTTTATCTTGCTTCACGTTACAGGCATGGATTCTCTAAAAGTTCTATTGATCATTCTGTTTGAGAACTTGGTATTCTATCTGTATTCAAATACTGTAGTTTGCACAGATTGCCTTCTTGTTTATCAGAAGGTTTTCAAAATCCTTCATATATTCATTTCATCACTTTCAAACAAGATAAACAGTCAACGTAATTTCGCAGATTTATGCAAAAAAAGATATTTTTGCCCTGAAAACTGAATGTGATTGCCAATCCTTTGGCCCCTTGACTTGGACAACTACAGGTACGTGGTCATTGTCCCCTACAGTTGCTATCCCCTTAAAATTATTGATGATTTTTTTGTAGAAATTAGTTTTAAAACAATTTTCATATATAAATTCATTCCTGAATTTTCCACCTGCCCTTTTAAAAGAATTCAAACTAGCGTAGGTTCTATTGTAAATAAAGTTATTTTCTTCAGTCCTCCCCTCTGTAAAGGACTACATTAATTCCTTGTATGTAATTGGCACCAATATAGAGAAGGTATAAAGCCTAGAAATTATTATATTAGATACATATTTAATTTCTCTTTATTATTCACATTTAATGTCCTAGGACACGGATAAAAGTAGAAAACAGTAACTGGTTGCATAATGTCAATCTAATTACTTTTATTCAAAGTTGCCGTCACATTTTGTATGTTCATGATGTTCATGGTATATATCATATTCTTGATCAATAGATGACCCAAATGTTTAGCTATGATGGAATTTGACTTCATTAGTTGTATTTGCCCCAAATTTTCTGTGATGTCAAGGATAGCGACAAAACTGGAACTGCAATTGAAAACCTTTGTAGTCTTGGATTGCATACCTCTGTTTGCGGAACTGTGAACCGTTATTTTCTTATCAAATTCATCTTGCAAATCTCACAACCAGTTTTTTGACGTAGTGATGATTTTGGCAAGATGAGAAGTTCAAGAGGGCGCAGCATGAAACATACACATTTATTTCATTGTGAAGATCCAAGAAGTCAAGAAGAAAAGAAAATTGTAGGGGCCAGAGCGGAGGGTAATACTAATAATAGTTTTAGGACAAGGGAGATTCCAATAAAGAGGTTGTTGAATGTAGGGCATTTTCCTAATGCTTCAGGGGACTTCTCAAAGTTTAGCAAGGGAAAGAACTTTTCAGCAGGAATGAATGTCATGGACTATGATGTACCAGAACTGGTTGTTTTTATTCAAGAGGATAATGAGCAGTTTGTCAAGGATACTTGCATTGGTAGGGGAGTGTCACCAGAAGGCAAGTTTCTCTCGGAAAATAGTGCATTAGATCATGATATAATGTTGTGTCACTTTGAGTCTGACTTGAATAGAAGAAGAGATTCAAATCTAAGGACCATGGAAGCATTAGAATATGCTTCTAAACCTCTTTCCCTTAAGGATGCAATGGAATTTTATGATTCCAGACCTTTAGTGATTGATGTTGAAGAGGATTCAGAATACAAGATTTCAACTGATCACCCCAAAAAGAAGACAACACCAGAGACCCTTAGAGAGGTGAGACAATTTTATTTCCTTGGACAAAGAATTAAATTTTTTTAGAATATTGCTACTAACACCAGAATAAATGTATTCTAATCAATATAAAATATACTGTGGAGTCTTGTCTTCTCTTTTAGCTTATTTGGTTGAACCATCAATAGCAATGCATATGTTCTCTTTTGTTCCATATGCATGGCTGCATGGTTGACAAAAGATTGAAACTAATCTTACAAACCATATAGTCAAACTTTTCTTGAACCATAGCAGGATAGCTAATTTTTTTGTGGAAAATGCTAATGGTCTAACAATCGAACGTGAAATTTCTCTTCTAAAGGAGTTTCTCTATTTCTTAAAACAATTTCTCTCAACTTATATACCTAATTCTCTGGATTGATTGAAGTCATTTGTAGCTCTTGGTGAAAAGTTCCAGATTACATGATTGTATCTTGAACAGGACTTGCTTTGTTTCAGAACTGATTTGTTGCTTTAGCTAAGATAGTAGGACTGCATGAGTGAACTAGGTTTATTTTTCTTCTGACTCAGGAAAATAAGTATAATGCTGACTTTTTCAATGAATATCATAAAAGTCATACCAATAGTGATTTGTGGTTAGTTGATAGTGCAAAACTATTTTACACTGTTGGTGCATAACTCTTTTGGAAAATAAGTCTCCTCTCCGTGAAAATATTTATGCATCAAATCCTGCAAAAGTGCTATTAAATGAATGAAGTTTTAAATGTTAGTGTGACCCTAGACCAAATGTATTCTATAATATAAGAAGCTCATTCCAAAATTTACATTTATGTTACATTTTACTGTTAGACTTTTGGGAAGAACTCTCATTTCTATTGTAACAAGTGTTGGAAATTAAGCGAGTGTGGAAGTGTTATTGGTACTAGGTTTTTTGATGATTAAGATGAACCGATAGCTGATATTACTTGTCAATGGTCATCATATTTATTCTATTTTCTTGCTTGGAGTAAAATATTCAGGATATTTTCAAGGATAAATTACTTGACTCAACTCCAACCTATAATCTACTTGACTTCAACCACAAATTCAGTAAATATGGTGACATTGAGGATAAGTTAATCATCATCCTTCGTAAAAAATATTGACTCTGAACTATTCTATCTTTAACAATCCGTAGGCAGTAGCAACGGAAGCAGACTTTTCAAGATCTCTCAAGAATTGGCAAATAAATTCATTTTTGGGTACAGTTGGCAGCAGAGTGGAGTTTCCTTGCTGTGCAGATTGTGTGCAAGTTGCTGACACAATCATGTGTAGATCTGAGATGTGTAACTCACAAAGTCCAAAAGGTTCAGGAAAAAGACAAGAAAATGATCCTCAAGAGACTTTTTCCTGTGCTGAAGGCCCTCTATCAGGTGGTCCAACATCATATGCTGCTCCTGCAACAACATCTAGCAATGTCTCTCATCATTCTAATGACAGCATAAGCAGCACACATTCATTTGCTTTTCCCATGTAAGTTTCTTACACTTTAAGTTCTGTCTCTCTTTAGCAATACAGAAGCTATCTATGGTCATAACTACTTAGGCGTAATCGTGTATGATTTACAGATTACCTGAAGAATGGAATGGAAGTCCGGTGAGAATGTTGGAAGCTGATAAAAGTAAATTAAGAAAGGACCTATGGCAGAGGATAATGATATTATTCTTTTGCTGCAAAAGTTGATTGCTAAAATTTTGCAGTTCTGCAGACACTAACAGAGGTTTATGCAGAACAGTTATTATACAGTGTTTAAGTTCATTGTGTTATAGGATACATAAATGTGGTTATATCAAAATTATTTTGGCATCTATTATAATGACTCATTAGTTTAAAGATTCTGTATGTGCTTGTTTATATTTATACTTGTTGTTCTACCCCTCCCTCTTTTGTATTGTATATTACAAACAATTATGAAAATTGCTCTCCAATATGTGATTTTACTTAGAAGATATAGTGCTATGAAGCAGGACAAATTCTATCCATACTAATCTTTTAATGCATTTAAGTGATAGCCAATTTTGACCAAACTGCTGTTAATGTTCAGTCTGAGACCAATTTAACTAGTGAAATGTGATGCTCACACATGTTCATGTTCATGATAACCAATTTCATTAAGTTTTTCACAAATGTAAATAATTATCATTTATCCTTTAATCAACTATCATCGAATAAGAAGACAAAAAGAATAGAAGATTTTGACCACCGTTGAACCCATTCCATGTACATTTGGTTAGGGTTCTCACATTTCTAGTGTCACCGTTGAATCAATATCTCATGTACAAATTATAGTATTTTATAACATACTATAATTAAAAATAATAAACAATTTTATGTCATAAGAATATTTTTCATAGTTAATATTCTAATTATTATAAAATATTTTCTACAAATGATTTATTCTTTAATATTTCAGTTATTACAAATAATATGTATTAATTTTGTACTAATAATTTATTATAATGATAAATTTATTGATTCTTAAAATCATATTAAAATACTTTAGAATTATTGATTAATATTGAAAAAAAAAATTGCATTGACAATGTATATATATTGAACTCTGCCGTCAATTGCATCCCTTTCTCGGTGATTTCTAATATCTCAAAAATAGAAACGTGAATACGTTAGAACAAGACATAAAAAAAAAGTCCCTATTAATCTACTTTTTAGTCATAAAAAAAATCTCTACCTTTTATTATTTCTGTCCATTCACATAAAATATTTGCTATTATTTTTTTTATAGTTTTCCTATTATTTATAATCTGGATGAAACAGCAAAAAAAAAACAAATAAGGCATTTAATATTGTGTGTAGAGAGGAGCATGGCCGACAACTCGACAGCAGATTTCATGAGGAATAGCACTCTCAACTTCACCTCCTTTCATTCCCTCCTAAACTCACCAACTGCACCTTTTGTTTACACAAAAAATATCAAATATTAAAATAAATCTTCTTTGACTGTTCAGATAAATATAAATATTCAAATAAAAATATATTCTTGACTTTCTTCTTGTTTTTTTAAATAGTATTTCCCACGCATTTAGATTTAGTAAAATAATTTTAGTTCATAATGATAAAGATTTAAGCCTAAAACTTTATTCAAACTAGTCAACTTCTCAAATCTAAATTGATCTAGTGGATTAAATTTAGTGGAATATGGTAGCCAATTAAAACTTTAAAAATCTAAAAGTAAAATAAAATTTAATCGAATTAACTTCCAATAATATAATGAATTTACTCATACATACAAGTTGAAGATATATTACAGAATAAAATTATGCATTCTCAATATAATACATTCCTTTAAAATCATCCTATGCATTTTTATTTTTCGTTTATAATACAAAACATATCTATCAACATGGCAAACAGATTTAATTTCTTTAGAAAAAATATACACCATCTAACCTACATTCTAAGGTTTATATTGAAAACGTTAATTAAATTAAAAATAAAATTGTTGATTGAGTTGTTCAAAATCAATGTTTGAATAATCATCATAAAATATGTTTAAAGATTATTTGATGATTAAAATAATCAAATTGAATTATATATTATAGATTTTTTATTTGAGTATATATGTTAATAATGGATGTAAAGATAGATTTTATCTTAGTTTAAGTAGCATAAGTAATCTATGCCTTAACAAAATGTTTAAGATTTTTAAAAGGTTTCATCAACGGTTTGATTTTACTTGATTATCTTTTCTAATAATTAATTATCTACGTTCAAAAATAAATTATCAATAATAATCATATTTGAGATCATTATTATGTTTTCAGTTAAAACAAAGGGTTTTTAATAAACTTGTGTTGATAATTATTATATCTCTAAATAATTTATTGTTTTTTATTTACATAAATAATAAATTAAGTGAAAAATAATTGATTATATTATCACAGTTGTGTTTTCATAAACAACTTAGAACAAAATTATTGATTTATTCTCAACATAAGTGATTAAGTTATAACTGAAATATTTTCCATAAATTATCTTGGATTACTAATTAATTGCTTTCAAATCTATTACTTACAGCCATAGAAACTTTTCCATCACTTATAATATTTATAAAAACATCTATAAAGTTGTTGGGTGAAACTTGTTTACTTGCTCACTAATTATAATATTTGTGTTCGATTAGAGTCAAAGTGATAACTTTCTTAAATTTCATGATATGTAATATATTTTTTTGCTGTATTTTGGTTGCAAAGTGCATCTACAATTATTTTGTAATTTTCTTAAGAATTGTTTAAGGAATTCTAAGTGTATGATTTTGAGTATGATTACATGTTTTGCATCTACAATATGATTATAATCTAAGCATTTCAAGATAGTAAAAACAATTTCTCGAAAATTGAATTAATTAATATTTGATGTAAAATAAATTAATTCAAATCATTCTAAAAATCTCTCACCTAATCTTTCTATCTCTATCTCTCCTATACTTTAATATAACTTGTTTATTATGATTTCAGTTAAAACAAATTGTTTTAATAGATTTGTATTGATAATCAATTATATATCAAAATAATCATTATTTTTTTATTCATACTTATTTTTGTTTGTATAAATAATTAATTAAGTGGAAGTATAATTGATTATAGTTCCAATTGTATTTTCAATAATAATTTACTTTTAACATAATCAATTAAATCATATTTGAAAAGTTATGGATTATTAACAATAGCTTAAGGCTTTTACCTACAAACATCCAAGAAACTCTAATATTTGTGAATTTTTTTTTTTTTTTACGAT
>Ga0209700_100044_pt1 | contig 167521 bp, 121 predicted proteins | sample SiratroredBW_FD_187528 | JGI IMG/M metagenome (GOLD analysis project Ga0209700, IMG submission 187528) | Root nodule microbial communities of legume samples collected from California, USA - Siratro red BW (SPAdes) (version 2) | ecosystem: Host-associated > Plants > Roots > Nodule | place: USA... | reverse complement strand
AAAAAAAAAAAATATATAAAAAAAAAAAATAATATATATATAAAAATTAATATATATATATATATATATATATATATATATATATATATATATATTTACGAGTACAAAAAATAAAAAATAAAAGTAATATATTTAGATGGACTAAACAAATAGTATATTTAAGCGTCACACTTAGATTAATTAACTACTAAAGATAAATAACTTAAAAAAGATAATTTGGATTAACATCGTCTTTCCTCCCAGAGAACATATTATGATGAAATAACGTAAGTTTTTTTTCTTACTTATGTCGAAAATTTTTGTTTGCCTTTTTCTAGATTGTTGAACACTATAAAGGTATTTATGTTGACCACAATCATTTGTTTAAGAAATGGCTAAATTAATCGATTTTAGCAGCAATATAATTTATTACTCTTTTTTCCATTCAACTTAAAGAGTCAGTAGAATTTGATTTTCCTTCAACTTAAAAATATTGTTTGTGATTCTCAATCTTTATTACATCTATAAATCATTGACCATTAGTGTTATTTTTTAATTGTTGATATTCCTTGTTGGAAAATGATTAGATTTTTCAGTAATTATTTTTTTTATTCTTGTATAGTAAATACGTGACTTTTGTTTCTAATCTTTGTAAATATATTACTTTCTTTTTTTCTTTCGTTTTTGACAAACTTAGTTTTTTGTTCTTATCCCTAAGTAAACATATATGTAATTGTTCATTTTAATTCTCCTAAACATATATTTTTTCAATCCTTATAAAATTGTAATTTTTTATTAGTTTTTTTCGAAATATATCGTGATTTTAGTATATGATAATATTATATAGACGGTACTAAGCGCATTAATATTATTAAATCTATGCAAATAAATTAACATGTTATTATTAGTTTGTTCGGGAAGTCTTTTCAACTTAATAAGACTGTTCCATGTTAATTTCTTTTAGAAATATTTATTTAGTATTCAGAGTTCTCTATTATCATTGGAGGTGTAAGATATTTGTAAAAATACTCTAATGATCTAAGTTAATATTTTTTTTTAATATGAATGTTTTTAAGGTTTTTTTCCTCTCTTATTATCTGTGAGGTGGTGTCCTATTTATTTGATCTTGTAGTGGACTTTTACTCATGGACTCTACAAAGGTCTTAATTTTTTCATGTCCATTATTAAATATTATTAAATGTGATAATAAAGATGATAACCCAAATTAATGAAGGACGATAAACCATATTAACTTACTAATTACATTGATTATTAATAATTCATAGTTTGACATGTCACAATGATTGTACATTATACCAAGATTAGGAGAATTTTTATCTTGATTCTTTATAAGCTAGTCGATTCTTCCGACATTTAGTCGATACATTGAAATATAGGGTTGTGATTTACTAAATATTGTTTTATATTGTACACTAGCCCCTTTAAGCTTAAAGGACTTTTGTAATGTGGTGTAAAGCATAATAAGCTCTAAAATCTAAAAAGATATGAAAAACTTCGAGATCACATTAGGTTTCTTTGCCTAATAAATGTGTTGTTAGAATGGTAGGGTTTGGATATGAAAGGTCGCGTCATTAGATTGGAATTGATCTAATTCCTGGCACATAATGTCATTTCGTTAGACTCCACTGGTTACGACCTATGAACATGGGTTGCATTCTTTTTTTGGACCACCATTTTCTACATTCTTGTCTGAGATTTAAAGAGTTACTCTTTTACTTTTCTAGGTTTTACGATGTTATTTTCAGCATGCAATCAATGCTGCATAATAGTATTTCAAGTTTCGAGGAGTTTTTGAGGTCATATAATGGTGTGTTTAGGTTTAAGTTTGTCGAAGAGGTCATTCATTTAAGTTCGGTTGAGATTACCTCCCTTGTTTCCAAAGAATCGACATTTGAAGTAGTCACAGTGGATGTTGAGGTAACCAAAAAGGTTCTTGATATCATTGCCGAAGAAGATGTGGAAAGGGTCGAAGAGAGCTCTTCTAAGGTCAGGGTATGAGTGGGTTGACTATAATGTCCAAGAATATTTTTCACAATACAGGTGGTCATCATTCCTTCGTTCCTTTGGATTTTAGTGTCAATACCTTAGAAGAAGGTGTCGAAGATTTCAGCAATGCAAAGCAATTGATAATGTATGTCATGGTCGTGAAGAGTTGGCCAATGACTTTTTCATCTTCTATGCTTGTTTTTTGACAAATGTGCATGTGAGATTTCTGTTAGATGCATTTAAAATGGGAGTTCTATGAGTATTAAAGGTGGCTCCTACACAACTTCATCCTAATAGCTAGGTTGCCTTATAGACATTTTGACTATTATGCTTGGCACTACATGTGAAGGCTATTTTCCAACTATTTTGTACTTTTATAGTACTCATCCTAGAAAGAGTGTGGGTTGGATTTTCCCTGTCGGTCAAGTTAAGTTATGTTTTCTCCTACCCTATACTTCATATAAGAATTTTAAAGGAATATTTTTTAAAATAGTAATAGAAGAAAGAGGTTGAGGTCATTTATGTGAGAAGGATAAACCATAATTTCTTTTTTACTAGATAAGGAATCCGATTAGGTATAACTCTCGATCGAAAAATCTAATGACAGTCGAGGACTTGGCAACTCTTTCCTTGATTGAATAACTTTCGAAGAAGTTATCAACCCAAAAACTCCTCGGTGTTTACTTGTCGCCTCATCATTAAGACAATCTTGATGGTATGTGTTGTTTTTCTTTTCGTTGCGTCTTGCTCGATTTTAACTTTGCTGAATTTCTCCCCTATTATAGATATAATAGGTTTTGCTACTCAGAGAGGGAAGGCCTATTGCAAAAAGCTTTGCCTAAGTCATCAACCTTCCTTGGCCAAGAAGCAAAAAAAGGTTGTGATTCCTGTAACTGCTCATGTGGAAGTCTATACTACTGTTGCTTGTCCTCCACTTGACAATGTCAAGAGGAGGCATAAGAAGAAAGAAAAGTCTTCCTTGAGATTGCCCAAATAGAGTCGTCGAGGTCCAGGGGAAACATTCACATTTTTTCCCAACAAATTATTTGGAACCGAATTGAGGGTCACTAGAAAAATGACCTTCAGTCTTAAAAGTGTCAAGAGGGAATTGTACCTGTTGACTTCTCCAACGGAATTAATTGAAGTGCTAGTGGAATTTTCTGGTAGCACCATGTTAATTGGATCTTCGTTAGATGGGGAATTATCCAAGATCACCATGACTTCCAAAATGGAGAAACTCAAGAAATAACTAGTGGAGTTGTCTAGCTCTTTACAAGATTCTTTTCCAGAAAACGTGCCACTAAGTAATAAGGTAAAAACTTTTGAGGATGTCCATTCCCGGTGTGGTTCAGAAAAGTTCACCTTATCAACAAAGGTGGTCAAGTTGACTATGGATGAAAAGAAACTCTATGAAGAAGTGGAGGGTTTGTGGCAAAGCTATACTAATATGACTCTTTCACATCACACTAAATAGATGAGAAACAAGCGATTAAAGAAAGATCTTCAAATGGCACAACAATTCGTGCTTGAACAGAACAAACTTGGTTTTGTGACAGCATTGCAACAGGTTGTTTATTTCTACAACATCCTCATAGACTGAGACGATTTTGATGCTGGAAAAGATTCTTATAAGGGAAAATTAATTCTAGTGGAAGAGATTCCGAACGAAGAGGAAGAGGTGACTCCTAAGAATGATAGATTCAAAATTATAGAATGAAGAAGTAAAGTATGGTCGTTAGTGCCTTTTTTGTTTTGTCTTTGAGATATTTTAGTTTAGTTTTTGGTTGTTTTGTTTTGTATATTGGCCCATTGTCAATATTATTAATATAATCTCAGGCTTTTTGCTACTATTTTGTTTGGTTATCAAGTTTAATTTTAACTTTAAGTTTGGCTAGATAAGGTACCTCAAATTTATTCAACCTTACTTTGTTGTCCGCAAAGGATAAAGTACATAGACTTTTCAAAAGATGCATTAGAGTTAGAATTTTCTTAAAAAAGAAGGGTATAATGAAAGGACTTCTCAAGAGGATTTACTTAAGTGAAAACTTACATAATAGAGAAGGGTAGAATGAAAATACATCTCAAGAGGGATTCACTTACATGAAAACTTCCTTGACCGAGAATGATAGAATGAAAAGACTTATCGGGAGGGATTCACTTAGATGAAAACTTCCTTGGTTGAGAAGGATAAATGAAAACTTTCATGTTGTGTATTGGAAAGTCCAGTAATGCTTTTATTTCAAATATTTACATTCATATTTCGTTAAGTGAAACTTGATATGAGTGACATTCCAAGTTCTCGGTATTCTTCTCCATCTAAACCATTTCAACCGATAACTCCACTATTAGGATATTCCTTAACTCTAATGGGTCCTTCCCACCTAACTTGGTGCAAAATTTTCTTCAAGTCTATTTTTCCGAGCATCACTTGTGATGCACCAGATGAGATCACCTTCATGAAAATATCTTGGTCCAGCTTTGGCATTGTACCTACAAGCTGCTTCTTGCTTACACATTTCTTCTTGTATTCTTGCTTTATCTCTCATTTTGCTCTAAGAGGTATAATTCAATATGTAAATTAGCATTATTAATTCATCTATCATCGGATTGTTGGTTCTCCCACTTCAACCGATAGCGTTGCATCAATTCTGTATGTAAGGTTATAAGGAGTCACTAGTGGTAAACTATAGAGTACATTTGTAAGCCCATAATATCTCTCGTAACTCTTCAACCTATCTTCCTTTTGTCACCCCAAGTCTTTTTTTGAGTTTGATAACTACCTTGTTGGTCGATTTTGCTTGGCCATTGTTTATGGATGTTCCAAAAAACTTGTTAGATGTCTTATGTCGAAATTATCATAGAATTCAATAAGTTTTTTATTTGTCAATTATCTCCCATTACCAATGACGATCGAATGAGGCATTTTGAAGTGACAAATAATCTTTCATACAAAACTTTGAACTTACCAAAATGTAATTTAGGCTAAAGATTGTGCCTCAATCCACTTAGTAAACTAGTCAACAATGATTATTAAGAATTTACATTGTCCAAATGTTGAGAGAAATGATCCCACAATATCCATTCTCCATATATCAAATGGCCATGGTGAAGCGATGGCTTGTAAATCTCTAGAAGGGGTGTAAATTAAGTTGCCATGTTCTTGACATCTTTTACATCGTTTAACATACTTGTCAGAGTAGACTCAAAGAGTTGGCTAGTAATATTTGTTCCTAATTATTCGCGCAACCATAGTTTTCTTCATGAATATTACCCGCATATACTGTTATGATTCTCATTCATTATATACTTGACTTGTTCTTTGGCGACTCATTTGAGAATGGGCCTTGTGTAACCCTTCTTGTAAAGATGTTCTCCTATTAATACAAAATGTGTGACTATCTTTGCTATCTCTTGACTAAAACGGTTCTGATCCTCAAGTTTTGCTGTTAAGTATTCCTTAATAGGTTGCATCCATCCCTATTGGCTATGAATATCATCATAAAATCATCTATAACTATGGTAAGCTTACGTAATATTTGTTGGATTATTGTGTCATAACCTCATTTCTTCTTTTCACTGGTTAGCTTTGCTAATAGGTCTACTTGATGTTTTAAAGTTAAAATCTAAAGCCTATTCCAATAATATATTTATAGACCTTTAAGCATATCCCTGCTCCGTTTCCTTTCTTATTAGATGATCCACAAACATATAGTTCCAATGTGTCATTATCATTGATATGGTCATTTTGTAGCTCGATAGTGAAGTTGGCCAAACATTGAAATTTGATTGGACCGCATGGTTCATATTTAATTCTGAATTTAGACTACTTGATTGACCAGACAATTATTCTTCCTGCTACTAACGACAATAGATTTTTTGTGAAAATAGATCATAAGTATCTTGATCCATATATAAGTGTTTGGGCAACTTTCTCAATAAGTTGATACCTCATTTCAGCATCTCGAAGGACTCAACTCAAAATAAATTGGTTGTTGTTTCGAGGTATCTTATATTAATGTTGCACTGACTTCATCTTCATAAACTGAGAGATAAAGAAGGAGGTCTTTTCATAATATTGGCTTACAAAGAACTGGAGGGGATGCCAAGAATGCTCAAATTTTTCTAGAGACCACTTCCTACTTCTCATCCGACTTGAAACTCTTAGTCTTATTAATCTAACATTTGACGAGTTTTCTCAGATAATTTAGGCAAGAATTAGGATAATGATGTTAGGCGGCCAACCAACCATTGAACCTTCTTCACATTTACTAGACATCTGATATTGATTATTCTGTGACACTTGTTTGGATTAGATTCAATACCTTGTTTGGTTAGCATAAACCACATGAATTTTTTGCCTTCATCCCGAAAGACACAGTTCTCAGGGTTTAATGTGCCATACTTTCTTAACTGGGAGAATAATTTGGCCAAGTCGCTCACGTGCTAATGAAAGTTAGCCGACTTGACCACATGTCATTGACATAAACCTCCATATTGCCAACTACCTATTCTCGAAACATCCTATTTATATAAGTCTATGATATGTAGCTTTCGCATTCCTTAGTCCAAAAGTTATAACTTCATAATAGTAATTTGTTGTTTCAGCCATGAAAGTTTGTTTTCTCATTATCCGATGGATACGTTAGGATTTAACTGTATCCAAAGTAAGCATCCAAGAAACTCAAGATTTGGTGGCTAGTCACCCATCAATTAGGCGATCTATAGTAGGGAGGAGGTAAGCATATTTTGGATAGATTTTATTTAGATCGATATAGTCTGTACACATTCGTCACTTCCCACCATTTCTTTTTTTTTTTTTATTAAAATGTAGATTGAACTTCTCAAATGGACCCAACCATCAACAATTTTTCATCTTCTTTGTTTGCTGCTAACCTCCTATCCTCACCCAACCTTCTTTTCTTTAGTTAGACTAACCGAGCTTCTTTATTGATTAACGACTTTTGAGAAATGATTCGAGAATCAATTCCTAGTATATTGGTAGTTGGCCATGCAAATAAATCTTAGTTTTCTGCAATGATTTAATCAATTCTTTGATAGCCTACCCTTTTAGATGTCCTCCTATTTTTGTTTTTGGCCCTTTAATCCCTATTTGAGATGGGGTTGGTTCCATCCTATCCTGATACTTTGTTCTCGAGTCTCGTGGCATAGCGATATCCTCCTTCTAATTTCACCTTTAGTCCGACATGTAACTCATGGTGGATGAACTCCAAAATTCGCATCCCAACATTTTGAAGTCCTTCCCTTATCTACATAGATAGTTATTATTTCATTTTGATTTGAGGAGAACTTCATAACGAAATGAGAAGTGGAAACCATTGCTTTGAAACCATTGGTTTGAGAGTGTTTAATGATCATTGCTTGATATGGATGTTAGGACCTTGATAAACTCAATAGGTGTTTTCAAACTCAAAACCCATGGAAGATGTAGTTGCACTGGCAGAAGCAATGAAGAACAAGGTTAGAACCCATTTGACAAACATGGTTTACACCTTAAAAACAAGAGAAATAAAGGAATTGAAAACAAAAATGGATTAAAGAAAGAAGTATGAAAGAATATGCCATCTTGAGAAAAGAACTCCAAGGATAAGTGTAAGAAGATTCACCACTTGAGAAAGTTTCTCAAGATAAGAACCAAGATAAGAGAAGAGAATAACTCAGACTCTCTCACAAATTCTCACAAAGGAGTTTTCATTTACTTCAAGATGTGATTTACAAAGAGAGAGCACTCCTTTATATAGAGAGGAGGTTAGACCAAGGTAGAAGAAGGGAGAAGACAAATGAAGTTAATTGTGCTAATCAAGATTCAACTGACTTAACTATGTTTAGCATCTCAAATCCCTTAAAATTAGGGAAAGCACACGGTAGTTCTTAAAAATTACATGTGAAAAACAATGATGACTTGGAGAAACATGCATATGTTGCGCCACATTAAGAGTTCCAAGAGTTACAAATGTGTCTTGAAAGCTTTAAGAGTCAAATGGAGAAATCCAACCAGCCCTTGTGCTAATGTGAGTGCAATGTGTTAGTTTAAAAGCTCCAAAGGAAACTTCTAACTGTCTACAAATTTGATTATGATTTCTCAAGTTGCAACTGTCAAGTACTTACTTCTCTCAAGTTCATGATAAAATCTAAGTACTAGCCATAAACAATCCTCTAATCTCATCTTCTTTGATATTTTCCCTTTCATTTCTTCTTCTACATCTTTATTTGACATCTTTCTTTCTTTATTCTTATTATCTCCTCTTCTCTTTCTTTAACAAGTTCTTCTTGATCATTATTTATATCATCACCCGAACAAGGTCATACTTGCTTTGGTAGTCAATGAAGACACGAGGCTTGAATAGTTAGATATGAAAACACATTTTCTTCATGGCCACTTGGAGGAAGATATTTTAATGTGTCAATTATATGGTTTTGAGATGGAGCACAAGTAGGACTGGGTGTGTAAGTGGAAAAGGTTGTGGTACAGACTGAAACAACCTCATACGTAATAGTATAAGATATTTGATCAATTCGTTATTGCTCAAGACTATGAAAAAAGTCCTTATGATCCATGCTCTACCATTTAAAGGTGGAGTATAATGAGCTTGCATATCTATTGTATGTATATAACATATTGATAACATCTCAAGACGAGGTTGAGATCAGAGAATTGAAGTCATTGTTAGAATATAAATTCTAAATGAAGGATATGGGCATTGTAAAAGTGATTTTGGAATTAATATCAAGAGGGATCGAGCATATATAAGAAGGGTTTTTTTTTTATTTTTTTTTATTTTTTGCATTCAAAAAACTACATCCAAAAGGTGTCGAGACATTTTAGGATTGAGTGTGCTAAACTTATAATCACACGTTTGACAACATTTGTATATCTTTAAGAGCTCAATACTACTTAGACTAAAAGGGAGAAGGAATACTTGTCTTTTGTTCCTTATACTAAGTGTAGTGGGAAACTTTATGTACGAGATAATGTGCATTAAACCAAATCTTGTCAAGTTTTTACTTTGACGAGCATGTGTGTGAGTAAATCTAGGAATAAGAACTGACAGGTGATAAAAATGAATTTATTTGAAGGGGATCAAAGACATTGGAATTATCTAAAAGGTGATTCACAATATGTTGTGATAGGATTTTTTGACTTTGTCTTTGCAACAAACTTGGATGCTAGACATTCCATTTCTAGTTATACTTTCATAATTGGTACCTCTAGTAAGTTGGAAAACTATTTTCTATCCAACATTGATTTTGTCGACCACGGAGGCGAAGTACATGGCATTGATGTTGATAGAGAGGCAAAAGGAAGGCGTATGATTAAAGGGTCCGATGTTATATAGGGTTTGCTCAAGGAAAGACAATCTTTTTCTATAATAGTTTAAATGCAATATGTTTGGCTAAAGTTCAACAGGGTAGGCCGAAGATCAATATGTTCACACAAAGGACATGATTAAAGTGATGAAGATTGCCACCAAAGATAATTCCATATATGTTTTCACATAAGTTAGTTCTTAGCGGAAATTCATGCATTACTTGGTTTAGTTGAATGTTGAATGTTGATTGTCTAGAAATTCTAACGAAAAACAATTGTAGTCAAAGACAGAGAGTTTATAGGATATTATTTAGCTTTAGAACATTTCATAGCATATATTGATATCAGACAAATATTAGACTTATGCTAGTTGGTAATTTATCAAATTTGTAACCATTTTAGTGTAGTTAGTTAGAAGACCGTGAGTGCTTCTAATTAAGTCATAATTGTCTCATACTTTATATGTAAGAGTAAGAGTAACCAAGGATATTGTTGGGGATGCTTGGTATAGACCAATATCTATACATGAAACAGTCTCTTATATCTTATCTTACGTTGTGTTTTCTTTATTCTATGTCTTTAAAAAGTTTAATTCACTATGATGATGGCAGTAATGCTTATTATTCTTGAACACAATTCAATCTTTGGTGTACAATAGATAATATTAAATATGTTCCCTGCAACACTCAATTTTCTAAAATCTTTACACTAATAAAAAATTAATAATAGAAACTAAAACATAGACACAAAAAAAATCCAGAGAGATTAAGGCTATCTTTTCTGCAGGTTTTTATTTAACTTTTACCGGCTAAAAGCTTCTTTCTTGATTTACAGGAGAACAGGAAAACCAATCAACCACAGCTAGTGTATGAGTCCAACTTGTATAATATTCTTCAAGGAGGAAGTAAGTTAACACAAGCTCAAAAGTGTGTTGAACTCCAAATGCTGTTGCAACAGTTTCCATGTATTGTGTTAATAGATTCTGATTCCAAGTACTTATGGAATTGAAGGTGGAATTCCTAGAATGAAATGGTGTGGTACTGATGGGGAAAATAATGTTCTTGTTATTGAACTTCTGGGACCGAGTCTTGAAGATCTCTTTTACTTCTGTGGGAATAAATTATCACTCAAAACAGTTTTGATGTTGGCTGATCAAATGGTAATCACTGATTCATTTCTAGGACCTATTTCTTAGTATTCTAGGCAGATTGAAGACAAATTCTGCAATTTAGGATGTTATACTATTTTATCTATGCTATTGTGACAGTTTGGATGTAGGTATGATTAATTACTTGTTATAGTGGTGATAACATAATCAAATGAAGATAAAAAAATAAGTAAAATTTCTATCAGGATAACAAGTATGATTTTTAGAAATGAAAAACAAAATTATAATTTTTTGTTGATTTTATAAAAAAATACAAATATTTGGGAATTAAGTAAAATTTCATTTTAATTCCCTTTTTTCTCAATTTATTTCGTTTAGCAAATTGTATTTAAGTTATTTATTTCCAATAATTAGGATATGCTTACTCATTTTCTTCAATTTTCATACGGTTCAACCTCTCTTAATTTCACAATGTTGTAGCTTGCACTTCCTTCCACGCCATGTTTTGAAAACTAAATATATTTATTTAGAAGTAAAAATTCAAATGCACCTAAATCTTATTTTGTTTAATTGAGTACAGCTTACACGGATAGAATATTTGCACTCCAAAGGATTTTTGCATAGAGACATCAAACCAGATAACTTCCTTATGGGTCTTGGAAAGAAAGCAAATCAGGTATTGCGTCAACAGCATTATTTTATCCTTTTCAATTACTAATTTAAATATGTGTGGATAAATTTTTTACTTTAATATTTTTAAAACTAAATTCTCATTTTGGATTTTTGGTGTAGTCCTTCTATTATACTTTCAAATATATTTTAATTTTGATATTTTAAAATATTAATTTTCTTAATATATTAAAAGTTGTATATTTTAAAAACACGTTAAAAGAATAGCTCAAAAAGTCAAACAGACATATTTCTTTAACTTTCAAAACTTTTAATATATAATTAATGCAATCTGTAATACTCTCAGATTTACATGATTGACTTTGGACTGGCAAAAAGATACAGGGATCCTATCACAAATAAGCATATACCTTACAGGTACATGTATTTTTATGTTTGGTTTTACTATTTTATCTAATCTCTTAATTGTTACAGATCATATTTACCATGTGTGGTGCGTGTAAGGATGGTATAAGGAAGATACTCTGTTGGGGAAATAGATTAGAGTCCAGGTCCATTAATTATGGAACATCCCATTTTAGTACAGTTTAGGAATAGTAGATTAAAATTAAAGATATTTTATCCTCTGCAACTCCTTTATCTCTGTTTATTCTTATATTATATATACGTAGAAGTTTATAATTGTTAAAATTTTTTATACTGGTCCATACAGTAATGTTGCAAAACTATCTGATATAAAAGTAGATGCATATTATTGCTAAAAGCCTTTCAACTTGTAATTTATGAAATTCTAAATAATTTTTTATCTTTAAGCCTTTCAACTTGTAGTTTATGAAATTAGAAATAATTTTTTATCTTTAAATTATTTTATAAGAATTCCTTGTGCTTTATTGGACTAAATTTAGCTACATTGGAACGATATTTTGGTACTGAATATTTGAGAGAAGACTATAATTTTGGAAGAGGAGAGTATTTATATAATTAATCACTTCTAGTTTTGTTGGCTTGATACAAATTCGAAAATACCCATTCTATTTATACCAGTTACTTTTCATAAAGTTTCGGAGTTTGCACATAATCTTATGACTATAAGTGTTTTTAGAGCTTTTTCCACAAATTAATCAATTTAAATTTCAGATACTCTATAATTATCTCCTAAATATATCTTTATAGAATATATTTATAGAATACTTTTCTAGTTTGTACATACATATTTACAAATTGGACTTTTAGTTAATTAAAACAACTGTCCAAAATTAAATTAATTTGCATTTAATTTTATTACTCCAATCAAAATTCACAATATAATAAAGTCTTCTACTTAATCAGAAGTCTTTATATACTTACACTGTATATCCTTTGCACTCTCTAATATTATGATCGCACATAAGCATATTATAAATTTCATCATAGTAAACTAAGTTCTTAGAATAAGTTATGTTTGACTTGTTATTCACCAAAATCTTGGTTGACTTTTCTTCTTTGACAAACCCAATTTTTTTAACAAATTTTATATGAAAGTTGTATTGCAAACACACAACGTATTAACCATATACTTACTTAAAAACTACCAATCAATTACTGTTTCCTATAAAATGGAGGATCTTGATCAATAATTTTGGAGGATTAAAATAATATATTCAAATTAAGTGTAGTTTTAATATTCAATCTTCATAAAGCCACTAAAGTCTATTTTCCACATGTTGCAAGGTAGTGTGGGCAAGTTTCTTTCATTATCACACGCGTACTAAACTACCCTTACCTTATACGTAAAGGATACGAAACAATTACATTGTCCTTAAGTAACAACACATTATTCTCGGAAGAAGAAACATCATAAGTGGTGGATCTAACATTGGGATTGGCGAGTCAAGACTCCCCCGGTCCCTATTAAGATCCGCCACTATTGCCATGCATAACATAAATCTTTTGTGCGTGTGGTCATCCATATCTCTACTTTAAATTATTATCAATATATCAAAGAAGCATGTAATCATCAAAGATATAGTACAAGCTAAAATTTGTTGTACTATAGAATCTCTTTGTCACCTTCCATTGAGTGGATGTTAAATTTTCTGGATAGTGATTGACAACTCCAATTGCATAGAGAATATATTAATTACCATAATGTTCCAACAAAACTCTTAAAAAGTGTTGGATTACTCTTAATCCCCCCCTTGTGCTTTGATAACATGATTTTAGATTCCATCGGTGTGTCGATAATATTAGAGAAATCCATATAGAATTTCTTAATCACCTCTTTTGCATAGGCTCTTAAGTGATGAAGATGATTTTGTTTTCTTGCTTTACTTCAATTTTGATGTAGTAAGGTGTGATACAAATTTTAGTCATCTCAAACTCTTTTGTCACCTCTTTCGTAAACTCCTTCAACATTCTTAGATTCTACATGTGAAAACTAAGTCATTTATATACAAGCACACATTTAAAACATCATTATTGAGGTCTTACAACTTGTTTTAGCCCATATAGTGTATTTTTTTTAAACTTTAAGACCTTATCTTCTTGTCCCTTGACTTTATATCTTTGATATTGTTTAATAGACTTCATCTTCAAGAAATTCATTAAGGAAGGAATATTTGACATCCATTGTATGTAACTTTCAATTATTTTCACCTGCTAGTAAAATAATTTGTCTTAGAATTTTCAGTTGAGAAATGAGGACGAATACCTCAAAAAAATTGATACCAACCATTTAGTTGTTGCCTTTTGTCATAATTCTTGTCTTCTATCTTTCAACTTCGCTCTTGGCATTCTTCTTACCTTTATACACCCATTTGACACTCATTTTATGTCCCTTTGAAAGTAAAACTAATTTCCATGTGTCATTCCTCTCTTTGATTTCTTCGACCACAACTTTTTCTAGTTCTTGTTCTTTATGGTTTTTTTTAAATTTCTTTATAACTTTTTCGTAAGCTACTAAAGCTTGAAATTAATTTCACTTTAGATTTTAAGTTCTTGAACCTTTCTACTTAGTGAAGTTGGTAGGGTAATAAGCTCCTTTGTTTCTTGGTTTATCTTTGATTTCTCTAGCATCTTCTTATAAACATAGAAATAATTTTTAGTTTCCATCATGTGGTACTCAGTTCCATTCTCTTTCTTTATTGAAAATAACACACACTTCCTTGTTTTACGATTACAAAGCTTATAGCCTTTGGGATTCAACTAATAAATGATGGAGATTTAATTCTTGCTTTTATAATCCAAGTTTCTTCTTTTCTCATCAGGTGTGTATACATGAGTAATACTTCAAAGATTCTTACATAGGAATATTAGGCTTTCTTTCATGCTTCTTGTGGTGCTTTCTTTCTACTCTTGTTGAAGGCTGGTTAGAGAGGTCAAGTATACAAGCCACTGCTAACAAAAACTCCTTTGCTAGTCTCTTACTCTTGAGCATGCTCATAACCATGTTCAATTTTTTTTTAAATCTTCCTTCCTACTACATATTGTTGTAATACTAGTAAATGCATCGAATTTCATGTTTCATAATACTTTTGAAATTCTTTTGATGTGAACTCTTCCCTGTGATCACATCGCATGTCCTTGATATCTAGACCGTTTTATTTCTCACAATGGACCTTTATTTCATGAAATTCTCAAACACCTATGTTTTAATCTTTAAAAAACTAACCACATATGTTTTTCTTGAAAAATAAATAATGAAAGCAATAAAGCATTATTCTTAAAAAGTGAGCTTGGCTTGATCGAGCTACATTTATTTGTATATAAAAATTCCATTAACCATTTGGAAATGATTTCTTCAATTGATTTCCAAGTAAATTCCTTTTCAAACTTGATTAACTTGACTAATGTAAGGTAATCCTTTCACCATTTCCTTGTTTGAGAGAAAGTCTAATCCTCTAAAATTCGAATGCCCAAATTGAAGGTGCTAAAGCCACAAAATTTCCTTGTAGCACATCTTGAGACATTTTGCAAAATTAAATGTTCAACACCAACATTTTGTTTCTTGACATTGACATCGTAACAATCAAGTTACTTGTATTGTCTATAATAGACATGTTATTTTCTTTTATGCTAATAACATGTGATCACCATTCTTTAAATGAATAACAATGTTACATTTTCCTTTCACTTGTGTCTTAGATTCATCTCTAAAGGATGCATTATCACTCACCAATTCATTAACCTCCACAACATGCTTATTTTTTCTACAATATGATTGCTTGTTTGGAGTCTAAGTATCGAATTCTATCTTCACTATGTTCATTTTCCATACAAAGCATCAATAAGGTTTTATCGTATTTACTTGTTTCTTCAATATATTGTCCTTCTTTTAAACGATATTGTTTCTAGGTGCTCTACATTCAAAATTATAGTGAGAAAACTTCTTACACATTAAACTTGTCATACATTGATAATGATTTGTCTTGTCCACAACCTCTTATTGAGTTTCATCCTCTTTGTAAATTGTTGTCATCATCATAGGGTCTACAACTTCATCCTTGTCCACAATCTCCATAGTGACTTCTTCCTTATCCTCAATTGCAACCATGGCTTTATCCTTGTAAACTTCAATTATTGTGACCATATTCTTTGCTCTATGATCCTTTCCTTTTTCTTCTCCTATTCATACTTTTTTAATAAGTTTGAATGTTGTTCACAATTTATAGCCTCAAAGTCTTCTGTTTCTTCAACGGTGGTGTCAGTATGTTCAAACTTTATATCTAATGATGTAATAATTTTCTCCATATTTTTTTACACCATTTCCCTTGAGTTGATTAGTGACCGTTTAAACTCTAGAGAAATAATCGATACAATTTTACATTCTTTCATATGAAATGTTACAAATTTGGCTATTAAATTTTGAAGACATCCTTCTTTACTAGATACTTTTCCTAAGTTTGACGATTTTTCCATTCTTCATTTTTCCAACTTTGCTTCTGATATATTATCATTATCTAATCTTTGATATATTAAATAGAGAGTCTTCTTAATTATCTTTCTTGAGTCTTAAAATTATCCCTTTGAGTTCGAGAAAGATTAACCTCATTCTTTGGCTTAGTTATCATAATTATCTCACAAACATCTTGTACACTAAAAGAGCCTTCATCTTGAATTGCGACTTAAATAAGAACCATGCCTTTGTAACCCTCATTTTAGATTAGATCTTTGATTATGATTTGTAGGAATGCTATTATTAGTGAAGGAAATGTTTGAGAATGAGAAATACTAGTATTTTGGACAAAGAGGTGATTAAAATTGGTCACTTTCTAGTTTTTTGACTTTGCAAAAACTCTAGGACAACTACCCTTTTGATACTAATGAATTTTTATATACATATGGTTAGTATTTTTCCACCACGTACTTAATTTCATGGTTCTAGAACTTTTTCCACAAATGCTAGCTACTACTTTAAAACAACATCCTAAAGATATCTTTAAAGAACATGTTTCTAGAATGCCTCTTCATAACATACTAAAAGTATTTAAAATTTGGATTTTTTTTGTTAACTATGATAAATAAGGACCAGAATCAAGTTATATTTTAAGTCTGAGTATTGATGCTGAAAGTTTATTTTTACATTGATAAATTCATCTAGAGAGAACAAAGGCTTAACAGGGACTGCACGTTATGCAAGCTACAATACTCACTCAGGAATTGGTAAGTACAAAGATTTTTTCCTTATTTTTTCTCTATAGATTGTAACCTACAATCTCCCTCAAAAATTTTGTTTTACTTATTTAGAGCAAAGTCGTCGGGATGATTTGGAGTCTCTTGGCTATGTTTTAATGTACTTTCTAAGAGGAAGGTATGTGTAATCTTATTGAATGTAATCTTAAGAGGAATCCTGATTTAATAAAAAAATGAGCATTAGTTGCAAATGTTTTCCAACTATGCATGCTTTGACTACTTGGTTCTTGAATTCTTCTAGTCTTCCGTGGCAAGGTTTGCAAGCTGTCACCAAAAGACAAAAGTATGATAAAATTTGCAAGAAGAAGTTATCAACACCGATTGAGGTGTGTTCATCAACCATTTTCACTTTTACCAACACTAATTCTTTTTCTTAAATTGTATATAAACAATTTATATGATGCATTTATGGTCTACAAATTACTTCTAAAATTGGAATAGAGTTTGTTTGGTGTAGATTTTCCTTTACAATTCCATTATTTTAATTTTTGTCTTTATTTATTTGGGTTGAATAACGAGGGACAAGTCAAAGTATGTTAACCAAGGAGAAGCAAATGATTCTAAGAATTAAAAAAACTTTGGGTAACTTAGTTTTAAAGACTTGAATTCTTGACTACATAATCAAATTATTAGTTTTTAAAATGGTATTAATGGTTTAATAAATGTTTAACTAATCATCAGAAAGACTTTCCTATTAAACTTTTTGTTATACATATAAGTTTAATGACTACATTTTATCTTCTTAGGTACTTTGCAAATCATATCCGGTGGAGTTTGCTTCTTACTTTCATTATTGTCGCTCTTTGACATTTGATCAACGACCAGATTATGGTCTTTTGAAGCGTCTATTCCGTAATTTGTTTACTCGTGCAGGTATTTACTTTGATTTATCACATGCAATTCATGCCATGTTGTAGAAGTTTTTTTTTTTTTTTTTTTTTTTTTTTTATTTTTTTTTTTTTTTTTTTTTTTTTAAATAAAAGACTCATGTTAGGCATCACTATGTATTATGACATCTTAGCTAGGATGACACCTCAAAACCCACTAATCATTTGTCATCATAGGTAAAACATATTATTAAAAAAAAAAAAGAAGAAAAAATAACAAAAACCATGGGAGACCATACCAAACCCATACAAAAAAAAAAAAGAACAAACTCTCTACAAATGAAACGAAGGGAGTTGGAACATATTATGAAAAAAGTTCAGCCTAATACAGTCATGTAAAGTAGAAAACCAAGAAAAGTCAATCCTAATTTTCTCACCTAAATTAGCCAACCTATCAACACAATTATTACCTTTCCTAAAGACATAATCACTTTAAAATTCATAGTGACACAAATCTCCTAAGAATGATATGATCCATATCAAAAACTTGAAAAATAAAGAAGAGTCACACTCCAACCAAAGCTCTTTATAACCTTTCAATTGAACATAATCAATAACAAAAATGACATTAATGACTTTAGCATTAAGTGTACGTTGATGACCAAAGAAAGGTTACCCACATATTTCCTAAGATTGCTTTTGAAAATATCTCCACAAGCTGCAAAACCAGGCAGGAAGGCCTCTAACACCTTCATCAATGTTGACTTTAATTCAACTAACTTCAGGAAAGTGCCAAAAAAACTTGCATAGTGGACATAATCTTTCTGGTTCTCGTGCTAATATTGAAATGTTTCAAAATAGAAAAATATAAGATCTGGTTAGTCATATGATTTTCGAAAGCATTACCTAAGATCCAAATACAATCCTTAATAACATGTAAAACAATATCCATGCTAATAGCCTACTGAAATTTGGTAAATTTTCTCATCCTCCAAATCATCCATAAGAAATAAGTAATGCCAGAAAGTTTAACTAGAAGACTAAGAGGACTACAAATAGTTTTAGTGATATAGAAATTAATTTGCTTGTTAATTTATTATTCCACCAACATTAATTGCAATAGTGTATGATATTTTATTTGAAATGAAATCATTGTATAATATTATGAATTTAAGCATTCGTTTTCGGTGTTTTTATTACATCTAGGCCACGTGCATGACTATATTACTCAAGCTTAACAATTAAGATATATGAATTTCACAATGACCATTTTATGTTTGTTCCCACGAAGAAAATTATTAAAATTCTTAACACTAGTAAAAAAAAAGAAAGAAACACAAACACTACTTATAAAAGATAGAGATATATAATAAAGCATACAATGAATTTACACAATTGAAAATTAATAAATTCCAAATATAAACTAAGTTTTGCTTATTATATTTTGGTAAAATTTGGTTAATTTTGTGAACTAATTTAAGCCATTTAAAGCACTTGAATCCTTTAACAACTTTGCTTCCTTGGTGGCATAATTGTGGGAAATTTTCTTGTAACATCTCTTAATTTCTTTTTCATAATTATCATAATCTTTTTCCATGAACAAATTGGTTAGTGTTAATACCCTCCCTCAAATAAGGCCTAGGATAAAGGAAAATTTGGTCCAAATATACATGAGAATAACCTTGAATATGAGCTTAGTAATTAATGCAACAACTTCATCATTGATAAAAATATGATGAGTGACAATATGACCAACTGGAACTTGTTTGTGAATGACATGATAATTAAATATATTTATGTTTGTTGTGAGCATGGAAAACTATATTGACGGTCATGTGAAGGCTACTAATACTAATAGTGGAGAGGAGAAAGTGAAAAGTGTAGGAATTTCAAGAGAAAAGGGAATGATTTGAGTTTAACTGTAATTTTTTTTCAATGGTCTTATATTTAGGCTCACTATTAGAGCTAGAAACTATTGGTTGTTTCTCAGCATACCATGAGATAAGACTTTTGCCAATAAAAATACAATAGTAGATGGTGAAGTACCAAATGGTAGGAAACCAAACAATTTTAATAAAAGAGGGAAATAAAAAACTGTAGCGTTTGAAGTAAAATAAGGACCTACGACAATAATTCCTCTACAATATCGTAAATTATAATGAGCCAATTTTAAATTCATAAGAATAGGAAAATGGATAAATTGGGATGTATAGTTAACACCATATGAAATATCAAGCGGAGTGATAGTGAGATATTTTAAGGCTCTAACAATATTATTAAAGTAACTTGAATCCTCAAAGTGAGTTTTTTCGACCTCATTTTAGTATTATCTTTAAGTGGTTTGCCTGGAAATAATGTTAGTTTTCTTCCACTAATCACCTTATCGGATCTATATAAATGACTATACAATCACTTTTGGTAATGGAAATTATTTGTTTTAGAGTTATTCTCAGTTGATCATAAAAAAACAAAACCTAGAAAGACATTAAGAATAAATAATAGGAGAATAAGAAATTCAGGTTGATCACGAAAAATTTCTAATACTGACTATCCAAGGTTTGACAAACTAACCAATTTTGTTATGCAAAGCTAATTGACAGGGAAAAATTTAAGCATGACTAAGCACTAAGAGACTTTAGGTTGAATTAAATGATCTAATAAGTTAAAAGCAAATAAATTTTGTTCACAAATTAGGGTTCATGAGGAAAATTGTAACGATTCCTTAAATTTGCTACGCAATATTAAAAGAAATAAATAATGGAACTAAAATATTCACTAGAGAAATAAAAAAGAAATAACAAAAATTTAGATGTCTAGTATGTGAGAGATTAAGAACTATAAATAAAACAAATTGTGGTTTTGGCCCTTGAAATACCTTAGGATGATTATATTGGTCCAAGAAGTAGTTAAAAAAGAAGTTTGCTAACATATCCCAAATTTAAAGAAACTAACATAATTAAACTCATGAAGTAGTAATGTGTATTTATCACTAAAATCTCTTTAAAAATTTTCACTATTCTATTGGTTTACCATTGAGTTTAAACATTTTGAGAGGTCTTCCTCTCATTTACTCTATAAATTTATGATATTTATACCCCTCTAGAGGGTTCAAACCTGAGGATCCATCACATCCTTTTAAGGTTATTTAATTATAGCCATATAAACGCTTTAAGTGATGTGGATTTAAACAATCATACTTTAGAATCTGTTTCCCAAATAACTTTTGAAATATAAACTATATTTAAAAATCCTTTTTTTTTACTAAGAACTATATTTCAATATAGAGAAACAACAATTTCAAGAATCTATATGAAATAGTTCAAGAAAACATCTATTTATAAAAGGATTTCAAGGGTTAGGGTTTCACAACCCGAAGACCTTATTATTATTCTATGTCATATCTCACACCACAAAGAGGAAGAAAAAATGAAATATGATAACCACTTGCATAAAACATAGTTAATGAGTGGAACTTGAGGAGGAGGGAAGAAAGAAGTGATGGAGATGCTAACAAAGATGGCGAAAGGAAGGATCTTGCGGTCCTTGTGCCTTAATGGCAAAGAACTCTCTTATTCTCTTAAGGTTATTTGTATGTAACAAGTAGGGAACAATCACTTGAGCAAATTCCCATTTTGTTGATCAAATTTTAATCCTGTTGTCACATTGCCTTAAGTTTGGTGAGTAGATTCCAAATAGTTGAGCAAAATGACTCCTAAAAGCAGAGTCTAAAATTCTAAAATTGGACAACTTCTTTCATTGAGCAATAAGACATTCGTTGGCTAAATGTTCTATATTTATTGGGTGAATACCAAAGCACTTATCAGAATGAGCCTAGCTAAATTTTGGAGTTCTACAACTCAAATTCACTTAGCAAAAGGAAAATGGTTATGTATTGGACATGATTGGGAAAATTATGCATAAAACCTTCAATATTCATCTTCTACATAATTTTGCTGAGAAAAATTCATATTCGTTGAGAGAATTTCTTCGTAAAAGACATTACAAAAATGAATTTAAAAGAGGTTAAGTTATTTTCCTGCAGAAGGCCTCAAACAACAATTTGGATGCTACAAAGAATATAACAATAAAATGTTAGTTTACTAAGATTTGCTAATTGACATCTACCACAAATGGAAAAGTTCAAAATACATCAATTGACTTGTTCTCTAGTAATGAAAACATAATTCACTATGCATAGTGAATAACCACAAATTGATTCATGTGTACCAATTTGCGTTTCACTTCTATGCTAATTTACCTAAATCCTTCATGCAGTTCATTGTACTAATGAACTAATACATTATAATGATTGTTTTAAAATGATGAAAACTCATCAACAACTAAAAAATGATAGAAGAAATGTATTGGAGTGAACTGAAAATGATGTGACTAGATCATTAGTTTGAGGTTGTTTGGGTCGCTTGTGCCAAATATTTGTTGACTCTAATGTAAAATGATTGGAGAAATAAAATATAGACAAGGAGGAAAGAAAAGGTATGACTTTGCCTTCTATGTGTGTAGGGCTTCTGTATCTCTTGTGCCTTAAGACAAAAGAAAAATAAGCATTAGAAAAACTCAAGTTAACATGAGATTGATTTGTTAGTTGACTTATAAAGAGCAAATATTTTTGTTAAATTAAGAACAAGAAAAATATCTTAGAAGAAGTTGAGTAGAATTTCTACTAATAAAGAAAAATATATTTCTAAATATTGTCAGAAGTTACTTAATATACTAGTATTAGTGTAGGCTCTAATGTTAGAGGTCTATTATGTGTTAAGAATTGTGTTGTTTAATGTGAAAGAATAAGTGCTTAAGGTATCTCACCATATTGAGTTGGTTTCTTATGAACCCACGAACATAACTTTTCTATATAGCTCTCTTTCATTAGGAGTCACGTAATGTTGTTCCTTTGGCAGAGGATGTATTGAGTGCTCAAAGTGGGTTGGTTTTATTTTGGTTACTAGGTTGTTATTGAAACCCTTAGATTGTTGATGTGAAGGCTTAGAGATTTGGCCATCTCAAAAGAAAAAATTTGATTAGATCGTTGTTGTTAGTTATAGAAGGTCATTTAAGGATAAAAAAATGTTGTGCATATTGGAAAGACTAGAAAACCAATTGTGTCATTGATTAAGGCTCTAGTTGTGAGATAACCTTGAAATTATGATGGTCTTGAAGGTTTTATTATGATTGTTGTGAATGTTTGATACTGAGGGTCAAGGACGGTGACGAGATACAATGTTTTTCTTTGTTTAGAATAAGTTTCTCCATTACACCAAAGTTGTTGCATAGACCTTTGAACATGTGAAAGTGTTTGACAATATTTGATCACATTCCTTGCGACTACATAAATGCAAGTGCTTCTTCGGAGAGTGTATTAATATTCTAACCTTGGGAAGGCAAACATCAAGTAATGAATATTACTGTTAATTTTGGGACAAAGTTTTTGAGTTTATTATGTTATTATCTTTTGGTTTAGCATGAGTGGGGACTAAATAATCATTTGTCATTTGACCAATCTAGTCTATTGATAATCTTTTGAGACTAAAGCCTGTTCACACCTTAATATATAGGTTATATAGGTGACTTTAAGAGTTAAAAAATGCTAATACAAAAGGATAATGAAATCAAGTACTAGCAAGGTGTTCACAAATGCTTTATGTATTATGAAGAGAAAAAGATAAATGGTATAACTTTTGATAGAAAGGTGAATACTATTGGGAATCATGCAATATTAAATAATCTTTTCTAGTAAAAACACACCAAAAATAAAATCATAAATTTCAATAAAAGTGCACAATAAATTTAACATGATTTAGCACCTCAAGTCCTACATCCAAAAATACTCAACAAAAAGTATTGTTACTCAACATATATTAGCAAAAATTGAAAACCCTCATACAACTTTTTTGAAAAAATTTACAAACTTTCTCGTGTAATTTTTCTAGTGAAAATTGTGAACCTTCTCATGCAACAACTTTACAAGGATAAAATTGCAAAGTTTCCCATAACACAACTAAAAAGTCCTATACACTCTCAAGAAACTTGTTGAGTTATGAGAACAACATTCAAATCAACTCTACATTTTTATAATATATTCTTACTTTTCCCTTCTTCACATTATTCAATGTGAAACTTTGATGAATACACACTTGAGAGCAATAAATACTACATATATAAGCAAGATAAGAGAAATATTAGATTGTATTATTATTCTTCATAATTGTTGATTGATAATTCTAAATATATACTAAATTTTCTTAGTCTATTAAGATAAATTCTACGTAATTTATTATATTGACTTTTGCAATTTAAATTACTTTAGTTATTCAATGATTCTTCACTCTCCATTGTTGGTGGCACAATTGTGGACCAATAGTGCGTGTCCTTATTTTTTTTTATAATTATTCTCCACGGATAACTTGTTATTATTAATACCTTAAATGTTACTAGATTATATACCAATTATCTTTCTTTTGGCACATTGCTTTTTACTATTGATCACACAACCAAAGATTAGAGATCAATTCTATCAAGTCTTATTACTTTTTATTTTATTTTATTTTATTGTTTTATAATCTTTATTCAATCTCAAATGTAAAATCAAGTATCATGTTTATATTTTATGGATTTTTTAATTACATCACTTTTTGTTAATAGTTGTGAATAAATAAGTTATAAAATATCATGCATTATTAATATGTTTATGTTCTTCCTTAATTGCATTGTTGGTGTTCTTATCTGTTTTTTACATTGTGGTGTAATATTTGTCTATTATGCTAATGTTATAAAATCTTCTTTACCAGGATATGATTCTGACTATTTATTTGATTGGACTATTCTAAAATATCAACAGATGCAACAACAACAGATACAAAGTCAACCAATTGTCAGTAATTTCTTTCCTAGTTTAGTTGTTTTAAAAACCTGTTTAAAATAATTGTTGCACCCAATTATAAACCACTATTCCACCATTTTGTTGAGTTTTTGTTAAAGTTTCTATCACAGCCCAAAAAACCTATAACATTTCTCATTCAACTTTAAAATAAAACATTATGAAAAAACAAAATATAATTTCAGACTGCAAAATACTTAACAAACAAATAAAAAAACAAGAGTAAAAAAAGAAGAAAAAGTCATTTCTTTTAGCTTGAGCGAAAATTTTTAGCTTGAGTAAGAATGGACCTCACTTGATCGAAAATTCCTTTGCTTGAGCGAGAATGGACCTCGCTTGAGCGAAATTATCCTCGCTTAAGCAAAAGTTAACTCGAGAGCATATGTTTTATTTCAAAGAACTCACTCAAGTGAGTTGTATCTTGATCACGTGAGATTTGTAAAGTAAATTTTTCTGTATAATTTGCTTGAGCGAGATTCCTCCGCTTAAGAGAAAGTATCATAAAATAATTTCTCAACTAAATTAACTTTTATCTACTACCAAGTACTAACATGCATTCAAGGTTCAAAGTATTATATAAAGTCTTTAGATACATCAAACATATATACATATGTATACAAGGCTAACGAAAGACCAAATTAAGGGTATATATTCCTTAATATGCTTCAAAACATGACTCTACATCTGCTCCTATACATAGTACAATCATCATAGTTCACAACACAACAATACAAACAAGGGTAAGCTAGTGAAGTAATGTTTTCAACTTGAGAAAGTAAAAGGAAATGAAGTGAATATATTTAAGGATTTAAATATCAACTCTCAAGTCAAATACAAATAGGTCTATCATCTAATCACAATCTTTTATACTCTATTCCAAGCCTATTGATTTCACAATGATTCATTTGCAATCATAGTACCTTGATTTCCTTTCAATCTCTAGTACTCTGATTTCATTTCAATCAAAATGATTGTGTATGGGCTCATCATTCATTCATAAAAATAATCATATCATTTCAACCATTCTGAAGCTTGTAGGTGCATATGTAACCATGCTACCATGATTTCTTTTCAACCCCTAGTACATTGGTTTCATTTCAACCAAAATGATTACATACGAGCCTATAACTCAATCATCATGTATAATATATCAATTTAATTATATTAAAGCATATAGATGCATATGTAACCATGGTACTTTGATTTTCTCTCAACCCCCAATACACTTATTTCATTTTAACCACAATGATTACATATGTGTCTATAATTCAGACATCACACATATCATTTCAATTCTATCATACATAACCATATCAATGAAAAAATTTACAATATTCAGAAACAAACCTTATCTATCAAGCTGCCAATATCATAGTTCATACTAGATACATAATCAACCAATTTCATCATAAGACACATTTGTAATAGAAATTGAAACTTAGAACAAAATTTCATGACAGTCAAAGCTTTTAACCTAAGTTACTATTGAAAGACTTAAAACTAGCTTCTCTTACCTGAGACGACGAATCCCCAAATTAATTCCTCCAACTAGACAATGATACCAATCAATGCAAAAGAAAGACCAAATTAAGGGTTTATACTCGTTAATATGTTTCAAAACCTACATCTGCATCTACTTGTGTACATAATATAGGTATCACAATTCATAACAAAACAATACAAATAAGGGTAAGTTAGAGAAATAATGTTTTCAACTTGAAAAAGTAAAAGGAAATGAAGTGAATAGATTTAAGAATTTAAATATCAACTCTCAAGTTAAATACAAATAGGTTTATCATCCAATCACAATCTTTTATACTTTATTCCAAGCCAATTGACTTCATAATGATTTATTTGCAATCATCATACCTTGAGTTCCTTTCAATATCAAGGACTTTGATTTCATTTCAATCAAAATGATTGTATATGGACTCATCATTCAGTCATAACAATAATCATATCATTTCAACCATTCTAAAGCTTATAGGTGCATATGTAACATTGGTACCTTAATTTCCTTTCAACCTCCAATACACTGGTTTCATTTCAACCAAAATGACTATATATAAGCCTATAACTCAATCATCATACATAACATATCAATTCAATCATATTGAAGAATATTGATGCATATGTAATCATGGTACCTTGATTTCCTTTTAACCCCCAGTACACTGGTTTCATTTCAACCAAAATAATTACATATGAATTTATAATTCAGACATCACACATATAATTTCAATTCCTTCATAGACAACCATATCAATCCAACAATTTACAATGTTAAGAAATAGTTCTTGTCTACCAAGCTATTAATATCATAGTTTATACTAGATGCATAATCAACCAATTTCATCATAAGACACATATGTAAGAGAAATTGAACCTTAGAACCGAAACCTATCACAGTCAAAGCTTTTAACCTATGTTACTATTGAAAGACTTAAAACTATTTTCCCTTGCTTGAGACGACGATCTCCAAATGAATTTGTCCAACAAGACAGTGATAATAATCCAAACTCGAGGAAACTTACTCTGATTGAGATTTTAATCGGTTAGAAATGATCACAGATTTCTCAACAACTGTAGAGCACGATCAGATTCTGAAATAGGTGAAGTATGGAGGATGAAATTGAGAAAGAAGGAAGAGGGAGATATGGAGAAGAAGGAAGGGTGAGAGAGAAAGCTAGGTGTGTGTGTTTTGTTTTTACTGGATGGAAGAGGCTACATATGCTCTAACCTTCATTCTCAATATTGATGGCACATAACTTGTATCAATAATGTTCACAGTAAACACTTTAAAGATAAAGAAGAAGAAAACAAATAACGTTGTATGGTAAAAATACTCTTATGACTTAATTTAAGTGTTTGAAGTAGTTATTTTCACTTTTCCAGGCTTCAAATATAGAAAACTAATGCAAGAGTTTGTAGTGCTTTTCTTCTTTTTCATAACTTCGAATCTCTCTTAATAAATTTGCTTTTAATTATGTTTTCACGATTTCATATTTAGGATAAACAAATGGTCTATGGCTTTTTTGATACCTTATGTGTTAAGTATGTACTAATTTATTGAATATCTCACTTTACTATTTTGGAATTGTAGGCTCCACTAGCGGTCCCTACCAGTCTTGAACCAGTGGAAGAGGATAATAATAAAGGTAACTTGAGTCTTGTAATAGGTATCTGAAGAATCAGTTCTTATAATTTTGATATTTTCACAAAAACGCATGGTGTTTGTATTAAGTAATGAGATTTCCATGGTGAGGTTACTAGCTCTTAACACAATGAGTTAGAAATTTGAGGTGACATTTTAATGGCCATTAAAAAAACAAAATATTTGCAGTTATGTACTTATTGTGGATTAAATTTTGAAGATATTTGTTGTTGAAATCGGAAAAGTATAATAACATTTGATATTCTAAGCTTTTGGTTAATATGGTTATTTGTTTCAAGAACATATCTGACATGGCATCATAGAGATAATTCTTTGCAAAAGAATGTTGTTGTATTGAACACAACTGATGCATTATTTTCTTTTTCAGGAGTCAATGGTTCCACTCAAATTGATGTAGAAAGACCATCAATAAATGTTGATCATCAACGTGTTCTTAAAACAACAACATCTAATATTCAGAATCTTAATACCAAAATTCCGTCAGAGAAACATGTATACTCCTCATGAAAGTTTACCATTGTTTTCTTGCCTCTGTTATTTTATTATAAATAATGAGTTAACTAATTATTTGGTTCCTCAAAATGTTTTTCTCTCTCAACTAATGCTACATTTGTGTTACCCATTTTGTTACCTAACAGGGGAGTAGCAGGGAAGAAATTTGAATAATTTAAGAACTATGTCATGTACATAATTTATTTTAGGATTAAATTGTGAGTGAAATACTTTTTCTAGGAACAAATTACTATTTTACAAACTTGATAGAGTTGGCATTATAGAGATGATTTATTAAATGGAAAATCCTATACTCAATTCTTAGGGCCAATAACAATTTCACTATCGTACAGAAATAAATATTTCTAAGATGTATGTCCCTATGTGCTTATAGTTGTTGATTTCACTATATCCGCCCATATATTTGAGTGAAGTAACGCATTTGATAGTAATAAAACTTTTGCAGACTGTGAACAATGGTTCATCTATGTCCACTGCTATGCCCAGAGTCCCCACAGAAAATGTGTCAAAACCAGTAAGGCTAGTAGGAACATCAAATGTGGGTCACGGATTTGGGAGTAGGACTGCTACTTCGGGAGGCATTGTTCCTTCACTACGCCGAGTTTCATCAACAAGAAAATAGGTAAGGGAACATCTAAACTACAATTTTGAACCTTATCTTTGGTTTTTACCATTATGCTTTTGGTCTTATTCTTTCACTTACACACTACTATAGGTAGAGTACTTTAGTAAGTCACTTCGTTTATTTCTTAGACACGGATTTGGAAGTGCACATGTGTTTCTAACTCTGGCAAAATGTTAGGCAAGATGGCTAACCAATTTTCCTGAGCATGACACAAGACTATCAAATGCATTGGTGAATATAACATGATCAGTGAGATAATGCCCCCATTCTATATTTTGGGAAGAGTGAAAGTAGAGTGTGGACATAACTGAAGAGCAATGTATGATTGTACCTGTTGATTGGTTTCATGCCACAAAAAACTGCAGAGAGGAAATGTAACCATTATGGGAGGGATTAAACTCCACTTTCTCCTTCATATATCCCCATTTTTAAGATAATATTATGCCAAAATTTACCCAAAAAAACCCACTTAAACAAACTAGCTAACCACCAAAAATTAATTGAGGGGTTGGCATTTGTTCTGTATTTGTGGTGAATCAAGCATGCATGGGTGATGGGTTGTGACGATGCTTCTGTTGGGCATTGTTATCTATTAATCAATATTTATTTTTCTCTTTGAAGTATTTTTTTTATTAGTAATAAATAATATATTAAATATAAATATAAAAAGGATGTTTCACTCCATATAAAAATAATAGAAAACAAAAATTCTTCTTCAATTCTTTCCAAATACGTAATTTTCTCTAAGGTTATAGCAAAAACTTATACCTTATAAAACAGACTTGTGTATATATTGCATGTACATTTGAAACAAAAATAACACAAATTGTGCATAAAAGTTTCGATGTCAACATCAGCTATATTAAATTAAATAACTGGCTTTCCACAAGCATTTGTTACAAAGAAATTCAGTTGCTTGTGATTAACATTTGTTACAAAGAAATATTATCACATTTAATCCCCCATCAAATGAACTATTTAAAAAGCAATCACATAAACAAATTGCATTCGTTTTACTTTCTTAATTTTGGTGGTAGAACTTAGATTTCAACCTTTTCTTTTTCGTTGCTACCAATTATCTATTCAACAAGGTTAGGTACTGCTAGATCAAATTCCTTTCCATATTTTTTTATTAAATATGTTTCTAGTTAAGATAAAATAACCAGTTTTAAATTTTATAATTGTAATTTATTTTATTTTTCATTTTAATGAAATTTAAAATTATTAATTTTAGTTCTCATAAAAATATGTGAATTTTAATTTAGTCCTTGTATTTTATTTATCTTTTATCTTTGAAAATTCCTATATAATATTTATTTAACTAATATTATCCCATAATTCTAGGAGTTACTTGAAATTGTAACTTACGTTTTGATCAAATTATAAACAATTAACTAATTTCATATAGTACTATATAGAACAAAAGTAATAGAATTTTTTTTCTTATTTTAGAAAAATCAAAATTAAAGATAAAGTTTTATAGGATTAAAACCGAAATTCACTCATTTTATGTAAGACTAGAAAAGGTATTTAATCCTTTTTTTTTTCTATTCCTTTTGATATTCTTACAATTAACTTTAGAATGTTCATATAAGGGGCTAACAGGGATGTATGTACGTGGAGGGTTAAGGGGACGCTATTTAAGCGTATTTGATAATTTTTTTCACTACTTAAAAAAGTGCTATTTTCATAAGACAATGTTTTTTTGAATGAATCTAAAAAATTATAAAATACAAAAGTGATAAATTGATACTAACTTTTCCAAATTGTTCATCTAATATTTAGCGTTCTCACTTCTTTAATAGTAGTATATTATGAGCAAATAACACAATCTCAAATAGAGAGAAAAAGAATCATTGTTACTAAGTCCTACTTGGAAATACTTTTATTGTTTGAAAACTTCATACCATTTACGTATTTCCTTTTCTCTATAGACTAGAATCTCAAATAGTTTTTATAATACTGAAAATAAAAACAACGGAATATATTTTTAAGTATATGAAAATACATATAGGGTAATTATAATATGTAAAAGCTTGGATATCTTTAAGATTTTTTTTATCATCAGATTATTTATATTTGAAAATGTTTGCGCTTTTCTAATATGAAAACTTTATAAATTACTTTTTTTTTGTTTAAAAAAGTTCCAAGTTCTTAAATATGATTAATTTTTGTATTGAGCAACTTGTATATTTTTATAATTAACTATATTTTCTAAATAAAAAATGGTTTAAATATTTACTTCAGTTTTATCATTTTAATGTTAAATTAAAATACCTAATACATAATATAAAATACTAAAAAAATGATATATTAAGTTACTTTTGTATATAAAAAAGATAAAAAATCTAAAAAGTGTATAAAATATTTTAAAAGAATCAACATAAATATGTAGACAAAATATAAACAAATATTTCATCATGGTTTATTGAAAAGCTAATGCTTGCTTTTAAATTAATGAAGGAAATGATAAATAAATTAGTCTTAATATGGGAATGGGAGACTTCTACCTTGGTTAACGTCAGAAATATAAAGATACAAATTCTTTAAAGTTAACTTCTTATTATTTACATCTTTTTGCTTTTGAGGAACTTGAATTCAATTTAGGAAACCATTCACAAACCCGAAAATGAGCTTAGAATTTTAACTCGGTTTAATGTGTGTAATGCAAATGCTCTTAATCTATGGTCCATATTTAATATAATTTAATTAAATATGCAAATATTTTATTGTATTTTCAGTTCACAACTTTAAGAAAATTTATTAATAAAAAAATTGTAAACAAGTTTTTAGCAAAAATTATATACCGAGGAAAAACCTCAATTTAAACATATTTATAACGGTATAAAAGTGTAATAGAAGCTACTTTTAAAAGAGTATGCTTAATTGAAAAAGGAAATCAAGAAATCCTAAAGAATTTATACCTAATACTCAACTATTATATTAATGTTATTGTGGAAAAATTAGCTCGACCACAAAAATAAAAATATACAATAAAAATCGAGATAATCCAAACAATGATCACATAATGGTATGTCTTTTAGACAAAAAAATATCATATATTGATGAACTCTAAAAATGCTACCTTAAAAGTTTGAATAATGAGGATTGAGATAGTTTTTAGAGTATGGTACATATCTTGAGAAAAATAACAATATCAATGACAAGATATTATTAAGAGGAGTTTCTCGATGAACGAAAATCAATAACTGATGTATTTAGATGAAATAAAGAGAGGTTTTAATAATTATTTAAATTGATGATTTAGTTGAACTTTAAAATGTTTAATGAAGTACTTACTACATATTTTAAAATTAAAAACAAGGTATAACATTATATATATATATATATATATATATATATATAAACTAATTTATAGAAACACTCAAACGTAATAAATATCAAAATTATTAAATATATTATATATTTCTTTACTAAGATTCTATCTATTTTTTACTTCTTCAAGGCTTTTTTATCATAATGTCTTGCATTTTTATTTAATTCATGTTTCTCTTTTACACTTTGTGATTCTATTTTTCATGAAAACACAATTTATTATAAAAAATTATGTATGTGGTGGCAGTTTTAAGATGATAGTTCAAAAAAATATTATATTATATTATATAAGTCGACAAATTAACGACTATCACATTATTGAGTTCAAAAGACAACATTTAGAAGTGTCTGATTTGTAAACGGTACCACTTTAATGACCGTGCAGTTTTCACACCCTCTGTATGGTAAATGAAAACACAGTTTTCGTTCCCTCTCACGTTTTGTTTTGTTCCCTCCAAACGTGCAACCTTCCTTCCCTCTAAATGTGAAACCCATTTTCGTTCCAAACCTTCCTTCCCTTCGTTCGTCTCACTTTCGTTCCCATTTTCGTTCACAGTTTTCATTCCCTTTATCTGGCCATTTTCGTTCCCTCCAAAGTTCCCATTTTTGTTCCCTCCACAGACCGTAAATCCCATTTTCGATTGTATTTTCGTTCCCATTGTCGAACCCCTCCACAAACCCGTAAATCCCATTTTCGTTCCCAAATCTTCGCTCCCATTTTCGAACCCTAACTGTTGAAACACACTCATTCCCAAATTTATGTCGCAAATCCCTAGTCGATTAGAGCGATTGAGTGAAACCGTAACCGTTTGGAGCACTTTTTATGAAGTTTGTGACCTTCGACCATTTGACTGGTAAGAGTGTGTTCTTTGTACACCATTTTGTTTTAAAGTTGTGATGTTTTGACTTCGCACTAAGCATTTCCGTAAGAGTGTGTTCTTTGTACACCATTTTATTTTAAAGTTTGACTTCGCACTAAGCATTTCCATCATTTTGATTGCATGTATTTGGGGAAGAAAAGTTGAATAAGTTAGCTTTTGCAGTTCATTTGACAAGACAACTGAGGTATGTTTCATTTTATTTTGTGAGTATTGTAGTTTTTTATTTTCTGAGTCTTAGACGATTACATGTGTGTATGTACTGATCAAGATATAACACGCAACACGCAGCTTTTACTGGTTCTATACTCAGAAATTTTTTAATAAGCAATTCGTGTCATATGATGTGTATTGAGGTTGGGGATATTGCAATTAACGTAAATCATATGACCAAGGCTCAATCCCAGTATACCTTTTTAACATGGCCAATATTTCAATTCAATCTTCTTACAAATTTTAACTATTTTAATCATTATCAATTGATGCGTGACATTTTATATCGTTATACAGTAAAATAACAAATAATGAAAAAATTGACTACAGTGACTACGGATTGTGAGCACAAATAGCTAGTAGTTATAAATCCATACTTAGTTAGACTTGTCACAACTCTATTGCCTGCACAAACCACTAGTTGACCCATGGAAGATAATCGCTTCAGTACTTTAGTCTACATTTGACATGCTAAGCGTAAGTATTTCATATTCCAATTCAACAGTTAAGTAATGGAAATGGACATCTTTATCAAGAAAACGAAAGATGTCAGCTCTATTAGTATGTAACACATACAATTGAAGTTTAACATGTCTCTTAGTTCTTACAAATGTATCAAATATTTATTTTTGTAACAGGAAATATTTTGTTGATTTTGATCTTTATAAATTGTACTTTCTTAATAGTTCTTATAGAGTGTCATGTATCTAGATGTGTCTCATCTCATATTATTCAAAATAATCGCTCATATTGCATGCTTTGTCATCCTTAAAAGATAAAGACCATTTTCAATCTATGATAACCAAAAACCAATGAATTTTCTTATAGGATTAAAATCAAAATTCACCATGTATTTATAGACAGTAAAAAATGCAATTAATCACTTTAGACCTATGAAGCACAGATACGGATATGACACGAACACGGACACGCATATACGGTTAAATTAAAATTTACAGGACACGAGGACACGACTATATATATATATTTATTAAATTTAATCATGTTATAAATTTATTTAAGATGCATCAAATTTAATCATATTATTATCATCATCAAAAGTTTTTCTTAATTTTAAAATATATCTCTAAAAAAGTGTTTTTGTTTTAATTTTCTTATTCATCTTAATTTTCTATATTTAAATAAATTAAATATAACTTAATTATATACTATATAAAAAATTATATTTAAATATTCAATTGAGAAAATATAAATTAAAAAAATACTATTCAAATTTTAAATTTAAATTAATAATAATAATTAAAAAATATATTTAATATAATTAATAATATATTTTTAATATAATTATTAATATAAATTATTTTATTATTATAAAAAAAATAAAACATATATGATATTATAATAAGCATCTTTTCTAGATGCTTCTTCCTGTAGCTTCTTCTTTTTCTTTTTCCATTGAATGTCTTCTCGCTTCTTCCTTCTTCCTTTTTCAAATTTCCTGCCTTTCACACCTCCTTCTTTCTTTCAAGTTTTCATTTTAGATTTGAAATTTTATTTTGGTTTTAACAGTTTTCGTTTTGGTTCAGCTCCTTTGTCCCGGTCTACCACTCTCCATTTTTACCGCCGTGTATATTTTGCGTGTCAGATCACTGAGCTACGTCCGGCCCAACAAGTGGTGTCTGACACGGTGTCGTCCGCGCTCCCGGCGAGTGTCTGTATCCAAGACACGTCAGATGCGGGAAAGCGGCAACAAACTGGCGTCTGAGCTTCATAGCCTCAGACTCATAGAAGCCTTTCGTGTCACTCTCTCTAAAGGATTTTGCAGCTAGTGCACCACTTACAGTTTCTTCTATCAAACTATCATGGGATAGAGTACATAATCAGCAGCTTTCCCAAACTTGTTTTGATAGAACTTTTCATTCCTTTGGCAAAAATATAGAATTGGCTAAAGTCACAATAGAGTAAAGTTTAGATCCAATTTTTTTTTAACGTTTCTCTATAAAGAGAACTTGGTTTTGGACACATTTCTAAAAAAGGTCTTAAAAAATTAAGCAGTGTAATCTTAGACAAGAAAAATACTTCTAAAAAATCTTAGATGAAGGAATTCTTAAATCTCTCAATCCAAGCTTTCACTCCTTTGTCTTACTTTATCTCTTATAAATTAAAAGTTGAGTTATTATAAGGAGAAAATTTAGATACAATCTTTTAGGTATTACTTCTATTGTTCTTCAATCAGAATTGAAGTTTTATTTCAATATGTAACTACAAAATCTTTTAATACAAATCTTTATTACAAACATTACCAAGATATAACTCCAATTCTTTACTACAATATTTAATTTTCTTTGCTATCAATATTTTAGGCATCAGATGTTGCAAGTGGTGCTTTATTCCCAAATCACACTATAGGATCAAGTGGAGGCAGCAAGACAGATTAAATATATGTTGTTGTTTTTTTTAGTATTTCACAAGGGAAGTGTGTTTGAACAATTTAGAAAGTTGTAAAAGTATTAGTCTTGGAACATAATATTTTGTGAACTGTGTTAGAACATAATATGTTGCACTATGAATTATATTAATGTGATATTTTGTTATTACAAAATTTGTGTTATTTTAGTTTTGTTCTATTGGATATGTATGTAACATATATAATTATGAAATACTGGATATAGTTATAAAATACTGCATATATATATTTTTTATTTAATATTATAATTATGATAGTTTGAACTAATATATTATCATTCACCATTTATTATAATATGGCCATAATAAGCGTTGTATTAAAACGTTCATAATGACGTTCAAAGGTATCATTTGTGGTTGTTGGCAATAAAAATAATTATGTCAATTCAATTAACATTATTTACATGTAAAAAAACGACACTTTATAAAAGGCATTATATGGTGCATACTGTAGCGTTTAACGTAAAAACACCATTTTATATATTGCGGCGACCAGATCTATGGCGGTACGTGGAAACGCCGAACATGTAAAAAGTGCATTTCTAATCGACGCTGTATAAAAAAAATTGCCATTGCATACGCAATTTTTTATAGTGATTATAATAAAATGTTTATGCAATGTTGTTAGAGAAAAGTTCAACACCAATAATTTTCGAATTATCATTTAATGGTATATTATTAGACAATAAGTTTGGTTCAAATTAGACGATCTGATGAAATTTTTTCACAAACTTATAACAAATTCTCTATATTAGATTAGTTATAGTCAAAATAACATGAAATAAACACCGAAATGAAGGAAGGAGTTTACATAGTATCTTTATGTTGGTTCATTTAATCACACAGACTACTTTCAGTTCCTGACCAACTAGTTAGGTTCAACTAGGTAGACTATCATTGCAAACTACTCACAAGTATTCTTTGAGCTCGTAGCCACTCTTGGCTAACCTCATTAAAGTATTATTTCCACAAGCCACTTTTGACTTAACCAAGTATTCTTAACACAAGTCACTTCTGGCTTAACCTAAGTATTCTTTCAACTAGTCACTCTTGGAGAATCTCCAGTATTCTTTGAACAACTAGTCATCCCCCACCCACTTCAGCCTATTTTGTCCTTTCCTATTCCATTGAACACTATTAAGCTCAGAAGTTGCGCTTCTAGATGTTTTTCCCACTCAAACCTCTCCCTTCTCCAGCTTAGATTCCAACTCGTACACCTTCCACTCCAGCTATGACCCCAATCCATAAGATCGTATATCTCACTGTCTTTACACTATGAAATGCTAAACAACCTTGGATATTCTTCTTTCAGCACTTTGCCATCTACCCACCTATCCTCCCAAAATTTGATAATCCGCCCATCTTCCAAAGTCCATTGCATTTGACCATCAAACCAGTTTCCTTGTTGTTCATTTCCACATACTCTGCATAAGTCCTTCCACCATGAAGATTGTTTTCTCTGGATCATATTTACTTTTATACTCCTCTAGTCTCCATACCTTGCTTTCAAAATTTCTTTCCATAACCCCTACCCCATATTTCCTAACCCCGACATAATATCCTCCTCTTGACACGTGAGTGAATTTAAAAAAAAAATTGGTGTCCCTCGAGTTAAAATTAGGGATTTCAAGAGAGATATTAACTATTGGGTATCATTTTTGTCTTACGCTTACATTTTTCTCTTCGGTTTTCTTCTCCTTCACCTTCTCCTTCTCCTCAACCTTAGTGCCTCCTCCTCAGCCTCGCCGCCTTCTCCTCAGCCTCGCTGCCTCCTCCTCTCATCCTTTGTGTGGCGTGGTGCCGTTTTTATTCTTACTACTTTTCAATTGTATTTAGTGTGGTGTTACTTTCTCTTTTCACTGGTTTTCATTTGCATCTTTTTTGTTCACTGTTTTTCTGGGGTTCGTTTGGCTCCATTTTCGGCTTCTTCAATGTTCGTTTGGTGTGCGCAAGCTTCTATTTGCAAAAGGTTAGGAATTTCGTAAAATTCGTTAAAAATAGTTAGAAGTTTATTTTTGACCTAAATTTTTTATCAACATCTTGATTTAGCGTATAGTTGATGGTTGAGTTCTTACATTTTATCAGTTTATCATTGATTTAGGGTTTGAAAAATTTATGACAAAAAAACTTCAAATGACCATAACTTTTGATAGAGAGTTCGGATTGAGACCCTCCAAAAATGAAAGTTGCTCAAAATGGGGTAATGAAGCTCTTGGGTTAATGCCGAAGGCGTTTGAGCCTCTAGAAATTCAAAAATTCCATCATTTAGGTTTTTTTTTTTAGTTATTTTTCACCCATATTTTTAGATTGTAGCCTTTTATTACACATATTTATACTTACTAGAAAATTCTAAAATTTTTTGTTGTGTTTTCTTATATCGATTAGAGATTTATCAACCATTATTATTTTTTTAAATGACTTTTTACATTTGTTGTAAGCTACAACCGATGTAATAGATGACTTTTTATGGTTCTAGCTTACAATTGACGTAAAAAGTCATATTTTTCGTCGGTTCCAGTTTCAACCAATGTAGTATCCACCTCTTTCAATTATTTTAGTTAGGTATATGATGTCAATTTCTATTTTCAATCGACGTAGTGACGTACATATTACGTTGGTTGCATAACTGATATTGTATGTCCAAGACTTTCTACGTCGCTTGCATCTACTTCGATTGCATAACCGATATAGAATGTCTTCCAGAACTGACGTAGAAAGCCATTTTTCTACTAGTGGAATGTGAGCTATTCTTTTATGCCATAACTAGGAATCATCATTTTTCTATAATCAAATATTCAAAATTTGATGCAGCAAGTTCAATATCTACCATGTTCAATATCTAGCATGTATATGTTGTTAACTCACTTACCAGCCCTAAGAACTTTATCAATTTTATATTCACATGTTAAACAAGATTTGGTTAATTAGTAATTTTGTGACCTTTGTCAAACAACTCACTAATGCTCAACAAATTGTGTTTCAACCCCTTAGCATGAAGTATATTATGAATGATAATAGAAGCAAAATCTCTATATCACCACAACCAAGGATCATCCCTTTATTATTGTCACCAAAAGTGACATATCCCTCAGATTTCAGTACCAGATTTCTGAATTTTGAAGCGTCACTAGTTGCATAGATCAGGTTTAGGTTATTTACAATGTCTGTAAATTGTTTTTCCACATCTGCAATAATTTCTCCTTGTTGCATCTTGAAAAGTTCATATTCTTGAATGTTTTCTAACCCTCTTCGCATAAGTGGTTCTATCATATGTCACTTCAAGAACATCCTACATTTCTTTCATGGAAGTGAGATATGAAACCTTGAAAAAACTCATCAAGATTTAGTGTAGCAGTAGTTATATTTGTTGTCATGCAATCATATTCAATTTTCTTGCTCTTAATTTCACACTAGTCAGACCCAAGGTTTTTCAACAAATTCATTATTCACCAAGTGTTTTCGAACAAAAACCCCATTTATTATAGCATCACAAAGTCCTCTGTCAATTGACTTAATAAATATTTCCATTCTAACATTCCAAAACCGATAGTTAACACCTCCAAAAATTATATAGAATCTTAATAGAAACCTACAACAAAAGACATTAAAATTCTAAAAAGATAACAAGAGAGAAAGAGAAAGATGCATAATTATTTTATACTAGTTCACTCTGTTGGATCAAGCACTTGTCGATAGACTAAAAGATATAGTTGATAATTAGGGCACAACTCTTTCTAGTTAAGAGAGTAGTAATTTAAGCATCACATTCGATTATGACTTGGCCCACATAGCAGATGCCAAGGGACAATTTGTGAAACTTGCAACAATCTCGTCCTAAACAATTGCCTTAGTGGAAATCAAACTTGTAACTTAAATTTGATACCAATTGTTGGATTGAGCACTTATCACTAGGCCAAAAGCTATAGTCGATAATTAAGACACAACTCTTTCTACTTAGGAGCGTATCAACCCAAGTGTCACAATTTGATTGTGACTTGGCCCACCTGGCCTATGCCATGGGATAATTGACGCCACTTGTAACATACTCTTATACAAGAGCTACATTCAATTACTTGACTACACTAGTCAAGTTTCCACTAAAGCAAAGCAATATGAGAAAACGCCTAGAACCTCCATCTTCAACTATACAAGAGAATAACACTACACCGGTAACTCTTTATTACTGAGTTGATTCTAAAAACCCAATTCAAATCAACAACCTTACAAGATGTGAAAGAATTACAATTGAGACAATATCATCTGAACAACCAAAAGTACAACAACAAAAAAATTCAAGTGAACACACTTAGCCAAGAGAATTGATATTGAAAACACCAAAAGAAAACTCCAAGAAAATATCTTTGCTCAGTACAAGCTTTCTCTTATATTTGAAAAAGATATAAAACTCTGTTTTTTCAAAAATTGTGTCAAATGATATGAAAATAAGAAAATTTTATAAAATATGCTTTGTCAATTGGATTAAAACTAAGTTTTAATATCTTAATTTCACTTATTAATGAAAACAAATGGATTAGTTTGTACTTTTAACATATTAAAATAAATTGATCACATCTATTTGAATAGAACAATTTTAATATGTTGAGAACTCACTTTATCATACTGAAATTGTTTTTTAAAAACTATTCAAGATTTTGTAGTGATTTTAATAGATTGATTCAATAAAATAATCTATTAAAATATCCACCGTAGTCCTATTGAACTTTAATAATGAATATTACAATGGATTTAAAACACTTATTAATTAGTTAAAATTATCTTGTCCCCTAAGTTCTAAACAATCTTTAAAGACAACTTTCTTTTAATTGAGAAATGATCAAACAACTTGGAAAACAACTAAAAACTAATAAACACACACACTAATATATATATAACTCTTTTAAACTTCTTTGTAAATCTCAATTGATTGGATTCATCAAATACATAGTAGGAGTTTCAACTATATATCTATGTTTAAACTCATGAAGAATAAATATAACTGGATAGTTTGAAGAGACTTTTTGTAGTTAGCCTAAGAAGACATTATATATTCGGATAGTCAAAAATAATTTTATATACTGATATCATATGTGACAATGATAATACTTATTCTTTACTTTGACTACTAGAACTCAATATTAATAGCATTGAAAACTAGACTATGTCCAATTTGAGGTAAACCAATAAATAGTATGTGTTCATACCTTTCCTTTTAGGAACACTATCATATGACTATCCTCTTTAAAAAAGTTTTGAAGAGGTTTGATGAAAATGTGAAGCACTCTAGATATTAATGGTTATAACAATTTAAAATTCGAATATTACATATTATTTAAAATTTTAAAATTGTCTGTTCAGTGGCCACACCGTTTTCTTAAGTACAAAAGGCTCAACTAAGTTTTGAAGATGAAAAAGGGATTCTCAGTTCACTGATCGATCGTTTATCTTGGTAAACATCATATATTATAATCTATTAACCATAAAGTTAACCTTCTGAATTATTTTCTATTAACTGAACCACTACAAGAAAAATTACTTTTAGAAACTAATTTATTAGTCTCTAAAATGATAAAATTGGTCACTAATTTAATTAGAGACTAATTTAGAGTTCAATAATAATAAGTAGAATCTTGATAACTAATTTTAAAAATCAATTTAGATCCTGATTTAGAAACCAATTTAGTGACAAATTTCATTGAAACCAATTTAGTGACCAATTTCATTGAAACCAATTTAGTGACCAATTTTATTGAAACTAATTTAGTGACCAATTTCATTAAAATCAATTTAGTGAACAATTTATTCAAATATGAATACCAAAAAATGATCACTATATTAGTCTCTAAACAATGATAATATTATACTTTTCAATTATTGAATTTATGATATTATATTTTTTTTCTTGTTAAAATAATTTAGAATAGAAAAGTAAAGTTGTTTTTTAATTTGACACAAGAAATAAAAAATATTTGGATTTCCATATATAACCTTGTGAAAATGATACACTATTACATCTCATGACAACACAGTATTAACAAGTACTATACAAAAAATAAAATCCAAGTTAAAATAGAAAATGATATATTATTGCATCTCATGGCAACAGAATATTAACAAGAAATTTCAACTTTGAACCAATGATTTAATTTGTTTATTTTGTTTTGATAATGTAACTTTTTCTTTTTCTCATTAGACCACGTACTTCTTCCTCTCGTGCAATGTAACACAAAATAATTGTATCACTTAGTGAGAGAATGCAACATGCAACATAAAATAATTTCTTACAAGTTACCGTAAACATTAAATTATCCTAACATTATCAAAGCATGGTATTTTCTTATCGGGTCATAAGTTTGTAAAATCTAACATGTTAATGAGTACATACTAATTCCACCTAAGTCATGAAATAAGATTTTCTGTCTACACATTTCAAAACAGTGTCCCAAACCACGTAGCTCCTTATTTCACAAGACCAAGATGACTAAATATTTTCCTATTCTATAATAATTTCATGCTTTATTTTTCTTTCTTAAGAGAAAAGTTTTGTGGAACTGTTTTGACCACAAAACACTCTTTCTCAAATAAGTTTTGAGAAACTGAGATCATTGAAATTAATGTTCTTCCAGGAATGCAAGAGGTTCTGACGAAACCATTTAGGAATGCTTCCACGAATTCTGTTATGAGAAAGATCTAAAATTTGCAGACTTTGCAGTGTTGCCAAGAATTTTGGGAAACTACTTACGTTACTTGAAGATAACTTCAAGTATTGAAGGTTGGGTAAGACGTAGTCAAAATTATTTTCAAAGTTTACAAAGAGAAAACTATTGTGAGAAAGATAAAAAAAAAAAAAAAAAAAAAAAAGCTAGAGCTCTAAGGTTTGAAAATTGATAAAAGTCCACATGTCCTTGCAACTTGTTGAAACTGAGATCAATGAAATTAATTATGAAAGTCTAGGCATATATTATGCATGAAAACTTCACTTTAAAAAGGTTAAGGTCTTCACATGCACAGAGACTTCTATCTTTTCATACAAGTCATTTTATGATAAGGACTTCTACCTAGAAATAATTACAAAAACACTAAAGTGATAAAGATGATAATTTCTTAGTGGAAAATAATTAAAACCCAAAGTCATCATCTAGGTGATGACTTCTCCATAATGAAGTTATACACCTTAACATGACATACCCATTTTTTAAATTTTTCCAAAAATTACTCAAATCCATAAATTCTGGAAAAAAAATTGTACTATTTCGGTGCAAAAACCAATTAACTCCCCTCTCCCCTTTACTGATTAACCAACCTCCTTCCTCCACATATTCTATCATAAAATAATGAATAATAATAATATAATATTAATAGTAAAACAACATTGATAAGATAATCATAAGGTCATTAGTTGCAAGATTATTTACTTATATCATCATCAAAAAGCTTGCATGTTCCACAGAAGTACTTGCTCATACAAACACCACAATTTATATAGTTCTGCTGAATCTGGAAGCAGTTAAAATCAGTAGAAGAAGAAATTAGCAATGCAGATTGTAAGTGACAAAATGTAAGTTCAAAGTGAACTCACAGGAATAATGAAATATCTGGCAGAACCTTCAGAAAGTACTAATCTTAAATTCCCTTACCAAATACACTATTTTGTTACCTTAGTGCCTGTAAATGCACACATATGTATTCACATGCAGTGGGATTTTCTTTTTATTTAGCATGTATAAAAATAAGAATCAAGCAGAAAGCCACTAAAAAATTTTCGAACTCACCTCTTGTTCTGTCCCACAAAGTGAACAAATCATCTGCGTATGACAAAATTATTTCATTAGCATTGAGGAATTCCTTGATCATCATGAAATAAAAAAGCAAGATATGAAAAACAAAATTATTAATATTCCAATTGGAACTACCTAAATAAAAAAGCCATACCAATTTGACTTGGTGCAAGGGAATGTCATGTCTATCCTTCTAATCAATGTTGATATCAATCTGCGGAAAACATGATAATAAAAGTAAGTTCCTGAAAAGTAGAAGGTAATGCTACAACATAAGAATGAAACACTGTCAGACCATTCCATGATCATTATAAGTCACAATTGAAGAGTCACGCTTTCATTACATTAAAACAACATAAGGCTGAAAACAGTTATATGCTTTTCCTAATTTAAGCAACTCAAATAACAACTACTCAAATTAGTTTAGCGAGCCTTGTCTCCATGGGAAAGGAGGCAGGGGGTATAGAGAGATATGTAGATAAATAAAAGACCAAAGTAAATGGAATGGAAGACAAAAGTAAGTTGAATACTCTGCGGGACAGTGCTCTACATATAGTTTACTTTAAAAGCAACCAAAGAATGACATTGGCAATTAACAAAAGAAGCACTCAAGAAAATTGGTACAAATGCACACAAAATCTCTAGAGTCGTTCTAGTTACGACGACCACCATAAATTAAATAAAACCATTGTCTAATGCTGCCTTAGAGGAATTTACTTACTTTTGCCTCATTGTGACAATGTCGGCAATCAAAAATCTCATTGCAACAGGGGACCTGATTCGGCATCTTCTCCTGTAATGTTGACATCTGCAGAGAAAGCATAACTTTAACAAAAACAGGACAAACACTTACAGAGTGGAGAAGAGTTCGCGAACAGGAAATTACCCATACTCCATATATCCCTTCTCTCGCAAGTCATTGATATTTATGGGGTCTGTTGATTGACATGATTCTTCTCCAGGCAAGTCTTCCGTATTTGATTCAGGAGGGTACACTTCCTTCTCAGTCATATGTTTAATGTCATTGCACTCGAACTGCAGAGGCTCAAAGTGCATTGCTGCCACCTCTCCCATGGTAATGGTAATGGATCAAGTCTCATTCTGGAGTCGCTAGTGAGAAGAAGATATACTAATTTTGACAAGTGAGAGATTGTGGAGGGAACATCACCGCTGGTTCCATAGCAAGATAAGGTTAGATGGGTGAGGTTGACAAGGTCACCAATGGCGGAGTGTATTGAAGATAAGTTTTGTGGAATGGTTTCCGATACTCAATCTTTGCTTCAGCGGAAAGATGTCTGTTAAATTCTTTGAGCTTAAGTTAGTAATAAGTATTCAGAATGTTAAGAGTTGGTTAAAAAACGTAATGTTCATGTGAGCTCAATCAATCCTTTTCTGAACTTTTGACACTAATGTTTAATCCTTTATATACATAGTCAGCTGAATACATCTCAATCATATCCAGTACATAAACATACAAATCGCTTAGCAATTTTGTAGTCACATATTCAAATATCATAGATACTTCTTCACATAATCAATAAAATAAGGATAAATGAGAGGCTCATTAGAGAGTTAACCAAATTTACCTGGGTTCCAAAGGATCACGCTCGTGAGACACAAGCTGTTGTAAGCTGATAATCACATTAGAAGCCGCCAATACAGGGTCTATAGAATTTTGGGGAATAGCTGCATGACCTCCCTTTCCACTAATAATTGCTCCAAAGCCACCACTTCCGGCCAACATTGGCCCAGACCTTAAGGCCAGTTCCCCTACTGAAATGCCGGGTAGCACATGTAGTCCAAAGATAGCAGTAACATTTTGCAAGACTCCATCATCTCAGATTTTCATCTCTGCTAAATATGTTTGAATTTTAAACACAACAAACTATACCTGTAACGGTGTTACGCTCCTACGTCACCGCAATGCACGGTCAAAGAGAAAACACAATCTCGTTACAGAAAAAAAAACCTTTATTTCTTTATGTTCTCAAAACAATCAAACAAAGGAACCACCGTTCCTTTCTCACAGAAATGTTTTTGTCAACCTCTCAAAAGAATTTTCCAAAAGTCCCCTATTCACTGGCGAGAGTTGGATTTATATGACATCTAACCCTTTACAACACCTCTAACCGTTACTACCCTTAATGGTTTTTTATCCTTCTCTCGTAAACTCTCCAAATTCTATCTAGACTATGTTGAACCACTTTATGTTGGTCCTCAAGTGTAGCAATACTCCCCTCCAAATCAACCACCTTGTCCTCAAGGTGAATTTATGGAAATTGTTCTTTAATCATTTCAATATCTATTGAGGATCCATGGGCTGTCACTGTTATTCTTCCTAAAATCTCTTCCAGAATCATTTCCTGCCCTTGTCCTTGCAGATCCGGTAGCATCTCAGATTTCACATGGTGATTCCCAATTGCCTTCTTTAACTGTGATACATGAAACACTAGATGAATTCAAACGTGGTATGGAAATTGTAACCTGTAAGCTACAGCTCCTACTCTAGCAATCACAAGAAAAGGACCGTAATATCGAGCTGATAACTTTGGGTGAAGCTTGGTATGCACTGATTGTTGTTGGTGTGGCCGAATCTTCAAATAAACCATGTCACCCACCTCAATGTCTACCTTTCGCCAATGTCTATTTGCAAACTTTGACATCGGTCCTATCTGATTTGGGGTGGTATGAAGTGCTCATTTTTAACACAGTTCCTTGCAACTTGAACATCTCTTTCCAAAATATACTCATGAACATGGGATCCCTATCGCTAACAATGGCTGCCGGAATTCCGTGCAGTTTCACCACCTCCTTCATAAAAATCTCTGCCACTATCCGGGCAGAATAAGGATGCTTGAGTGGAACAAAGTGCCCATATTTGCTTAATCTATCCACCACAACCATGATAGCATCAAACCCATTAGATTTCGGTAGTTTCACTATAAAATCCATACTCACTTCTTCCCATACAACCTTTGGTATAGGAAGCGGCTGCAGCAATCCCTGGGACGAGCTAGCAAGGTACTTATTCTGCTGGCATACTAGGCAAGCATACACATATTTTGTTACGCATTTCTTCATTCCTTTCCAATGCAATGATTGAGAAATTCTTCTATAAGTTCTGAAAATTCCCAAATGACCTCCTGTTGGAGTAGCATGAAACTCCTTTAACAATTGAGGAATCCAAACTGAGGTAGGAGATAACACCAGTCTTCCCTTACAGTGCAATTTATCATTCTCCAAGGTATACTTGCCATTTGAGCTTGAATCCTTCTACAATTCCTTTATGATCTTTTGCAGATCCCCATCCTTCAGCACTTCCTCTTAAATATATTCTGCACCCGGCCAGTATGGTCTAGATATGACCAACAATTCTACTTTTTCTGATGCAGTATCCTCCATCATCCTACATAGAGCATCTGCTACCTTATTGGTCTTTCCTGCTTTATACACAATATCAAAATCATAACCCATTAATTTTGCTAACCAATTTTGTTGATTTTGGATGCTACCCTTTGTTCTAACAAATATCTCAAGCTTCTTTGATCTGTGTACACTGTGAATTTCCTCCCCAACAGATAAGGCCTCCAATGTTGAATGGCTAACACTAACGTCATCAACTCTTTCTCATATATTGATTTTGCCAACGATGCTTCCACCAAAGCTTTACTGAAAAACGCAATTGGTCTCTTATTTTATGATAAAACAACACCTATTCCCTTGCCCGAGGCATCACACTCAATGCAAAAAGGTACATTAAAACCTGGTAATATTAAAACTGGCGCATAGGTCATAGCCCTTTTCAGTTTATCCATAGCCCTCGTACTCTCATCAGTCCATCCAAAGCCTCCTTTCTTCAACAACTGAGTCAATGGTCGGGCTATTTTCCCATAATCTTGGATAAACCTCCTATAATACCCTGTCAAACCCAAGAACCCTCTCAAAGCATTGAAATTCTTAGGTGTCGGCCACTGTTCAATAGCTGCCACCTTCTAAGGATCCATCTTAACTCCTTCCCTGGATACCACATGCCCCAAGTAGTGTACTTCATGTTGACCAAACTCACATTTATTCATGTTGGCAAAAAATTGGCTTTGCCGTAGAGTCTTTAATATTATTTGAAGATGCCCTAAATGATCCTCCCACATTCTACTGTAAATAAGAATATCATAAAAATAACAACCACAAATCTTCTTAAATAATTCTACAGAACCTCATTCATCGCGCATTGGAACGTGGCCTGTGCATTGGTTAGCCCAAACGGCATAACCAATGACTCATAGTGCCCCTGGTGCGTGCGGAAAGCAGTTTTCTTGATGTCGTCCTCTTGCATTCGTATTTGGTGATAATCGACCTTCAAGTCAATTTTTGAAAAATAGGAAGATCCATTTAATTTATCAAGTAATTCCCCAATAACTGGTATAGGAAACTTATCGGGTATAGTAGCCTTGTTCAATGCCCTATAGTCCACGCAAAACCTCTAACTCTCATCCTTCTTTTTGACTAAGATGACAGGGCTTGAAAATGGGTTGTTGCTGGATCGGATGATACCCGCCTTCAACATCTTACGCACTTGTTTTTCAATTTCTGTATTCATTAGATGGGGATACCTATATGGTCTCACATTAATTGCTTCCACCCTCTCTTTCAAGGGTATTTAATGGTTATTGTTCTACTCGGTGGTAATCCCTTGGGTTCTGCAAACACCTCCTTATTGTCTTTAATAATTTCTTCTATTTCTCCTCTTTGTTGGAGTGTTAATTCTTCGCCCCTAGTCCCTATTCCTCCAAAGTCTTCTTTTTCAATTTTCCAACACATCGATACTGTAGCAATCTCCTTTTCTTTCTTTAAAGATTGGGGTTTGACTATCTTCCTTGCAAGGACAGGTCCCCTCTTATGTGTATCATTTGACCTTGATCCATAAAGCTCATCGACAGAGTCTTCTAATTTATTCTAACGTCCCCCAACTTGGCCAACCATGCAACTCCAAGAATAATATCCACTCCACCAAATTCAAATAAGAAAAACATCTCTTTGACAGTGTAGCCCTCCAGCGCCACTTCTAACACACAACACCCTTCAGTCTCCTTCCTTTGACCATCTCCTAGTACGTAGGAGTGCATTCTTTGGGTATTCCTAATTCCTGAACCAACGTTGCTGATATAAAATTGTGACTCGCGCCACTATTGATCAACACCATTGTTCTTCTTCCTTTAACCTCTCCTTGTAGCTTCATTGTTTGCGGAGGAGTCAGCCCACCCGCAAACAACACTGACAGGTTCATGGAAGACTTTCGATTTCCCTCTTCACCTTCCTCTTCTTCACAGTCTTGCCCCCTGTTGCTCGTTCCCTTCATCTTCGTCTAAGGTGTTTGTCAGGGCACCTATGTCCGTAGCTGTAGGCTCCTCCACAATGGAAGCATCGTCCTTCCTTTCTTCTCCTCACGTATTCCGGATAAGGAAGAGTCCTTGGCCCTCTATTCCTCTATCCTTCTCCTCCGTTCGTTCCATTTCTCACCTCCTTGTACCCTCCTCCTGTTTCTCTTCTTGTATTGTTTTCTCCAATAGATCCTGCAACCCCTTGCACCCCCTTGGAGTTCTTTGTTTTTGCTAACACCCCCATTCTGCCCTAATAACGAGATTGGGAGGTTCGCTAGATCATTCCTCCACCTTTCTCCATTGTACTGTCCTTACCTCAATCAAGAGTAATCTCCATGGCCCTCATCAACTCCTTTGGAATATGTAATTGAATTTGATTACGTATCTTGACCTGTAATCCCGCTAAGAAGTATCCCAGTAATTGTTCTTCCATCATATTGGGAGCTTGAGATACTAAAAGTTCGAATTCTTGGATGAATTCTTCCACGCTCACCTTTTGTTTGACCTTTGCCAATTTCTCAAAGATCGAGCTTCTTTCCCTTCCTCCGTACCTTCGAAATAGAGCCTCTTTGAGCTCCTCCCATGACGGATTGATTGCCTTCTATCTCCAAAAGTTGAACCAATGATTGGCGCCCCCTTCCATGGTGATAAAATCAATTTTTAATTTCTCCTTGTTCGTTATATGTTGTATCTCAAAAAACTTCACTGCTCTCGCTACCCATCCGTGAGGGTCAATCCCTTCAAACGTTGGTAACTCAATCCTTCTGGTCCAAGATTTGGTTCTTCTTCCACCTGTCATATCTTTCTTCGTTCCTCGCCCTCAATTCCTTTTCTACCTCATCATTCACCGAATTTTCTCCTTCAGATTTCTTGTCCCCTTTCCTGAGTTCTTTCATCAATTCTTTCATCTCACACATATCCATCATCCCTTCTTTGATGGTAGCAATGTCCGCTTTCATCTCTGTAATCGTCCGACTAGTTTTGCTGGCCCACTTCTCAATAGCTCCCACTCGCTGCTCCATATTCCCCGATTGACGTATCCGGTAGGTCGGAGCAATTGTTATGCTCCTACGCCACTACAATGTACCGCCAAAGAGAAAACACAATCTTGTTACAGAAAGAAAGAACCTTTATTGCTTTATGTTCTCAAAACAATCAAACAAAGGAACCACTGTTCCTTTCTCACAGAAATGTTTTTGTCAACCTCTCAAGAGAATTTTCCAAAAGTCCCCTATTCATTGCCGAGAGTTGGATTTATATGACATCCAACCCTTTACAACACCCCTAATCGTTACTACCCCTAACGGTTTCTTATCCTTCTTTCGTAAACTCTCCAAATTCTATCTGGACTATGTTGAACCACTTTATGTTGGTCCTCAAGTCTAACAAATGGTGTGCCAGTAATGAGGAGACGATAGTTTGTGTTGTATAGGCTCATTGTTCTTGACAGAAGAGAAAACTACCATATTAGGACTTGTTATTCCTCTGAACTCATATAAGTAGCCAAGCAAAGATATAGTTTGCATGGTTTTTCCAAGCTCCTGCAAAACAATATATTTATTCGTATTTCATCATAGTTTTTATTAAATCTATTCATTTCATCAAAGTAAACATCACAAGGCAGTTATTTAAATGAGATTTATCTGAGACAAGCATCTCTACCTACCATTTCATATGCTAGAATTCCATTTATGCCATTCTTATACAATCATATTAGCCAGTTTAGCCCAGCAAATTGGTAATCCCTATCTTCCCTTGGATACCTATTGAACAAACAAGACATGCCAAATTCAAGTGAACAAAAATTTCAATAACATTAAATATGAATAAAAAGAATCAACAAGCTACACAAACAAAACTCAAAATATTAAAATCAAGAGCAATACATCATCATACTGGATAGCCATGCACAAGAATCTAGATAACATTTTAAGGTATAAAATACAATTCTCCAATCAAATTACAACATATTCAAGATATTTCATAAAATACCTTCCTTTTGCCTTCTTTTGAGTAGATTGATCACCCTTGGCAAAATGAGCATGACAGAATATATTAATCTACTCTTTCCTCTCTATTATTCTGCATCAAGCATGACAGAATATATTAATATTTTACTTTAAAAACAAATTAACATTATATAAAATTAAATAACATCTTTTGAATAATCAATACAAATCATATCAGAAGTAATGGTACATTTTGGGCATCCCATATCTTCTAAATCTTTTGTTTTCTTAGTTGTTGCATTTCTCTCAATACGGCCTTCTCAAGCTTGCTAACTTGAGGATCAACATTACTCTCATCTTACAGCCACCAAACAGTTAAAAAACATAAGACATGTGAAAACCACACTTCAAAGGACAGATACATAGTGAAAGAGACAAAATCCTGATAGCAAACAAAAATACCAAAATGCAGTTCAGGAAGCGATATCCAAACTAGTAGCAAACGGATTTACCTACGAAACACAGTGAAGAACCCTAGCGCAAAATAAAATACGAAAATGTAGTACATGAGATGAAATTAGAGAACGTAGCATATGAAGATACATAGATCATGATTAAGAATTACCTGATTATTGTCATAGTCGTCAACGGCGGCGACTTCATTTGGAGGATTATCGTTCTCGCTAGTGCTAGCGCCACTGCTTCAAGAAGAAAAAGAAAACCATACCCGATTGTAAGAACAAATTGAAGTCCGTGATAACTAAGGTTAAATTCAAATCCTTATGTTCGATAATAGTACAAGTCGCAAGCATGAGACAGAGAACAAGAAAAGTCGCATAGAGTGAGAAAAGCTTCCTTTGAGGGACAGGAGAATGTGAGAGTTATCATTCACGTATCAGTGACAATATTAATAGTAATAGTGGACTGAGAGAATCAGGAAGATGAACAAGAATAAAAGCGTGAATAAGAAGATAAAGATGAGAAAGTGAGCAAGAAGAACGGATAATAGTCAAGAATAAGAGGAACACAATTAATTTACTTAGATTTTTCATTTTTCTATAAGAATAAAGACACTCTCTTCCAATTTTAACCAAGAAAATATTATTCAACTTCACAACAAGGATGGTGATTTGAATATTCAAATTTAATTAATTTACAAAATTTTTAATTTAAATAATATTTTAAATTTATTATTAATTTAAGTTTATATTTAACTAACATTAAAAGATTGAAATATATGTTTAAATTAATTATTGTTTATTTAAAAAATAGAAATTAGATACCAATAATTTTTAGTCTCTAAAATAATGTTTAAATTAATTAATATAATGATTAATTATTTTTTATCTTTAAATTACTTAATATAGTGATTAATTATTTTTAATCTCTAAATTAGTTATTAATTAATGATTTTTTATTTTTGATCTCCAAATTAATTAATACAGTAATTGATTATTTTTGGTCTCTAAATTAATTATTATTTAATGATTCGTAATGGTTGAGTAATACAGCAACAAAACGCTTTCATTATCATAAGTCTGAAAGTTATCAAAAAGTTACCGTTTAACTCGTTTTTCTGATATTGGAAACCGTTCTTGAGTATCTTCAATGTAATAATTAATTATATATGGAGAGAGAGAGAGAAATTCTATTTCTTCTTTGATTATTACAAATAATAACCTATACACAAATAATTATATAATAAGTAGTTACGCAATTTGACCTTAGTTTATCTGTGTATATATATCTTCAATTAAAACCACAAAGTAAAGTTTACACTCACTGGTTACAAAGTTGTCCTAATTCCACGATCAAACATCCGAAGCTAAATGTTTCAGCTCTAAATCTGTTGAGTTTCTTCCTTGTCCTGCAAACCATTGCACTGTTCGTTGAGCAATTCCCAACCAAATCCTCTTCGTCCTCTCTTCCCTCTCGTTATTCCCACTTGATGCCTCACTTGGTTCCATTCTATTCTGCTTGCGTGTTTCTATGAACCTTGGAACATGAGCAATATCAGACATAGATCTCTTCTCAGCTGTATTCAATAACGTGAATGAACTTTCATCCTCAATGAAAATAGAGGAAAGCCTCGAATTGCCACAAAAAATTTCATTTGAGGGAGAGAATCTTCCTGTTGAAACGTGATGAATCATCTCACTCTTCAATGATAACATGTCCGAGGAGTTAAGATCACTCCACCTGCTTCTTCTAAAAACATCAGAGACAACAATTTTGTGATAGAACTTGTGCACGTGTGTCCCATTTGTTCCGTAACCCTCTTGGTCAACGAGAAACTTTTTTTTGTTGCTCCTGCCCAAATTCCAAAACCTGCTTCCCATGTTAAACCTAGATGATGACGACCCTTGATGGGACGGTTCCCTGTGAACAAAGATTTCAAGGTTAGTGTCCTCGGTTAAATTTGAAGGAACTCTTAGGGACCTTGAACTGATTGAGGAGGTGAAGTCCTTGATGTCTAAGGGGTCAATATTGTTCCTACAAAGAGGACATGTAGAGTGACTTTCAAACCACTTGTCAATGCAATTCATGTGGAAAGCATGTTTGCACTTTGGCAAGAGCCTAAGAATCTCGTTGTCCTCAAACAGTGACAAGCAAACCGTGCACTCTAGGCCTTGTTTAGAACCCTTAAGGGAAGAGAACATAAAAAATGGGAGTGCTTCAATCACTTGTCTGTCTATCCCTGAATGCCTTGATCTTGACTGAGTTAGGGCTTGAAAATTGGGTGAATGATGGCTTCTTCTGTTGACAAGCTCAAGAGGGATGATTCTGCGGAACCTTATGTAGACAAGTAAGAGAAAAGATATAGTGAACAATATTGAGAAGCCCACTATTACAACCATCTTGCTCGGACGAACAGGTTGAGGAAAATCTGGCATGGTATCTGTGTCATTGTATTGTGCTTGAACATTAGAAATGGAAGATAGAACCATCATGATGAACACTAGAAGATGGTTCTTGAAAGGCATGCTTGTGAAAATTTAGATCATGCCACTAGTGATTCTCTGGTTTTGTTACGTTTAGTCTCCCCTAATATTAATTAAGATACCTGGGTAGAAAAATGCATATTTGGCAAATCATATTTAGAGCTACTATATCTATCAGTATCTGATGAATGCAGACAACGAGAAAGTTTTCAATCTTGGCTTTTAATTATAGTTTTACGGTCCCCAACAGGAAGGTTCATCTGTTTGTTGGTTTATGCAATGAAAGTATCTACAATTAATTAAGAATATCTTGAAATCAGTGACGACAAAAGGGTGCATCATCCTGCAACACAATATAATTTTCTCCTATTCATACTTATTATTTGTTTTTCTACATATCTTGGTTTTTTTCTTCATGCACAAATTATCTCACCTTCCTTTTTCTTCTATTTTTTTTTTAATGTTTTTGGCTGTGAATTTTCTTATTGATAATTATCCAACTAAAGTACGTATTGTTAGGTAGACTTGTATATCACTCCGACTAATGCATCGTTTTCTTTTGTATTTCAAAGATACATTTGGATGAGATTCGACTATTTTTTAGTTATCTACTCTATTAGTCAAGTTGTAAGGTTTGACGCTACTTAAAATACCTTTGTGCCACGTCAAGCCAATATTTTAGAGGTATAGTTGTGGAAGTGTGGGGACGCCTCTATAAACAACAAAAGGAAGTAATAGAAACCTGAAAATGTCAACTTTTTTGTACAGAATTATATGTTCAACAATTCTGGGATTAATAATTTCTTGTGGTGTCCGTAAGATGCACCTTGCGAAGAAAGAAAAAGAAGAGGCAAACATGTATTACGAAAATTTTGTATGTTAATTGATCAAAATCTTCCAATGAATTCTTACAAATTGCCTTATATATCCTGATCATCACGAACTTAGTTAAGTAAACAACTTAGAAAGTCAAATTACAACCAAAATTTTTATTTATATTTTATACACTAGTAGGAAAAAGGACTTCTACGTTGTCAATATAATGTCGGTTAAATCAAAAATTGACGTTGTAAAAAACATGGTGGTATCTTTGTAAATAAATCAACATTCATAACGTCGGTTAGACCAAAACCGACGTTGTGATGTGTACACAACGTCGGTTAAACAAAACAACCGTCATGGATATATCAGTAAAAAATAAAAATTCAAAATTTAAAAATTTTCAAATAGCGGGTGACCACCACGTCGGATAGGAGCTACAAACCGACGTGGTGTGTCCAACCATGACGACGGTTATGGGACTCCAACCAACGTCATGGTCACGCTGAGTAAATTGAGAAAAAAGCTGGGTGAAATTAGGATTTGTATCACGAAGGTTCTGGGCTTCTAACCGACGTGATGGGCCATCATAATTAAAATTGGGAATTTCAGGCCATGCACCACGTAGGTTAGAAGCCCAGAACCGACGTGGTGCTTTCAACTTCACTTTTTTTTACTTTTACACTTTGCCTCCCTCTCTCATTTTCACTCTTGTGTGCGCTACTTCTTCAGAGTTCTCTCTCGCTCACGTTGTCATTTTCTCTCTCACGCATTCTCTCTTGCATTTTGTCTCGCTTTCTTGTTCATGTTCTCATTGGTACGTGGTGTTCTCCCTCGGGTGTTGTTCTCGCCTATCTCTCATTGTCTTTTGTGGTTTCATTCACTCCATTTTGCATTTTCTGGTTTTGATAGATTTCGTTTGGGTTGATTTTCGTTTACTGGTTTTGTGCTCACCATCTACAATAGGTATGTTTTCTTATGCTTGGAATGCTTTCTGGATGTTTGTATCATAGATTTAGGGTTTCAAAATTTTTTGGACGAAAAAACTTCAAATGACCCTAACTTTTGATAGAAAGCTCGGATTGAGACGCTTCAAAAATGAAAGTTTCTCGAAATTGCATAACAAAGCTCCTCGGCCATGCCCAAAGGAGATTCCGAAAAAAAAATCCAAAATTCCATTGTTTACCCTATTTTTTTAATTTTTTTGTATTTTTTTTCAATTTTTTAGATTTTAGCCTACTATTTCATCTATTTATACTTTCCAAAAAGTTCTGGAAATTGTCGTGGTTTTTCTTTGTATGTATTGAAGATTTATCAAAGCGATTCTAGAAAATTCTGAAGTTTTTTTTAAAAAAACAACCCTATTACGTCGGTTGTGGGGCTTCCAACCGACGTAACAGAGTACATATAGCACCACGTCGATTTCTTGGCCTTAATCGACGTGGTGATGATTTTTCCCATGTCGGTTGTTTAATCGACGTCATTTTTAACGTCTCCTGGGTCAACGTTGGTTCGAGACCTGACGATAAAGGCCTCTCAGAACCGACGATAAAGGCCATTTTTCTACTAGTGATATAATCTTTTTTATGTTATTCTAGTTAAAGTCCTTTAAATTTCAAAACAATATAAATATCAAATGCACAGTTGAAAAATAGGAGATGAGAACAAAATAAAATATACTTTATTCACTCTCATAAAAATATCATATTTGTTTAATATCCCTAATTAGCTAATACACTATTTTTCAAGTTTTACAAGAGGCTCTAAGTATAAACAAGAAAAATATACAATACACAATCTTAAATTTTACAATAATTCGTAACTAGTTGTGAAATCCTATCTTAAGAGATTAAGAATAAAAAATCTAGAAAAGAAAAAAGAAATGGAGCAAGTTCACTTAAAAAAAATTTACCTCACACCAAGAAGAAAACAAATAATGAATATCATTAAAATAAGGGTACAATCTAAGATGGAATACACTCCCACCACCTTAGTCCTAGAATAAAGAGGATAAACAAAGGGTTGATCAAGAACCTTCCAGAAGATTGAGCTCATTTGAACCTGTTTGGGCCTCCCACCAGTTGTTCAGGTCTAAATGCAACCTTGAAGAGATCACTCTGAAGATTATGGAACATCAAGATGAAGTCCTTTACTTGTATAAATGATTAGAATAACTTAGAATAATTCGGGCCTTCTATTGGGCCAAGAAAAATAAGGCTTGGGCCTTGTATTTGGGTTATGGGTAGAATAGGGTTAGAATATGATAGTTGGTGCACAAGGAGTTGCATACAAAGCAAGGAACATATTAAACATGTGCTAAATGTGAAGAAGAGGCATGGGAAATGTGAAGGCCACATGTCATGCTCTCATTGGCTCTTATAGATCTAGTGTTTTATTTTTGAATTTGAATTTTGTGAATTTGGCTCCACTTTGGCTTGACCCTAGCATTATAAATAAGTGCGCTAGCCTATTGTATTTTCATCGTGGAATGAGTAGAGATATGCTATCCAAATTCAGCTTCACTTATTCTTGTGATCACCTCTAGGTTAGCTCCTCTTTTTAGTTTAACCTAGGTACTTTGTAAAAGTTTGCCTCACCTCTCTCACATCTCCTTTTTCTTCTAGATTACTTCATCCAATCCGTGAATTATACACTACATTCATTACTTCCATTGCCTCCTCGATACTCTATTCAATGTGAAACTCCAAATCAAGGAAGGAGTCAAAGTTGGTTTCTATCATTGAAGAGGAGTGGCTTGGAGAGCAAAATTTCTTAACATAGTTTTAAATTTTTGTACAAAGAGTGATTGTATTTTCTTTGAGTTGTATTCGCATAAACTTTTTCAATTAGTGGTTTAATAACTCGATTAGACGGTGAGTGTGTCTCAAAGGCCCAATATACCAATAAGCCTCACCTTAGGATCTTCTAGTTTTACTTTTTAAACATTGTCATTTAATTTCTTTTATTTTGTTTTATCATGACTAGTTGATAACTTGGGATTTAACGTTTGTAATGTGAGTCGCCTTCGTTTGTATTTAAGTGATTTTTATTAAGAAAAAAGATTTGTCTACATTGGGGTAAGGTTCTTACTAGGAAAGGCCTAATAGTTAAGTTGTCCAAGTGACATACCTCCCTTTTCTTGGAATCACCCCTATTTTGCTCAAATTAATTCTTTCTTCTTTTGCAAAACCTTCTATACAAAACTCAAGATGTCTAGGCATTCTCCTCATCATAGTCGCAATGCATCAAGCGAGAACAAATCTGATTTGAAAAGCATTTAGAGAAGAAGGTGTGTGTATTAATTCTTGCTATAATAATCAACCATTCCCTGAATATAATCATAAGCCTATAAGTAATTTCCATTCTACAGAGACTGATATAAACCTCCCTACTTTCTACGGACATAATAATATTGGGGAATATTTAGGATGAGAAATGAAGGTTGAGAAACTTTTTGAATACCTCCAAGTAGAAAATTATAGAAGATTATCCATGGCTACTTCAAGTTTTCAAGAATATGTCATGTCTTGGTGGAGACAAAGGCAAAATGATGTTACAAAATTAGATATTTTCAATTGGAGTGAGTTAAAGGAGACGGCTTGGCAAATCAGCCTTGGCTTCTTACTTCATTTGGAGTTTCAAATAGAATGGAATATGGAGGAGGCTGCAGAAGTAATGAATGTAGTGTATAATTCACGGATTGGATAAAGTGATCTAAAGAAAAAAGGATAAATGAGAGAGGTGAGAACAACTCTCACAACGTGCCTAGGCTAAACTCAAAAAAGGAGCTAACCTAGGGGTGATCACAAGAACAAGTGAAGTTGAATTTGGACAACATTTCTCTATTAATTCCATGATAAAAGACACTTATTTATAGTGCTAGGTTCATCCCAAAGTGAAGCTAAATTCAGAAAATTCAAATTCAAAAATAAAACCTTAGATCTAGAAGAGCCAATGAGAGCATGATATGTGTGCGGCCTTCACACTTCCCATGCCTCTTTTTCACATTTAGCACATGTTTCATATGTTCCTTTCTTGGTGTGAAGCTCCTTGTGGACTAACTTCAAGCCTTGGACATTCTAGGGTTTGCATTACGCTTTAGGAAGCCCAAATGCAACCCTAGATAGACTCTACTATCATATTCTAACTATATTCTACTCATACCCCAAATATAAGGCCCAAACCTTATTCTTCTTGGCCTAAATACAAAGCCCAAATTATTCTAAGCTATTCTAAACATTTGTACAAGTAAAGAACTTCATCTTGATGCTTCATAATCTCCAAAGTGATCTCTTCAAGGTTGCATTCGGGTCCGAACATCTGGTGGGAGGTCCAAATAGACTCAGATGGGTCTAATCTTCTCGAAAGCTCTTGATCAACCCTTTGTATCATTGTCCTCTTTATTCTATGACTAAGGTGACGAGGGTGTATTTCATTAATCTATGATCTTAATTTTATGATAATTGATTTGTACCTCTAAGAGTATGTTCATGATCATTGATCAATAGCTCAAAGAAGATGTCTTTTTCACTATGCAAAGCTCTTAAAAAGTTCATTTTTTTCCTTAGTTCTTCAAAAAATATTTGTTCAATTTTTATTTTTAAATGATTTGAACTTTGGCTTTGCACTAGTGATAGTTTTGACGAATTAAGAGAAATGAAGTTTCACAACCTCTTTCTTGACTAAAATGACATTTTTGTTAGCTAAAACTACTTGAAAAGGGAAATACAATCCAAATTTATTAATTGTATAATGGTTGTCAATCAACATACCATTAGTAAAGTCACTAGATGTGAAAGAATACCAAACTAATACTATTAAGGTTGGGATGTAGGCTACCAAGCTAGAGGCATCATTGAGGAGGTGTTGTATAAGGTGAACTTCAAGGAAGAACTTGTAGGCAAACTAATTGCTAGTAGCTCACGATAAATGAAGTCAAGATGTGGAAACAAATATGCAACAAGACCATATTGCATGAGTGCGGATCCAAGAATCACGTCTCTAAGCTTTTTAGATTCTTAATCTATAACATTTTGAATAATCTCCTTCAATCTTCTTCATTTGTGTTCCATAACTTCTTAAGAAACATGAAGGATTTAAAAAAAGAAACCTCTAAAAGAAACTACTCTGCTTTGTTAAGTAGATTGATGAGAGAACAAGGAGTTGTGAAAAACATGTCAAATACACAAGAAAGGAGGGTTGAATTAGGTATTAAAACTTTTTATGTTTTCACAAAGTTGTGTTTGATACAATGTAGACAAACACGATGTTTTAATTTGACAACAATTTCTCTAAATTTTTTTAAGACTTAGTTTGTAAAAGCTCTTAATCTTTTGTTAAAGTAAATTTAGTAACATGCACTTTAATTTATATTAAAGAAAAGAAGGACTTATGCTAGAGATTTTCTACTAGTTCATTGGCCTGTGAAAGGAGAGTACGTTCAATTCTTAATCAACTAATCAAGTTTCACTAAGCAGACTAACACTATGAAGATACAATAGATTATTATTTAGAACTCAACCATTCCTAGTTAGATAACCCAAGTATTGTTTGAAGACTCACTCACTCCTAACTAACAACACAAAGTATTTTTTGGAATACATTCACTCTTGACTAGAAAACCCAAGTATTTTTGCAACCTACTCACTCTTGGCATGACTTGAATAATTTTTTAAACACAATCACTAATGGCTAAAGGGTTTTATAAAGAAAGGGTTAATTAAACAATCATGAGGTTTTGCTTAATAGACATATAAGATGCATTAGATATAAGGTTTATACACTCTTTTATTTTGTTAAATGAACATAAATAATGATCTTGTGAAGGGGCATACAAAGCTTTTATTACTCAATGTTTGACAATGTTTTGACAACTCTAGATAACTTGTATATCTTCTTTAAATGGAGATGATTTCTTTATATATAGTGTTGAGAAAGAGTATTATAAATTCTTTTCTACTAGATAAATAACTTCAACCCAAGTCTTCACCTTCAAGCTTGCATGTGTGTGTATTGTTTGACTAAGACTTTGCTTATCTGACAATGTAAGAGAACACAATGTGTTATATCACCTGTTAGACAAACACTTGCATGTCACATGACCTATTTGAAAATTATCACCTTACAGATGAGGCATATTCATTCTTGTATTTTGTTGTTTAACAACAATTAATCCAATGCATCAAGGATCTATTGAACTTTTGATGGAAAAGCACCCTTCTCCCCAAGCAGTGAAAAATGAAAAATATCAAATTTTTGAAGCTTCAAAAGAAGCTCAGATTTTCCTCTCCCAAGGAAGGTTCATTAGAGAGAATGAGGAGATGATTGCTCCCATTTAAGACCTTAGGAGAATAAGAAGACAAGAATTTAGCAAATTAGTTCTCATACAATCAAAATGTGAGTTACAAAAGAGGACAAGGGGTTTTATTTATAGATGGATAAGGCTCATGCACTTCATGATCTAGGGAATATGGGACTTAAATTGAAGTTAAAATGAAACTACAAATGAGTGTAACTTTTGAGCCCTACCTAGCCAAACATGGACCTTGCCATTTTGCACTAAATTGGCCTATTCTAGGTGATGTGGGACTTCTACTCTTCACGTTCTTATCCTCATATGTTGGGCTAAATTTAAGCATGACTTCTAAGGTTCTTTAGCTAATTTTTCAAGCCCAAATCAAGGCCCAATTAAGGTCCTAAGGAAGCCCACATATATCTCTACAAAAACCTACAACAATTACAAAAGAAACCATACCTATACAATATGTAGAAGACTAAGAAGAAGGAAGAAAATTTTAGTATTCTACTCTTCAATTGTCAAGTCTTGATCCATGAGGCTTCATCTTCTTCTATACTTTTACCAATTGGTTTTGAGGCTGGATGATTTCCATAAACTTTACTATGACAATTTACCCATTTTTGAAGGTGCTTAAAACAATAAAGTTTAAACATGAAGATTTTTACAAAAAAAAATTAACAGGTCAATTTTTTGCAAAAAATTTTTTGAAACCATGCAAAAATAGATATGCAATGTATTAACATAAGTTTGATAGGATTTCAAACTTTACCGTTGAATAAAAATTTCATCATATTTGAATATATCAGGGAGATGTAACCTTATTTAGGTTCATGCATGCTATAGTGAAAAGAGTGAAGAATATGTTGGACTTGAACTACAAAGTCAATCCTATTTAGAAGTTGTTTTGATGATGATGTTTGAAGATGTATTGTGTGCTACAATGTTCATTGTATGTATTTGGAAGTCTTGCAAACAAGGTAGTCACAAAAGTTTTAGTTTAGCACACAACCAATCCTAAAATTAACTAATAGAAAATTGTTTTCAAAAAAGGTTTAAACATGTGAAAAAGGTTTTAAGTTCATTCTAATTGATCTAGGTTTTATGTAATTAATTAAACTACTCTTAATATGTTTCAGAACAGGATAATCTATGATCTGTTTGTTAACTAATTAAAATAGAGAGAAAAAAATGTGTTTGAAAAGATAATTAATTAACTTCTTTAGTGATCAATTAGCTTTCTTTTAAGTTGTTTTCTGAAATAAATGAAAAGTTAAAATAATCGATTAAAACATAAAATAACATATTAAATCAAATAGCATTTTAATTGATTTTCAAATTTAACTGAGAATAATCGATTACAAAACTAAGATAATGGATTAAATACATCTAAAAAGGTTTAACATTTTCAAAACTCCATAAACAGAACATTTTATTTACTCTTTTACACATATTATATTGCTTTGAAAAAAGATATTACAACGTTTATTGATATCATATCAAGTTGTTTTCATTTACTAAAAGAGTGTTTTCAAGATTGTTCAATAAATCTTTTAAGAAGGTCGTGTAGTGCAATTAAATTCTCTTGTGTTGCTTTTGTTGTGGTGTTTTCTGGTAAAATCTTTCTTTTTCCAAGTTGTTGAAGTATTTCTAGTTTGTTTCCTCTTGAGTATTCAAGAATTGAATATGTTGGTTTCCTTTTAGAGTGATCCAAGGGTAGGACATATCCTCTTTATTGTATTTAGGAATAAATCTCGTGTTTTTTTTTTCTTATATATGTTTGGCATGTTGTATAAAACATAAAAAGATAGTAAATTCCAATTATTCTAAAGTTGAATAGTTGGGAGTAGATATAGGATCATTTGTGATATGAACCAATATAATTTCTTATGTGATCTCTCTCTTACTCAATCTATTTTATCTTGTTATTGCTAATCTCAATTGCAACCAATTTTATAATAACAACAGTTTTTCAAAGCACATAAAGAAAAGGGTAATCTTTTCAAATTCAAAACCAATTCACCCCACCTCACACTTTTTTCAAACAAAAAAAAAAAACACATAAATAAATTCAAACTTTATACTTCAATCTATTACAATATTATTACAAAGAAAAGAGAAGAAAAACCTTTTTTTCCTCTTCATCTGGCTTTTCAAGAAGTTGTTCCTCCTTTAAATGATATTTAGCTTAGCTCACCCTTAACTTAACATCTCCTCTTCCTTTAAAATTGAACAACTCCTTAACAAACATTTAGTCACATCACGATTCAGATAAAGCTAAGTTTTCCCTAATATAGTAAAGGGTCAACCTAGGTAGAATCCAAAGAACTCAAATTGATTGATTCCATTAATCATTATTTCTTTCTTTCACAAATTACAAATTGGAGATTAAGAAAAATTCAAAAATCAAAATCATAGCAAAACTTAGACTAATGCTAACAAGGTATTCTAAACTAAATGTGAACGGGTAAAAAAAATAAATGGTGAAACACATAGTATAGGAAAGAAAAATAAGAAAGCATAGCATGTTATAAATGATAAATGCAAACATGAATTAAATGCTTGGTATAAAATGAACTTGAATGATATCTATGCCTAAACTAAAATAAAAAGAACAAATAATTGAACTACTATGACTTACTGAAAGAAAATTACCCATACATAATGGTTATGTCTGAAACATAAATCATCTACTGAGTAAAATAATGATGAACATCGCATGGGTAGTGAATTAAAAGTATAGGAATTGAAATTGGTGGAATGTAAATTGATTAAAATGTAAAAATATAGAACATTAAAGACAATATTGAATGTAAGGTCAAAATATTGAAATGTAAATTGCAGAATTAAAAGTGTGTGAGAAGTAAAATTGTTGAAGATGTAAATTGGGAGAAATATAAATAGAAGAATTGAAATTGAAGAAAATGTAAATTGTAATCTATAATTAAAATGTTGGAATCATAAGGCTAACTAGCAGGCATAGAATTAAAAAGCAAAAATATAAAACAATGAAGAACAAAGTTATAAAACTTGAAACCCAAAAAACACAAACTTAATTTCTATGCACTTTGATAAACTTCTCTTCATTCTTATATGCAAGAAAATCATTTCTGATTTCTATGAATGTGAAGAACATATGACCAATCGATTAGTTTTCACAATTCTCAAATCTAAAAACAAAAATTAGTATTAATGAATTGAAATTGATAAAACCTAAAAGAAATTTCATAAATGAAGAACATAAACTGTAAATTTCATTGAACGATTAGAATAAAATTAAAAGAAAGTTGAATTGCGATAACTAGAAAAAATTGAGAAGTGACAAGAGCATGTAAAGAAGAAGAAGAGCATGAAACGAAAAAAAAAAAAACTAATTTCACTCAACTAAAAATCTAAAAACTAATCTATAAACTAAACTACTACTCTACGTTCTCCTCTTAGATGTGTCAACTAATTCTATTTATAGAAGTCGTAAAGCTTTACAAACAAATGGGCTTTAATCTTTATCATCATTGAGCCCACAAAACCAATTCTAAAACTAACAAAAGTAACCAGCTTCTTCTTTCAACACAACATTGACCATCTAATTCAGGTTTACTAGGAACTATTAACAGGCTAATGCCAGATTTCCTAAAATTTTTTATTTTTAACTCAACTTTTCCAATTTTCATGGCATCAATATTTTCCTTTACACTTCTAAGATCAAAGTCTAATTTAGAAAATATTCCTTCAATTGATCAAAGCACTCGTTAGACGGTTCAAACAAAATATAAGTTGTAAAATGAAATTTTTATGATGTTTTTGTAAAAAAAAAAGTCTAGCATTCTAAAGAAACTACCAATATGCTCTAAAAATATAAAATGAGAACAAAAAAAAAACTCTAATGAAATACATTTAGGCTAGATAATTGCAACAAAATCGAGAGTTATGACTCATCATTTAAACTTTGATCATCTTTACCCTTAAGGAGCGTCAAAAGATGACCTTATTCGAGGTCTTCATCATTTGAAGAAAAAGCCACAGGAGTTGTTGGAGAAGTTGGCGAAAGAGGTTTGGATTAAAACCCAACAACGAGTCATATCGTCATTTTTTAACTTTCCTTAGGGATTTATCTTGCTTGATGATGGAAAAATGGAGGAGTGCACCATAGGCATCGAAAGTTTCCTTGAGATGGAGGTTCTCTACACCAAGCATATGAACCTATATGCAATTGGGGAAAGAACAAAAAGACACACATGAGAAACACCACAATGAATGTCGTCTTAAATACTACGATGTATAAGTATAAATGTTACACTGCATGAAGCTTTATAAAGGTCCGCTTACAACATTTGAATGAGGCTTTTCGTAGGTCACTAGTTTGAGCACTTGTCAAATTGAGTATCGTGACTAGATGGAAGTCCTACAAGGTCCATGTTTTAGGGTATTTCTGTATAAGACATTGTAGTTGCTCTTAGGTCAGTCAGATCAGTAGATCCTTTAGGGACAGGAATGATTCATCAGCTATGTTGTCCCATGACAGAGGCCAAATGGATCAAGTCACACTTGAATCGTGGTACATGGGTTATTACACTCTTAAACAGAAACAATTGTGTAATGACTATGAGTTATAGATTTTGGCCTAGTGATAAACACTCAATCCAACATTTGGTATTAGAGCCAAGGTCACAAGTTTGATTCTCAAGGAAGGTAACTATTCAAGGGGAGATTGTTATTGGTTGCACAATCGTCATGTGGTGTAGACTAGGTGGGTTAGGTCACAATTTAAGAGTTTGATTCTTAGTGGGACAATTGCTAAGGGGGAGATTGTTGCAAAGTGCATCAATTGTTCTGTAATAAAGGTAAAGCGTGTTGTTATGCTCTTAAATAGAAAGAGTTACGCCCTGACTATGAGCTATAGCTTTTTTCCTAATGATAAGTGTTTGATCCAACATCTTTCTCTATGTTTCATATAGTGTTATTGTTGTATTATTTGTCTATGTGCTATCATAATCAATCTTGATTCCAAAATTAATTACACTAAAATTTTTAAAGAGTTGTTTCCCATAGAGTTTTTAATAAGGGTTAATCTTTTCGTGATGTTTTCAAAATTCAATTTATTTGTCCCTTGGTTTATCTCAACCTCAATTTCTTTTTAGACTAAAATCAAAGTAAGCCAAAAACAAAATGTTTCAAAATAACAAGAATGAACAAACTAGGCATTAAAAATTCTCAACTGAAATATAAGTCTATATTTTTTTGCATCTCTTTTCTTTATTTGATTTTTTATCTGTTTATCAGACTATTAATTTGTTATTTTCAAATGCAAATTAAGAAGTAACTCAAATTATTTTTCTAATTTCAATTCCAAAATCAAGAAACAAATATTGTTGGATCAGACGACTCCACAATGGTGTAAGTAGTGTATTAGATGATCTAAAAGTTCTTTATGATAATCTAATCATCTAAAAAGAATTTAATGATAATTTGACATTCTCAGTGTCATGTACAACAACGTAAACAATTCTTTAGTCAGCAAGAATATGTACAATGAATAATGATTTGAAAACATTAGACGAATTAAGAGTTAGACTCTCTAAGTCAAACATAGATTAGAAGGTCAAGTTTTCTTGACATGTCAACACTCAATATATAAATGGATAAGTGCTAAACAATTTATATGATCTTCTCTTTGCCTGTAGTAGGAAGTCCTCTTATGTTCTCTAAAATTTTTTTGCTTTAATTTGATTCATTTTTCATTAAATTAATTTTATCTCTAACCTTAATTAATTTACTTCAAAAATAATTTCTAGAAATTGAAACACTTTTTCAATTTATTTAAAATTAAAGTGACTCTTGTTTTCGAAAATGCCTAAAGTTGATATAAACTTTATCTTTTTTAAAAGTGATTGATTTGTTTCTTAATTAGATAAATCCTTTTCTGCAATCAAAGGCTTACGATATAAAACTGTTTTGAAATTAATTTGAAAAATTTTCAGATTAATTTTCATATTAACGTGCTCTCTTTTTCTCACAAGGGCTGGAATTGTCTTAATTGTCTTGATAGATTAGTTGTATAACAAGTTAAATATTTATCCAAATATAATCTATAATCAATTGCATATATACATTTGAAAATAATTTAAATTTGATAAAATCAATTTGTTTTTAACCAACATTCTGCAGATTTGTTTTTACCTTCCTGTCAACGTGATTGTGTTATTTCTCTACATAAGGAAAGTTCTTATTCGACAGTTCACGCTTTTGTATTTCAAGGATTTTTCTTAGTGTAATTGCAGTTATTTGCAATCACATTGAAATCAATTTTTAATGAAACTGGATTACTAACGTTCTGCAGTGTTTTATGCATAAAGAAAAAGTTTGTGTTTTGAATGTCTTGGTCCACGTTTTTATCAAGTCTTGCTCACAGTAAATTAATTGCAGATACATATTTACTTGGAATCTATTTGATCAAATCAATGATTGCTTATGCTCTGTTTAAAGAATTCTTTTCTCAAAACTCTAAAAAGCTGCTAACGTAAAAATACCGCAGCTGATTTGTTTTATTCACTTTATTAATATCCATGATTTCATTTTGTATTTAGTTTCAGGAATATAAAAATGAAAACAATTTAAAATTGTTCTCATTTAGAGTTGGGTCAATGATTAACGTTCTGCGTTTGTTCAAATCATTTACAGTTGTTTATATGTTCAACGTCTTGGAATTATTTTCTTGAGGTTCTTCGAAATTCAAATTGTGATGCTCTAGAATTTATTAATGATTAAATTCAGAGGACCAATTCTATTTAGAATTGATTAGCTTATTAAGGCACAAAACTCAACAATATCGCACGAGTAATAGATCTTTTCCCTTACTGGTATATTTGCTTCTATAGAGTGTGTAAATAGTTGGGTTATGTGAAATCATTATGTAATTATTTATAATTGTGAAGTAATCTTTGTAAGCTTTCACTATTTTCTTTTTCAGAGTGTTTCTTTTAATCTTGAGTGGTCTTGATCTCAAGGAGAGATTGAGATTAGTATAACCTGAAGAGATTTTTGTATTCATGATAACTTGGAGATGTTTGTGTACTCGTTGTAACTTGGAGAGATTTGTACTCTTTATAAACGTTTACAAAATAGTGAAACCTCTTGAATAGTTTGTTTAAGAGAGAATTAGATGTAACCCAAGAGGGTTGAACTAGTATAAAAATGTTTTATATATGATTACCTATTCTTGTATTGGACGATCTTGCTTTGTGGTTTTCCTTATAGCGATTTGAATTGAGACTCTATTCAACTCCACTTTAGAGCAAGTTGTTCCTATAAGTAGTATTAGAGCTAACCTCATGAATTAGTTCTTTATCAGAATTCTTGAGGCACAATCCTACAGAACTCAATGGAGACAAATGGACAAGTCATGTATCCTCCACCTTATTAAAAGGTTAAAATCATGAGATGTGCAAGATGATAATGATTGGTTTCATCGAGTACAATGATATGGAGTTAGCTCATATTATTAAAGTTTGTATACCAACTCTCCTTAATGAATCAGGAGAATTGCTATTGAATCCGTGAATGAAGAACAACAACGCAAGTGTTAGTTGAATGCTAGAGCTAGGGACATTCTAATGTCTGCTTTATCTAAGGAAAAGATGTCAAAGGTGCATTTATGGTGAACACTAAAGAAATGTGGGATACATTTGCCCTATCATATGAAGGTTCTAAAGAGGAAAGAGAAATAAATTGACAATGTTGAGGTGTCAATATGAAATGTTCTCAATGGAGGACCTTAAGTCTATACAATCTATGATTTCTCATTTACAAGTCATCCTGAACAGTTTGAGATTGGGAGCTGTTAGCCAACATGAAGTAAATGATAAACTTCTTAGAACTCTTTTTGTAAGATGGAGAGCTCAAGAAACTACTCTAAGAACTTTTAAAGATATTGAAGCCATGCCCTAGAAGAATTGGTAGGTATTCTGATAATTCATGAGTAGGTCTTGTAGAATGATGTAAATAATGTTGTCAAAGGAAAGAATCTTATGTTTAAGATCTCACATAAATGTAAGAAAAGTGTACCATCTAAAGCTTTTGAAGTTATAAATAATACAACAGATGATATAGAGTCTGATGATGAGGAGATTTCCATCCTAACCAAGAAGATCAGGAGGATGTTTAGAAAGTAAGGGAACAAGAGCAAGGACATAAGGTTTGAGACTAAGGATGGCAAGGAGCAAAATGAGAGGATAATTTGCTACGAGTGCAAGAAGACATGACACTTCAAATCATAATGGCCTAATTAGGTTGAGGAAAAAGAAGAGAAAGATAAGAAGAAGTTCTAAAAAATTAAGAGTCTTATGTCTACCTGGGAGGATATGGACTCGTACAATTCTAATTCTGATGAGACGGCACACACACATCTCATTGATGATGTGGCAAAAAGCTCCATGTCAGAGCATTTTGACAATAAGGTATTTTTTATACTGATATTGACAGTTTATGTTTAGCTTATCAAGAAACAATATCCATTAATAATAAGATTGCATATGCATATAAAGTTATGAAAAGAAATTATAAGAATGCATGTAACGACTATAACTTTTAGTTTAATTATATACGCTCGATCCAACAAATATGTGTAACTTGTTTAAACAAAAATTATGTTTATTGAAAATGAAGAGACAAGTTTCAACACATACTTCTAACAAATAAGAACCTATGCTAGAAATTTGATAACGATTTATAACAAATTACGAACTCAAACATGGAGAACCAACACATATAACTTTTGTTTTTCATGGATTTATATGAGTAAAATTTGCAAAAACATTTAAGGACTACTTCTAATAGAATTAGTAACATGTAAAGGAACTAAACATGATTCTAAACAAACTTTGAAGATAAAAATACAACCTCCAAGATGTTGACCAAACCAAATTTAAGCATAGGAACACACATGTATAAAATCGTAAACACATATGGATTGATTCAAAAAAGATGAACAAATGAATTGAACCAATAAAAAACAAAGTTAACCTTGACACATATAAATGAAAGGAAAAAAAACTCAAAGCAATTGAAAACAAGACAAGTAAGAAAGAAAATTAAGAAATTAGTTACTTATCATTTAAAAATCGAACTCCAAAGCTCTTGATACAAAAGAATGACTTAATAACCTCATACAGGATTGTTTCCGACAATTTCCACCGAAGGATCAAGAAAACAAAATGTGCTGAAGAAATCAAAGATAAATAAACTCCAATCTACCTTCATTAACATTATAATAAAGAGAAATTGATTTGTTAAAGAAGATTCACCATTTTAAATTGAAATTTCAAAGAGAAGAATCGAAAGTTATAGTGAAGAACTTAAGTAAGAATTCTCACTCAAAAAAATGAAATTCTAAAATGAGAAATTGTGAGAACAAAAGTCTACAAAATGTCATATATATTATGAACCCTTGTACTCTTAAAAACTAATATTTAAAATTTGTATAATTACAAGAATTATAAAAAACAAATATAAGGACCAATACAAAAATAATTAGAAAATAATTACAAGGTCCAATAAAAGGCATAAAACAAAAACAAAAATACAAAAAAAGTCTATCCTATCTCCATGCCTCATTTTTGAAAGGTTTACAAATATAGTTATCTTTATGCCATCTAGTAAACGATAGTTTTTAAGCACTTAGAGATTGAATAATGAAAGAATGTACAAATCACATATGCTTGTTTAGAACATTTTAACATTTGTTGATTTGACAAACAAATTTTCAAAGCGTAGTTTCTATTTATAAAAGTTACAAAAAAGATCCATTGTACTTGTGCTTTGTCTTTTATGTTAGAGTTTTTGGAAACTTGTTTATCTTTATGCTGACACTATTTTTTGTTAAGCATCTTTTGTTTGGTGAAGGGTAAATTTTTATTTCTTTAACTACTATTAATGTACTTAACACATTAGGATGAGCATTTAAAGCTCAATAATAGGTTTGTGATTTGTTAGAATATTCATTGAAAACTATGAGGTCTCACTTTTTGAATAAGACAATCTTTCATTTGTTTGAATATACTACAATATTTGAAAGTCATCCATTGATGTCATGATTGTCTTAGTCTTAATACTAGTGTGTGATGCTTCTTGAGACTCAATTAATTTTTGTGTTGTCCAAGATTTTAAACATATGAAAATGACGTCACTTAGGTTTCTAAGCCTCGCATCTCCCAAAATTTCAAATAGTGTTTAGATTTATCTTCTGATTAATCATACAAGCTTGAAAATAAATCTTTTGTATTTTGTTATAAACTTGTTAGATAACCAAAACCTGATAATATTTGTTAACATCAAAGTAAAACAAAAATATCTTAATTGACCATTTCGACAATTGTCAAATATCTTTTAGAAATAACCAAGACTATATTTTGTCCTTTTATGAATTACCTACTAATATTGTTATTAGTGAATTCATTGAAGAGATAAAATTGTTATCTTTTATAAAAAATATATGTTTATCCAGTACATTTCTAAAATAAAAGTGTGGATCCATACAAAACTATATTCTAAAAGATCATTGTTGAAAATAAAGTTAATATTAAAACTGACGTGAGTTAAATTTGATACATTCTAAATTTCTCTTAGCTTTCTATAAAAGTAAATATTCTTAGAGATGGTTAAACACTCACTCCTTTGTTTTATCTTTGATTTATGAATGTGTTGTAGATAGTAAGCTCTCAAAAGTAGGAATATTTTTTCCATTCTACGAACATCCTCAATAAGCAAAGATTGACAAATAGATATAAAATTTGAAGCCTACTTCTTTTATTTTTATGTATAGGATTAGTTATATAGTTTACACGCAAACATTTTCTTGGTAGTTATTATAATCCAAATTTAAAATTATATTTAGAAATCATGATTCTTTACGTAATTAAATGATAATATGTTTAAAATAAGCACAAAATTTATTCACTTTTTGTAATTCACTTTTCTGCATTTATAAGTGTATTTTTATCGTATATTTGTATTTTTAACGAGTACATATATAAAATGTTATTATTACTACTATTATCGGTAACAAAAATTTAAATATACCGAATAAAATTTGTAGTTAAGTGTTTTTTCATTACAGAGTTAGTGAGTTAATTTGAACTTTTATATCCCAAGTCACAACAAAGTCAAACGTCAATTCTTGTATAGTGAGTTTAAATAGGTACCATTTTTTTTTTTTTCAAAAACAAGTTGGAAGGTTGCTAATAAAGTAATAAAAGCTAAATAATTGTAAATTCTCTTCAAAAATCCTTTTACTTGTAAATTTTGATGTTAAAGGACACATTTTCTCCTTCTTTCTTTTGACATATTTGTATTATTGATTAAAATTTATTGAATATTATAAAATAAAATAAATGTAATCTAAACAAGATGTTTGCAGCTGTACATTAAAGTTTATTCAATAAGGAGAGAGAGGCTTGTTTTGTTTCGAAATGTGAGATTGGAAATTCTGGTGGCATTCTTGGTGCGGTGGCTAATGGGTGTTGTGCCAGAATATGACTACTTCTGCCGTTTTCCCTTCGAAACTTGTGGATATAAACTCAGTCACGTTCTTATGGTTTCCAACTTGGAGAACTCAACCTGTGAATGAAATAGCGTTGAAGGAACGCCCAACATCGATGTCTGTGTCACGTAAGGTTCCAAGTCAATATTTAACTCTTGTTTTACTTTTCATTAATACTAAGTTAAATAACTCTTCACGCACCCCCACCTTGGTGTTTGCTAAGCTGCATGCAAAAGAATGAGTGAAAAAGAACAAATCTTGCAACCATAGTTCATTTGTTAATATCAAGTAAACACAGGATTTTCTATTTCTTGTGCTTATATCCAAAGAGGTTATCATATTTTTAAGTGCGTTCCTGCAAGTGATTTCTTATTTTTCTTTCTTTTGATCTTCTCTTTTCTTCTTAATTTCGTGTCTTGGGGAGATAAAACGGTAGTTGGTTGAATTGGGATTTGCGTGCTATATAGGTGGTGTCAATAGAATTGAACTTTTCTTGTTTGCATGTCGCTGTAAACTGTTAGTTTGCAGTCTGGTAAGAGGTAAGATAACATCTTGGTTGGTTTTGTGTTAGGAAGATACTGCATTTGTTGTGTTTATCTGATCTTTTTGGCTCTTGCTTCAAAATTAGGAAATCCGTTGGTTTCTTTGTGCCACCCTGGTTGTTGATCTGTTGGCAATTACCTTCCCTTTTTCATTTTCTATGTTTTTCTTGGGCCATCTGCATCTTAGTTACTGCTACAACTTTTTTTCACCTGAAACAACCAAAATTTTATTCAGGTAGAGTAAACTGGGGAAAAAGTATATTCATTAGCATTTGGGCATTGATAAATCTGTTTCTAGAAGTGAATTCTACTCTAGTCTTTAATTTGGTTACCCTTTTTGCTTTTGTCAATTTTTCTATGGCTCTCTGTATTTATGTTGCATTTGGTTGAGATGCCCACAACAAAAATTTGCATATTTTTCGTTTAACAGTGACATTATTGTTTTTTCGGTATTATCTGCAGAGGTGCTATGAACATTCTTTTCAACGGAAATAGTTGAAGAATTTCAGCTAAATGGGTCAAGAATTTTTATCCTTGTTTCAGCTGGAAACAAAGAGATTGCTATGGCTTATTGGCGTTACCTTTGCGGTCATCTTAACTTTTCAGTACCTTGAGTTTCCATATGGAACTGTTCTAGTCTCTCTATTCTCTGCTGACAAGATACCAACACCAGGAAGTAGTACTTTCAAGTCTTCAGATGTGCCCTCTAAATTCAAATTGGTTAGCAATGTGACACTTGTCAATCCGGAAAACTTTACTGTTGACCATGCCTTTGAGATTGCCAATAAAACTTTGATCTTTGGGGGAAATGAGACCATTCCAAGAACTAGTTTTGTCTTGGAACCAGGACACACATCAAACATGTCTTTAGGATTTGATGGCTTTGACCAAAGTATTATGCGACCAGACAGAGAATCTGAAACACAACAGGCAGAAGATCTTGGACCTTGCTGTTTTAACAAAACTACGGGCTTGAGTTTCTCTCCAAACCATTTCAAAGAAGACAACGTTTCATCACATGAACAAAAATATGAAAGTCCATATTTTTCTTCGACTAATGTGAGCACAGATATTATAACTGCAGTGTTATCAAATGATTCCACCATATCTTTATTTCAGAAAGACAACATAACTAACTCCATAAAGGAAGAGAGTGCTAGTTCATCACTAAGTGATGCTAAGGTCAGTGTGCCTAGTGAGAGTAAAGATTATCATACACCAATTCCAGAAGTTACAACAGTATTTGAAATGAAAAAGTTATTACTTCAAAGCCAGGCTTCGTATCGTGCTATGGTATGTAAGTCAAATGTGAAATTTCAGTTTTATTATAATGACTAGAAAATTTTGCCATTTTGATATTACAGTGTTCTTTTGTGTTTTTAATTTTATTTAGAGACCAAGGTGGTTTTCAGCTGTTGATGAAGAGCTACTGCAGGTCAGATCAGAGATTGAAAATGCACCAATTGTAAAGAAGGATCCAAATTTTTATGGTCCAATTTTTCATAATGTTTCCATGTTCAAGAGGTAGTATTTGATTAATCCCCCTCCTCAATGAAAGCATGTGTTAGAACTATTCTCTAGAAGTGAAATTGCCTCTGAAGTTCCAAAATTGAATATTTGTTGACAAAGTGAACTAAAATTGTCACTGACAGACTATTTCAGAAAACATGTATCTTCAGATTCATATGAAGCAAGTGCAGTCTGTTTTGCAGTTACAACATTTTCTCATATATATCATTGTCTTGGTTATCTCAAACAAAATTTAGCACACTAATTCAACATTTCTACATCTATTGGTTCTTCACCAGGAATATTATGTTTGGTAAATTTGTTCAGTTGGCTAATTATAAAAATATTGGGCTAAGGAGGTTCCTGCTATTTATTTTTCTTAGCCAAGGCTGTCCTCAATGTTTTACATATGCATGGAAAATGATCTAATACCACATGTTCTTCATAGTAGAAGAGATTACTAGTGATTCTGGAAAAGAAGTGTCCAATGCTGTGGCAGGACGCTTGATTTTTATTAAATATTTCACCTTTAAATAGCCTTGTGACTGTAAAATTTCAGGAGCTACGAATTAATGGAAAGGACTCTAAAAGTGTATGTATACAAGGAAGGAGCTAGGCCAATAATGCACTCGCCATTTTTCACAGGACTTTATGCTTCTGAGGGATGGTTTATGAAGCAAATGGAAGCCAATGATAGATTTGTAACTAAAGACCCAAAGAAGGCCCACTTGTTTTACTTACCATTCAGTTCTCGAATGCTAGAGGAAGCATTGTATGTGCAGGGTTCTCATAGTCATAAGAACCTTGTTCAATATCTGCATAACTATGTAGAAATGATTGCAGGGAAATATACTTTCTGGAACAGAACTGGAGGTGCTGATCATTTTCTCGTTGGTTGCCATGACTGGGTATGCTTTTTGGGATTCCACTCCTTTCTGTATTAAAATGTTGGAATCACTAACATACCATTAGACATTTTGTACTCGATTATCTTATGACACAAAATACTTCTGAACTATGCAGGCCCCTGGAGAAACTAAAGTTGAAATGGCTAACTGCATAAGGGCCCTTTGTAATGCTGATGTAAAAGAAGGATTTGTTTTCGGGAAGGATGCTTCTCTTCCGGAAACGTATGTCCGGAATGCTCAAATCCCCACTAGGGATCTTGGCGGTAATTCAGCTTCAAAGAGGACAACTCTGGCATTTTTTGCAGGGAGCATGCATGGATATGTGAGGCCAATATTGTTGCAGCACTGGGAAAACAAAGACCCTGACATGAAAATCTTTGGGAAATTACCAAAGTCAAAGGGCAACAGGAACTACATTCAGTACATGAAAAGCAGCAAGTACTGCATTTGTGCCAAAGGCTATGAAGTGAACAGTCCAAGAGTAGTGGAAGCCATTTTCTACGAATGTGTTCCGGTTATAATATCTGACAATTTTGTGCCACCCTTTTTTGAGGTTTTGAACTGGGAATCCTTTGCAGTTATTGTTCTGGAGAAGGATATTCCTAATTTGAAGAATATACTCCTTTCTATCCCGGAAAAGGAGTATCTTCGATTGCAGATGAGGGTCAAAAAGGTGCAGCACCATTTCCTTTGGCACAAGAACCCTGTCAGGTATGACATATTTCATATGATACTTCATTCTGTTTGGTACAACAGAATCTTCTCTGCACCAATCAGGTAACTCGAAGAAAGCATACGAGTGGTGGATTTGTAGTTTTTTCTTTTCTTTTTCTTGGTTGCTATAAGTTCAGCAATTTTTGTCATCAAATCAAAGATTTTGATGTGTACCAGCTCTGAAGGTTTGTTCATAAATAAACAAAAATGTATATTCAAATTTTAAAATTGTCATCGTCTTAATCCTTTTTCATGGCTATCGTGTACTCTTTGCCCATGAATGTCATTTTGCAAGATGTGAAGGGTTTGGGTGCCCATGTTTTAATTCGGCATTCATTTGCAAAAGGTACACTTTTTTGAGAAAGTATAATATCATTCAGTGGACCAACGAACGATTTAAAAACATTTGGTATAATAATAATGAACTCAAAAGTATTACATGGAAAAGTTACAAAAACATAGATAGATAGCACATATTCAAGAGAGCACAAAAGAGAGAACTAATATTTATAATGATATACAATAGAGATTTTTTTTTTTTTTTTTCACTTTGTGTGAAAACTTTATATTCAATTATATCTTGACATTTCAATATTTAAATGATATAATTATCTTACATCTATAACACTAAAGTAATAGTGGGTATAAATTACCTGTTCACAACTAGTTACGTTTCTTTTCTTTCATGGAAATTTAACACTAAAATAATAGTGGATATAATACCTATTCAAAGAAAGTAACTAGAAATATTTTATCTATTTCACAATAAAATTGCATATGCTGTTAATCTTGTGATTAAAATGTTTGATGTTCTTGTAGAAATGGGATTGAGTAAGTTATAAATTCATTAGAATGTTTGATGTTCTTGTTGTAATGGAATTGGTAAGTTAGAAATTGGTTTGACATTGTTTAAGAGTCAAAATGGATTAAAAAGTTTTTAAATATGCATTAATGTTCTTAAAAATGTTTAAATATGCATAAATGTTTTTAGACTTTATGGATTGTGAAGAAGAACAGTCTAATCAATTAAAAATATAAATTAATGAATTAAAAACACTTAAAAGTTGGTTTTGTTTTAATTAATTAAAATAGTATTTTAATAGATTAAAATCACTTAAATCTTAAGTTTTATTATTATTTCTATTTTCAGGGTTTACAAAATTGAAAAGAAATATTTTTCAAGAATATTGAAAAACACTTGTGGAGAGATGCTATATTGACATTAGAAACACTTCATAATTAGAGAGTTTTCTTACTTCGTCTTTGATTCAAACTCCTGATTCTGAGAGTTCACATAATTGACTAGTAATTATTATTTTTTAATTAGTTTTGGTTAACTTTTTTTTCCAAGTGATCTTATTATTGTAATTTTTAGGTCTTGTCTTATAAATGTGTTTGACTTCCGTTACAAAGTTGATTATGTTAGTACACTTAGATCTAGAAAGAGATTGAATAGAAACATAAATTCTTTCTTTTTTTTTTAATTAATTAAACTAAATCATCTAGTAAAGAAGCAACAAAAAAATAACACAACATTAACTTAAACATGTGAAAATAGGTTAAATATAGAAGAAAGAATTGGATTGTGTATTTAAATTTTTTGAAATTATTGCAAAGTATCGTCCAATGATGTACAATCTCAAATGATAGTTTTATTTGACACATGATCTATAAAAAACAATTTTTTAAAAAATATTTAGTTCCAAATCTTTCCTTCTAAGATTAGTTACACATGTAATTTAAAAGGATCATAAATAGAGAAGAATTACTCTAAATATCTTTATATTGGTTCATCTATAAATAGTAGACTATGTTTAATTCTTAATAAATTAATTGAGTTTCACTAAGTAAACTAACGTTTCAAAGATAGAAGTGATTATTTGAACGTAAACCACTCTTGGCCAAAACAATTTGGGTATTATTTGGACACACAATCATTCTTGGATAAAACCTTGAGTATTCTTTTGAATGTAGGCATTCCTGGCTAAGTCCAAGTATTATTTGGAACCCAAACACTCCTAACTCTCACCTATTGTGTATTGTTCGGAACACAACCACTCATGGCTAAGATTGAGAATTATTTGGACAATAATTACTCCTTGCTAAGACTAAAAGGTTAGCAAAGAAAGTGATCTTAAAAATCACTAGATTGCTCTGTAAAATAGAGGTAATGTCTTATGACGAATTCAAGATAGGTTCACCCTTTTATGTTGCACTTTAACACAAACAATGTTCTTTCTTATGACTACAAAGGCTTAATATAGCGTGAAAACTTGAGCTCATTATTGCTGCAAGACTTTTGTCAACCTTCCTTCTTAAAAAATATTTTTCATATATAGAGCTTGAGAAGCAAAAAGTCAATTCACATCCTTTATAGCCATTGTGAGAGTTTTCTTCAATTGTTGCTTCTTCTTGCATGTGAGCATGATTTAAATCTTTGAGAGACGTTAAATGCTCTTGACTATATGTATGTTTTCACATGCCAAGGGAAGTGACTTTTCTACTTTTGAGAAAAGCACAGGGACATTGATTCCACAACACGGATTTCTCTCTTTCCAAAAAAGTTATTTGCATAAAATAGCCTTCAACACTTTCCTGTTCAAATAATGAAAAACCCTATTGTCCCTACAATCATAAAATAAACATTTATTAACATGTATTATGAAATACATAAGGCTTAAGTTTTTTAGACAAAGTGTACTTATTTGTCTATTCAAAAAAACCTTATCAAAAAATGTATATGCGTAACACTTGCGTCTGTTAGACGAAAGAAATTTTAAACAACGTTTGCATTTGTCTAGTCTTACAATTTTAAACAGCGTTTGCATTTGTCTAGCCTCACAACTTTCTATTGGGTTAGTTTGCATACTTTGCATCTAAAAATACAATACAATTATGTTTTACACTTAGTTGTTTAAGCACATAATCAAAATCGAACAAAGGCTGGGATCTAACATACTCGTTCACCCAAACACACGAGAATACATCTATTTCTCCCTCAAGACAAAGTTTAAGAGGTTCCACTAATCAAATAAATTATTACAATGAATATACCAACCACTCTTAGTTATAGTGAGTACACTAAAGACACCTGGTTATATGAGTACCCAAATCGCTCCTGGTTATACCGTCTTATTCTCCCCTTAAGACTAAGATCTTCAAGAAACATAAAAGAATTAATTCTTAAAGAGAGATCAATGTAAACTCACTGTGTAAACTTCACTACGTGAAGGATTACAAAGGTGTTTACATTCCACAAAGAACTCTTAAAACAAAAAGAACAGTTAAATAACTAGAAGGTTGTAAGCAATTTCATAAATTTTTGTGTATTCTTTATCTTCGTCTGGATGCCTTTATATAAATCTTTGAGGTGACTATTGCATCACCAAAAATGTTAAGATATAACATTGTAAGATGCTAAAATCTTACATTGCATTCCTTGAAATTCACTAAATAGAAGGTTGATATGGAAATACTTGGTCTTAATGAACTTTTAACTTTTCTGGAAAGAAAAGCAATTCAAACGTACAATAGATGTATAACAATAATCATATTATAATGTGAGATAACATCATATCACATTTCAAATTGTTACTCTATTGGGTTTCTAATACGGCTTTGAAAAGATATATATTTCCTGGAAAACTCTTTCCAAATTTGCTTGCTTCAACATATATACACATTTATATTTGCTAAAGATAGTGTTTGATTACACATTTTGAATTTAAATAGGATAGATAGATAATCAACCCATATGGGGAGATAGTCAACCCTTCTCATAGAAAATCATGGATGAATTAGTATAACGACAATATTTGGTACCAGAGGTTGTGTCTTTCCGAGATCAGGGGACTCGAAAATCCACCTTAACTGCTTGTTTGGATCAGCAGATGAAAAGGAGGGAGGGGACACCGGGCCCAGAAAACCCACAAATCAACAAATAAAAAAAATAATTTATTATTGAAAATGAGGAGGAGGATGATGAATAGTTCTTTCTTTGCTCTTGGGGAAGATTTGTGGGATGGTTAAGTTGTATAATATAATAATAAAAATAAAAATAATATTAACGAAAAATATTAATAATAATTTTATAAAATAATAATAAAATAAGATAATTATTAATAATATTAATAATACAAAATAAAAATAATAATAAAATTACTAATAATAATTATAATAAAAGTAATAATAAGAAAATAATAATAATAATAATAATAATAATCAAAATAAATTTATCAAATAATAATATTATTAATAATAATAATAATTTAATTTTTTATTTTAATTTTAATTTTAAAATAATTGATATTTTTATAATTTCATCAATTAAAATTATAATAATAATTTATTAATAATACTCAATAAAATTATAATTTTATCTACTAAAAAAATTATTTTATCAATCACATCTATCAAATCACTCACCACCTTTTATAAACTTTCCCTTCATTTTTTTACCATCTTTCTCTTAATTCAAAATAACTTTCCTTACACTTCCACCTCAAATAGTCTCAAATCTACTCTCTCAAATCCATCCTTACTAAGATCTCAGGAGATCAATACCAGATATTTGTCAAAACTTTTGTTGCACCGCTTTGCAATTGTTAACAGGATCATCAACTCCTTCTCAACATTTTTCCAAATGTTTGTGGAGCAGTTCACATCTAATGAAGTCAAGCCTTCGAGGATTAGAGTTATTAAACAACAAGAAAGCAAGCCTTTCAAAGATTATCTCAACCACTTCTGCGATATTACCGTGTGCGTTCATGAACCAAATGACGATATGTTTGTAAATGCTTTCATCAATGAATTTCGCATCAACTCCTTCCTTCCGTGAGTCTTATCCGAAGTAAGGCTGAATCCAAAACCGAAATCCAGGGCAGGGTTTCAACCCATATTGAGATCGAGAAAGTGACGAAAAAGCTAGAAGAAACACAACAAGAACCCGTAATAAAAATCAAGGAATACCCTCAAGAGTCGAAGCCGAGGCAAGATGCAATCTCTCGAAAAGATAACTGGTCAACCGATGATAAGCCCTTATATTGCCCACAATTGAAGAAAGGGTTAATTGTTCCCCTTGCTAATCTCCCAAAAGGAGATCCTCTTAGATGATAAAGTGACCAAAAATGTACTGGAAAGGAAAATTGTAAAATGACACAAGAGTAATGAATAGAATCTTAGAAATGCAAAGTAGTAATTAAGACGATAAATTGGAATTGAACAAATTATAAAAACTGAAAATTATCTTGAAATCAGATTAGAATAACATTCAAGTTTTGAATATAAGAGTAGAATTGAAGGTATAGAAGTTCTATTTGAACTAAACTGAAATTGGAATGATTGTAGAAATGATAAATTGTAGGAATTAATATCGAGAAGCTGGTAAAATATAATTCACTATAAAATGAATTTCAGAATTAAAAGTGAAAATTGGAAAGTACAATATTCAATTAAGCGTGAATGGAACTGGAAGTTAAAAATTGAAATCAGAAATTGAAAGTAGTGAATGAAAAATAGTGATTTAAAGAAATTGTGAAATAAAAAACTAAAAACAACTTTAACTAGAAAAACTACATTAACTATCATAACCAAAATAGAATTTTAATAATCTGGAATTTAAATTGCAATTGAATTAGAATCACCATGAAGTTGAATTGGAAATTTCAGAACTGAAAAAATAAAATCACTTACACTAAAAAATAATTAAATGGTAACTAATTTAGAGACAAAAAATAATTAGTCACTATATTAACTAATTTAGTGACCAAAAATAATTATTAAAAAAAATCATTAATTAATAACTAATTGAGAGACAAAAAATAATTAGTAACTATATTGACTAATTTAGTTACCAAAAATAATTATTATAAAAAAGTTATATTTAAACTAAAATTTCATTAACCATTTTATAAATTAAAAGTTATTGGTATATAATTTTTTTTGTTAATAAAAAATATAATATAAGTATATATTATATTTAAAAAGCTAATAATCAATAAATTTACTTTTTTAGTAACTAAATTTAAAAAATTAAATGTTAATTTATAAAATATTTTAAATTAATATCAATAAATTTGAAATATTGTTCATTATTAATTAATAATAATAATAATATATCAATTCCAGTTTAGGTTTAAAATAGTAACGTTCTCTTTGCATTATTCAGAAAGAGAAGTGAAATCACACTTCAGAAGTAAGCTCTTGGCACCATTTTGGTTCGGAGAGAGTGATTTGCTCAACGGAGGCTACATTTTCATTCAGCTTCGCAAAATTTACAAGAACGTGACATTGATCCTAAAACGAAGTACGTTTTTGTTCGAATTTCTAACCTATTCTGCATCTTAAATTGATATACGTTTTCTTTGTGTGAATTAGAAGTATGGTAGAAATTAAGAATTATTTACTGAAACTGCAAACTAGGATTGTAATTTTGCAAATTATTTTCTCAACTTCGCTTCCCAAGAGATTTAAGAAAAAAGACCTCTTCTGTCATCACTCGCTAACCACAGAACGCATCGTCAAGGATTCTCGCATTGGAATTAGTTGAAAAGGTAGGTGTTCGACATGTCCCTTAGTATTTGGCATTGTCAATGAAATTGGTGTTAGTTTATAGTTTATGTATTTCTTTTCTCTTAAACACATGGTTATATATTCCAATTGAAGCATGTGCTCTGTTTTATGAGTTTAATTTGTGTGTTTTGCGGTTGAAATTTCTGACACATCATGAATGAATGTCTTTTCATTTGGTGGAAGCAGTAAAAAGAAGAATTGGCCCCAATATTATAACTACCGATCATTTACTGGTCATTGGATATAGATCCATTACTTGGTGTTTCATTCATGCAAATCCTGTTTATCTGTTCCTACCTAGAACCAAGGGGATTCTCATTGAAGAGATGTGGTTTATGTAGAGGAAGCACTGGTTCTGGAAAAGAATATGCCTCAATTGATCTTAACATCTGAATTACTTGACATAGAAATGTTGAGCGAGATTTAGATTAGGAATGTTTATCAATAATTATACTGTCATATAGTAAATCGTAGGTCTCGTATCTGTCAAAAATGAAAATAATGGATAAATAATTAAGTATACTTTTTGTATAAATATAAAGATAGCAGATGCTAAGCTTGTAAAAGATTTTCAGGTGGTGTTGAAAGAGTTTCAAAAGGCTTAGCGTCTTGCAGCTTAGAGGGAAATAACTTATACACCTTTTGTTCCACAAGCAGTTCTTCCATCCAAGTATAATAGACTGTTGTTGGATTGTTTTAATCAACCAATATTTGTTATAACATATCAATAAATAATATTGAGTTGGTTTTATTGCTATAAGTAAATGTTCTGATTGATTAAATTAAGTTGTAAATATTCTGTAAATTAGAGAAGTTGCCTTTGTTTCTTTGATAGGATCAAACATATTAAGATTAAATTAAGATCTATTTTCTTTCCATTCTTGTAATAAGCTAGTACGACACATTATTCTCTCCTCTCTATAAGAGGGATATATTGCTTGACTGCAAAATTATGTGCGTAATTGTTTTCCTAGTTGGAGTTTAACTGTGCATGAGGCAAGATGCTCCTTGTGTTTGTGTATGTGACTTATATAGAAGAAACTTTATTGCTTGAACTAGTTTGGACCACTGAACTAAAAGTTTCTTTTGGTGAGCAGTTGTGTTTCTTTAGTTTTGTTGTTGTTTCTGATCTTCATTACCTATCTGTACTGAATGCTAATGATATGAACTTTCCTTCTTGTTTGCAGTTGTACAACTAGCGAAATAGCCATTAGTTCTGATAAGACTCCAGAATTTTTTTAAATCTCTATACATATGCATAAATGTTAACTTTATCCTTTAATTAAAATAATACTCTATATTTGCAAAATGCAAAATTATTTTTAAAAGAGTTTAGGTTGAATCAGAAACATATTAAACTAGTGTCTTGGAAAAGTAGATCATTTCCATGGTCCATTTAGCCCAAAACTGAAACCTAGTGAGCTAAAATCTGAACTGCAAAACAAGAACAAGGCCCATAATGAGTAGCACTAGAGAAGCAACTTGGTGTAAAAGGAGTTTCTTTCATTTTCTAACAGTGCATTGTCATGATCTTTTTGTGAAATAAACTAATTTAACTATTAATTATAAATAACTTAATTTTCTCTTATTTAAGTCTTTCAAATGACAAATTAGGCTTTGAGAGAGTTTTATCTTTGAGAGAGGCTTTAAACCTTTTTCTTTTATGTGTGTCCAATGTCAATGTCTTTTGTATACACTCTTCGTTTGCTACGTGTTAGGTGTTGTTGTTGTGTTCTGAACTATTGCTACGCACTGTTCTGATTTATAAATTCAGTACTTTCTATTTTTCTACTGTTAGTAATTTGCATATAAAAATATATATTAATTACTTATACTTTTATACTTTACTTTTCTTATATATGTTAAGACAATAGGCACATTTCTTGAATGAGAATATAAAGTAAAAAGTATTAGGTTTGAAACCTGTTGGAGCGTTAAGCAACCGTTACGGATATCCTTAGGTCTCTAAACTTCATATTCCTTTGCTTGCTGTTGTGACCTATTGTTGTGACCTATTACAATATTTAATTGTCGATGTGTTATTTTCAAGAATTTTTGTATTGTATGCTTACTTGAAAATTAAATATTATAATTTGTTTTTTTGTGTGTTATAATGTTATGACACTTATTGTTAATATACTTTAATATATAATTAGGAAGCCTTTTTAGTGTTTTTCTTTTTGTACTGGAAAGAGTTCTGAATAGTTATATCAATTTTATATCCCTTCTTCTGGATGTAAAGGAATTTTATTAGGTAGTATAGTTATATCAGTTTTATATACAGATATTTGTCACAAAGGAGGATCTAAAATTTGGATGTCATCTTTAGGGAGATTTTGGTAGGCTTGACTTGGTTGAAAGTTTAAATGGTGACGTTACTACGTTGGAAATTGTCGGTACATGGGGAGGGGTGCAGGGAGCAGTGTAGCAAGAAGAAGTGTTATCGACGACTCTGCAATTCACCGCATGGCATGTGCTATCTTGACTAAAGAGGCTCTCACCGGTACGTGCCCTGTGAATTTTGTTCTGCATATTTTTAGTTTTATATTATTTATATGTAAAATAATAAAAACCATTTATATATATTTTGGGGTTTTAATTTAGTTTGGTGAGGTACAATAATGATGTGTTCCAAGACCTTCCTACCTTACACACCTATCCAAACAAGATTACCAAATCCTATCCTTTAGCATTGTACTGTTACCAAATTTCTTGAATCTTTGGCTGCAATGGAATAAAGAAAGAGAAAAGAAATAAATTTTTGTTTATAATTGTTTTATCTTATCCTTTTCGCATAGACACTGTTATTTTCTTTTATTATTGCTTGTAAACGTATGATCATTATTCTATAGTGCAGACTCTGAAATTCTTTATGCAGGTGGACAATCTCAAAAGGAATTAGAAATACAAAACAAGGAGAAAGGGAGCTGGGAAATTCGAGTACTTGGGTTAGAGAAAAAAGTTCATGACTTGAACTCATAATTAGAAGCTGTAAGATTTAAGTTTACCTGCATTTTTGTTTTTATTACATCTCATTTTTTTTCCCTTGAAACTAGTTCTTAATCACTATTTACTATTGATTTTTGTGTAAATGCTTTAGTATTTTTATTATCAACATGTCTAGTAGTAACATTAATTTGTTTTAGGAGTACTTTGTGCACCTTGTCATGTTCAATTCTCACAATGGGAAGGGCATGTTAATCTCCATTTTCTACATATCTATCTTTTGCTTTTCTCATGTTGTTCTCTTTTTTTCTCCTTCGCCTATGTTGTAATTATGATTGTATTCTTATAGCTTTGAACAACATGCTCAAAAGATACTTCTCTGCTTTTTTTTATAGTTGAATGATACATTGTGTTATATGACAAATTATGGATATTCACCAAAATCAAAGTTGGATGTATAGTAGATTAATGTCTAATAAAAGGGGATATAATGAAGCATTTTTAAAAGGAGTAGATGAGTTTGTGTCCTATGCATGTCAAGAATGGAATTTGTCAAATGAAAAAATAAGATGTCCTTGTTCTAAGTGCAAAAATCTGAAGTTCTTCCATTTTGAAGAAGTTAAAGTTCATCTTTATAAGAAAGGATTCATTTTTGGATATTGGTATTGGACATGTCATGGAGAAAGTGACCCAAACATAGGCGTAGATACTAATCCTGAGATTTTTAGTACACAGGAGGGACATCTCAATAGATTTGAGAGCATGGTTTATGATGTTGCTGGTGTAGAGTATGAAATGGATCATGATCAAGAAATGGATGACTCTCCAAGTATGGATGAGATTCCAAATATAGAAGCTCAAAATATTTATGAACTATTAGATGCTGCCTAAAAACCATTATGGCCTGGATGTAATAATCACATTCAATTATCTTTTACTGTTAGATTTTTGACAATTAAATCAGAGGGAAACATGTCTCAAAGATCTTGTGATCAAACATTAGCCCTTATGAAAGAGACCCATCCTACTGGTAATCTTATTCCTAAAAATTTCTATAGGGTCAAAAAATTAGTCACAAAACTTGGTTTAACTGCAAAAAAAATTGATTGTTGTGTTGATGGTTGTATGTTATTTTACACTGATGAAGAAATGCAATTAAAAGAATGCAAATTTTGTCATAAACCATGTTTTCAGATACAAGTGTTGGTAGAGGTAAATACAAGGAGGTTCCTATTAAGAGAATGCATTATTTACCTCTCATTCCTAGACTTAAGAGAATATATGCCTCCATGAGTTCTGCTCCATATATGAGGTGGCATCATGAAAATAGACGAGAACCTGGGGTGTTGTGTCATCCATCTGATGGTAAAGCTTGGAAACATTTTGATAAAATACATCCTGAATTTGCAGCTGAACCAAGAAATGTAAGGTTAGCCTTATGTTGTTACCTATTGTTTTTTGTGCACTTCCCTATCAAGTGTGGAATCCTATAGCTGAATTATGTAAGTTTTTTAAGGATTTGTGCTCAACAGTTTTGAGAGTGGATGATTTTTTATTAATGGAAAAGAATATCATCATTACAACATGTAAGTTGGAGCGAAAATTTCCACCTGGATTTTTCAATTCCATAGAGCATTTGCCTATTCATTTACCTTATGAAGCAAGAGTGGGAGGTCCTGTTCAATACCGATGGATGTATTCATTTGAAAGGTAGTTGTTTAGTTTATTTAATATACTCCATTTTATATCTTATTTGTGCGTTTGGTAGTTAACAATATGATTTTGAATAGGTACTTGAATAGGTTGAAATGAATGGTTAAAAATAAATCTCATGTAGAGGGATCTATTTGTGAGGCATACTTGTAATTAACATATTGTAAATTAAAGGTAATTAGCATTAAAGTAACCGAATAATAGTTAGTTGTAACTGTTATTGCCAAGAAAGTAAAGTAGAAGAACCAGTACAAGACATAGGGGACATAAGATGGCATTAATGTATGTGAAAAATTGCAGCCTCGTACTTATATTAACACAACTCAGGTGCCAGCCTTAGTGATCTGAAATTTTTTACCAGCTAAAACTTTAGAAGATTTGAAAGGGGAAAAATTTAGTAGAATTCACAATGCAGAGAATCCTACTGGGAGGCTATATACTATTGGGAGCCTAATTCTATACAAAATTCTCATTCAATAAAAAAGCAAAAAGCAATTTATAAACACATCAATAGAAACCTAAACATAACATTTACCTCAGTTAAAAATTCCTGCTCTCCTTGTCTTGAATTAGTACCTAAGACTTTAACTAGAACTGTCTCACCTGTAGCCATATACGCTTTATAAACAGAACCAAAGGCTCCGTTGCCAATGATGGTGGTGAAATTAGTAGTAGCTCTTTGTATATCTCTGGAAAAGGTGTCACAAGGTCACAAAAAAAATATTTAAAGCATGAGGTAAGACACAACACAAAAGGTAACAACTAAAAAGAAAATAAAGAGATGATTCCCAATTTCAGTTACTTAGCTACTAAGAAATATATTATACAAGACCAATATATTCAATGCAAGAGAGAAAAAAATTCTAAAGTTGGTTTCAAAAGTTTTCTTATTGCATCATTGTGCATGTGTTTGGTGAAGATGGTCTATTACAAAAAGTTTTCTTATTGTATCATTGTGATGTTTGTCTTCTAAGACATGGATACATCTAAGTAACCAAGTAAGAAGTAGTGGGTGTGTTTGCAAAAGAACTCACTTAATGTATAGCAGATATTTAGGAATAATAAATATTATTGAATACAATGTCATACCATAAAAGATGAATTTGCTTATAAAGTATTGATGAAATTTTTGAGGTGCATGAACCTGAATTAACATGGTTCTTATATTAGGGACATACTCGATTATTCCTTGATTTGCTAGTTTAGGGACGTAATCTAATTTTACTATTAATGTTATTTGGTTCCCGATATATATTCGGTTGTTGTAAGAGGCCATATAACCTGTAACATGTGGAAGCCCTAGATTCTTACTAGTTATTGACTTTGTAATTTACTATTCTCATCCTTTGCTAAGAGTTTGAGGACGGTCTTGTTGAGAAGACTAGGTAAAACCTGACTTTGAAACTTGTGAACTGTGATGTTAACAGTCTGGAAGAATTATGATTGTACTAGTATATTTTTTTTCTTACTCTTCTATTTTGGTTTATTCAAAACCCTTGTGAATTATGGTGTTAACAGAAAGAATTTACACACAAGTTTGAAGAACTAACACATAATGCATCCGCACAAGGAATTCCTTCACCAAATGAGTTAAATATTTGATGTGATGTAGCTGGAACCAAGAATGGGAGGATATATGGTCTTAGAATGGAATCAACCGTGATTGGAGGTAGGCCTTACTATCATGGCTCATCTTCTTCCTCAAATGTGTGGATACAAAGTCAAGAACTTGATGAACTTAGAAAAGATTTGAAAGAAGTTAAGAAAGAAAGAGACGAGCTTTAAATCAAAATTGTAAATATTGAGAAGCTTTTTAAAGAAAACAATGCAATGATTCGACAATGGATGGATAGCATTAATCGTCAATCTATGCCACCAAGCTTTGAGGAAACTGAAGATGAGGATGAAACACAACTACCTAGTCAACCACTCGATTCTCATCAAGGTGATTTTATTACACTATACTTTTTGTTTTTATAATACTTTAAACTTTCCACACTCTCAACTTCACACTTTAGTATTCTCATTATTATACATTAATATAATACTGAAAAAAGGAGTTAGAGTTACGTGTTTATCCATGTAAATAAAAAACATCTAACTAGTATATTTTCATTAGATAACATTATTTATGTAATAGTATTATAGTTTTAACAAAAATGTCGTTGCGATGTTCCTTTACCAACTTTCACATTTGAATTAATATAATAAAAATATCATATACAAAGATTGCATTTAAAATATTGTCTTCTGATCTTTGGACGCTATTGTCAATGCATACATGTGTAGTCCTTTTCATATCCTATTTAAACTTGTTTCATGCATAGTACCATTTAGAACAAACCCATTAATCCAAACAAGTGGAATGAAAGCAGAGAACAAAAGAAAGCCAATCCTGCTTCCAGATACAAGTGGCAAAATTTTATAAACTCAGTGTCTCTAACAAGTTAAATCTCTCTCGTTGGCTACAACTATAAATACTAGTTTTACCTTGATTAGGTATAAGAGGAGTTTGCTTGGAAGAGAAATCCCGTATGAAAATATTTTTTTAAGAGGGGATATGATGGGTACATGGTGTACACAACTAATGAGAAAGTCCTTAGTGTAGTTTGATCATAATGGAAGAAAGGTGTTTACTTATGTTTTTGAGTGATGATGGCAGCCACTATGTTTCAGATTTCATTGAATTCCTGCTTTGTGCTCCTTTTGTTTAACTATTGATTAAGGTTTTGTTATTGACTTGTTAAACTTGTTAAATATGCCTTATATGGATGATACTTTTGATTAATAATAATAATGATGTCTTTAGTTTATTTCTCATCATTCCAGATGTGCGATATAAATTACTAATAATGGAGATTAATATGTATGTTACATTGCAGGAGAGGAAGAAATACGTGGTCCAATGAGAAAAGGAAAAAGCTACAATACCAAAACAAAATAAACAAATTAAACCGTTGTTGTTTCAAAATTGAATTTTCTTGTTAATATTGTGTTGTTATGGGATGCAATAGTGTATTATTTTTTATGTAGACTTGGAAACCTTTTCTTTATATGGTACATGTTAACATTGTTCTATTATGGGATGCAATAGTGTATCATTTTGATATAATCTCATTTTTTTCACATGGTTATATTCGGAAACCCAAATATTTTTTATTTCTCGTATCAAATTAAAAATAATTTTACTTTTCTATTCTAAATTATTTTAACAAGAAAAAAATATAATATCACAATTTCAAAATATAATATTATCATTATTCAGAAACTAATATAGTGACTATATTCTGGTATTTATATATTTAGTCACTAAATTGGTTTCAATGAAATTAGTCACTAAATTGGTTTCAATGACATTGGTCACTAAAATGGTTTAGTAAAATTGGTCACTAAATCGGTTTCAATGAAAACAGTCACTATATTGATTTTAGTAAAATTGGTCACTAAATTGGTTTCAATAAAATTGGTCACTAAATTGGTCTCAATAAAATTGGTCTTTAAATTGATTTCAATAAAATTGGTCACTAAACTAATATCAATAAAATTGGTCAATAAATTGATTTCAATGAATTGGTCACTAAATTAGTTTCTTAATCAGTATCTAAATTGATATCTAAAATTAGCTACCAAGGTTTTAACTACCAACTACTATTAGATTCTAAATTGGTTTCATTGTTTTATCTAATACGTTGCGTTGATCGTGGTATTAGGAGTCTTGATTTATGTTGGAAAAAAATTCAATTGTGTGAATCGTATTCGATAAGAAAATTTTCTCTTTCTAAAATAAAGTGTCATGAAATTGTTGGACTTATAAGCACTAATATGAGATTAAATGACATTCAACGTGAATTAGAGAATATGTGCTTTATCTTGGATATCAAGTTGGATTCAACTTGATAGGGGTTCATAAAGAATATGCTCTTGAACTGAGTTGCGTACTCGAAAGAGGTTTACAAAGAACAAACCTCAAATTGAGTTGGACGTACTTGAAAGGGGTTCACAAATAACACACTCCAAACTGAGTTGAGCGTACTTGAAAGGGGTTCACAAGGAACACACTCCAAACCGAGTTGAGCATACTCGAAAGTGGTTCATGAGGAACACCTTCCGAGTGGAAATATTAATCGGTAGGGGTTCACGAGGAACGCACTCTAAATTGAGTAGAAATAGTAATTAGTAGGGGTTCACGAGGAACACACTCCTAAACCGAGTAGAAATAGTAATTGGTAGGGGTTCACAAGGAACACACTCTTAAACTGAGTAAAAATAGAGAATTCATCTGAAAGACTGCTTTGATTTATTCATTGCATTTACATTAGTTATAATAGAACTTCAAATGAGTCGAGTTTCAGGTCCTTGGGATCATCTCTCCTTTAACCATTGAAGAAGATACACACCATTGCCCAAGTTTTCTTGAATTTTGAAGGGTCCTTCCCAGTTAGGTCTCAGCTTGCCTTCCGATGGGTTTTTCCTAGCTTCACTAATCAGCTGCCATACTAGTTCTCCTTCTCGGAACAATCTCGGTTCTAGACGAGTATTGTATCTTCCGAAGTAAGCTTTGTCCCACAATTCTTCTATTAGTTCAAGTTTAGTCCCGAGATTAGTGTTGCTGGTGTCTATATTTTCCAACCGTCTTCTAATTGTCGGTCCACCCACCTCAACGGGCAACATGGCACCAGTGCCATAAGTAAGGTTATATGGAGATTTCCCAGATTGGGGTGTGCATCTATAAGCCCATAAGATCTCAGGTAACTCTTCCAACCATCTTCCTTTGGCTTTTCCAACTCTCTTCTTCATGTCATTGATAATTACCTTGTTTGTCACTTCTGCTTGCCTATTTGTTTGGGGGTGTTCAACAAAACTAGTCAAATGTTTAATATCGAGCTCATTATAAAGTTCTCTCAGTTTTCTATTAGTGAATTGTGTGCCATTATTAGTTATTATGGCATATGGTAAGCTAAAACTACATATAATCTTCCAAGCAAAGCTCTTGATCTATTGATATGTAATCCTTGTAAATGGTTCCGCCTCGATCCACTTAGTAAAATAATTGATGGCCACAACTATATATATTCTTTGCTAAGAAGCTGGAGGTGTTGACCCTATGATATCCATGTCCCATATGGAAAAAGGCTATGGGGAGATGATGGTTTTCAACTTTGAAGATGGGATGTGGATGAGAGGGTCATGCTCTTGACAACTCTTGCATCGCTTAATAAATTCAGCGCAATCAGTTCTCAAGGTTGGCCAGTAATAATCGGCTCTGAGAACTCGGGTCGCCATTGTGCAATACCTCGAGTGAAAACCACATATGTTGTAATGAATTTCGTTTATGATATACTCAACTTGTTCTTTAGAGATACTTTTTTGCAGTGGAAGTGAGTACACACACTTATATAAATCAGAACCAATCAAAACAAAGCGAGAAGCTTTCTTGGCTAAGTGTTTGTCAAGTTGAATAGGATCATTTGGTTGCGCCATCAAGTACTTAATATGGGTTGCATCCAACTTGACTCTGAGATCTTGGTGACCTAAAATACTTCATTCTCAAAACAAGGCTGATATAAAAAGTGACAAACGATAGAGTAATTAGGCCTCTTGTCATTTTCTAATTTGGATAATGCATCAGCCCGAGTATTCTGTTCACGGAAGACGTTCTCCAAAGTAATTTCATCAAAGTTCTTAATTTTTCTCTTGACCTCTTGGTGATATTTGAGTAGCAATGGTTCTTTAACTTTGAATTGCCCTTTAATTTGTCTGACCATCAGTTTAGAGTCTGTCTTTCAAGTTACTTTCCTTGCTCCCATGTCCTCAGTGGTGGTCGGCTATAAAAGCCTCATACTCGGCTTGGTTTTTTTAGAGGTTTCAAACTTGAGAATGAGAGATTGTTCTACTTTTATATCTCCAGGTCCTTCTAAGACTATGCCATCTCCACTTTCCTTTTTGCTAGAAGAGCCATACACATACAAAGTCCATCCTTCACCAACATAAAGGTCATTTTGCAGCTCAAATACAAAGTTAGCTAAACATTGAGATTTGATTGGCCCTCTCGGTTCATAGAGCAAACCGAATTCAGATAGTTTAACGGACCATGCTATCATTCTCCCAACAAGCTCAAATTTTTCTAATTATTTTAAAAATTGGATAATTGGTTTTGACCACTACTTGATGAATCTGAAAATAAGGTCGTAGTCGTCTTGTTGCATAGATTAAGTCCAAGACAACCTCTTCCACCATTTTATATCTCGTTTTGGCTCCATCGAGAACTCGGTCAGCAGAATAAACAGGTTGTTGACTATCACCGTCTTGAAGAATAGCAACTCTAATAGCATCCTCGGATACCGAGATATACACAATAACAATCTTTTGTTGAGCTATGGTTTTTTTAGAACAAGGGGTTTGCCAAGAACTTCTTCAAATCAGCAAAGGCCACTTCACACTTTTGATCCCATTCAAAATTCTTAGACTTCTTTATTAGTTTCACAATTGGCCTTGTCTTCTAGACCAGTTTGAGAAGGAACCTAGACAAGGTTGTTAGTCTACCCATCAAGCATTGGACTTCTTTCACATTATTTAGACTTCTCATGTTTATAATGGATTGTCATTTTTCAGGGTTTGCCTCAATGCCCCTAGATGTTAGTATAAAACCCAAGATTTTCCTCCTTTTACTTGAAAGTGCATTTTTCTGGGTCCAACTTCATCTAGTACTTGCGAAGCTGCTCAAATATCTTAGCCAAATCATTCATGTGTTATTCAACGATATTAAATTTGACAACCATACTAATTTACAAAACTTCCACATTCCACATTCTTCAAACCAAAAGTCATAACCTTGTAATAGTAATTGGTGGAATCAGTTATTAAAGCAGTTTTGCTGCTATTAAGAGGGTACATTGGAATCTGATTATATCCCGAATATGCATCCAGAAAACTGAGTATGTGATGACCTGAAGCTCCAACCACTAGTCGATCAATGTTAGGAAGGGGATAAGCATCTTTTCAGGACATGCTTTACTCATGTCAGTGTAATCAATACATATTCTCCACTTCTCATTGGCTTTCTTGACCAAAACAACATTAGCCAACCAGGTTGTATAGTGGACTTCTCAGATGAATTGGGCTTTGGGAAATTTGTCTACCTCCATTTCAATTGCTATTCTCGTCTCTTGTCCTACTTTTCTCTTTTTTCTTTAGCAACGGGTCGAGCATCTTTGTACACGGCTAGCCTATGACATGCTATTCGTGGATCAGCTTCAAGCATATCGGCGGTTGTCCAAGCAAATGTGTCTCGATTTTCTTTTAGTGTTTGCACCAATTTATCTTTCGCGTCTTTAAACATATGTTCTCCCACCTTCACAACTTGAGCTTCCTCACCATTTTGACATTGTTCAGTTAGTTCTCTGGACTGGATACGATCTCTTTCACGTACTTTGGGGTCTAAATCAATCGCGACCACTAAGTTCTCTTATTTATTTATTTTTTTACAAATTACCCGTTCTGCTTGCGGCTTCAGACTAGCCACATAACATTCCCTGACTGTCTTTTGATCTCCGTACATGGTAATCACTTTTCCATCTTCAAGAGGAAATTTCATTGCTAGATGTGGAGTTGACACAATGGCTCTTAAAGTATTTAGAGAAGGCCTTCCAAGTAACACATTGTATGCAGTATGAGCATCAACCACCAGATAGCGAATCCCTTTACGTCGACCTTTTCTCCTAAGAATCCAATTATCTGATCATGGTATGGCTTTAAGAGATCATTTGAGAAGCCCAAACATTGGTATGCCTTCCAATATAAAATATCCAATTAACTGCCTTGATCAACTAAAGTTTTCATGATTGCATAATCAGATATTTCAATTGTAACCACCATGGGATCATTCTGATCAGGATCGATAGTTTGGAAATCTTCATAAGTGAAAGTGATATTTGGCATAGTGTGTTGAGGCTTATTCAACACACTATTCATAGATTTCACCACTCTGAGGTGCCTTTTCTTTGATGTAGTAGAACTTTCTCCATTGGCCAAGCCTCCAACAATGGTATTAATGATGCCTCTCAATGGGGGATCCCAACCTCGATTTCGATCTCCACCTTATGTTTTTTTTTCTCTTTTATGGACTTCTGTGTCTCTCACCTCGATGACGCTTCTCAGGATGCCTTCGTACAAATTTATTGAGATGTCCTGCTTGACTGAGTTCTTCTATTTTTTTTTAAAAAAGCCATACATTCCTCGGTTACATATTTGTAATTATCGTGATATCTACAATGTTTATTCAAATTTGCATTTGGGGGAGTAGGAATCTTCTTTAGTGGTGGCAACAGATTGGTGTTGAGGGCTTGTTGAAGGATTCAAGATTGTTCTACATTTTGAGGTGTGTATTGTTCAAACCGAGGTTCCTTAAATGCATTAATAGGATTTTGGTTTTGCTTTGCAAACCGACTACGGTCAGATCGGTTGTCTGTCATCCATTTCTATGACATTTCATCTCTTATATGCTTTCTAAACTCCTTCAACTCTTCCAACTCCATATATTTTGCAACTCTTCTTCGTAGTTCATCCAGGATAGTGGCTGGCCTTTTACACAAACTATCAAAGAAAGATCTTAGCCTTAAGGCTGTGACCAGATGATGTAATGGTACTTCTGGCTCTTGATTTTCAATGCCATTTTGCCAAACCGCTTCATGAAAGTTCGCAATGTCTTATTTTTCTCTTGTCTCATATTCACCAACGCTAGAGATGTTAATTGATGAGATGGACTAGTGGCAAATTGTGCTTCAAATTTAGAGGTGATAGTCTGAAAGTAGTCAACTGAGTTTAGAGGTTACTTAGTAAACCAACTCAATGCAACACCTTTTGGGGAGGTGGGAAATACTATGTAGAGTATAGCGTCATCAAGCATATATAAACCAACCTGGGTAGTGTATATATCTAAGTGGTCATTAGTGTCAATAGTTCCATCATATAACTCAAATGAGGGATTGTTCCAATTCGGTGGGAGGGATGGTCCATCAATTCATCATTGAAGGGATGTCATCGAGACAAACTAGGTGAGGCATTGATAGACAATTTGCTATAGGACACACACTAGCTTCTAGTGTTCTTGTATGACTCATTGGTTTCTTCTTGAAAAGGTACAATGGACTGATCTTTGTCATTCAACTTTCTTTTGAGTTTCTGGTTTTCCTTTCTCAAGTTCTATATTTCTTCTTCATTTCTTCTCTTCAGGTCTTCAAGTTCTTTTCTCATCTCAGTCAACATAGCATTGGTCTCAACATGATCTATAGTGTGTGTGTTTCGTTCATTTCTAGTAACCTTTCGAGTGTTCACCATGATGGTTAAGACAGTTGGGCCCCACGGTGGGTGCAAAAAATGTTTCGCAAAACACTAGGGGAATAATTGTGAATGAGATGTGGGACCGACTTAAGCATTTAGATCTCTTCTTCGTTCATGAGTTGACTTTAGGAACTTAGTTTTACTGCTCGGTTTGGGAGATTAACTCTTCGTACTCGGTTATTCCTCTCGATTGGGGGGAGACCTGTAAAAGAGGCTCCGTCGATCAAGTCATTATATGTAGAAAATGAGAGATTAGAGTGACAGTAGTCTTAGTGTTGCAGAGCTCTCTCCCATTAATAGGGTTGTTATTGGGCTGTGTCACTATTCATTTGGGCCTATAATTATTATTTCATTTAGGCCCAATATTATATAATTATGTCTTAATCATTTTGCTTACTTATTAATTAGTATTTAAACCTCTCGAGATCTGGGCCTTAATATTTCGTATTTGGTTCTTCAGAAGGAGTAAATCAATTCTCATAATCGATTTCCATGATGTTGGATTCCAAATTTTCCTAATAAGGGTACAAGTCCTTCTTAGAGTTGTCCATCTACATTGCATATACTAAACATGTTTGTAATAGACTCATCGAAAAAATCACCAAAAAACATATTTGTAAAATGTTACTGAGCAATACAATATTGTAAGATGAAAAATAAACTCAATCTCGATCTTGATTTCTTAGGCAACAAGCATATATTCATTCAAACACAAAAAACACAATCAAATTGCAAACTTCAAATTCTCACAAATGTTCAATTTTCGTAATCATTCAACTTAACTCAGTATTAAATACGTTCAACAAAAAAATATGGGTATGATACCAAGAAATAAAGTGTGCATAGATGACAATCTCACTAGATTAACTCCAATGTTGCTTGTTGCATTCAAGGAACAAGGTGATTATTGTTGTTATTGATCAATTAGGAAAATGTTGAGGGTTAGGATTTGCTGAATGGTTGCTCATTACTGAATATGAAGTTAAGATCTATTGCCCTTACTCATTACTTTTTTATTTCTCTCTCGTGTGTGTATTGGTAACTGGTTGAACAAGATTCAGATTGTAAGTTGCTTTTTTTTTATAAGATGCTTTTAAAGATTGAGAAATTATAAGGTGATGTATGATAATTACCTATCCATGGTCTCGATTAAGCCTTACTTCATCGTATTTAGTTTTTCAATGAAAAGAAATAGTAATACTGCTTTTATGTGGATATATAAAGAAAATAAATTTACGACACACTTCACTTTAAATCGACGACTAATTTACATCAGAGATTTCAGTTATGTGTAGCCATTTTCCCATTTTCTTTCACTTTTCAAGATTACTAGGAAAAGTGATTAAGGAATATCTTGTTTTAACCAACGACATGATCGTGCTTGCTTGAATTTTGTATATCTCTTAAACTTGTCTTTTCAGTACAAAAAAAAGATTTAACCATCGATTTTAGCCATAAAAAACAGACAATTGTAATTAGTGACTGAAACAATGTGTTTATTGTCATCAAAATAGCGACCACAATATAATTTGGTCGCTCATTAATAAAAAAACACTTTAGCCACCACATTTAGTGATCAAAATATATTGTTAGCCGCTTAGATATCAAAATTGTCACCGAAGACAAATTTGTTTGAGCTACTATTTTGATTTTGATCACTAAATAAAGTAAAACAAGTTAGTCACCGGTTTTAACAACAAAAACATAGTCGTCGAAAAATGACAACTAAAATAGTCATGAATCAAAATTATTTTAGCAACTAAAATAAAATTCATTGTTAAAAGTCAACAAAAAATCAGCTACCAAATTTAGCGATCATACTTTGCTGGTAGCTAAATAATAACTGAAACAATGATTGAATGTGAATTTGTTTTAGCGATCGATTTGGTTTTAGTCGCTAAAACACTAGTACAAAAATTAATTATCAAATTAGTGACCGAGTTTCCATGGTCGCTCATAGTGACCGAAATAACCACTAATTTTGTGCGGTCGCTAAATAATTATTATGAATATTATTAATATTAATTAAAATAAAAATATCATTGATAACAATAGTAATATGGAAGCTATAAAACTTCATTCAATGCCACAAATTCTAATGTTGTTTACTTCTTTTAGACTTATCATTACCTATGCCTACTTGAAGTTCAAATATTAGTGAATGGTATAGTCAGACATGTTGCTGGTCAAAGAAATGAAATTTTCTTTCTATTAATCTTTTTAGACTCATAGTTGTCTACATCAACTTTAAAGCTTAAAAGGTTCATATATGATACAACTATACATTTTATTAGTAAAAAAATGAGTTTTTCTTTTTATAAATCAAAATTTTCATCTTGCCACCTAAGCATCATAGAATAGTGTATGGTATTACATAACATGATGTTAGTACAAGAAATATTAATTCTCTAATTCATGTTGATAAAATGTTTAAAAAATACTTAAAATACTTATAAGATTATAAATACCCTAACAATGGTATGAATTCTCAGTCTTTTCTACTTTTAAATTACATGCAATCCAAATCTTACTCTGACAAAAGTTTCTAAGTGGTGATCCCTGTTAGATTGAGCACTTACCACTAAGTCAAAAACTATAGTCATAGTCAGGGTGCAACTCTTCCTACTTGAAAGCATAGCAACCTTGTTGGATTGTTTGAAGATTATCGCTGTAAAGATGATGTGGTACGCTTTTACTTTTCAGAAAAATGATCTGTATCAAATTTTGTAATTCGGTATGCAAATTCTTTTGTTATACTTATCGAATTGTAAGATTAGAAAGATAAATCCGAATTCGGTTTAAGCTTCCAAATATTAAAATCCGAAAGATAACAAATCATATAGATATTACCTTTCGGATTTTACATCCGGTATGCTAACAAAACAATTTATATATCGAATTATACAATCAAGAATACCCATTTTTTAGAAAAAAATGATTTGCACGTACACAGTACCTACGTACCCAAATCTATCTTAACTTCCACAAGAAAAAAAAATTAACTAGGAGTTTGAATCCATCTTTTTCTTTTTCTTTATTAACTGAAACAATTTAATTAAGATAAGTTAAAAAGAAAAAAAAATAAGATATGAGTGTGACTTTTTTTTAGATTTATCGATTTTATCATGGAATTTATCCAGATTAATACGATTTTCTTTAGTTCTTACTATCTTATTATAAATTTATTTTTTCAATTTATTTTATAAATAATTTTTATTTTTTAATTTATTTTTCAACAATAAATTACAATAAAAAATTAAAAATAATTAAAACAATAATAGGATAAAAAAGTTATATATTATATTACAACTTTAAAAGTGATGTTTAATTCATTTAATTAAAATAAAATTGAATTCTAAACTAGAATGTAATATATTTCTTGATTCAATTTTGAGAACCAATTTTTAAATTAAAAGATTTTTTAAGGAGATTTGACAACGAGTTCTTTGAAAAAGTAATTTTTATTTTTTATGTTATTTTTCGACAATAATTTTAAATAAAAATAAAAAATAATTAATACTATATTAAATTAGCTAAAAGAGTGATACATTATATTAGAATTTTGAAAGTGATGTTTAATGTATTTAGTTAAAATAAAATTGAATTTTAAAATAGAATAGAATATATTTTGTGATATTAATTTTGAGATTCAGAAGGATAAAAAAAGATCTTAAGGATAAAAGTTCTTTCAAAAAGTAGTTTTTTTATCTAAATTTAAGGATAAAATAAAAAATATTGAAAATTTGTAATAGGAGAAATAAGTGACCTTAACCACATATTAGAGAATGATAAGAAATTTAAAAGCTCTGTGTTTTGAAATTCCAAAGCCCTCTCATTCCATATTGCGAAAGTTCTCCCTTCCAAATTTGTATTTACAATCTTTGTGCCTTCCAAATGTTTGTTGCTATTCAGAACTTTCTCATAAATAGTCATATCCACAACCCCAAACCTTGTTAACACCAATTATTTTAGGATTTGGGATTTTGGTTCATGGTTGAGGTTATTTCTATTCTTTAATTTATCTGATTAAAACGTAAGTTTTAGAATTATTATTTTATGGTTCACATTTTGGTTCAGATTTCTTTTTCATAGTTTAAATTTTTGTGTAATTGATTGTGTAATTTTAGGACCTTGTGGTGGGTTTTGTAAAATTAGGTGTTCTTGTGTTGTTTGTGAATGTCAGAGTTTCTATTGATTCTAATGTTACCATAAAAGATTTCAACGTATCTATTAATATTATTGCAGGTTAAGCTTTAAGAATTCTATGGAGAGAAAAAAGGTTGATAGGAATCTTGATGCTGAAGAAACAATAGTTTTTGGTACACCTTTGCACACTGTAATTTTAAGTAGATTTATTGTTTGTAGTGTTGGTACAATTCTCTTAGTTCTATTTTATTGCTCCTAGTTCCAATCGACTTAGATTTCAATCCACTTAGATTATACAATATCTAAACACGATCTTAATACACGTAGACTGCTCTTAGTTCTCTAAGGGTATGTTTGGATTAGAAGATGGATTTGAGAGAGTGAATTTGAGATGATTTGAGATGAAAGTGTGAAGAAAATTGAGTTGTTTGGATTAAGGGAAAGATAAGATTTGAGTGGAAAGTTTATAAAAGTTTATGAATGATGTGATGTGTATAATTAATAAAATATTTTTTAATAGATAAAATTATAGTTAAAATTAATTTAAAATTAAATATAATTAATTTATTAAGTAAGATTAATAAATTATTATTATTTTAATTGTTAAAATTATAAGTTTATTAATTATTTAAAATAAAAATTAAATTTCTGTTATTAATAATAATATTATTTTATAATTTTTTTATTATTATTATAATTATTATTTTTAATTTTTAATGTTAATATTTTATTTTTATTAATATTTTATAAATTTATTATTATAATATATTATATAATTGATTATATTTATTTTATTATATATATAAATATTAATAAATCAAATATATGAAAAACGTATGCAGAATTCATTATCCCGCAAATCTTCTAAACTTTGCGATGAAATACTGTTTACGAAGAAAAATTCACCAATTCAACTTTTAAATAATATTTTATTGCTTAAAAGGTAAACTTTCAGCACAAACAATACTTCCCTACAATTCGTCTTCAGAACAAAACCATGCCTAAGTGAGTGATATTTGAAGAGTTCTACAAGTGATTGATATTTGAAGAGCATTAATTCCAGTCCAATTTTATATAATATTTTGCTTTATTGTTAGTTTGTTGGAAATCCAAATTTATTAGAGAAAAGGTGATTTTATAGTATATAAGCAGGTACAAACCATATCCTATAAATGAGTTTTGTAAGTTTAAATTAGACTTAAAATTCACTATTTAAAATGGTATTAGAGTAATTTCGAATCTACCCTAACAAGGTTCGATGGGCCTATTGTGTTACCCGCTATTAGGTTGTTATGAGATCACCTCTAAATATCTGGTCCAATGCATGAGTCTAACATTTCGTCACGATAAAGGTGTATTGAAAATTTCACATCGACTAGAGACGAATTAATTTTATAATATTTAAGTGGGTGCAAACCTCATTGATTTTGTAAGATTAAGTTACACTTAAAATTCACTTCTTACAATAGTCTTCCTTCTCATTTACTCTAATTATGACTTTCATGAAAAAATATTATAGTAATAGAAAATTGAAAAATTCTTATGGATTATGTAAAATAATTATACGAACTATTCTTATAAAAGAATACTCTCCTTTAAATTACAAAATACTCATCATGAGTATTTTTTTTATTTAGCATCAATATACAAATTAACCAATCTTATTATATCTATGTGAATTTGAATTAAGGATTAAGTAAATAAAAAAAACGACAAGAATGACAAATGAAGATAAAAACTTAAAAAACAAACATGTAAATATTTTGAAGATAAAATACAAATGAATAAATTAAAAAAAACAGGTAAATATTTTTTCTCTATAACTGTACCTTTCTAATGGAAAAAAAAGGAAAAATAAATATGAATAAAATTAATAACACAGACAAGTTTTTTCTGTCCTGGTTACTTCATAATAATGATCTTAGTGTGCTTTAAATGCAAATACGATTTATATTTTATAACAAAAATTATGGATCCTTAAGTACTGGAGAGCTCTCCAATTGTCCAATTTAAAAATGGTGCAAGAATATAGAGATAAATTACTGATGTGTGATAAATTTTCTTTTATGTTGTAATCAATCCAAACTATCTAATTAAAATTGGATTGATTTTTTGTCATCATATTTGATAAATTAAATTATTGTATTTTTGTAGTTTAACATGATATTATTTTATACAATTTTTTGATAAAACAGATTTTTAATTTTGAAAGAGAACCAAATGAGATCAATAATGTAACAAAAAATAATATTTGAATCTAACACTTCACTCAAAGTATTAAAAATTATTATATATTTTTATTTTACAACTTTTGATTTGTTTAAGTGCAATTTGTTTGGATATTCATTCAAAATTATATTAATTTCACACTATTGTGTTTTTTATGTGATTTTATATTAAATTTAATTTACTGATAACCAAAAAAATAATTAATATATTTTTTGTTAAAATATAGTCATACATCTATTTAATCTTTAAAAAAATAATTTTAATTAGACATATAAAGAAAGAAAAAAAAATGAGGAAAGAAGACAGTTAAAATAAAGAAGTAAAAGTGAGAGAGAAATTAAAACTAATACTATTTAAATATCAATTTTTTATATGATAAATATATAAAAATTAGTATTGAAAAATAACTTTCAATAATTTCTAAAATCTAGAAAAAATGGTAACAAGATAGAGAATTACATGGGAGTAAACCTGCTTAAAATTAATGCAACTATATATGTCACCTGAGTTCCATGTGAATGGAACATGAGATAACATCAGAATCATGCAGAGACCATATCATGCACGGGATATATTTATTATTGTATCTTTATTTTTGGTAATGGAGACCCCACTTGAAACATACGTAATTAACGTGGTAGAAGTGTGCTACATCCTCCATGTATGGGCAATGCATGTGACACAGTAGCTAGCAGGCGGTGAAGCTGCATGTTTCAGTGAGCACTCACTCACTCACTTGCCTCATTTTTGACCCATGAACAATTAAATTCAGAGAATCACACCTCCCAATGAAACAAAAGTGTCATTCACCCTGCAGCTACTTATTTTTATTTGTGATGAATAGTTACAATATTACAATACTCGAGATATTGAACTGCATTGCCGTTTACTGTACATAAATGCAAGAGTCTGCAAATGTAGGAATAGGGGTGTTCCCTAAGTTTCCCTTTTTGTGGAAGTAACATCATTTTTTCACATCATTTTTCATTTCCTTTGACTAAAAGTTGGAAAACCCTTAACACAGAGGCCTGAATGATGGTTTATAGGTATTATATTCACTTGAGAGTACCCAAGTTTCAACAGAATGAATTATTTGACCTGATATTTAAGTCTTCAAGTACTTCTATCTTATAAACTGCTTTTTAGTATTGAAGTTATACTTAATTCCTAATAGTTATTACTTTATTGAGAGTTGTATTGTGAAAAGGATTATTCATCAGTTGGATTAAGGTGCTTTTACAATGAACGAATTATTGTTTCCTATGTGTTTGTATAAAATTTTCAACAACTACTTATAAATAAAAAATGAAATAATTGTGTAACAAATTAAAAGTAATTTATACGTAAGTTAAAATTAACTTATTTCCATTCATATTATTTTTTAATTTCTTAAAGATAAATAGCATAAGTGAATGCAGATTTATATTATAAATTTTAGGATGATTCATGTTTTAGAAATAATTATGTTAATAAATTGATTAATTTGAGTGTAAAAAGATAGGATTGAGTTTTGTAACATTCTATTTACATGTATTAAGATAGATTTTTCTCCTAATATGTTTCCACTCTTTATGTTTTGTTTATTTATAGGAAGTTTATTTAGTGTGACCTTCTACTTTATTTATTTCTTTTGTTTTTTCTTTTATAATATTTTTTCATGTACAGCAGATAATGGGTGAGTTTGGTAAGTATAAGATGTCGAAATTTATAATGATGTATAATATGGGTGTTTTATAAAAGATTAAAACTAGCTTAACAAATAAGTTGTTTTAAAAATTTTTGATATTATGTTTATTATAATTTATTTTAATATGTAAGTAAATTAATTCTGACTAATAAAAAGCTTATTTTTTTAAAAATTGTTTACGGAAAAGTTTAATTGAATCCCATTCCTGGACTTTGTTAATCACTAACCCTTCAGTTTTACCATACAGTTCCATTTTCCAAAGGTATTACTACATTCAATTTAAGTAGCACTGTGGTAAATGAATTAATTAAATAATAACCAATGTGTGAAATTTGATGAGAAAGCAACAACTACCAAGTCTTGAAATTGGAATTAAATGCTTTCTTTTATTGCCTTTCTTAGAACAAGGAATTCCAATTCATTGATTCACCAAATTCACCAGAATCGATCATAAATGGGAATGGCCTTGTCGGGCCTCGAGATGATTATTCATCCTAGAACATGGCCCATATGTGTTAGCATTAAGGTTGTTTAATCGTTTTCGTATTAAAATGTGTGGCAATAGTTAGAACATGGCCCATATGTGTTAGCATTAAGGTTGTTTAATAGGTTTCTTATTAAAATGTGTGGCAATAGTTAGATTTTATGAGGTTTCTTTTGCATGTTGAGGAAAGCACCGTGAGCCTTATTAAGATATGTACACTGTAGATGAAAAGCTTAATTTGATGGATCCGAATAGGTAGCATCAAAAGACAACAGCTCATTTTAACCGTACAATGTCAACTTCTACTCACAAGTAGGCATACGCAGGAGAATGTACATAGAAAACAACCAACATGAGGACAAAAATTAATTTCTGTGTCGTTATTAACGCTGCGTCACTTCAATTTAATTTCTTAACTTTCTTCCATGCAATTGAATCATTATTCAATGAAGTTACATAGCTTTTAATGTGTCAAATCTAAACAATAGGGGAAGGGCCCATCTGAAAAATAGGACTTAGCAATGATTTATTCATTTTACGTATATGTTAGGAATTAATAACAAATGAGAAATAACCTGAACATATAAAGAATACGTAAAATTTATATTATATTACACTAATTCATTATTAATTAGTCAGAATTAGAAAATTCGGTATAAATAAGTAATACAAATAATAAGAGTTGTCTTGTACGCTATTGAGCTGGAGAAGATGTCTAAGCTTTTTATAGTTTGTTCATGATTTATTGGTATTAAATTTTTATGATGTTTAATCAAATAATTTATACGTGGTATCAAATGATTCATTTGTTTTGATGACTCACGCAAATAAGTATCATATAGATAAGTAATGGATAGTAGATACAAGTAACTAGAAAAAAAAAAAGGAAAATGTTAGTTTGACACTTCTATTCACCTTATTCCTGTTTGACACTCTAACGTGTCAAATACAATCTTGCGTGGCAATGACAGAGAAAATTGCATTTGCTCTGACTTGCGTGGTTTAAGTTTGTCCTTTTGTAAGAGTGTTTTTTGTCATTTGCATTCTGAAAATGTAGGGTAATTTAAGAGGGAAAACCAGATCTGATCTCTCATTTCACTCATTCCCCCGCATGCGCTGAAGGAGAGAGAACAGAGAAAAACAAGGCAATTCGAAGGTCCACCGTCGCGTTCGTCGTCCAGTCGTCAATCCACCGTCGCTGTGGTGTTTCCTATTTGTCAATCGAAGCTCGAGCTTTCGCTTTGTTGGTATTGACCCTAAACTGAAACCATTTTTGGTGTGAAACATGTTTGTTGTGTGTCGATGTTTGCTTCGTTTAGGGTTTAGGGTTTGTTCATATGATTTGCTTTTGCTTGCTTATTATGTATGTATGCAAAAAATGGTTTCTTGTTGTGTTCTGGGTTGTTGGTGTCTATCTTTACTTCGTTTAGGGTTTAGGGTTTGTTCATATGATTTGCTTTTGCTTGCTAGTTATGTATGTATGCGAAAAAATGGTTTCTTGCTGTGTTCTGGGTTGCTGGTGTCAATCTTTGCTTCGTTTAGGGTTTAAGGTTTGTTCATATGATTTGCTTTTGCTTGCTGGTTATGCATGTATGCGAAAAAATGGTTTCTTGCTATGTTCTGGGTTGCTGGTTTCCATCTTTCACCCGCCAATGTCCTTTTTCTACCTTGAGAACTGTGTGTTCCAAAATTATACCCAGCGAACTACTTAGCTGAACTGGGCTAACCACTTAGTGTTTTTAGCCTGGAGGCCTATGTGTGTGTCCCAAAATTATACCCAGCAAACTACTTAGGTGACCAGGGCTAACCACTTAGTGATTCCATCCCGAAGGCCTGTATGTGTGTTCCAAAATTATACCCAGCGAACCACTTAGCTGAACTGGGCTAACTACTTAGTGCTTCCACCGCTGAGACCTGTGTGTGTGTTCCAAAATTATACACAGCGAACCACTTAGGCGACCAGGGCTAAGCACTTAGTGTTTCCACCCCGGAGGCCTGTGTGTGTTCCAAAATTATACCCAGCGAACCACTTAGCTGAACTAGGCTAACCTCTTAGTGCTTCCACCGTTGAGACTTGTGTGTGTTTCAAAATTATACACAGTGAACCACTTAGGTGACCAAGGCTAACCACTTAGTGTTTCCATCCCGAAAGCCTCTGTGTGTTCCAAAATTATATCCAGCGAACCACTTAGCCGAACTGGGTAAACGACTTAGTCCTTCCACCGCTGAGACCTGTGTGTTCAAAAATTATACATAGCGAACCACTTAGGTGACCAGGGCTAACCACTTAGTGTTTCCACCCTGGAGGCCTGTGTGTTCTAAAATTATATCCAGCGAACCACTTAGCTGAACTGGGCTAACCACTTAGTGCTTCCACTGCTAAGACTTGTATGTGTGTTCCTAAATTATACACGGCGAACCACTTAGGTAACCAGGGCTAACCACTTAGTGTTTACACCCCGAAGGCCTGTGTGTGTTCCAAAATTATACCCAGCGAACCACTTAGGTATCTAGGGCTAACCACTTAGTTTTTCCACCCTGGAGGCCTGTGTGTTCCAAAATGATACCCAACGAACTACTTAGGTGACCAGGGCTAACCACTTAGTGCTTCCACCCTTGGACAGGTGTGGGTGTTCCAAAATTGTACCGAGCGAACCACTTAGGTGACTTGGGCTAACCACTTAGTCCTTTCACTCCTGGGGCACGTGTGTGTTCCAAAATTATACACAGCGAACCACTTAGCTGACCAGAGCTAACCACTTAGTCCTTTCACCGCTGAGACGTGTGTTGGTGTTCCAAAATTATACCCAGCGAACCACTTATGTGACATAGGCTAACCGCTTAGTCCTTTCACCTCTGGAGCACGTGTGGGTGTTCCAAAATTGTGCCTAGCGAACCACTTAGGTGACTTGAGCTAACCACTTAGTGATTCCACCCCTCGGGCATGTGTGGGTGTTCCAAAGTTGTACCCAGCGAACCACTTAGGTGACCTGGGCTAACCACTTAGTTCTTCCACCTCTAAGATGTGTGTGAATGTTCCAAAATTGTACCCAGCGAACCACTTATGTGACTTCGGCCATTTAGTGCTCCACATGCTGCAATTATTTTTATTTTTTCATTACACACTACCTATTGACTAATGACATAATTTGTTTCTTGACATGTCTTTTGCAAGCTTAATAATGACAACTGCTCTAAGTTCTGGATCAAAGGTATTTGTCCTAATGTCGATGTTAATTATTTAAAAATTGTGATAAGTTGTATTTTTTTGACATAAATGATTTTTTTTTTTTGTGTTATGTAGACCTGTGTCCGACATTATTGTAGGACAACATATCTGGGACTTGATAATACAATGCTTAAGGAAGACCATAAGCTGCAATTGCCAACACTCCTTTTGCATGGTTGATGTACCTTCAAGGCAAAGTCAAATTGAGCAGGAAATTGTTGACAGAGTTATGCACACACTGGATTGAGAGGAGGAGAGGTTTTCTGATAAGGTCTGACATGGTTTTGTTTGCACCCTTAGACGTTTGTGTAATTTTGAGTCTTAGAATAGGTGGATCTATGGTTGATCTTAGTATGAACCACATGATTCCCATATTAGGCGGTTATTTCTATTTGGACATGTTTCTGTGAAGATGATCTTTGATGAGCTTGAAAAATGTTGAAAAGACAATAATGTTGATAACTTTTGTAAACTTTTCATATTGTTAAGGTTGAGTGAGTTTTTACTGCCCAATGTGAATGGGACTGTTGCGACACCCATATTTAAAGCCCCAAGTGTCAGTCTATCCCACTTTATCTATATGGTTCGTTACGTATATTTAAGTGGTTTGCTAAGTTGATAGTTGCGACACCCATATTTAAAGTCCCATGTGTCAGTTTATCCAACTTTATCTATGTGGTTCGTTACGTACATTTAAGTGGTTTGCTACGTTGACAATTGTGACACCTGTATTTAAAGTCCCAAGTGTCAGTTTATCCAACTTTATCTATGTGGTTCGTTACGTACATATAAGTGGTTTGCTACGTTAACAGTTGCGACACTCGTATTTAAAGCCCTAAATGTCAGTTCATCCCACCATATCTATGTGGTTCGCTACGAACATTTAAGTGGTTTGCTACGTTGACAGTTGTGACACCCGTATTTAAAGCCCCAAGTGTCAGTTCATCCCACCCTATCTATGTGGTTCGCTACATACATTTAAGTGGTTTGCTATGTTGACAGTTGTGACACCCGTATTTAAAGCCCCAAGTGTCAGTTCATCCCACCCTATCTATGTGGTTCGCTACGTACATTTAAGTGGTTTGCTACGTTAACAGTTGCGACACCCATATTTAAAGCCCCAAGTGTCAGTTTATCCAACTTTATCTATGTGGTTCGCTACGTACGTATAAGTGGTTTGCTATGTTGACATTTGCGATGCCCCGTATTTAGAGCCCCAAGTGTCAGTTCATCTCACCCTATCTATGTGGTTCGTTACGTACATATAAGTGGTTTGCTACGTTGACAGTTGCGACATCTGTATTTAAAATTTGTCGTCCTTAATAAGTGGTAATGAAAATTGAATTAAGACATTAAATACACCAATGTCCACGTGGTTGCCTGAGTTAATGTATGCAGTTCGGTGGGTACAACTTTTGTATAAAAGTATTGAAGCTGGATATAAACTTAGTATATTTGACAATGAATACATTATGAACAAACATGATAAGCTAAATAAGTCACATTTAAATGAACTTCAGTCATACCATTACAGATGTGATTTGAACATTGACCCAGGAAAAAACAACATTGTTTCGTTTACAATATACACTTAATTATTAATCTTTGACAATATATGCGTTCGATGAATGTTATCCTCATGAGTCACCCATTTGTCAACTAACTCTTCCCTGAAATGTTGGATCTCTTTCTGAAAATAACAACGTCCCCTTCTCTCAACCCAACATGTGTATAACTCTGTCAGCAGTTTCCTGCTCAATTTGACTTTGCCTTGAAGGTACATCAACCATGCAAAAGGAGTGTTGGCAATAGAAGCCTTAAGTCTTCCTTAAGAATTGTATTAGCAAGTCCTAGATATGTTGTCCTACATTTGTAGGACACAGGTCTACATAATACAATAAAAACAAAATCATTTATATCAAAAAAATACAACTAATGACAATTTTTAAATAATTAACATCAACATTAGGACAAATACCTTTGATCTAGAACTTAGAGCAGTTGTCATTGTTATGCTTGCAAAAGACATGTCAAGAAACAAATTGTCATTAGTCAATACGTAGCGTGTAGTGAAAAAAAAATTGCAGCATGTGAAGCAGTAAGAGCCCAGGTCACATAAGTGGTTCGTTGGGTACAATTTTGGAACACCCACACACGTCTCAGAGGTGGAAAGACTAAGTGGTTAGCCCAGTTCACCTAAGTGGTTCGCTGGGTATAATTTTGGAACACCCACGCATTCCTTAGGGGTGAAAGCACTAACTGGTTATCCCAAGTCACCTAAGTGGTTCGTTGGGCACCATTTTAGAACACCCACACGTGCCCTAGGGGTGGCAGGACTAAGTGGTTAGCCCAGGTCATCTAAGTGGTTCGCTGGGTACAATTTTGGAACACCCACACACGTCTCAGCGGTAGAAGGGCTAAGTAGTTAGCCCAGGTCACCTAAGTGGTTCGCTGGGTACAATTTTGAAACACCCACACACGTCTCAGAGGTGGAAGGACTAAGTGGTTAGCTCTGGTCAACTAAGTGGTTCGTTGTGTATAATTCTGAAACACCCACACACGTCTTAGGGGTGGAAGCACTAAGTGGTTAGCTCTGGTCATCTAAGTGGTTCGCTATGTATAATTTTGGAACACACACAGGTCTCAGCAGTGGAAGCACTAAGTGGTTAGCCCAGTTCAACTAATTGGTTCGCTGGGTATAATTTTGGAACACACATAGGCCTCCCGGGTGGAAACACTAAGTGGTTAGCCCTGGTCACCTAACTGGTTTGCTGTATATAATTTTGGAACACACACAAGTCTCAGTGGTGGAAGCACTAAGTGGTTAGCCCAGTTCAGGTAAGTGGTTCGCTGGATATTATTTTGGAACACACACACAGGCCTCCGGGCTGGAAATACTAAGTGGTTAACCTAGTTCAGCTAAGTGGTTCGCTGGGTATAATTTTGGAACACACAATTCTCAAGGTAGAAGGAGGACATTGGCGGGTGAAAGATGGAAATCAGCAACCCAGAACACAGCAAGAAACCACTTTTTTGCATACATGCATAACCAGCAAGCAAAAGCAAATCATATAAACAAAGCCTAAACCCTAAATGAAACAAAGATTGACACCAACAACCCAGAACACAGCAAGAAACCATTTTTTCGCATACATGCATAACCAACAAGCAAAAGCAAATCATATGAACAAATCTAAACCCTAAACGAAGCAAAGATAAACACCAGCAACCCAGAACACAACAAGAAACCATTTTTTGCATACATGCATACCCAGCAAGCAAAAGCAAATCATATGAACAAACCCTAAACCCTAAACGAAGCAAACATCGACACACATCAAGCATGTTTCACACCAAAAATGGTTTCAGTTTAGGGTCTATACCAACAAAACGAACACTCGAGCTTCGATTGACAGATAGGAAACACAACAGCGACGGTGGATTGACAGCTGGACGACTAATGTGACAGTGGACCTTCGAATCGCCTTGTTTTTCTCTGTTCTCTCTTCTTCAACGCACGCGGTGGAATGAGTGAAATGAGGGATCAAATCTGGTTTTCCCTCTCAAATTTCCCTACATTTTCAGAATGCAAATGACGAAAAACACCATTACAAAAGGACAAACCTAAACCACATAAGTCAAAGCAAATGCAATTTTCTCTCTCGTTGCCACGCGAGATTGCTTTTGACACGTTAGAGTGTCAAATAGGAGTAACGTGAACAAGAGTGTCAAACTAACATTTTCTAAAACATAAAGGCATTTTACGTCAGTTCTGAAAGACTTTCAACATCGATTTGAAAACCGCAGTAAATACAGATAATGTACAAAGTCTTATATATACTACGTCGATTATACAACCAACGTAATATATACGAGCACTACGTCGGTTAGAAAGAGCATCGAATGTCATACACTTTAGTCAAATAATATTGATTTGTCTCATAGAGAGGGATACTACGTCGGTTCCAATACCACAACTGACGTAGGATTTGCAAAGAAATTAAAAAAAATTGAACATAATACGTCAGTTCCAACACTACAACCGACGTAATAGGTGGTCACTACGTCGGTTTCCCATAACTGACGAAATTAGTCATTTACTACGTCTGTTAAGGTTATAGCATCCCCTGTTATAGTTTGAGTATTTGTAGTTCTGTTAGGAATTTACTTCGTCGATTTTACCATAACTGACGAAATTAGTCATTTACTACGTCTGTTAAGGTTATAATCGACGTAGCATGTGTCATTTTTTTCTTTTAAAATGCAAGCTGGATTAGTTTCTATCCCCAACCCTGCAAAATTTTATACACAAATGAGGTCCCGTTTGCCTCAGCCATAGCAAATTTTGCAGTAAACAATATGAATATATTATCTACAATAAATAGTTATATATACATGTAAAATAGGTATGTCTATAATGTAAACACTTATATAGTACATCTACAAATTACTTCTAACTCTAATAAAAAATCTTGCCCATTCTTTTGGAATGTCCTCTATTGCTTGATTGTCCAACAACTCTTGGTCTTGAAAAAGCTTAAATACATAAACAAAAAGTGTTGTTAGTTATGTTATGTGAAACTTAAAAAAGATATTTTATCTACAATTGAAACATGCTCATACCTGCTCCCAAGAGTTAGTGATACAAACTCAGACAATGGTTCTCATCCAATGCATGACATAGTACCCACATTCCCAACTACCTTATTGCTTGTTGCACTTTCATTAAAAATAAATCCATTAAATAAGTCGAAAAATAATTTTAATAAATTAAATTTAGAATTATATGTAGAATTAAATACTTTAGGATATATCCAACGAAGGTTTTAGGATGTGGTCGTAGATCTTCCACCAAGAACATTACAAACATTAATTGCACTAAAATCCAAAAAATTAGTAACTTGCATATTATACAAACTAATTTAAAGTTAATTAAATCATATCCCAGTACTACTTGTCTCATATCTGAACTTGGCTTCCGATGCAGTGAACAGAACCAAACCACTGTGTTATCCACTGGACAGACAAGCATGAGTTGCCAATGAGACCTAAAATAGTTAATCCATTACACTGAAATTCTCTAAATAACTTAAGAAATATAAATATGTGAAACTTTCGAATGAACAACTGGGGCAAAGTAAATCTTCTTTTTATATTCTTGAATCCATCTCTGTATATATGTATGGCAGTCCATTTTTTTATTTCTAGACTTTTGTATACTTTGTGGCTCAAGGAAACCATAAATATCAGGATTCCCTGTGTTATAAATTATTTGATTTATGTACCTGCATTGTTAATATTAATATTAATAAAATTGGTTGATAAAACATATTTTATCAAATAACATGTAAAAAAGAATACTTACATCATCCATAATTTAATGCATGCAATGTTTATCATCTGGTTTCCCTAGATGATTTCAAGGGCATCTTACATTGATATGTACAAGAGTACACCATTATTGTCTACCTCAAAGATGCTTTCACCACATCGAGTTAAACAAGGTGAGTCGAATAACTCGGCAAAGATCCTAGCCAACTCCTGAAGTGGATTAACGTCTGTATGGAGTGGCTAAGGCCTAGGACGTAAACCACCAGGAATTGGGGATTTGTCTTTTGTCCCACCGCCCTGTAACACAGAAACAAAATGTATCAATTGAAATAACAATAAGTGTCAAATTAAATAAGATTAAGAGAAATCATGACAATATATACCCGAGGCCTTCTAGAAATGGCCTGTAGCAGATGTGTAGGCCACGCAAGAAATGTACCAAGTGCCTCCCCCACAAATCTTACCTCTGATATGGGCACTAACACCTTAGCATTTTCCTGTCTAACATATTCGACAACCACTCGTACAAAATCATCTCCTAGTGGCACCATATGGATCGTCAAAGTGGTGGCATACACTCTCCCAATTGCCACCAGCCGAGGAGGATCTCCAACAAAAATCTTACACCGATATGATGTATCGGTGTTTGTGTCGTCCTCCTCGTCCTCAGCAACACAACTCCCCTTTGTGCTAACTCTCCTACCAATAGTTAGTTCTACATGTTCACGTAAAGGAGTGTGCTGCTGTGAGATGCCCATGGATTCCAGCTAGTGGACATTTCTCGTCTTAATTAACTTCTTAATTCGTCTCTTAGCTCATCTCTTCATTTATCTTTCAATTTTTCTGTCAATTGATTTTCTAATTTATCCGTCAATTGAGACGTTAATTCATCTCTCAATCGAGCTATCTCATCTTTTAAGCTTGCTTTTTGAGAAGAGATAGAATGGGGAGCGGATCTGAAAAACTGTCTCACCCCCACACCAAACCCTACAATCCGAACATGACCGGGGTGCTCTTCGATTCCATTAGCAGCAGTCAATATGTCTTGTCTTCCTTAGAAGACAAAACTTCCTTGAGAGCTCTACTCCACCAGGGAATCCTGAAAAAAACAATACAATATGTGAACATTAATTACAAAAATAAGATCTTAGATATCATTAATTTATTATTAACTTACAATCCTTTGGGCAATCTCTTAGGATTGAACAATGTCATCTCTCCTCCTGGTTTAGTCCTAGCCAACTTCCAGGTCTCATGTCGAATAAGAGGGGATAGAGGAGAAATAACATCATTTGAATATGATGCTTCTTTTAATCTTTTAATCTTTTCTTTTGTCATCCTCTTTTCCAATAAATCATACCACCCTCGAGACAGGCGGTGGGGGGTGACATTCTTATGCTGAATGTCTTAAGCTTTCCTCCTCTTGTCCTATACAATACAAAATTAAGTTATGACATCATATGATTTAATTAAATTGTGATTAAAAAAAGAAAACTACCAAGAGAGATCCTCTCTACTTTGGACAAATTGTGTCCAAGTTTCTTCATCAATCCCATATTTCTCACAAGGGGACTTTCCCTTGTATTTACCAAAAATGTAGAAACTTGTCAAGTTTCTTAAAACTTCTCCATTTTACAATAATGGATGACATAATCTTCTTCCTAATGAAGTTAGATGTTTCAAACTCAAAGTTTGTCTGCAAAATAAAATAAATAGGTCATTAAACACACAACAAAAATACTCATCATGTAATTAACCCTTAAATGAATGACTTACACAAAGATCCTGCGAAATCATATTTTTATTTGCTTCGGTGACATGATCCCAGTCTGATAGCAAAATAGAGACCTTCATACGGGCCAAGACACCCAAATAACTAACAAATTGCGCATGATTAGGGCCTAAAGGCCTACCAGTCTGAGGGCCTATGTCAATTGGGACCCTGGATCCACCAAGATGACTGACTGTAAGATATCTCAAGCGAGTAGCTTCTCTAGTTCTAAAGAAAAAACAAACTTATAACATTAAAACTAAACAAAATTAAATAAACATAACATTAAATGTTGAAATTAAGTAAAATCAATGTCGAAATTAAAATAAAAACAAATAAATAAGTATTACTTATTTTTATTCTGGAAGTGTTATAATGTTCTCCCATATTCCTTCATTGTGATCACTCCGTGTAGCTTGTACTTCATCAACATCATTTTCCTTATTCATTGGAGGTAAGTGTTTGGAGAATGAAGGATTGTCAACATATTGGGCTATTGAGTCGTCATGGTTATCGACATCATATTCATTTCTCCCTTGATGAGAATTGACCACCTTTCATTAAAAGGATCTTTGACATAAAAAACTTATTTTGCTTGATATGTCGTGATGAAAGGATCTTCCTTAGAACCTACCTTTGCAAGATCAACCAAGGTAAAACCCAAATCATCAACATGCACTCCTGTGTTACTATCAACCCATTTACACTTAAATACTAGAACACTAGATTTCACATAGTCAACTTCCCAGATTTCTTCAATTACTCCAAAGTAACTTATTATAGCCATTACAGGATTGTTGTCTTTTGAACTACCAAAGTGCATTGACTCTGCCGCAAGGGGCACACCGCTATTATGCATTGTACTTTTTTTATCCTCAGTGTTTGTATAAAAAGAGAACTTATTAATATCATATCCAGACCATGTTATGACATCAAAGTTAAGTCCTCATGCCATTCATTTCAACTCATCAACATCACAATCTTTAAACCATTTAAAAAACGTCTTGTTATGCTTAGTCAACAACCATTTCTCATTTTCACGTGGGTTCATTGACCTTAACAACATTTTGTGTGCATCTATGTAGGGAAGATCATCGTCAATATTGTTCAAAATATACAAGTGTGCTTCGAGTACTTGTTGTTCATCTTTTTGAACTACCCTCACATCTCGTGTGCATTTACCTTCATGCCTTCCTTTATACCGAGACCTCAGGACACTTATAGCATCTACTTCTGACATATACATCGTACAAAACTCAATTGCTTCCTCTGCAATATATCTCTCAACAATAGAGGCTTCTGGTCGATATGGATTCTTCACATACCCTTTGAATATCTTCATGTATCGTTCAATTGGGTACATCCATCGTAAAAACACAGGACCACATATTCTAATTTCTCTCACTAGATGAACAATTAAATGAACCAAAATATCAAAGAATGAAGGATGAAAATACACCTCTAGCTGACACAAGAGAATGATGGCTTCGTTTTCTAACTCATCCAACCTAGTAGGATCAATTACTTTTCTACAAATAGCATTGAAGAATAAGCAAAGACGAGTGATGACTTGTCTAACATTTTTTGGCAACATTCCACGAATAACCATTAGGAGAAAGTCTTGCATCAGAACATGACAATCATGAGATTTTAAGCCCATAAGTTTCAAGTCTTCCATTTAGACGAGACTTTTGATATCTGAAGAGTATCCTTGTGGAACTTTAACTCCTCGCAAACACCTACAGAAAATGATCTTTTTAGATTTTGACAAAGTATGACATGCTAGTGGCAAGTACGTTTGTTTACCATGAGGTTATGGTTGTAAATCCAACCGAACACCCATCTCAACCATATATTTATGAGCCTTTATTCCATCCTTTGTCTTTCCTTTAATATTTAGCAATGTCCTAATTATACTATCACAAACATTCTTTTTCACATGCATTACATCTATGCAATGTCTAACATCTATCTTTGACCAATATGGAAGTTTAAAGGGTATCAATTTCTTCTTCCATATATTTTTCACACCACTATGTTTGAGGGTTTTCTCATAAGTGACTTTGAAGTCGCAGACTCAGTTATAGACTTGCTCACCTGTTAAGGGTGGAGGTGCAATTATGTCTTCCTAACAACCACTAAAGCTTTTTTCAACCTGCGATAAGGGTTATTACGTTTCAAAAACCTTTGATGATCAATGTAACATGTCTTCCTCCCATATTTTAGCTGATGATAACTTGTGTTCTCTTCACATATTGGGAAAGCATGATATCCTTTGACACTATAACTTCTCAGATTTCCATTGGTAAATCATTAATCGTGCAAAATAGCAATGCTTGCAAATTGAAATTCACCTTTTCATATGCATCAAAAACCTCGACGCCTTCATCCCATAACAACCTCAAGTCCTATATCAAAGGACTTTGATAAACATCCATGTCATTTCTGGATTGCCTTGGTCTTGATATCATCATAGACAATATCATATATTTTCCCTCCATGCACAACCAATACGTAAAAACTTAAAATTAGACATATAATGTTGATTATATGGCTTCAACCAACGTCATATCTCCATCAAATGCCCCAAATCCTAACCTATTTTTTGTTAATGACACTTATAAGGTCAGTTCCAAGCCTGGGAACCAATGTTATATGTGTTTCGAAAACTTTTTAAAAAAAATTGAAAATGGAGGGGCACATATAACGTTGGTTCCAAGCTTGAGAACCGACCTTATATATGTCTGGACAGATTGAATTTTTTTTTAAAAAAACTTCAAATAGAGGGGGACATATAACATCAGTTACAAGCCTGAGAACCAGCGTTATATATGTCTGGACAGATTTTAAAAACATTGAAAAACTTGAAATGGAGCGAGACAAATAACGTTATATATGCCCCTCTATTTCAAGTTTTTCAATTTTTTTAAAATCTATCCAGACATATATATAACATCGATTTTGGAGGCAAACCGACGTGATAGCATTTCCAACATTTACAAAATTGTCACGACATTTTTTGTTACGTCGATTCCGTTTTAACTGCCATCATATCCTATCATAGAAAATATTTTTTCTACTAGTGTTACCATTAAAGTACAAGTAAGGGTCATCATTAAGGTATTTGTGATAAAATCTGCACTTTCTTCAATGTTTATCTTTTATATATTTGTGTTTAAAATCCCTAAAGTTGTTAATAGGGAATTGATTAAGGTACTGTGAGTTCTTGTGGGGCTAGGGGTATGATAAGAAGAAAACAACTTGGGTTAAATGAGAGACTCTGTGTAAGAGCAAGCACAACGGAGGATTAGGTATTAAAAGGTTCTTAGTTTTAATAAGGCTTTACTATCAAAGTGGAAATAGAGGCTAGGGAGTGAAGAAAAAGGTTTGTGGAAAGATGTTTTAGTATCTAACTATTGTTCTTGGAGAAATCTAGAGAAGAACTGCTCTAAGAGAAATGAATCAAGATGGTGGAGGGATTTGAGGCGTATTTCTGGAAATTGTGAGGAAGGTAATTGGTTTAATGAGAGTCTTAGATGGAAGGTAGGAAGAGGAAACAAGATTGCCTTCTTGGAGGACTGCTAGTTAGGGGATATTGTGTTGAAGGTTATATATCCTAGGGTTTTTGCAAATTCAACACAGAAGGATCTCACGATAGAAGAAGTCGGGGCTCGGAAAGGGGAAGAGTGAGAGTGGAAATTGAGGTGGAGGAGGGCATGGTTTGAATGGGAAAAACCTAGTTTTGATGATTTTGTATCCAAGATTCAAAGTCATTTTCCAATAGCTAGTAGAGAGGACAAATGGGTTTGGAAAGGGGACAATGAGGCATTATATACAATGAAAGATGCATATTGCAAAGTTTTGGGGGAAGGTTTAGGCCAACAAGAGAAAGTGTACAAAAACTCTGGAAGGTGAGAGCTCTACTTACAGCTCTATTATGTGCTTGGAGAGTAATGATTAATAGGTTGCCTACGAGAGACAACCCGGTGAGGATTGACATTCTAATTGAATGTAATTTGTGTTTTTTTTGTAATGAAGAAGAAAATGTGACCCACATAATGTTCATGCGTAAGTTTTCTAGTTTTGTTTGGAAGAGGTGTGAAGTGTGGCTAGGTTTGCAGCTGGTGCACCATTCATCTGCCAAAAGCCATTTTCTGGGTTTTGGGCATAGTGGGGGCAGAAAAAAAGGGAAAAAATTTTGGAGTACACTATGGGTTTTAGTATTGTGGGTTATATGGAAGCATCGCAACAAAATTATCTTTGATAACAAGATGTGCGATGTAGGAGAGTTATTTGATACAATTCAGGTTAAGTCTTGGGCAGTGGTTAGAGCTATATATAATAATGCATACTTCTCTTTTTCAGATTGGTGCCTTGAACCTAGGTTGTGTATGAATATGATTACATAGCTAGTCTTAAACCAGGATGTGGAAGGGAGAGGATAAGCCTACCGACAAGAGGCCCTTGAGTGGTTAAGGGGTCATTACTCTATAAGGATGGATAACAGATTGTTTGTGGATATATATCTACTCTTGAATTTTTAATGGTTTTGGTTAGTAGTTTGTACAGGGGGCTCATATGATACAATGTGGATAAGCTCCAATGGAGGGGTATTGCAGGAGATCAAAGCAAGGAGATGTATTTTGTAATTCATATGGATCTGGTACTGTTAATTTTTTGTAAGCTCTCTCTCGCGTAGGGCATATGGTTAGAATTGGAATTGTGTTTTCTTTTATGCTTTATTGTGGATGGAAGGACTTTTGACTTTGATGTGTGTGTGTGTTATATATTAATTGGGATAACCTTATTACCTCTATTTTAATTTATTCTTTATTGCTGGTATAAAAAAATTAAAATGTTTTTATTCTAGGAGAAGTGTGCAAATATGGAAGAGACTAAAACTTCAAAGGTACATTGTTATGAACATAACTATTAAGTGAAATTTTCACTTTAAAGATTAATATTATTTCAGGATAAAGAGTCAGAAACATATTACGTTAAACTTTTGGGTTGGAGATAGTGTCTAGAACTCTTATACAAGTTTACTTGTTGTTTATTTTGAGAACTATCTTTCTTTGTCCTAACAACAAGGATTTGGAGATAAATTTTGAGTAAAAGTAGTTTATACATCACTAAGAGGAAGTTGAATTGATGTTTAAAACTTTTCTTGGTCTATTCAAAACCATAGAAAACTTTTCTTAAAAACAAAAAAATATGTCAAGTAGTAGATAAAAGATAAGAGCAACAAATATTTTACAATGGTTCGAATATACCAAATTCTATATCTAGTTACAATTCACTCAACCTTGGCAAGATTGTTCTCACTAAAAGTCAAATTACAACTAAAATTCACATACAACATATTGAGATCAAAGACTAAAATAATCAAAGCACCAGATGCCTTGAAAAGAGAACTTTCTCAAACAAATGCAACTTTACTACATCATGTATTAAAACTTTCACCATCATTTTTGCATTTGTCCTTATTAGCATATGGAGTTTCTTTCCTCACATAATTGATCTTAGAGAGGGGTTAAAACTCATCACATGGAGAGGTGGAGAATACTTGTTTCCTGGAGAGGTGTTAAAACTCGTTTTTAGTGAAAGTTCTTAAACAATTTGCTTAAGGGGACTAAACGTAGCCTTGTTTGTAAGGTGAACTAATATAAATCTTGATCTACTTCTCTCTCTGCCTTACACTTTATATTGTTTTAGAATTGTCCATATTTAACAATTTGAGCTGAAGCTTCATTCAAACCCCTTTTTCTATAGCCAAATGTAACTACATGTTTCAAATAGTTAATTGTGAAAATCGAAATCTTTAGAATGCTTACACTTGCTAAAAATGAGTTCAACAAAAGAGATATTATATGAAAACCAAAAGGATTTTATCTACAAGTTTTTGTGGAATAAAAATATATTAACGTGTTTTTAGGAAACAAAGATATCTTGATTATGCCTTTTAGAACTATCTTACTTAAACATATTTAATCAATTGTGATATATTGTAAATATCTCTAAATATATTTGAAACATAAACAAAATGAATAGTTGAAAATCTTAAGTACTCTGTTTTTGGTATCATGTATTATTTGGAAGACAATATTTTTTGGTTGTGTTTTGTTTTCACTAACCTTCATTGCAAATACTTTCAAATTAGTTTTTTAAACATATTTGAAGAAAAAAATTGAAAGATTGTAAATCCAAGCTTTCTATTTTAACCATCTATCACAAAGAAGATGGAGATATGAAGATATTGTCAATCCAAGCTTAACTAATTCAAGTACAAAAGGAAACTACATCTATACAATTAATAAAGAAACTACATCTATATAATATCTACAAAACTAAGAAGAAGGAAGAAAATTCTATTATTCTACTCTTCAATTGTAGAGTCTTACTCTATAAGGATTCATCTTCTTCTATCCTCTTAGCCAATGGTTTTGAAGATGGATGGTTTGTATCAGGTGTTTATTATCCTAATCTATTTCTTTTAGATCATATATATCTAAACCTTGGCTTTGTACTTTTTTCCTCAGAATTTCTTTGTTGAGTTTAGACCAAGAGGGCATACATTTCAATTTTTATACTTAATTTTCTGAACAATTCACAACTAGATTGCAATTATACTCAAAATCATTGTATAAGTCATGTTCAACCATAAATTCAACTCAAGAAGGCGAGAAAATGGCTTAAATAGCTCTCTGCCTACTGTAGTAAAATACAAAGGAAAATTTTTCAAAACCTTTCTAGAAACTACAAGCAAAAAAGAGTTCAAAATAAGAAGAAAAACAAGCTAAATAACTAGGTTTTTAAGTTGTAGACCTCAGAAAAAATGTGTAAAATTTTTAATGAAAACTTCTAATAAGGAATTAATGAAAAGTTAAAATGTAGACAATACTCTAGAGAACTTGGAGGATTTAGAAATTTAAAGCTAAGTAACTCAAGTAAATTGAATATAAACTATGACATAAAACTAGACTAAAACATGCAATAGAAATTCCTAGACATGGCATTGTTTTAAAATATGATTAAAATATATGTTATAAAAGAAATAGTAAAAATTGAAAATCAATGCTTGTCCTCAAGAAAAGGTAACCTAGCATAGATCAACTACTCAACAACAATGTAACAACTCAGAGATAAAGTGACACAATTATTTCAAAGATCAAACATGTATGCTCCTACTCCAATTAATCATAAAAGAAAAATGTGTCATTGTTAAGAATCAGGCATAATGCTCATAGTATAAATGTAATAGATAATAATGGCAAAACACTGTTAGTGAACAACTAAAGGTGTCATTCCCCACTAGTCGGTCATAGATTCCTTTTAACCTATTTGATGAATACAATGGGGGAGAAATGAAGTGTTGTGTGTATCTCCATGTTTGTCTGCTTAGACTACATCTTGGTTACTGTTGTGTTCCAATTCCTCTTGCATTCTAGTGGTTTTTGGTTTCTGCTATTTTTGATGATGTTTGGTGTTTTTCTTTGATTAAGTTTGGTTAATTTTGTTGTAATTCGGTTTGGTTTATTTAATGGGAATTCATATTCGGATTTTCTATTTAATGTTGGGAGTTTAATGTTGTAGTTAACCATTTTTTATTGCATGGAGTATTCAACTACGGGGGAGCATTATTTCATACGGTTTTGGACATATAGTCAATCTGAAGATACGGTTTAACCCTTTACATTTCACACACTGGCTTGTCTTCATCAAATCATGGGAGATTATTGGCACAATTGTTACATTGTGATTTGATGAAGCTAACACTGGATCCAAAAGGTTGTGAGTAGATGAAGCCAACACCGAATTGAGAAGGTTGTGCGTAGATGAAGCCAACACTGGACCGAGAAGGTTGTAAGTAGATGAAACCAACACTGGGCCGAGAAGGTTGTGAGTAGATGACATCAACACTGGACCGAGAAGGTTGTGTTTTGATGAAGCCTTCTACTGAACCAAGAAGGTTATTGATTTGATGAAGAAAACTTACCCTGAGAATGGAGTTCATTTAATGTTATTTTTGAATATATGGATACGGCTATGACTCACAAGACAAATTGAATAACTTGGACAGACTTGGAACAAGCTGCTACATCTTGGCAAGACTAGGATGACCCAACTGAGCATGAAGGAGAGATGAAGATTCCATAACTGTGCCAATATGTGCAGATGTCCGTAGGTGATAAAAACCATGAGACTCACACCTGGGCCAATTATCCGTCCGGAACTCCGGTCCTGTAAACAAACAAAATCTATTGTACAAGAAATGACCAATAAAGGGAATGAGAAAGATGACTAATAGAGAATAAGTTAAAGGGAGACCCAGTGATAGAGGCCTCCTATGGTGTGTTTGATCCCTTGCGGTTTGCTACTAGAGTTGTAGCTTGGAAAATAATCTTGCTCCGAATCAAGGGAGGCTTCTTAGAAGCAGAAGCAATGGATGAATGTGTGGATCCAAGGAAGAAGTCCAAGGCACCGTGAAGTGGAAGTGTGGAGAAGAAGCTACGCTAGCTTCTAAGAGAAGTTTTGATGCAATGAGTGATGAAGGCAATGTTGAAAGAGGTGAGGCCGACCTCCTAGGGTTCTTCAAGAGCTTCTTGGAGAAGCAACTCAAAGAGAGAAACATGATAGAGAGCTGAATAAAATTTGGCAGCAATTCATTTTGGTAATCAAGCCTACAAGAGAGGTCTCTACACCTCTTATTTATAGAAAATGAAGATGAACTAATAACTTCTCATGCAAGCTAAGCTAGGTAGAGTGTAGCCTAAGCTAGTGGAACATAGCTTTCATCACATGTTAGGGTTAAGGTAACCTAGCGTGTGAAGCAAGCTTCCTTAAACCCTAAGTGCCTTCCTTCACCATGCAATGAGGAGACGCTACATGGCGTGCGCTAAGAGGTGCTTTTAAACCCTAACCTAGGTGCCTTTCTAACCCTAAGGCACATAGGGTTCATTTTACAAGAAAGAAATTTTACTATACTACTTTTTACAATTTTAATAAATGTTCCTAAAAGCTCAGAATAGTCAACATCTTGATCTGTCTAGGTGCTTCTGACTCTCCATGGGCTTCAAGGTGTCTGAGCATGACCCTTGTGATTGGGGCTTGTTTGAGCCTTTTTTCTATCATCTGACCTTAAATCTGATTCATCTACCTCTTCATCATTACTACCTGTAAAAGGAATCAAATCAGTTACATTAAAGGTAGTGTCTACACCATATTCATCACCTAGGTCCAATTGATAAGCATTATTATTAATTTTCTTCAGGATTTTGAAGGGTCCATCACCATGGGGACTGAGTTTTGACTTTCTGTAGGTTGGAAATCAGTCTTTTCTCAAATGAAGCCAAACCCAATCTCCTTCTTCAAAAATTATTTCTCTCTTCCCCTTATTGTTTTACCTAGCATATTTTTCACTTTGTTGTTGTATTTGATTTTTAACCTTCTCATGTAATTTCTGCACAAACAAAGCCCTTGATGCCCCTTTTTTATGGATAAAATTAGTTGGATTGGGCAAGGGTATTAAATCTTTTAGAGTGAGAGGATTAAAACCATATACAACCTCAAATGGTGAAAGTTGAGTAGTCTTGTGAACTACTCTGTTGTAGGCAAACTCAATATGAGGAAGATACTCATCCCATGATTAGTGATTACCCCTCAAGATAACCCTCAACATTGTGGATACAAACCTATTAACAACTTTTGTTTGTCCATCCGTTTGAGGATGATATGAAGTAGAAAAATTAAGTTTAGTCCCTAATCTTCCGTAAAGATTTCTCCATAAATGATTAACGACTTTGGGTCTCCATCTGACACTATGGTTTTGGGCAAACCATGAAGTCTAACCACATCCCATAAGAAGGGCTTAGAAATATTGCTTGTATCATCTACTTTGTGGCATGGAAAAAAATGTACCATCTTACTAAAATGATCCACCACTACAAAAGTAGAATCAAACCCCACGTGTTCTAGGTAGACTAATGATAAAATCAATATTGATATTCTCTCAGGGTACACAAGCAACAGGTAATGGGGTATACAGACTGTGAGGCATGACTCTAGATTTTTCTTGTAAACAAGCAATACATTTGTTACAGTACCTCTACAGATCTTGTCTCATGTGTGGCCAGAAGAATTTTTCTCTCAATATGCACAAAGTTTTCTCTATCCCAAAATTCCCCATAAAACACCCTTCATGTGACTCTTTTATAAGGAGCTTTCTTTGTGAACCAAGGGGTATACATAATTTTCCCTCTTTAAAGAGATACCCTTGAATTACATAGTATCCTCCCTGAGGTTTTTGTTGACATTTGGCAAAGATATATGAAAATTTAGGATCTTGAGTGTATAATTCAGTTATGTTATCAAATCAAAGAATTTGGGCTGCTAATTTAGAAAATAATACATGTCTCCGAGACAATGCATCAACCACAATATTTGTTTTGCCCTTCTTGTATTTAATTACATACTGAAATTGTTCCAAAAACATTCCATCCACTTTGCATGTCTTTTATTTAACTTATGTTGACCTTTCAAATATTTAGGTGACTCATGGTCACTATGAATAATGAACTCTTGGGACACAAGGTTGTGTTCCCAAGTTTGAAGAGCTCTTACTAAAGCATAGAGTTCTTTATCATAGGTGGGATAATTAAGAGCGGCACCATGTATAACAAAACTTCCCTAAGATGGTGTATATGAGACTCTACACTAGTACTAAATACAAGAATGTCATCAAAATAATCTACAACAAATTTTCCTATACAATCCCTAAGGACATGATTCATAAGCCTCATGAAAGTGCTAGGCGCCTTTCGTATAGTCCAAATTTGGTCTTGAAAGCAATTTTCCTCTCATCACCCTCCTTGATTCTAATTTAGTGATATCCGCTTTTTAGATCAAATTTAGAAAACATGATGGACCCATGCAACTCAACAAGCATATCGTCAAGTCTAAGGATCGATTACCTGCATTTAATAGTTATGTTATTGACTGCACGACAGTCACAACACATTCACCATTTACCATCCTTTTTGGGCACCAAAAAAACTGGCACGGCACATGGGCTAGGACTCTTTTGAACCCAACCCTTGTTTAGATTCTTGAACCTGGCTCTACCTTCTTGGCCTCCTCCGGATTCATTCTATATTCCCGTTTGTTGGGCAGACTAGCACCCTGAACGAAATCAATTTGATGAGAAATGATGGCAATCCCGTAGGACCATCACTGGGAAATACATCATCAAATTCATTTAAAAGGTTTTGCGACTTGTGGAGACAGAACCAGACTGTGCACATGTGAGTGTTCCTTTATACAACAAGAGGTATGGAGGTTGCTCAGTAAGGAGACAATGTTTTAAAGAATTTTTAGTCAAGAAAGCCTCCTTCTGAGTGACCTCGTGGGAAGGAACACCTAGCTCCCACACCTCAAACTCATCTTTAAGACTTAGTTTTAATTTCTTTTTCATTTGGACTTTATCCTCCAACACTTGAGTAGGACTCAAAGGATGAAAAATAAACTTTTAATGTTTATGGGTGAAGGTAATTTCTTTGGTAAGACCATCATATCAACTTTCCATTGTCTTCAGAAACTTGGCAAGCTTCCATAAGAACTACATCACACAAAACTTCATCAGCATAGTTTCCTACAAAGAGCTTGACCTTCACTTGGTTTTTAACATTAATGTCCGCCCCTATCATTATTCCAATGCAGTTCATAAGGTTTTTGGTGGGGTAATAAATCAAGTTTCAATTTATCAATCATCATAGCATTACAACAATTACAACATGACCCGCTATCAATAATGAGAGAACATACATTTTCAGGAATTTTGCGTCTTGTATGGAAGATGTTCTCTCTCTGTGACTCGGGTTGTGGGCTAGGTTGGCTATTGAGGGTTCGTCTAATCATCAATAATTCACCCTCATGAGAAAAATCATCCTCTTTTTACTCCTAGTCAGACTCTTCACTAGTGCTCTCAACATTCTTCTCTTCCTCACCGCTATATAGGTCTTGGCCTCTCAATAGAATAGTCCTCGTAGAAGGACACTAGGATTTCACATGGCCTCGACCCATGCACTTGAAACATTTGATATCACTAGATCGATTAGAGGATGTAGGCTCTTCTCTTCTTTTTCCACTCTTTTGTACTATGGCCTTGCTGGGATTCTCTCTTAGTTTTTCTTTTACAAATTTTCCCTCGTTTTTAGACTCTAGCTTGGAATAGGAGTTAGAGTATGAACTTCGACTTATTTCAAGTCAGAGTCTAAAAGGGAGGAAAAATTTGTAAAAGAAAAACCAAGAGAGACGACTAATAAAGAATCTTTAGTAAAAGAAATGACACAATAAAGGAAACGAGTGAGACGACTAATAGAGAATAAGTTAAAGGGAGACCCAAGGACATAGACAATATTATCAATAGAAAATGAAGGAAGGAGATGAATAGTACCAACACCTTTGTAAAATAAGGTTTAGACCGAGTTCAAGAGGGGGGTGAATTGAACTTTCAAAATCTTTTCGCAAATCTGATTTGTTCTTGAAGTAGAGAATGAAAATTCTTGATTCAATCAATTAACTCTTGTAATTCTGGACTGTCCAGTAAACAATCAATTGTGCACAGCGGAAATTATTGAATATAAACCCAGAAAAACAGTTTCAGTGTAGAAATGTTTTAACCCAGATTCAATATGATTAAAGACAGTCCAGTAGATTAAAACAATCTAGAAACACAGTTGATTCAGATATATGAAATCAGATGTTCAGAAAATAATCAACTATATGATCAGATTTTAATCCAATCAATTTAAAAGATTGCAACAGTTGAATAAAGGAAATCAAGAAGAGTAGGTAGAAAAGCAATAACATAGAATTTTTATCCTGGTTCACCCTTCCACAAGGGCTACGTCCAGTCCTTTGCAAACTAGCAAAGATTTCCACTAAATAGATCACAAGATCAGTTTACAACCCTTGCTCCCCGCAAGTTACAAACTGCTCCCAGCAATAAACCCACACCTCACTGAAGCCCTCAGCTAGTGTGTAACTAGTGCGGAAACCCATTGTACCACAACACTTGAAGTCCGCAAGCAACACTACTCCCAGCAGTACTCACCCTCTACTGAACCCCTCAGCAGATGTCAGACCAGTGCAGAAACCCACTGCACCAACTCAATTACAAACCCAGTAAATGAAAACAGCAAACAGATTACAGATCAACAGGATCAGAAAAGATTACAAGTACTTCTACACAAAACAGATTACAAAGAATGAAGATCAGGTGTAGAAGACTTAGCTTTGGTCCAGAACCAAAGTAGCAAGAACCTCACTTCAATGATGCTTTAAAGATTCACGTTCTTGGAGGTTTCTTGATTCGAAAAGCTTTTCCAAAATGATGATCGCACAAAAGGGGCAATATCTCTCTTAGAAAAAAATCTCAAAGAAGGCTTTTTGAAAGTTTATGTTAACTGAAAATGATAATACGCATTCCTTTAAATACCCAAATTAGTTTTAAAAACAACTTAGCTGTCACAATTCAATTAATTGAACAAACCATTCAATCGATTGAATTTGACTGTTAGTTTGACCCAGTCAAAGGTTTCAGTTGTAACAGCAATAACTGTATTTTAGTTGTAACAGAAATAACTGCCACATTTAATCGATTGTTTTAGAAATTCAATCAATTGAAAAACCTTTTTCCAGCAAAACAGTTTGGGTTATTTTTATTAAAAATAGTTTTAATAAAAATATTTGTGAATCTTTTTAGCATCTCAGAAGTGATGAACCATGCCACTAATGCTTAAGGACTAAGCCAATCACCAACACACAAATCCAACTAAGAACCAAGACCTAATCACCCAACTATCTTCATGTTGGCACAAAGTCTTCAGTTGAACAATTCTGGTCCAGGTTGGTTCGAACAGATTCTTCATGAGGCAGTCTTCATCAGCTTCACATGCTAAGCCTTGGTGCTCACAATATTGACTTCATCAAATCACATATTTAGCCTTAGTGCTAACAATATTGACTTCATCAAATCACATGCTTAGCCTTGGTGCTAACAACCTTGAGATGGACCCTAGAGTCATTAGCCATGGTAATGGAAGGTAAATAACCATTAGGTATATATAGAAGAGAAAAAAAAATTATTATCAATAATGTGATCTGTGGCACCTGAGTCTAGAACCCAAGGACCTGTATGTGTTGTATGTGCAACAAAAGCAATGGAACCAGAGTTTCAATGATCCTCATACCATTTAAAAAATTCATTGAAGGCACCGGAAGAGGCTATAGATAAAGTGAGAGAAACTACCTTAAAAGACGGAGAAAAAAATCCTAAAAAAAAAAAATCAAACGAACTCCAATCAGGAAGAGCAGCGATGGACAACAACAGAGTAGGGCAGTAGAACAATGTATAAGAGCAACGAAGATGACTATGGGAAAACAGAGGTGAATAGTGGGTTTACCAAAAAAATTTAACCTAACACTAGGCTCTTGGTACTATGTTAAAATAAAGGAGAAAAATAATTATGAATTAATCTTCCTTGTGTAAAATACAAACATTTTGTTTATTTATAGATAAAAATAGTAATAGATGAATAGAAAATATGGGTTAAGCCATTATATTCAACACATTAAATAAAGTTCTAGCAAGTTCTTCCAAATCTCTAAACCTCATTTTTCTGTGGAGTTCTTGGAGTTAAAAAATTGTGTTTAATGCTAAAATTTTCACAAAAATCTTCTATTTTGAAACTCTTCCTATGATCAATTTGAATAGCACCAATAGTGTAGTTTTTCTCATTTTGGATTACTTTGGCAAGTCTATTAAAGGCAATGTATGCATCATCCTTAGTTACAATGAAGAGAGTCCATGTGAACCTAGAAAAGTCATCAACAATTACTAAACCATAATAATTACTATATATGCTCATGGTTCTAGAGGGTCCAAAACAAATCCATATGAAGCAGTTCAAGAGGTCATGATGTTGAAACACAATTTTTCTCTTTAAAAGAATTTTTTGTTTATTTTCCCTTGTGACATTATCAACACCCAATTTTGTCTGTTATAAAAACAATAAAAAAATAAAATAAAATAATAATAAAAATATATTTTTAATGAATGCTCAGAATTTAAGTTTTAAGTTTATAATCTCTTGTTTTATTTTTGTTTTCATTTTAGAGGGAAAAATACAGAAAAAAAATATATGATTTAGATTTTTATCCTTTTGTACAAATATTTTATTTGTTTCTTTAAAAATAAAATAGATAATAAAAAAATTGGTCATTTGATTTAAGTCTAAATTTTATTTTTTTTTCTTTTATTTTTCAAAAGAAAAAGGAAAGAAAAGAATAAAAGATATTCATTTTATTTTTTTAGAATAATAATAACAAATAATAATATGATTTAGAAAAGATTGCTATAAAAATATGTTTTGACTATTTTGATAAATATTTGAAAAAGATAAAAGATAAAAAAAAAAGAGAGAATTTGGTTTTACTTTAGATGAAAGGAAATTTGGTCCATTTTAAATGGCCAGTAAGAAAATAAAATTTGATTTAATGGCAAGTCCCATAAGGTTTTAAATAAAAATGTCTTAGCTATTTTCTACTTTTTCTTTTATTTGGGTTAGTTTTGTTACGCACTCTTAGGTATGCTAATTACAACTTGTTTTTATTATTTGCATTCTCTGTTGGGTCAAACGCGCATACTCTCTTCCTATAGCCACTTCTCCTACACTCATCTTTCCCCAGACGTTTGGGCTCAGGTCTCATACTGCCTGTTCTATTATTAGAAATTATGTGCAAATTATTTGATTTCATGACCTTGGTACACAAATTAACTAAAAATTAATGGATATTTCTTTCGTTGAGAACTGATTGAATTTGATTATAGAATTAATTTAAAATTTGAATAAAATGAAATTTGAGAAGGGATGCTAGCGATTTTTTAAGAGTCTGTTTCAGGGCCTTTTAATGGTATTCAATTATTTTTTTTCTGTTTAATTCCAAATAATTATGATTAATAAAAATAATTTTCCAAATTTTCTTAATAAAGAACATTAATTAAAATTTGTTGACAAAAGAAAATTAGGAGTCTGAAAGGGAAATAATTTATATTATTAAGAGGGTGTTCCAAATTAAAATTACACTGCATATTTTATTTTGAAAAAATATATACAAACTCACGTAAAAAACATATATGACTTTACACGGTTACATACACAATTCTACAGACACAACACTACACATGGTAAAACTCTACACATCACATTATAGAAAGAAAAAATCAAACATGAAAATTATACTCTGAAAAGTCATAAAAAAGATTAACATTCCAAAAGTTTTATTACATTAAAATTTTAAGTTTTAAATTTAATTGATATTCAACTGACCGCACGCGTCAAACAATATTTTATACAAATTTTTATTTTCAAAAATATACTCAAATATTTAAATTTAAAAAAATACAAATATAAAATATAAAATTTTCCAAAAATTAAAAAAATAGAAAAGTTTCTAAAAAATATAAAATAATCAACAATTAAAAAAATATCAAATTTCCAAAAAAATATAAAAATATAAAAAATTTCTAAAAATAATTAAAATAATTTAAAATTTAGAAAATTAAAAATACCAACACCACATCAAACAATTTCAAACTAGAACTACGTAAATCCAGATTTTCCTTTGTGAATGGAAATACGTAAGAACAAGGTCAATCCGTGTCGAGCCCAAAAATAAAATATTTTTTTTGTTTTTATTTGCATCCTTTATTTGTCTTTAATTGTATGTTTATTTTATTTTATTTCCATATTTTATTTGTCTTTAATTGCATCTTTTCTTATTTGCATCTTTTACTTGTCTTTAATTGCATCATTATTGTTTTTTTATTTGTATACTTTATTTGCCTTTAATAGCGTCATTATTGTTTCTTTGTTTATTTTTTTATTTACATTTTATTTTTTATTTGTCTTTAATTGCATTTTTATTGTTATTGTTTTTGGAAAAAATAACATTTTTGTAAAACCATACTAATTTTTCTTTTTTGATTAAAGGTATCGTCTCTTATGACAGGTATTGTGGGGTGCTAATACCTTTCCTATATGTAACCGACTCCTGAATCCTAAATTTAGTTTGTAGACTATCTTTCTTATTTTTCTTTTATTTTTCTGTAGTTTTCCATAATAAACTATGGTGACGGCTCCATCTCTATTTATTGATGTTTTTATCAATATTTTTTATTTTTTATTTTGATTGTTGTTCTCTCTGTCGCGATGTCGGTCGCGAGAGACATGCTTCACAAGTTTTGTTCCTCTCAAAATTCAGTTTAGGCAATCCAATTACCAATTCTTTATATGCAATTATGTTTAAATGATGCATATGCATATAAGCTATGAACCTACGCCACAATCAAGTTTCATCACTATTAGACAACAGACAATTTAAGCTGGAATCAATGCACTCAATGTTTAACATGTATATATTGTTGACTTTTTACCAACAAGGTGTGTTCTCCTTGAAACTGCACTGGATATGTGACAAATTTCTAGTTCAAAGGTGACTTAGAATCCTTTGTCATATAGTTGGTTAATGCTCAACAGGTTATGTTTCAGCCTTTCACCAGCAGCACATCCTTGATGATCGAGGAGTCTTTGTCTCCATAAGTGACATAAAACCACCATGTTTTCCATTGAAATTTGTAAGCAGTGATGCATCCCTCATCATGTGTTTGGAGCAGTCATTATCCAAATACTAAAGCTTATTCTTGGCTGTCACCTACTCTTGCAAAACAAATTAAGTTTTAAAAGTCGGTACCCTATTAAACTTGGGTCCAAATTTGTTAACAATACCCTTTCGTACCCACCTTACTAAGCCATTTAGAACATCAAATAGTCTAATTCTATATGTCATAGTAGAATGGCCTTTATGCAGACAATAGAAGCATGTTTGAAAAGGTGAAGCTTGCTTCTTGCTATAATTAGAAAAGATGTTAAACTTTCTAGTTCTTTTATGAAAAAAATGGTTTAAAATCAAACACAATTATGAGAACCCAAAACAACATTTAAATTTGCAGTTCCCATATCCAGTTTTAAATGAGTTTTTAAAAGATATTTTGCTCTGGCTTGCAAAACCTCACAATTTTCACATTTGGCTGGTTGACTGGACTCACACTCATGGTTAGAAGACTGATAAATCATGTTTAAATGCTCAAAAATTAGAATTTATAGTTTTCATTTATTCTTTCAAAGAGTTGACTCTTTCTTCCAACCAGTTGTTTAAACCTTTCAATCAATTGTTTGAAAAGACCAATCTATTTGCTTCATCACGAGTCTCTAAAAATGCTTGAAGCAAAGCTTTAAAGTTTTCATGATTCATGGAGATGTTAGAGTTAGCACTACTTAATTTAGATTGGTTTCCAGCCATCAAACTCATGTTGGCTTCCTCACCTTCTTTTGATGATGAACTAGACAAGTTATTCTCATGCCATGCAATGTAGGCTCTTTTTCCTTTATTATTCTTGCTAAATTTTTTCTTGTCCAGGGTCTTTTCCCTATCCTAGACAGGGCCCTGAAAGAAGCTTACCTATGCCTTTACAAAATTTTTCGAAAAATATAAGAGAAATTACACCTATATAATTTGTACAAAACTAGGTAGAAAGAAGAAAATTCTAATACTCTTTTCAAATATAAAGTCTTCTTCTATGAGATTTCATATTTTTTTTCCTCTTAACCAATACTTTTGAAATTTGTAGTTTATATCATTTACTTCCTCTTTTGAAGGATTTGTCCTTATATTTAGATGATGTCCAACTACAACAACTTCTGTTGATTGAAATATTATTTTTCTCTCGGGTCAAATAACGATGGAAACATACAGTTTTGTAACATATATTTTTGTGAGAGACATTGTCACTAATTCACTTTTGCAACGACTTCTGTTATGACATTTTAGGTACAAAATATTTGCATCACAAAAATATGGTAGGCCTTAGGGTGGAGGGTGCTAGAGATTGAGGTGGATAAAGTTATACTTGCGGTGGAGGGTGGAGGCATAAGGTTTACCTTTCTATTATAAAACTCAAGGTCTTTACATCTTTCACTAGGAGACATGGGTTCAGGTAGGAAACATAGAGTGCCGAAAGCAAATGTCCTGTATATGATGTCTGGGCTTGATCTATTTATTAGAATTAAATGGCTATTCACCTATGTGCACGTGACTAGAAGTGCGCAACTGAAACCACCTATGGTGCACCATACGCGCGACACAAACGTAGCACTGGACCCATGTTGTGATTCCTGTTAGGTGCCTGAGATGTGGGTGGTGATATTGATGTCAATACCATATAACAACAACCACTACACTGCGAATTTGGACAATCACTACACGGAAGATTTTGATACAAGTAGCTAGCTGACTATTCTAGATACTTGTGAGGCTTAAATTGAAGAAAGAACAAACGACGGGATTATTGCACCTGCTAGGAATGGAAAATAATATATATAAATCAGAGAAGGATCCTAAAACCTAAACACTGCTGGCTATCTTACAATCAAGACTTAAAGGCACTAACATGCCTTGCTTCGCTACATAATCAATCTCTAACTCAGAAAGAGGATGTGATATACCTTGTTCGGTTAATTTACCGAACTCAACAGGTTGTGTATACCAAATTATTTAGCGCAACCATAGCTCAACAAATGAATTATTTCACATCAGTTTAATTAATCAGCTATTCTGTATTACCTGATGATGGTAGCACATGATGATAATGGACTGACAGTCAGTTAGTTAGTTCAATCACTTTCAAAGAATTCGAGCTTTATCTATATCTAAATTCTTCACAATTCAAAGCCTTGTAGTACCCTCTTAACACGTAATCAAAAGAGTCACAAGGAAGACTTAATGCAGCGGGGTGCCAATATAAAAAGAAAAGCATTAATGATAGCCTAATTATATATTAATTAGTGGGATCACGTTACGTCACCACTTGCATCCATAAATCAACCAACCAATCTTGCTATGTATGCATGGAATAAGTTACAAACGCGAATACCAGCATATGCGTACAAAGCGCTAGATCGCAATAGAGGACAGGGCAAATTGGAGATAGTGAAGGGGGTAAGAAAGTGGTGTGTATAATTGGGCTGAAAAGCTGTGTGATATCTTGAAGGAATACACGGATAAGGGATAAATGAACAGTGCAAGATGGGTGAAACCGGGGGCAGGTTGAAGATAGATTAGGTTGTTGAAGTGAAGCGCACAGTGCATAGACAGCAAAACCAAAAGCAAATGTCCGTGGCACAAAGAAAGGGTGACCCATCGTGTATTTGTATCCACCGGGCCAGGCAGAGAGACCCATTTCCCTTGTGGACCCTCTGTCAACCTTTATAAGTGTTGTATGACTCATTCAGAAGTGACTCTCACAATTCAAAACCATGCCTCGTCAATTTCCTCCCTTCCGGAATCCACATAAAACCTCTCTCACGTCTTCTCTTACCTCAATCTTTTCTTCCCACAAGTAATCTTTTCACTCACCCCCAACACTTCGTTCAATAGAATATCAAACATTAGTTTACTACATTGTGAGAGAGATTAGCTAAAGGTGCTTATCTAAATTTTAGTTCATTATGAGAGACTAGCTACGTCCTCTCTTAATCTTTGATATCTTACTTGTGTACATGTGTAAGGATTTCGACCATAGTTCTAAGCTACATCAACAAGTGTGTGTTTGTTTTTCTGTTCAACTTGAGTTCCATTTTTTATTTTCTTTGTGATTTGAACACCCAAAAGGGAGAAATCAGGAATTAGCTGAGTTTTTTGACAGTCAAAAACGCGCTAAAACCTCTTACAATGAGAGTTTCGGCTCAGAATAATAATTCTGGGAAGGAGAGCAGCTTGACCTCGCCGTCATCACCGTCGGGGGCGGCGGCGCCGTTAGGTTCGAAAACGGAGAAGCGCAACCGGGACTCGAACAGGCATCCGGTGTACCGAGGGGTACGCATGCGGAACTGGGGAAAATGGGTGTCGGAAATCCGCGAGCCCCGGAAGAAATCGAGAATATGGCTGGGCACATTCCCCACGGCGGAAATGGCGGCCAGGGCGCATGACGTGGCAGCGCTGAGCATAAAGGGGAACGGCGCCATCCTCAACTTCCCCGAACTCGCCTCCTCGCTTCCTCGTCCCGTGTCGTTGGCCCCTCGCGACGTGCAAGCCGCAGCGGCCGAAGCCGCTCACATGGACTTCCCTCCTTCGTCCACGTCATTATCATCGTCATCATCGTCGGTCTCAACAACTTCCTCCTCCTGGTCTTTATCCTCGTCGGTTTCAACCGCGGACTTGTGCACTGAGTCGGAGGAACTGAGCCAGATCATCGAGTTACCGAAGTTGGAAACGAGTTACGAGTTTGGAAACGAGCTTGTGTTCGCGGACTCGCAGGACACGTGGATGTATCAGCCACCCATACCTTGGTTGCAAACCACGTACGATGCTTCTCATGCCGATGATGATATTGCAGTGGCAGAAACCGGGCTTGTCACTGGTTTTAAGAGTTTTCTGTGGGATTACTGATACTATTTTCGTATCTGTTTCTGTATTTTAAGCGTTTGAAAAACTTTAAATGAACTGTTTGAAGTGTTTTTATGCTAATTTTTAGTTGAAATTGAGTGTTGCGTCTCATCAATGCTGTGATATACTTTTATCATAGTATGCTAGATATTGTTAATATTATCGCATTGAAAATGTTATGCTTTTGAATTCAGAGTCTATTTCATTTTAATCCGCTTATGTCATAATAGGCTCTTTTTTTTTTTCCATTTTATTGTATTTTTTAATTTTAATTCGTAAAATAGGTAAAAAAAAATGACAAATTTTATCCGCTAAATAGATATAATTTTAAATTAATCAAAATAAAAGTGACATACTGGCGATTTTAATTAATGATATTAATTAAAATTATTTTTCTCTCTTCAATCATTTTTTATTTATTTGATACTATAATTCTTAACTTTAACTATTAACAAAATAAATAATAATAATAATAATAATAATAATAATAATTAACAAAACTATAATATAAATATTAAGAAATACAAATTTATTTTAAATTAAAATAAAAAAAATAATGATAATAATAATAAGAATAATTTTAATTAAATTCATATTAATTTAATTTAAATAATAATAAGAAGAATAATTTCATACAAATTTAATTTAAAAAATATTTATTATTATTGAATTCACTTATTATTAATTATTATTATTATTATGTTATTTTATTTTAATTTAAAAATAATAATTATTATTATTAAATTCATATGAATTATTTTTATTATTATTATCATTACGTTATTTTGTTTTAATTTAAAATAATTTATTATGTCTTAATTCTTTTATTACACTTTTGTTAATTATTATTATTAATTTTTTTTGTTAATTTTTAAAGTAACAAACATAGTGCTAAATAATTAAAAAAATATTTGTTAATTATTATTACATAATAATTATTATTTTTTATTAATTGCTAAACCTAACCATCATAATATCAAATAATTAAAAAATAGTTATAGATAGAGAAATGATTTTAATTAATGTCATTAATTGATATCGCAATCATGTCACTTTTATTTTGACCAAAATTATAACTATCTAACTTACAAAATTTGCCCATTTTAATAAATAATTTTCTTTTATTCATTTTAGAAATTAAAATTAAAAATTATACAAAAATAAGAAAAAAAGCCGTCATAAACTCTCAAAATGATTACGGATATGATATCTAATATAGAGTTTGTGACGGTGATAACGGGCAAGGGAATTGTGGTGGTTATGTGATGACACTCAAATTTTGATTAAAGACAAACATAAAATACTTTGTTGCTTAAGTTTTGTTTTTTGTTTTTCTCTTTTCGATCTTTATAATGTAACTCAATCACTGTCGGTTTCTTCTATTCTCAATTTGGCTGTGTTCTAAGCTTCTGGTTTTTTTGCTGAATGGTTTTGTCACGGCTTTCTTTGTTTGATTTTCGGTTTTTGTCAGATCTGTTTGTTCGTTATCTAGTCTATTATCTGTTATCTATTATTCTGAATTTAAGCCTAACTGTTTTGAGTGAACAGAAGAAAATTGTCATATTTTTCCTTGTTTGGCACAAAATATGTAGTGCTCTGCTTCGTGAAGTGGTCGACAACATTGATGCCTTCTCCAACTTGGGCTGTCAATCAAAACTCTATTAATCTCGTGTGTTTATGTATAATATGTTATTTACATGGTGACTTTTTATAAAAATTTATATTTTTTATTATATTATACATTTTACAAATCACACACAAATATACATACAAGTTCTTTTATACTCCTACTAGTTATATATATATATATATATATATATATATATATATATATATATATATATATATATATATATATTAAAACAAACGTTTTCATAATTACATCTAATATTATCTAACATTCTATATCACACTATTACATTAATATGACAAGGTTACAGTGAATTCCATGTTTGCAGAAAAAAATTACACTAACATGATTTGTAAATTAATTTATTATCTTATTTATGTTGGAATAATTGTTTAAATAATGTTGTCTTCGTACTCAATTAAAAAGAAAAATTAGCTATGGTCGTATATTAACAATAGATAAATTCCTTTAATTTGAGATTTATTTAAAATGATCTCAATTTATATTTATTAAAATAATATTCAGATTTAAAAATACTTATAGTTTTGAAATAGTAAAATTAAATAAAATTTGAAAATTAAAACTTATTCATATTTAAAATTATTTTTTTATTTATATATAAATGCAGAGAGTATACCTTAGTCTCCTCGTATATAAGAAAATGTGGTTTTTTCTCAATGCAATATAGTATATTTTGATGTTCAGAACCAATAATAGGTTTGTTTTGGTAATGCTTCTCTTAATATACGAAGTTGATACTTTTATTATCGGAAATTCCTACATAGCGTTACTAAAGAGAGTCTTGGAGTGATGCTTATTTATTTGGTGGGTAATTTCATTTTAATAGGGATTGATTTTAAGGTGAAATTTAACATGTAAAAGTCATCCTATTGATTACCTAGTTGGATGGTAAAATCTCATATAGTAGGCATTTCACATTAGGAATGACAAAATAGACTTTTTGGCTTGTGGCTTAGTTTGTCAATCCCATAAAATGTGTGGAATAAAATGAATATTTTTCATCTGAGTCCGTTTTAATCTGTTTTTTTTTAATAAAAATAATTTAAAAATTTATATTTTTATATTAAATAATGGATAAATGGAAACATGTAATATTACCAAAACTTAAATCATTAACATTTATAAATTAACTTTTAATTATAATAAAATAATTAAATATATAAAAAAATATTTTAATCTATACAATTATCGTGACAATGAATTTTAAAATATTTTAGCTAATTTATCGTATTAGAATTAATTGAATTAAAATACTTACCTCCTTATATTCAAAAGACTTTCTTTAAAAACAGATTTAATTTGATGTATAAGTTTTTTTGTATTTTGTTACCCAGATTTAGCTTAATTCTTTTTCCTTATTCGAAACACGGTCAGAACATGGATGAATGTTAAGGAGACAATTTTATTGGAATGTTAACACTAAAAGCGATACCAAACGTTATTTTAATGAGAATAAAACGTTACTTTTGTGTTATTATTCATCTAAATCTAAAGAACAGGCTAAAAAAATCAGAAAACATCACTGTTGGCGGAATATTGATGATATTGTTGTTGACTATAACCTGTCTTTCTATTGGAGCTTATGTTTGGTACGGTGAATTTTGTTTTAGATTAAATAAATAAAACCCTGGAATAAAAGCGGTTAACCAGAATGAATTTTGTTTGCGGCCATGGACCTATCCCAACTTCATTTCACAATAGACTAATGTCATTTATGACTACCACTTTTTCTTTCTCATTTATAAGTAAATAAATTTAATTATATTTGTTGTTTATATATTTCATAGAATATATATTTTATTATTTTCACAATTTTTTCTTTAATTTCTAATTATTCGTAATTGTGGTTCTTTAATTTTCTTTTTGTAATTCTTTAATTTTTAATATTATCTACTATTACTTCAATTTTAATTTTAGAAATATATTAATTACTATTTAATAATTTTTAGAGTAAAAGTTTGGCATCCTTATAGTTTTGATTAAGTGTATGTTTAAACAAACTAAAAATCATTCGCAACACGTTAAAATAAGAAAACAAACAAATCATGTAAAACGGAGGTGTTTCGATGAAAATCATCCAATCACAAAGTTATTGAATAAGCATAAAAGAAGATGAAGTTGTATGAAAGAGGACTCTATACTTGAAGAATATAATACTAGGATTTTCTTTTTTTCTTCTTAATCTTGTCTAAATTATATAAGTGTATTTTATCTTGTTTCTTTGTTGGATTTTGTAGGTGTACAAGTGGACTTCTTTTGGACCTTGATTTGGCTTGAAAAGTAAAAAAACAAAAAAAACTAAAAACATTATCAAAATTTAGGCAAAGGCATGAAGAAGGGCTATCTTGAAGGAAAAACCACATATCTTAGGATGAGTACTTACCCTATATTTAGTTTGCTTACAATAGAGTAGTTCAAAAAACTACTCAACTTTCACCTTTTGAGGTTGTATATGAGTTTAAACCACTCACACCCTGGGATTTACTACCTTTGCCTAGTCCACAAGATTTTATTCATAAAGAAAGGGCATCAAGAGCTAATTTTGTGAGAAAATTACATGAGAAGGTTAAATTACAAATACAACAACAAAGTGAAAAGTATGCTAAGCAAAACAATAAAGGGAAGAGGGAGATAATCTTTTAGGAGGGTAATTGGGTTTGGCTCCATTTGAGGGAAGATATATTTTCAAAACAAAGAAAGTCGAAACTCAACCCTCGTGGTGATGAACTCTTCCAAATCCTCCAAACAATCAATAATGCTGCTCACCAGTTAGATCTGTCTGATGAGTACGGAGTGCATACTACCTTTAATGTTACTAATTTAATTCCTTTTGCATGTAGTACTGATGTTGAGGCAGATGATTTAGATTTGAGGACAAATTCTCTTCAAGAGGGAGGGGATGATGGAAGAAGGTCTAGGCAAGGTCCAATTACAAGAGTCATGGCAAGACACATAGAAGAATAAGAGGAGTCAGAAGCATCAGTACAAATAAAAATGTTGACAACTTTGATCCTTTGTAAAAAATTGTAAAATTTGTAAACATAATTTAGATCAATTGTTGTAAAATAATAAAAAAAACCTAGGCACATCAGGGATAGAATGACACCTAGGGTTAGGGTTAGCATTAGTAGAAGGCGCCTCCTTCTAGAAGCATGCCATATGTCAACACGACATTGAATGAGTGTTTGGCACGCTAGGGTTATGAGACTTGCTCCACACGTTAAGGTTAGAGTACCTCACATGTGAAACAAGCTAGGGTTAGGGTAGCTTATCTTAGACGTTAGGTTAGTGAAACTTCTCCTACAAGCATCATCTTCTACTTTTCTTCTATAAATAGAGGTGTAGCCAAAGTGTAAAATTAGCTTGATTGAAGTAATGAAATGCTGTAGAATTTTCAGCACTTGTTAAGCTCTTCTTTGAGTTCTCTACTCTTGAAGAGAAACCCTTGTTAGTTGGCTTAATCTTTACCAAGAATCCTTCATAAGCACTCCTTCTGAATTGTTTCCTTTTTTGTGCACTCCTTCATGAGCCTTCTATCCTTTGTCTTCCTTCATGGGCATTCTGAGTATCCTTCTTCATGGGCTTCAATCTTTTTCTTTAACTCAAGTTCTTTTTGTTCTGTTTTTATGTAAAATAAGGGAAATTAGTGCAGGTACCATTTTTAGACCAAAGTAATCAATTTAATAATAAAAATTAAATAAAATAAGGAAATAAGCAAGGTTCAATTTTAGAAAGAGTTGATTTCGTCATAAAAATTAGGTTTAAAATATGATAAAGATATATGTTATTAGCATTGTTATTTTGCACCATTAATGATTTTCCAACATATGAGAATTTAAGAGGTTATAGTGTCAAAGAACATCGTTCTTGTCCGATATGTGAAGAGAACACAAGTTATCATCAACTAAAACATGGAAGGAAGACATCTTACATTGGGCATCAGATTTATTGAAACATAATCACTTGTATCGTACGTTAAAAAGAGCTTTAAACGAATGTCAAAAGGACAAAACCGCATCTCCACCCATAACTAGTGAGCAAGTGTACAACCAAGTGTGCCATGTCAAAGTGACTTTTGGGAAAACACTCAAGAATAGTGGTGTGAAAAAAATATGGAAGAAGAAATGAATATTCTTTGAACCTCCTCCATATTGGTTAAAGTTAGATGTTAGACATTGCATAGATAAAAGCATGTGGAAAAGAATGTTTGTTATAGTATAATTGTCATGTTGCTAAGCATTAAAGGAAATATGAAAGATGGTATAAATGCTCATAACACCTGGTTGAGATGGGGGTTTGTTCGGAGTTACAACCACAATCTCATGGTAAATGAACATATTTGCTTCTAACATGTTATACTTTGTCAAATTTTGAAAAGGGTCTGTTTTTGTGGGCGTCTGTGAGGAGTTGAAGTACCATAAGGATACTCTTCAAATATTAAGAACCTTGTGTCAATGAAAGATTGGAAACTTATAGGCTTAAAATCTCACGATTGTCATGTTCTCATCCAAGATATTCTCCAAGTGGCTATTCGTGGCATTTTACAAAAAAAATTATAGACTAGTCATCACTCATCTTTGTTTGTTCTTCAATGCTAGTAGGAACATGATTGACCTAATAGGTTGGATAACTTAGAAAATGAAGCTATCATTATCTTTTGTCAACTAGAGATGTATTTCCTCCTCTTTTTTTTTTTGTACATCATGGTTTATCTAATTGTTCATTTAGTGAGGGAAATTAGAATATCTGGTCATGTGTTTTTACGATGGATGTACCCAATTGAGGAATGAATGAACATATTGAAAGGGTACGTAAAGAATCCATATCCTCCAAAAGTACCTATTGTTGAGAGATACATTGATGAGGAAACAATTGAGTTTTGTACAACATATATGTCAGAAGTATATGACATAGGTGTAAGGCACAAAAGGTGTAAGGGTGGTTCAAAAAGATCAACATGAAGTTCTCTAGGCACATTTGTATATTTGAACAATATCGATGATGTTCTTCCTTACATAGATGCACACAAAATGTTGTTGAAGTCAATGAATCCTCGTGCAAATGAAAAATGGTTGTTAATTGATCATAACAATACCTTTTTGAAATGGTTTAAAGATAAAATTGCTAAAGAAGATTGTGATGTTAATGAATTGAAATGGTTAACACGAGGACCTAACTTTGATGTCATCGCATTTTTTAGATATGATATTAATATGTTGTCCCTTATACAAAGACTGAAGATGACGAAAAGTACAATGCATAATAACAATGTGACACCTGAGATAGAGTCAATGCACTTTGTTAGTTTAAAAGATAACAATTTTATGATGGCTACCACAAGTTATCTTGGAGTAATTGAAGATATCTGGGAGGTTGACTATGTCAAATTTAGAGAGCCTGTATTTAAGTATAAATGGGTTGATAGTTACACAAAAGTGAATGTTGATGACTTGGGATTTACTTTGGTTGATTTTCGAAGGTAGCTTATAAGGAAGATCCTTTTATCATGGGTTATTAAGAAAAACAAGTTTTATATGTGAAATATTCTTCTAATTATATGTGGTCTGTTGTCCCTCAGAAAATAATTGAACATGATGTTGATCACCAAAATAATTCAAGAGTCTAATCTATGGACAATTCTTCATTCTCAAGACACATTCCTCCTCTGAATGAGGAAAATGATGTTGATAAAATACATGCTTCACGTAATTATCACAATGAAGGAATATGGAAGAACATTGTAACACTTCCACAACAGAAATAAGTTATGCTTATTTATTATCTTTTTTCATTTTAATTTTAGTATTGATTTTATTTAATTTGAATCTATATGTTAAAGGTGTTTTTCTTTTTTGCATGTCAGATGATTGAGTCATCAATGAATACTAGAGAAGCTACACGACTAAGAGATCTTGACATCAGGCATTTGGGTAATGCTAGACTTTCAATTGACATAGACCCTCAGACTGGAAAAACATTAGGCTCTAATCAATATCTTTAGGCTCATTCCAATGATATAGGATGTATGCTCATGGTTTAGATCACACTCACAAAGACACACTCTAAGACTAGACCAACTCCAAGAGATCTTTATTCTTGGCTTGAGTTGACTTCATCAAATAAAAAAAGTACCACCAATACTAACATAATATTGATTATATGAGAATTTTCCCAACAAGATAGAAAGATCAATAATGGAGGAAGATGGATATACAAAGAGAAGAAAAGGAAAACCCTCCAAAATCCAGTTGTCATCCCAAGGCTACATTTCTTTTACTCCCAGCCTCCATATGAAGTGAAGTCTCTAGAATGGAGGAGTGCCCAGAAGTTGATAAAGGCTAAATTTCAGTGTTCCTAACTACATTTTCGAGTGGTTTGATGTCTTTACTGTTGAGAATAAGCATTTATTGTTCATATATTGTCTTGCAATTAATGAAAGCATGCATTGTCACTCTCAAATTGATAAAGAAAGAATTTCAAAAAGATTTGAGAAGAACCAGAGAAGAAGATGAAGTTGGAAAGGAAAGACACACTGAAGCCTTGAAGAAAGTACACAAAAGAAGAAAGGGGACTATTAGTGACAGAGTGCTTAAGCATCAATTTTGGACTGAGCTAGAATTAACTAAAGGCCTGCTGACACAATACCCTAATTTTGGTACAGGGTATAAAAGAGGAAAGAATCTTCCTTGGGAAGGGAGCTGGCGGCTCCAGTGATCAACAGTGACCTGCAGAAGCAATTTCCTTGTATGCATGGCTACCATGAGTAGCTAAGTTCATATATTTTAGGATTGAATGTAATTTTCTCACATTATTTGTATTCTTGTTGTTTATGTTGATAATATATGGTTTATTCAAACTTGCATTCTCTTTGTGTTCCTAATGCTTGAATTATATGCGCAATGGTTTCTTGAACTGAAAATCTTAAGATTAACTAGGAAGTAATTTTGGGATTTGGAAAGAATTGAGAATACCCATTACCGTGCAACACCAAGAATGGGTTACATTGTAATGGCTGTATTAAGCAACTAAACTTAATGCGGTTTAAAACTCCATGAACACTGGGAAAAGAGTATCATGCAAGATAACCTACAAATTTCAATACACGAGGAATCGGGTTGAATGAATTTTATTTGTGCAGAGTCAAGGAATAACTATATGCTATTAACATTTTATAATACAAAGAGTTGAGTTAATGAATTCAATCCCAAGATAGTTCTCCATTACTGCATTTATACTCAGTTTTTTGTTCACTTTTACAACTCAATACCTTCACTGCAATTTGTTTTGTATTTAATCCCTAAACGCTTTTTGCTTAAGCTACTACACTAGTTGAAGCTCAACTAATAACATTTCGTGTGGATTCGACACTAGTACTTATTTCTCTATATTACTTATTGACTTGGTATACTTGCCAAAAGATGTCAACAGAAGTCTCAAACGCTAATGCAGAGAATCATTTAAATAGATTTTGATTTGACGTCCGCGCTTCACCCTGCTAAAGTGACGCCTGTTGCAATTGGATCCTACCAACTTCAGAAAGTGGCATATGACATAGTGGCATCCAACTAATATTTGTTAAGTTCGATCTAGCTATTAGTATCAACATTCTAACTTTGCCCTTATTTGCTCCTCTGGAATTTCAATCTTGCTTTGCTTGACCGAAATGCCTCCTACTCAATTATTTGACAAAATTAATGGGATTTAGAGTAAAATTTGATTAAAAACTCAAGTGACCAATTATTGATAACAAGAAGCAAATAATTTATAAAAAGAGATAAAAACATTAGATTTAGCAGGTTCCAAGCTTAGGAAGAGTTGATTCAGTTAAAAAATTAACCCAAAAATATCATAAAAAATAACGTTATTAGGAATTTTTTAGGGTATGACATGAATTGTTTGAGATATCTTGCATCATTCCTTGGGATGCCACAGTGTTTGGTGTGGACAATGGTAATATGCCATTGGACATAACCATGCATGATGTCTTTGAAACCATCTGGGCTAATCAACAATCAACATTGCAGTTATTCAACTATGGACAATGTAAGTATACTTTAAATTTTTGCCTGCATGTTATCTGATGAAATGATGTTCCATGAAGCATTGTCACTGATATTTATATTAAGATTGTAAGTATATAAATCAATTAATTTTCAACATGGGAAATCTTGATGTTGATGGCAACCTATACAAAAGTCTAAGAATAATGAAATAGAATGTCAGACTTACATTCAATGATGGATTCGAGAATCCCCCAAGAAGATTTATATGGCTCCAGTTGTAAATGAGTGAGTAAAACTGACAGCATTAGATGTTACATAATTCAAAAACATGACCAATCAATTGACTAATTTAGATTGCATTGACAATTGATGCTTATTTGTCTTGTGAACAATATTGTTGAGTGATTTTGTTCATTGCATAGAAAGTCAAGTACAAATATCAAGACCACAGTACAATGATATGATTTAATTAAAAAATAATATGTTATTATTATTTATATACTATATTATAAATTGTAAAAAGAAACAATTATTTATTTATTAATAAGTTATTCTAAAATACATACAAAAATCAAATGCACTTATTAAAAAAACTCACACTCAAACAGAAATAAAAATGAACTAAACATAATTCACTTTGTTGAAAACTCAAAATTAATAAAGATCACACTATATATAAACTAGTAACAACGTAACTACTAATAGTAATGTAATAAAATAAAAGTTTTAACTAACATATTAATAATCTATTATAATAGTCAGCAATAGATAGTTGAATTACAAATGATAGACCTTACATAAAGAATCATACAATCCAAATCAAGATACTCTATATCAGATGATTCATAATATGAGATATGTAAGGCATATTTCAACATGGGACATGAACCAATATAAATTTAAATTTGTCATATTCTTCTTACTAGAGCAATCTTGCATGTGTTCCGCATCCGAACTTTTGGATGCTATATAAAGTGAAACAATTGAGAAGTATTTGGTTAGCCTTCTCTGTTGGAGAGTAAGAGAGATCATATGCTTACAGTAAAATATATATATATATATATATATATATATATATATATATATATATATATATATATATATATATATATATATATAGTTTTAAACATCCTAATCGAAATGTGTTTTATGCCAAAACAAAAATTGAAATGTGTAAAAGATACCTAGTTGAAGAAATATAACGACCTAAGTCTTAAAAGTAAGGAAAAAGCTAAATTAGTTTCCAAACAAATATGATTAAAAAAAATAAAAGTAATGTTTTTCTTTTTTTTTATAGAAAATGTATTCTTTATGATTTCTAGTGCAATGCAACTAAATTTTAAAATACATTATTTTTATTAACTATTAAGCATTGTATTTTGACACACTACTTAAAAACCATGTATGTTCATAAAAAATAAGATACTGACCAGATTATACCAAAACCCAATTTTACTTTACATTCTACAGAATCGATAGTTCTATATTTTAAAAATCATAAGATAAAAAGTGCATGATTGGATAGGTAGTAAAAAAGATAGCAAGGGATTCTTGAAATGTTGCCACTTTGCTTTTCTTCTTTTCTTCCACAAATGAATCATCAGAACAAAGAGATGGTTTTCCATTCTTAATAAGATCCATCTTTTTAAGAACGCGTTTGCGTGTTAATTTTTTTCCACTCTTTTAGCGAGATGTGAGATCACTAAGATGTGACCAATTAAACTGAACCATGTGCCAAATATTAAGCCTTTGTCTAAGTACATATTAAACAAATTATTAAAATCAATTACTCCTACCATTACATATAATTTAATATAAAAATTGTGCTAGAAATTAATTTAATGGTAGATTTTGATTATATTTATCAATTTAAAGTAAATTTTCCTATTTTCATAACAAGCAATATTTAAGTCACTTGATACGGTAATTATGATCATTTTACTTTTTCTTGAACCATGATGCATGACAACCTATTTAAAATGTACTTGAAAGTCAACATAAACATAAGAAAGTTGTTACACCGAAGGAGCAAAAATAAAAAGTGAAAATGAAATAAAAGTGATACCATTACAAATAATAGGGTTGGTAAAATAGGAGTTCAACACAATTTATGATGACTCAATTCAACTCATTTTGAATAGATTAATTTTCATAATCTGATCCAACCTTATGTGAAACTAACACACCAATGAATTATTTATACTTCATTTAAAGGAAAATAATTTTAAACTCAAAATTATAAAAAATAAAATTTATATTTTTAAAATTCTAGTCGGATAAATGAAATTAATTTTAGTTTAAGATTGATTTAATATATATGTATTAAGAAAGTAATATTATTCCGTTACTTTAAATTTAGGTTAATATTTGTAAAAGTATACCCCTCTAAAAGCCTACACTTAGTTTAAATCTTTTGAATCATAGTATAAACTAATTTGATTAAAATTGGACTTCATTGATTTAGATTACTATTTTCTATTTTGATTTCAACCTATTTAGGATTATTTATTCGATCCATGAAATTTGACCTAATTTATAATTTTAATTAATAAAGTGGTTAAGTCATCTACAATTTGTAGATATTTCTTTCCGTGATGGATAATATTTGCAGACATCCAACAAAAATTCATATATTGAAATTTCCATCATCACCACAAGAGAACCGATGAAAACGAATCACGGCTTGATTGGGAATGGATTTTTCTGTGGTGACTTTCATGAAAGAGATCGTGTATGAAGGGATTCCAGAACTAAGAAAAAGTCTAGCGGGCAACGTCATTTGTTTTATAATGGCAGTGTAGTATAGTCTTTTCTTTGATCTTTAAGATTAACACAAACGAAGTCAATTAATCATCTTTATCTTTGGACTTTTCCTAAATCTATAAATATGAAAAAAAAAATGTCACAACTTAAACCAAACAATATTCTAAAATGAAAAAAGTGTTAAGAAATGTTATAACATACATCATGGGCAATCAAAACACAACATGGACATTTTAACAGCTCGTGCGTGTACAAGTAATGTGTTGGTGATTTCATTTAAATTTAGTTAGATTTTCAGTCCAAAATTTTAAAGTAAATTTGCAGTTTCTTACACTAAAATTTACAGTTCTAACTATTTTATAATCCTAGTTAACAATAGGGTTTTATTACGTTCAAAATACAAATCAATAGGGTTTTATTTCCTTTAACAGATATTATTTAAATATTTTTATATTTCAGTTTTTATTTTAATAACTGCGCACTATTTAAAATATTTAGTTTATTATTTTAAAATATTATAATTTATTATATTTCAAATCATTATTTTACCTGGTAAGTCCAAGTATTTTATATCAAGATACAATTATTTAATTAAAAAATAATTATAAAATTTTATTGTTTGAAAATAAAAAAAGACAACATTATAAAATACCAATAAGAACAAGCATTTCTGGTTTTGAAACAAAAGAGTGAATAATAATTCAGAGAAATTAAAATAAGAATGAAAATAATAAAAACAAAGATGTTAGACAAATTCTTCCTCCACCCCATACCCTCTTCCTGCACCCCATATAATTTTTTTATTCCATGACTACCTTTCATAAAATTACATAAATACCCTCTCCTTCGTTTTTTGAAATTGTAAACCGGATGAGGGTGTATCCAGTTCTCATTTAAAAAAAAATACAAACCGGACGACTCCATCCGATTCTCAACCCAGCAGATCGGAAAATCCTCAAATTTGCCGTCGACAGCCTCCCAAATCCCAAATCAACTACTCTAATCATCAATATCACCTACTAATTGCTAATAAACATCATAAATTGGTTACCTAATGCTTCTATGAGGGATTAATTGAAAGATTTTGAATAACGAAGGAACGGAAGTCGCGAATGGATTACCTAAACCGGACGAAGGTTCTCTTAACCGGACGGTTTGTATTTTTTTTTTAAATGAGAACCGGATGCACCCCCCATCCGGTTCACAATTTCAAAAAACTGTAAACCGGATGGCCTGGTCATCCGGTTGGGAAGGGGAGGGGTTTTATTAAAATAGGGCTATTTATGTAATTTTATGAAGGGCAGTTATGGAATAAAAAAATTATATGGGGGTGCAGGAAAAGGATATGGGGGTGGAGGAAGAATTTGTCAAGACGTTAATGTGATAAAGATGCTGGGGGTTGATTTTAGTATCCCTTCTTATCAAGTTTGCTCTTTTCCAATTTAACAATTTGGACCTCACAGTTTGTTCAATGGTCCACATATTTGATTTAAATTTGATTCATCAATAATAAAATGCCAAAATTACTTAAAAGAAGATCCCAATTTCTTGATAAATGTTGTTTAACAATTACCATTAAACATATATTTTGTTTCTTGAAAAATATTATTAATCATCGTTTATACTTTGGATGAAAACCCTTAAATTGCATTGATATAAATTGTGAGAAAAGTTGTGATAGTGACAAAATTGAAAGGAGTATTACCTGGGGACGTCTCTTGGACAAGTTAATCAAAGAATAATTGCATTTTTCACAGTTGAAGTTGTTGAATCATTAGATAGTCTAACTAATATATTAGATAATCTAAAAATCCATTTAGATGATTTAATCATCTAGCATAATTTTGATGATAATAATAATTATATATATATATATATATATATATATATATATTTATTTGATTATCTCTGTGTGTGTTACAATAATATTCACAAGTTTATAAGAATCAAGAATAAGTGTAATAAAATCTTAACGGCCTGTAGACCCAAATTTATTAGATGTTCCAGGTTGATTAAACCTGTTAAACAATTATGAAGTATTAAAGTATTAGATGATCTCATGGTTCTAGAATATACTAGAAAATAGTCACAAGGAAAGAACATACTAGACAATCTATAGTATTTATTTGATGGAAAAACTCACTAGAATCAACATGTTAGGCGATTTACCAGTAGAAGGTTACACTAAAAGATCACGTGAGGCGGTTCTATGGCACATGGTCATACCAGATGATCTCATCAGACGATGTTATAGCATAAAGACGTGTTAGACGATCTATTGATGATATATACTAGCTGTTTACAAAGAATAAAGATGATAGACAATATCATCAAGATACAAATCTCAGATGATCTCATCAAGATTATCTCATGGGGTTAAAGAGTAAATATCACAATAGATAGGTCTTAATAGACACGATTTGAAACATACAACATGATAGCCAATATCAACATTCTGAACAGATCAAACATTTTGGTCATTGTACTTGTAACATCCTTGCTTACAAATAAATATATTAATTATTTTATCTTAAAGTAAGAATTGGAAAACCTTATCCTTTAATTCATGTTATGAAATTCTCATTTTTAAAGTATTTTATATTTTAGATAAAATTTGGAAAGAAAAAGAAGAAAGAAAAGTATTAATTAAATAATAATTAAATTATAACGGATAAAAAAATGAAGAAAAAAGAAAAAAAAATAAAGAAAAGAAAAGAAAAGAAAAGAAAAGAAGAAGAGATAAGGACGGATGGTAGAAAAATCTACCTACATTAAATGTAGAAGATAAACATTAGTTTAAAAAATAAAATAAAAATAAAGAGAATTCAACTATAAAAAGGGAGGGAGAGATGAACTTAAGGGGAAGAATGGGGAAGGAAGGAGAGAGGAAGAGAGAAGGAAAAAAGAGAAAAGAGAAGAAAGAGAGAGAACAAAAAGAGAAAGAAGAGAGAGAAATAGAAGAGATTATCCTACTCTCTTTGTTTCTTTATTTCTTTTATCTCCCGTTACGCACTGGTCCTTCTTAATTTATTTATTTTATCTCCAGTTACGCACTGGTCCTATTTATTTTGTTTATTTTATCTCTAGTCTCGCAATGCTCCTACTTATGTTATTTACTTTATCTCATGTACCCATTGGTCCTATTTATTTTTTCTCCAGTTATGCACTGATGCTATTATCTTATTTATTTTATCTCCATTTATACATTGGTCCTATTTATTTTATTTATTTTATCTTCAGTTATGCATTGGTCCTATTTATTTTAAGTTTGGTTATGAATTGGTCTTATTTATCTTATTTATTTTATCTCCAATTATGTATTGGTCCTATTTATTTTATCTCCAGTTTCGTAGCGATCTTGGTTATTTTATTTATTTTATCTCTAGTTTTGCACTGGTCCAAATTATTTTATTTATTGTATCTCAAGTTACGCACTATTCTTATTTATTTTATTTAAATTATCTCTAGTTTTACGAGAATTATATTTATTTAAAGCCTTGCTTTAATCTTTATTTTATTCTATTTTGTAATGATATAAATACAATTTTTTATATATAAATACATATAAAGAAAAAGTAAGTATTTTGATAAATTTCGATAAAAGAAAGCTACTTGTATGCTATGTTATTAATTACTGGATGTATTTGTTTCACTATTGTGTACAATTGATGAATTGAGGAGATATATAAGTCATAACTTGATGGTCATTGTGTTATGTGATTGACGAAAATGTCATGAATATGTTAGTGGTGAAAGAGTCCTAGGTTTTAGAGTTGAAACTAGGGTCATCAATGAGTTTCTATTTTTGAAAAGTCACAATTTGGTACAATTGTAGGGTGAAAGGTAGCGACCTAGTGAAGTCTAAGGAAGTATTTCAAGTAGGTGAATATCTAGATAGTCGAGATAGCGTCCTATATTAGAATAGTTTAGAGGCCAAACCTCTACAAGAAAAAATTAAATTACCGACAAAATTTTATCGATGGAACTTTATCCGTCGGTAAAATATCATTATCGACGATTTTATTGACGGATATCATCCGTCGCTAAATTTGTCGACATATTTACTGACAAATTTACTCTAAATCTATCGGTAATTACCAATAGACTCGGAAATCCGTCGGTAATTACTGACTGACTCAGAAATCCGTTAGTAAATTTATATACAATCAATTTACTGACGAATTTTAGGTGTTTTCGATGGATTTATCTCGTTGGTAATTTTTGTTTTTTTGTAGTGAACTTGATATTGTGTGATACCTGCTCAACATTGTCAAATTTAGGTAATGAGTATATATCTCTTTTTGTTGGCAGATGACCAGAATTCTCGAGAAAGTAATTATGGTTGTACTAATATTGTGATGAGTTATACTCAGACTACCTAATCACTTTTTAAATAACTTTTGATGTTCATGTTGAATTATCAAAAGTGGTATGTGAATCCATATGTCTAATAAAGTGAGTGTAATTCTTATGGTTTTGAGTCAAGTTATATGCCTCATTGTTTGTGGTTGTGGTTATAGGTCCCCATTGTTTGTTAAGTTTATTAAGATTAATATTAAGGCATAAAAGTAATTTTTCAATATTAAGGCTTATAAAATATGTGGCTGTTGAACGAGTAGATGCAGAACCTGTTCAGTAGGAGTTGTCAAGAAAGAACCTTTGGAAGATTTTCTGGATGATTCACTTATGAAGAACCTAGTTTTAATGTATTAGAACGTATAAAATAGATAGTTCTACATTATGATGTAGAATTCTATTTTTTGTAAACTTATTTGTAATGTATTACGAACATTTATAGGAGATGTATACATTTATATTAATGAGATAATATCATGAGTTATATTTCCTCTATGAAAATTTTATTAAAAAAATTCTCACAAATTCTAATTAAATAGTAGTCGGGATGTTACATTTAGTGGTATCAGAGTAGTTTGTCCTTAGGATGACCTGAGGGTTGTGGTTTGTCAGGTTTCCTCTGCATGCAAATATTGATTTAAGTCTAGTTTCAAGACATAGTTCAAAGTTTTAGTTCGATGAATGATACCGATTCTTGAAAATTTGATTGTATTGGAGTTGAAATGATTATTATGAATAAAGATGAAAGTATTAAGAAGAAAAGAGTCTTGATAAAGTGGTGAGGGTGCACACTCGTGACTAAATTAAGATGATTTCTTTGAAGAAAAAAATTTATTTGTTGATTATATTTTGTGTGTACTCTATAAGTAAAAGTTTTTCCTCTTACATTTTCAAAAAACAAAAAATGTAAGATAGGTAGACTAAGAATAAGTCACAACCTAGAATTAACACCTAGAGTGAGGAGAAACTTTGAACTATGAAACTAAAAAAAAGAAAAATTCTAGTAAAACTAAGATAATTGTTCATTCTTTCAGGAAAATATGGACAACGGACCAAACATTACATATGAGTTGTTGGAAAGAGTGACAATTGTCTTGGAAAGTATGAACCGAAAACAAAATGTTGAACCCTAAGTTACTTCTCTTGAGATAAAAACTTGAATATTTGAACTTTGGTTATTTTCATGTCTATCTCTCTGAAAATCTAATCCATAACACAAATGGCCCCTAAGAAAATCAACTAGTCAACTCTAATCATTGACATCTCCAGTAAAGTGATCCTAGTTTTTTTGGAACCACAATTCGTTCTAGAGAAACATCTCAAGTTTTGAAATTTGGAATGAAGCTATCTTTTTGACAAAGTATTTGGTCTAGTAGGATGGGTAAAGTTCCTTGCCCTATGGAACTTCAGGAACCATGAAGCATACTGTTGGTTATGGGTAAACACACAACTAGTGATGGGTTTGAAGGTGAAGTAGCTAGAAAGACAGTAAGAATATATGTGATAATATTGTTAGACTTGAAGACTTGAAGATGCTTAAACCCCAAGAGATGGTATTTTGATGATGAAGAATGAAGATGAAGATGTTGTAGATGCTTCTAAGATGTTTTGGCTTTCTATGTATTTGTTATTTAAGTAATTCACAAAATATTATTCATAAGATCAACACACAACAAATTTAAAATGAGTTACAATGTTTTTGAAAAGCGAAAAATTATTTTAAAAATCATTTAGAATAAAATACTCGATTACATTTTTGTTTATTTATTAAATTGTTCGTTACGAGGTTTAGAACAGAATAATTGATTATCTCGTTAATAATAAGTTAAATTAGGGAACCAAATTATTGTTTTCAAATTTCTTTGTATAATAATGTATTCTTATCACTAGTAAGTGAAATCAACAACTTAAAACGTAGTTTTAATCCATAAAAACTCAAAGTATATTTTATATAACTCTCTCATCTTCATCTCATTTAACATGAATTTTGAAATCTGAGTTTTGTATCTTTTTCAAAAGAGAAAGAGAGTTTGCACTAAGCGAAAGATATTTGCTTGGAGCTTTCTTTTGGTATTTTCAACATATTTCTTCTAAGTTAAAGGAGAAATGTTTGAGTTTTTTCTCATTGTACTTGTGGTGATTCATGTGACCTCATTTCAATTGTATATTAGATTCATTGTGTTGGTTTACTGTTCTAGATTGAGTTTCTAGACTCAACTCAATAATAGGGTGTTATTGGTGTAGCGTATTGCTTCTGTAAGGTTTAAGAGTGGTGTTCTTGATGTTTTCTTCTTTAGTTTTTGTTGTGTAAATATTTTTTATTTAGTGAAAGCTTGACTGGTGTAGTTGGGCAACCAGATGTAACTCTGAGTGAAGCAATATAAAATTGTTGTGCATCTCTTTTTTTCTATCTTATTATTTTTCATAATTTTAATATGTTCTTTGATTATTGTTTTAAGTTTTAGCATATTAAAATAAACTTAACCAAATTTTGAAATTGATCTACTAGTTAAAGATTCATTCTAAAAGTTTTCAAAAATTATTGATACCTTAATTATCTCCTCTCTTGAACTCGACCTTTAATTTTAACATTAATATCCCTTTAAGAAAATGACCTCAAATAATAGTAAAAGAAACAACTATCGAAGAGATCACTATAAGTTCATTGGGAAAGTTCACTATGTGAAATATTGTAAAGGTTTTCACTCTCCTACAATCAACATTTAGAAACTTGAGCACTAGAAGATTGCATATGTTGTACGTAATTGTTAAATGTTTATTTTGTGTTCTTCTTTCTAAACTTTGATTGATTTATATAAGCTTTTGAAGATGGTTGTTGTTGCTGCATATGTTTTTCTAAGATATGATCACTAGTATAAAAATAGGATTCTACATCGGATAATGTAGAAAATAATGACTTTTTACGTTTGTTGTTCAATTGATGTAAAAAATACACCTATAACATTGGTTATAAATACAAACAACATAATAGAGCACTTAAGAGGGTAAAAGACGAGACTTATTGCATCAGGTGAAGCTGAAACTGATGTAATATAAGACTTTTTACATTGATTGTAGCTTAGATGTAAGAAGTCCTTTATTACATGGGTTGTAAGTTACGACCGATGTAAAAAGTCTTATTATTTTTTTAAAACAAAATTAATGGGTTGATAAATCATTAATCAATACAAGAAAACAATATAAAAAATTTTAGAATTTTCTATGAAGTATAGGTATGTGAAATAAAATGCTACAATCTAAAAATATGAGTGAAAAATAACAAAAAAATAAAAGGTAAAAATAAATGATGGAATTTTGGAATTTCTGGAGGCCCAATCCCCTTCGGGTGTTGGTTAGGGGCTTCCTTACCTCAATTTGAGCAACTTTCATTTTTGGAGCGTCTAAATACGAGTTCTCTGTCAAAAGTTATGAGCATTTGAAGTTTTTCACTCGAAAGTTCAAAAGCTCAAAATCTATCATCAATTTATGCAACATAACGACTCTATTGTCAAATATACACTAAAAAAAGTTAGCCCTAAAAGATTTGAATCAAAAACAAATTTCTAACTATTTCTAACCTATTTTACAAAATCACTGACTTGTTTAAAAGAGAGCGTGCAGAGATAGAATCGACATTTACAGGCCCATGCTTTGCTTGACATCCTTAGCAAACTCTAACATGAACGCAGAAACAAGTTAAACAAGGTGGAGAAAAATTGAAGCAACTAAACATGAGTGCAAGAAAAAAAAAACATAAGCAGCAACGCAAGTGAAGATGAATGCCAAAAGTAGTGAAAATATTAGGTTAATAAGTCACGCACTCCATTTTATTTCAATTTTTTTAAATCACAACATTCTTCATCAATTATTTGTGAAATCGATGTAATATCTTTCATTCTTTCACTTTCTACATTGGTTATCTGTGGAACCGATGTAAAAGGTGACTTATTATATCGGTTAAAACAAAACTGATGTAATATTTCATCTTTTATTTAAAAAATTGTCACTGTATTTTTGTTTATAACAGTTTGCTTTTAATTAACCTTGTATCTTGTTGTAGAATCATCTTTTTCTACTAGTGGATTTTTGCTATTTGCATGTAAATTTCTGTGCATTCTTTGATGTATGCTAGTCTAAAAGATTGATAATGAAATAATTGACCTTGTATAATTTCATGCTTACTGATTAAGAAAACAATTGCATTTATAATATTGAATTACTTTTAAATACGTATTGTCCAGTATATTGTTTCTATATAAAGATTAATATATAAATGTTTGAGGTAAACCATTTTATTATTGGAGACATGGAACCTTATGTTTAAAACAAATTTTATATAGTATATCTTAAAAAATATTTGTTTACATAAAAAAAAAATTCAAAGGCGGTTCAGGCATATATAGGATTGTAAAGTATTATTAGACTATCTCACATGGTATGCCGTATGAACCTTGGATGATCTAGTGTCCTTTAGCTTCTACCAAACACACATTAACACGTTCAAGCAGAAATAACACGCATATGAATATTGTTTTATCTAAGTATTTGTTAATTATCTAGTTATTCTAGGATTTCAACAAAAAGGTAAGTTGATAACATTTAACATAAAATTTTTGACACCTAAAATAACATTAAATTTCTACATGTAGACAATATTTTACAGTTATTTTCTTACATAGAAAATGTACTACATTTTGCCAAAAAGTTTACTCTTTGTAACTTCCTCTTCGATCAAATTTGAGCATATAGCCACATTTTCCATTTACTTGATAAATAACTTCTCTACCTGTATTTCACTTCATGAAAACCCCTTCTTCGATTTTATTTTGATAAAGTAACTTCCATTTTGATAAAAGATTTTTCTTCACTTGATCTTCGTAAAATCTCAATTCGGCATTATGTTGATTTTTTGTCAACCAATTGAATTCCAGTTTTTATCAATAAAACTTAACTCTGTACTAATGTACGCAATATAGTTTTACGAAGCAATGACTAGGAAAAAAAGTCTAAATAAGAGGAATGTGATTTCTTAGCCCAAAATCGTGCCGAAGTGCTTCTTGATTTAATGATTTTTAGTCAGTCCATCTCCGGTAAGCCACTTCACGCAATGATCGCCGAAAGAACAGAAAAGATTTGTAGAATTTTACCACAATTTTGAGAAGTTCTGTAAATTTATTTAAATAAATTCACTGACCGTCTATCTGATATCATATGTTTCACCTGGTATCGTTTCTACAAAGGCCATTGAAAGAGAGAGAGTGTGTGCGTGCAGTAACATTTAATCACAGATAATGCACACACCACTCATTGCTTTCAGCATGCAGGGCAAATATGTGTCAACAGAAGTATTCTTTTTTCTCCCAAGAAAACGCTGTGTGCATGTGAAATAGTGATCCGAAAAGCCAACTAAAAGAATTGGCTTTTGCACCGAAGAAATTTCACTTTCAATTATATATTCGGGATAAGATTCCTGATGAAACGCACATGCATGCCCTATACACGGTCAATCACATTGAATTATTGAGGTTGCATGAGGCTGTTCTTTCTAAAGGTCCAATGTTAATTAATCTGTATCTAAAACTTTTGGCTTTACCACCGTTTATTATTGTTGGTCTTTAATCTTTACTTACTTTGTACTGTGTGTACGTTGCATGCGCTTTGTTGAGACAATGAAGCAACAATGTGTAATAATACCAATTAATGCGAATCAAGAAAGCGGACACTCGAATATTTTAATTTGAAAGTTCGAGATTACTTATTTATTCACCTGAATAATGTTAGGGGACCACACAGAATTTTTATATCAAACAGTCAAACTCAATTGACAAGTTGTCGCGGACACTGATAGAGATATGCATTGACCTCTCTCTGGTATTGTTCGACCATTCCAACCCAAGCCTGAACTTGTCAGTGACGAAGATGCACAAATTAAATTTGGGCATATGAAAACAGGTTGAATATAATTCAAATAACAAATTAGTACATTTCGTCGATCAACTCAAAATGGTTTTGGAAAATTATTAAGAAACCCTTCATTGTGAAGCGTATACGTACCTCTTAGCGATATTATATATTATGAATGAATGCTGCCTCTGAAACCTTGGGTTTAATAATGGCATCAAACTTATTTATGGGTAGATGAAGAAACCGTGGTAGGAGAAAAGAAAACTTATTTACTTGTGCTTAAATACTATAGCACATAACCTATAGGGTACATATGTATAAAATCTGTTACATAAAGGAAAACGCCAGCTCCGACGTGTGAATGACAGTCAATGTTATAATGGACTTTACGATACTTAATACCTTACAAGTACTTTTAGCATCTCGTTTAAAATTGCATTGTGAAAAATTAGTTGTCAATAATCTTAGGGATCGCTCGCTTAGTGTAGCTTTGAAAAAGAGTTAGGTTTCTTCGATTTTGTAAAACGCTGGCAAGGAAGGTAATCAAGTGTAAAAGTACTCATTTTAAACTATTAAATGGAAACTAAATCAAAGTACAGCAGGAATAAAATTCAGTGAAACCGATGAGATAAAACTTGAGAAGAAAAGTTTCATATATTATTAGAAGTTAATGTTCCATAATCACAATATGATTTCACGTAGAAAAATGAACCCAAACATTACACAGACCACTACAAGTTCTCCATTCGGTAAAAAGTAATATTACAGGTGTTTTCCTTTACTTAATAGGTAACATGTTCAAAGAAAAGACATAAAACACATATACGTCTTCTAAGAAGCAACATATTTTTATTAAACGAGCAACAAATTATAAAGAAATATGTGCACTGTCTCAGAAAAAAAAACCAACACAACACTCCAGATGTTTCTTCAACACCCCAAGTTTTGATCTTAACTATTTGAAATTTGTGTTTTGAGAGTAACTTCATTATTATATATTTTCTAATTGATCTTCATAACTGCAAGGCTCCAATATGATTTCTTCTTGTTTCTCTTCTTTTCTAATTGCATGACATTTAATCTCAGTACGCTTTGTTCTTCCATGCTAAACACAATTTTTGGTTATCACTTTGATGCAATAGTAGCACATATTAAGCTTTAAAAGTTGATTGAGCAACAACATCGTGCTTCTATGACTCCACTTCTAAACAAAAACACATATCTTATTGTACATTTTGTATCATGTAAGGTTCAGCCCAATTACTATCAAAGTAGTCTTGGAGATTTTCACTATTCTTCTTTAGAAACCAAAGGCTAAACACTTCTTTTTTCCGACTACGAGAACTTGTCTTGGAATATGCATGAATCTCGATTACAAGCAAACACGAAATTTCATCTGGTTGTAAATAGAATTCCATATTTAGAAGCATCTCCCTTAGTCCCATCATCTTCTAATCATAACTTTTCATTTGTCACTAAAGAAGTAGTTTTAATTTAATTTTAAAAACTTTTAGAGCACATTCTATTGATTTGTGTGTATGTGAATAATCAAAACACACCAACACCAATTCTAAATAAACACATCGTCAAGTTTTTCTTGCACTTGACTTCATCAAATAACCAATTGCATCATGACTAACAATCTCGTCCTATTTGATAAAGATAATCTAATGAATGGGTGTTGAGTATCTTCAATTAGCCTACATGAATTGGTCTAAACAATGTGATAACATTTGCTCGGATTAATATTAAAAATAAACTAATTGATAAACTCACTCAGAATAGGCTTCTTAGCAATAATCAATTGATATGAAAAATTACCCAATTTATTTTCCTTACCACATCATAGAACAACACAATATGACTATAGTTAGCTTCTCCATAGTTGTTTACTTCCCCTTAATGGTATATCGATTACTTAAAGTCTATATATCAATTGAATATGAATTTCAAAAACAAAACAAACAACAACCTACAACTTCAATTTTGAAATATTACAAACCAACTCAGATAACACCTTGAACTAAGTCCTACACAATATATAACAACATCCCACAGAACAACAACATGCACACTAATTCTCCCTCATTGAATCCATCAAATAGGATGACATAAGTATGATTCCAAGGAAAACAGTGAGAATATTTTTCAAAAATAAAATTAACTGTCAGATAAAACTATGCATATGATCCTAGGTGCCTTTGTCATAAGTCAGCTCAGCCAATTGGTTTCGAACAACTTCAATTTGATCATCAAGGTGTTGAAACCTTGCTGCACAGAATTCATAGTGATCCCTCTGGTTACTTGCCATTGTATCTGGCCTTCTAAGGACCATCTGCTCAAATATGTACAATGGTTCTCTTGTGTCCACAAATGGAACATATGGAATCATAGCCATATTTTCTCCAAGTTCTACTAGTTCCAGCACCATATGCATTTTGTCCAGTAGCATTAGGTTGTCTTACACCTTGCTCTTCCTCAGCCCTACAGATCTAGAAGTCACCATTAATCCTTTTCAATTCAATCTTTTGCAATGTTGCACAAGTGATCTCATTGTGTGCTTTTACGGTTTCTATTAACTCTCCTTCCAAGTCCACTCTGAAGTGCTCAATCATTTTTGAAATCAATATAACATATGGTACCTTGTAATAAGTCATCCTTTTTTGACTTATTCGTGTGTTCTTTCATGATATAAATCAATTTATCTTTACCCTATTCATAATGCAACATATGAAGATTAAATCCACCCCGATCAACACATCATGATTGTACCCCCTTAGGACAACTGATATACTACCAAGAAGGCTAGGATTCTTAAATTAATTGCTAGACCTCTCACATGAAATCCTCTTATTGCTAAATGTGGCTTCTTCAAACAAGACCTGAAAAATTTTATCTTGTATTAGTCTTCTAATGATCCAGTATTTTTGTTGCCCACCTTTGTTCCAAAGTTCTTCAATCCAGTGAGAGTGGTCCATACTGTAGGGGTAATATCCATGTCCACCCCTTTACATATGCCCACATGGAGTCACTAATGCAATTCATATGTAAAAATGCATGCTTCATGCTCTAAGTGCTTGTGTTCTTCCTTTTAGGTTAAATTTCATTTTTCATGGAGTTGTGCAGTATAATGATGAATGTTTAAGGGTTGATGAAGGGAAAGAGTGTGGGGTTTGGCCAAATTTGAAATTAAAGACTGCTATAGGGAGAGCTTTAGAACAAAGGGAGGCCAAATTTGGGTAGCATAACCAGTCTCATTCATAAGCTTGTTTGAAACCTTTTTGGAGTCCTTGCAAGCCTTAAAAAGTTGACATCAAATGTAAATTTAATACGAGACCTAAGTCCCAAAATCCTATTTTACTAGGCCTAAAATACAAGGTCTAAAACCTATTCTCTTTGGCCCAAAATATAAAGCCTAAAATAAATTTTGGACCACTCTATATAATTTTTACAAATAGAGGTCTTGTAATTTTGAAGCTCCAAATTCTCTATAGTGATCTTCTCCAATTTTAAACTTGGTCCCAAAAGTTTGTTTAAATGCTCAAACAAGCTAATTAGGCCCAATCTCTTGATAAACTCCTGATTAAAGCTCTAACTCAGTAACATATTTTTTCTTGTCTATAGTCTTGGAGACGGGTTTGCATCGTATCCTCTCTCTTGAAAATGATCTGTCATAAGATTTTTCATGAAAATCAGAGACTACAAACCTCATCTATTGACTTCATTGCTTTTTGCTAGGATCAAATATCCATCTGTAAAAGGCAAAAAACAGAAATTGAGTGAATTTTATTACAAAGAAAAGATTAAAGAAAGGATGCCCTATATTTTTTTTAAAAGAATTTTTATCTGAACCATAAAGGACATTTTTTTTGTTCACTTTGTTGCCACTGCTTTGTGCATTGCAATGACTCATCAAAGTGAGTTTTTTGAAATGTTTCAAATGAAAAATTAAAATTTGTACCTTTGTGTGTAGAAGAGTTAAGAAGCACACAAACTTTTTTCATACCTTACTTTCTAGAAATTGACTCCAACTCTCCTTTTTTTTTTTTTTTTTTTTTTTTTCTGTTTTCTACCTTATGAAATGACCTATTTTTTTCATCTTGATGTTTTGTTTTAAACAATTATTGACAATGTTTTTCTATGAGAAACAAGTTTATGTCATTATCTAATTCAACTTTAGATAAAGTTTTTTCTTCAAGTAAGTCCTCACATATTTTATTTGTGGAAAAAAATTTATCAGTGCCTTATTCAACTTTAGGCAAAAAGTGATTTTCTACAAATTTTCTAGAAAAAGAGTTAGATTCATGATTGAAAGGAATAGAAAATTTCAAAGTATCGAAATCCCCCTTTAAGTATTCTTCCTTAACTACGCTTTTAGAGTGTGTGATAAGATACTCCTCTCCATTTCTAGATTTCTTTAACATTTCTTCTTTTTCCTTTTCTTGTTATTCTCTCTCTATCGTATCTTTCTCTTCTTTTTCTCTCATTTCTTTCTCTTTTCTATTTCTCTTCCCTTTCTATCTTTTTTCTCTTTTTTTTTTCTTTCTTCTCTTTCTCTTTTTCTCCATCTAAGAATTTTCTTCCTTGTATGACAAGTTCTTTCATTTCTTCTTTATATTTTCTTGTTTTCTTTGTCCTTTCCTATCATTGTCTTATGATTCTTTAAACCTATATATGGAATTGAAATGGTATCCTTGATGCAATTTTAGCTTTAATTACATGCTTCAATGTGCTTCTTCTTCGAGGATTGTTGTTGTGGATGTGATTTGAGATAGATGTAGTGGAAGAATTGTTGTTTAGACATGTGAGATGGATTTGGAAGTGAATTTCCCAAAGTGAGGTTAGGCCAACACTTAAGAGAAAGTCTACAAAGGTCTTGTTAAGACTGATCTAGAGAGAACCTTGACAATAGTAGAAGTGTTGAAAATATTCTATCAACAATTCAATATATTCATCAAATTTATTTTACAAGAGGAGAACACCTCTATTTATAGAAAAAAATTAAGGCTAACCCTAACCTTTGCTTGTAGGATAACCCTCTCTAATTAGAGAATGACACATGTCAAGTTGTAAATGGAGAGGATCCTTTCCATTGGCAAGGTGAGATGTGGCAAGGAGCATGGGAAGCATGTGTAGACACCACCTAAGCATTGTGTTTGAGGAAGCCCTAGAATAAAATCCATACTAACATCTTCCCAAGGGGCTTTGGGTATAGGTAAGGGGGTGTAGAGACCATGAGGCATCAATTTTGACTTAGCTTGATGATAAAGTAAACACTTAGTACAATACCTTTGGACATATACACTCATCTGAGGCCAATAAAACTTATCTTTTAACATGGTTAGAGTTTTATCCACCCCAAAATAATCAATAAGTCCCCCTTCATGACCTTCTTTCACAAGAAACTTTCTGACAGATCCTTGGGGTATACAAAGTTTTCCTTTATTAAAAAGATGCCCCTCAAAAAGATAGAATTTGTAACAAGGTTTCTTAAGCCAGGATGCAAAAATGGATGAGGAATAATTATCATGTTCATACAATTCCTTTATGTGGTGAAAATCAAGAATTTGAACACCAAGAGAAATTAGTAGAGTATGTGATCTAGACAAAGCACTCGTAACTACATTACTCTTCCCAGATTTATGTATGACAACATAAGAAAATTGCTCCAAATACTCAACCCATTTGCATGTATTTTATTTAATTTACCATGTGCTCTTATGTATTTGAGTGTCTCATGATCAATATGAATGTCAAATTCCATAGTCACTAAATAATGTTGTCAGGTCTAGAGGACATGAATGAGAGCATAAATCTCTTTATCGTAGGTGGGTTAATTCAAGATTGCTCCCTTCAATTTTTCACTGAAATATGCCACGGGGTGAGCACCTTGAGGTAACACAACACTTACACCAACCCTAAAGGCATCACATTCTAGTTCAAAGGTTTTAGGAAGAACTAGAACATGTGTATGGGTTAATTTATATTTAAGAGTTTCAAAAGTTTTTTGTTGTTTGTCACCCAGACAAAAGTCATGTTCTGCTTGCCCAGTCCAATTAGATGATTGACAATGTGTGTGAATCTTTTCTGGACATCAGCAATGGTCTCTCCCTGCTGCATTCTGAACAGCTCGTATTCCTGGATCAATGCATGTTTGCGTGCTCTCTTCACATAAGTGGTTCCTTCATGTGTGACTGCAAGAATGTCCCACATTTCTTTGGCTGAACTGCATTGTGATACTCTAAAGAACTCATCCAGATTTAATGCAGAAGTTATAATATTTTTAGCAACACAATCATACTGCATTTTCTTGTACTCAAGATGAGTTAACTCATCAAAGCACTTAGCAGTAGACACACCATCAACAACATACATAGGAATGAATGGACCATTTACTATGGCATTCCAGATTCCACGGTCAATAGACTCAATGAAGATTTTCATTCTCACTTTCCAGAATTGATAGTTTACCCCAGAAAACATAGGTGGTATATTAATAGAGGCACCTTTAGCAAAAGGTAACTTGTTCTCGGCCATGGATCAAAATCTTGACTAGGATTCAAGATCCTAGCTCTGATGCCAATTGTAAAATAAGGTTTAAACTGAGTTCAAGTGGGGGGGTGAATTGAACTTTCAAAAACTTTTCGCAAATCTGATTTGTTCTTGAAGTAGAGAATGAAAATTCTTTATTCAATCGATTCACTATGTAATTCTGAACTGTCAGGCAAACAATCGATTGTGCACAGCGGAAGATATCAGAGATAAACCCAGAAATCAGTTGAACCCAGAAAACAGTTTACAGTGTAAAAAAAGTTTTAACCCAGATTTAAGATGTTTAAACACAATCCAGTAGATTAAACACAATCTAGAATAACAGTTGATTATTTAAACAGATGTTCAGAATATGATCAACAGTATGAACATATTTTAATCCAGTCAATTTTAAGTGATGGCAGCAGTTGAATAAAAGAATTCAAGAAGAGTAGGGAGAAAAGCAAGAACACATAATTTTTATCCTGGTTCACCCTTCCTCAAGGGCTACATCTAGTCCTTTGCAAACTAGCAAAGATTTCCACTAAAACAGATCACAAGATCAGTTTACAACGCTTGCTCCCAGCAAGTTACAAATTGCTCCCAGCAGTAAACCCACATCTCACTGAACCCCTCAGCTAGTGTGTAACCAGTGCAGAAACCCACTATACCACAACACTTGCAGTCCGCAAGCAACACTGCTCCCAGCAGTACTCACCCTCTACTGGACCCCTCAGTAGATGTGAGACCAGTGTAGAACCCACTGCACCAACTCAATTACAAACCCAGTAATTGAAAACAACAAACAGATTACAGATCAACAGGATCAGGAAAGATTACAGAGTACTTCTACACAGAATGAAGATCAGGTGTAGAAGACTTAGCTTTGGTCCAGAACCAAAGTAGCAAGAACCTCACTCAATGGATGCCTCAAAGATTCACATTGTTGGAGGCTTCTTGATTTGAAAAGCTTTGTCAAAATGATGATCGCACAAAAGGGGCAATATCTCTCTTAGAAAATCTCAAGGAATGCTTTTCGAAAGTCTTTGTTTTGATAAATCTGAAAGTGATGATTCTCATTCCTTTTAATACCCAAATCAGTTTTAAAAACAGCTTAGCTGTCACAATTCAATTAATTGAACATACCATTCAATCGATTGAATTTGACCGTTAGTTTGACCCAGTCAAAAGTTTTCAGTTGTAATAGCCATAACTGTATTTCAGTTGTAACAGAAATAACTGTCACATTCAATCGATTGTTTTAGAAATTCAATCGATTGAAAAACCTTTTTCCAGCAAAAACATTTTGGGTTATTTTTATTAAAAACAGTTTTAA